>Ga0074046_10002336_pt1 | contig 16514 bp, 7 predicted proteins | sample BogForMeECP23OM3_FD_94441 | JGI IMG/M metagenome (GOLD analysis project Ga0074046, IMG submission 94441) | Bog forest soil microbial communities from Calvert Island, British Columbia, Canada - Bog Forest MetaG ECP23OM3 | ecosystem: Environmental > Terrestrial > Soil > Wetlands ...
ATGCCACGGTTGTAGAGTTCGCGCGCGTGGTCAAGGCGTGCGCGGAAAACCGGGGAGGGCTGTCCATCGTATTCCGCCGCGCCCAGTACGGCGATGGCGTCCGACGGTGCGGCCTGGTCCAAACTGGCATAGTCCTCAATTTGCACGTAGACCCAGCAGGACCAGCCCAGAAACGCAAGAATCAAAGCGAGAAACAATACAACAAACACGCGAAGGGCCCAGTTGCGACGACGCGGCTTGGGTACGCCTGTCATGTCCACCATCTTACCGCTACAGGACCGCGAAGATTTCGTGGGCGGGAGTCGCGCCTTCGTGCAGAATCTCCCCCGGTGCCGGGGCGAGGGAGAAATCGACAATGGCGGTCGCCTCGCCTACCGTTAGTGAAGCGATCTTCAAGCCCAAACGCCAAGCGAAGATTTCGCCCTCTGCCCGGCCTCATCCGTTACGCTTAATGTGGTTCACAAATCACCAGGAACGCGCGTCCAGTGCGCGAACCAATTCAGGAGAATGCAGCGATGTTCAAGCGCAGAGACTTTTTGAAGATTGCCGGGCAAACCACAGCCCTATTGATCGCCCGGCCGTTGCTGCGAGCGCAAAATGCCGGTGCGGAAAATGCACCGTTCCGTTGGAATTCCGAACACATCGAGGTGGAACTTTCTCGGTGGGCGCCGGAGTTGCTGAGCCTCAACATCGACGGCCTGGGCCAAGCCCTGCGCGGCGCCAACATCCTTAGCGCCAATCGCAATGACGGCGGTTATCAAGCATCGGTTGTCGCCGAAGGTCAAACGTTGCGCGTGGAATACCGCACCGCAGCCGCGGCCAAAGACACGCCCGCCGGATGGACATTCGAATTTTCCGGCAGCAAGATTGTTCTTACCACCGAGTGGTCAGCGGATTTTGCGCCCGCGTGCCTGGCTCTTCATTTCAACCTGAGTCAGGTTCACAGCACGGTGCTCGGCCTCTTCAAGCGCGACGGTCTTTTGGCCACGCCGGCGCTCCTGCATTTTCCCGGCCAGGGTTCGATGCGGCTCACCGCCAGCGTCCCCGGCGTGGGCTTGACTTACACTTCAGATCGCCGTCAATCTGCGGCCGCGCTCTCGCTCCCCGGCGCGGATATTATTCACAAGCGCATCATGTACACATTTGACGTGACAGCCATCCATCCCGACGTGCCCGGAATCGCTGGCGATCCGCGCTTCGACGCCTTCCGCCGCAACTGGCTCAACGCCCTCCAGCTCAATCCTGAACTTCAAGCGCTCGCCAACAACACGGCCAGCGATTCCTGCGCCTTCTGCTACTACGAATTCGCCGACATCGCCGCGCTCACCCCGCCCCTGGCTCCGAGCCTCACCGCTCTCGATGTGATGCGCCAAACTCTCGACCGCATGCTCGATGGCGGCTTTGCCTACGGCATGCCCGCGATTCCCGATCATCCGACCACCTCTTCCGATACGTGGCCTTCGATGATCATCGCCGCGGCCAACTGCGTCCGCGCAGGTCACAGCGATGCCTGGCTCGCCACAAACTACGCGGGCATTCGCGGCTGGGCTGAGTCCATGCTGGCCACCGATTCCAGCGGCGACGGCCTCATCAAGTACTCCGTCAGTGGCAACTCCAACACGTGGGGCGGCCAGGGAACTCCGAAGATTCGGCCGTCAAATTGGTGGGACACCATCGGCTTCGGCTACGAAGACGCCTACGCCAACGCGCTCGCCTATCGCGCGCTAGGCGATATGGCGATGTTGGCTCGCAAGGTCGGCAAGCCCGCCGATGCCGCGCGCTATGAGACCGCCGCGGACAAGCTGCGCGACCATTACTACGATCGCTTCTTCGATCCCGCAACAGGCATTCTCGGCGGCTGGCGCAGTGCCGACGGCGAGTTGCACGACTACTATTTCCTCTTCGTCAACGGCATTGCCATCCACTATGGGCTCGTCGCCAAGCCGCAGGCCAACGCCATCATGGACAAACTACTCGCCAAGATGAAGGCCGTGGGCTACGACACGTTCCAGATGGGATTGCCGGGCAATCTCATCACAGTCACGCTCAAAGATTATGTGCACAAGACCGCCGACGGCCACATCGGCGGCGGCGTTCTCGCCGACAACTCCGATGGCTTCCAGAATTATGAGAACGGCGGCGCTACAGGCGCCTACGCTTACTTCACACTTGCAGCACTCTACGATCTGGGCCGCGCGGCCGAAGCCGACGCAATTCTCTTTCCCATGTTGGAGGGATACGGCAAATCCGGTTTCGAAGGGCGCGATGCCAAGGGCCGCTCACCCGATTGGCGGCGCTGGGACGGAACCAATATGGGCTATGAGGGCTACTTGACTGACGATTACTACACGCTGCTCGCGGTTCCGCTGCGGCAGTCGGAGACGCAATGGAGCAACAGCTTTCGGCCCGCGGCGTGGCCCGAGTCCAATGCGCACAGCTAGCCCACATTTCTCGCACGCGGCGAGAACATGTAGCGCCGGTCTTCAGACCGGCTGTAGCGGGGGTCTCTAGACCCCCGCAGGGCAGGCCGACGGTTGAAAATGTGCCATCTTATCTGCCGTCGAGACGTCTGTGAGAATTGCGGGCTAGCCTCGTGTCCTGCACATCGATGCGCAACGATATTTTGAAAGGGCACGGATTCATCCGTGCCGTAACAGCAGAAAAATGAGTGCGGCTTTAGCTGCTGAGGGATGCCTTCTAACAGGTCGCGTGCCAGTGCACCCCAGGTCGCAGCTGCAGCCTTGAGAACCAGTCAGTCGCAGATTAGCGCCGCGTCCGAAAACAGCTCTGCTGCCTCTTCGCTCGCCAGCTCGGCGCTCTCGCCCGCTTCCATGCGCGCCACAAAGAACCGCTCTACCTCACTCAGCACGTCGGCGCCGTTGCGCGCATGATAAATGACTGCGCGCAGTTTTGCGCCGCCCGGCACGCCGTGCGTGAACCACGTGGCGAACTGTTTCATCTTGCCCACCGGATCGCCCAGCCGCGCGTCGCGCGGCAAGTCTTTCGTGGCCTCGGCCTCGGCCATCATCATTTCAAAGTACGCGCGAATCATCCGGTAGCGATCTTCGGTGGTCGGCTTCTCATAGCTGCCCGTCGCCGTGTATTGCGCAATCTGCCGGAAGATCCACGGATTCGCCGGCGCCGCGCGTCCGATCATTACTGCGTCGCAGCCCGTCTCGGCCACCATCGCCGCCGCGTCCTCCGGCGTGCGCACGTCGCCATTGCCGACCACAGGCAGCCGCACCGCTTCTTTTACCGCGGCAATCCAGTTCCACTGCGCCTGGCCGCTGTAACCCTGTTCGCGCGTGCGCGCGTGCAGCGCCAGCCCGTTCAACCCTTCGGCCTCGGCCATGCGCGCCAGCTCCACGCACACAATCTGGCTCTCGTTCCATCCCATGCGGAACTTTACGGTGAAGGGAATCGTCACCGCCTTGCGAATGGCGCGAAAAATCTCGCCGATCTTCGGCAGATCGCGCAGCAGGCCCGACCCTCCGTTGCACCCCACCACGCGCTTCGCCGGGCAGCCCAGGTTCAGGTCCACCGTGTCGAATCCCGTCTCCTCCACGATCCGCGCCGCTTCCGCGAGAGTCTCGGGATTCGATCCGAACAGCTGTGCTCCAATGGGATGCTCATCATCGTAAAACGTCAGGTAGCGCCGCCGCTTCGTCTCGCGCATCCGGCTCAGCCCATCCGCCGACGTGAACTCCGTCATGATCAGCCCGCAGCCCGACTGCGCATTGCTGATCGCGACATCAACGAGTTCTGCCGTCGCTTCCTGTTCCCTGTTCCCTGTTGCCTGTTCCCTGGTGAAAACGCTCGCATGCCGAATGAATCTCCGGAACACCGTGTCTGTGACTCCGGCCATCGGCGCCAGCACCGTGGCTGGTCGCACCGTCACCGCACCCAGCCGCACCTCAGCCGGTACCCGCGCCTCCGCGGGCATGGCATGCTCCACCGGATTGTCCCAGTCCTTCTTCACGGTGAATCCGCGTCCTGCCATAAATGCCTTTGAGCCTCTAGCTGCTGGTTTTTCACCCGAAGCCCGTTCACGCTGGAATGACGATCTGAGAAAAGAGTACGCAAATAAATGCGCCGAAGAACAGCTGAAAGCTCACAGCTGTCTTTCTCCAAACAAACTTGAGCCTCCGCCGCGGCGGAGGCCCACTCGTCCATCTCTCGCCTCGGTTTACTTTGCCGCGGTGGCCTTCGCTGCGTCACTCTTTGCGTACTTCCGTCGGAACCGCTCCACGCGTCCCGCCGTATCCACCAGCCTCTGTTTGCCCGTAAAGAACGGATGGCAAGCCGAGCAAATTTCCACGTGAATGTCGCCCTTGTGGGTCGACCTTGTCTCAAAATTGTTTCCGCAAGCGCACATCACGCGCACCGCGGCGTAGTTGGGATGAATCTTTTCCTTCGGCATTGACAGACAGACCTTTCCTCTAATTCTTCGCTATCGATATTGTAGGGGGATTCGCCCGCTTGCGCAATCGCCGGGAAGGGAAGTCTTCAAAACCAGCTTCTAGCCTCCAGCTTCCAGCTCCCAGCCGTTGGGTCGAGTGCGAACTGCTTGATATACAAGAAGATCCTCTCCGAACCAACAATCAACAAGCGAGCAGCAACTAGTAGCTAGAAGCTGCGTTTTTTCCCAACCAGTTCCGCCCGTACCGCCAGCCCGATCGCCATGGCCATTACGCGGTCGTCGTGCGTCCCTGACAGTGCGCCCGAGCTCCCATTCGGCTGCCGTACAAAGCTCCTGCATTCGCCCAGCAGCCGCCGGCTTTGGAAAAGTTCCGGTACTTCCACCAGCGCCGCCTCCAGTCGCGCGATCACCGCTGGCCGGCTCAGGCTGGTCGTTAGCCAACCCGGCTGCCCGCCCTGGCGCCCTGGCTGCTGATAGATGCGCTCGTACTTGCACGCAGTCTCGACCAGCGCCAACACTCCGCTGCCGTGGTTATTCCGTTCCACCACCAGCCACGCCCCGTTGTACTCCGCGGCCAGCCCGCTCACAAACCGCGCCAGCTCCAATCCGCCCACGTGACCCGCAAACTCCGCACACTGCAAACCCGTCTCCATCTCCAGCACCTGGGCCGCAGAGTAGTCGCCGTCGCTCCCGCCTCCCGCCGGATCCACCGCCACCACGTATTCCTTGCCCTTCACGGGCGGCAGCCAGATCTCCAGTTCTCCGTTCTTTCGCCGCTCCACCGGCTCCGGCGCAGTCTTCAGCCGCGCTTCCACCGCCGCCAGCTCAAACACACTCTCGCCGCTCGCCAAGAAGCAGCTCTCTTCGTCTTCTGCGTATTCCTGCGCCGTCAGCCCGCGAAAATCCGCCCGGATGCGACGCCGGTACGCGATCTGCGAGAGCTTCAGTCCCTGCTGCTTCATTAGTCCGCGCTCTTCGGCCGTCAGGCTCGCCGCATCCGCCGCCTCTGATTGGTATCGCGGCTCCATCCACCACGGAAAAAAGTGCCGCACCGTCGCCGTCTCACCGGCCTTGCGCCACTCCTCGTAAAAACACCCGCCCACTCCTTGTGGCGTCGACTCCAGAATCAGCTCTCCCGCCGGCGCCATAGCCGCACGCAAGCCCGCCAGGATATCCACCGCGTCGCCCGGCCACCGCGCCAACTCGCTGCAGTGCAGATTCTGCACCGTCAATCCCCGCCCCGCATTCCGATCCGCCGCGCTCACCACGCGATACTCCGCGTCGATCTCCGGAAACACAATCTGCCGCACGTTCGCCCGCCCCGTCTTCAGCGCTCCCTCGCGCAGCCCATCCGGCAGCCAATCCAGAAACCGGTGCACGATGCGGAAGATTTCCTCCGCCGCCTCCTGCGTGTGCGCCACTTCCAGCGTCAGCGTCCCCGGCTGCGTAATCGTCTTCAGAAAGAACCGTGCCGCCACCCACGTCGTAAGCCCCATCTGCCGCGCCTTCAGCACAATGTTCCGTTGCCCGCGCTTATTCTCGAAGGCGCGCTGCACCTTATTCGCTTTCAGTTTTCCCGGCCGGCCCTCGCGCGTCCTCACCACCAGCAGTCTCTCTGCCAGCACCATGCCCACGGTGGGTCCGCTCAGGCTCTTGGGATGGTGGTCCAAGGCCTTCCCCAGGCACTCCAGGTCGCTCCGCTCCATTTCGTCGACCCGCAACTCCTCCAGGCGCACTCCCCACGCTTCAACCTTCGGCCCGCAATCTCCCCTCGCTTCCACTGATCCCCTCGCTAACTCCGCAAACTGACTCCGCTATCCGCGCAACCTCCGCTAACTCCGCTGCCCTTCTTTAGTTCCCGCCGCACCAATACTTCACCGTGTACGCCGTCGAAGCCGTCAGCGCCGCATTCGCTGTGATCGTGATCGCGGTAGTGCTCTCCGTCCACGTAGTGGTTGTGATCACCGCGGTCGCGCCCACCGCCGTCACCATGCAGTTGGCGTAGTTGGTATGCGTACTGGGAAACGAGATCGTTGCCAGCGTTCCCGTCGCCGGGCTGCTTCCTGTCGTCAGCGTCACCGTGCCGCTCACCCCGTCGCACACGTGGTTCGTCGTGCAGGCAATCGACGGGCTCGATCCCGCCGCCGCACCGGTCGCCAACGTCGTCGTGCCGGTGCCCATGAAGAACTTCCCGGACACAAATCCCGTCGCTGTTGTATTACCGCTGCCCGTCACGGTCAATACCGTCGACGGACTCGACGCCCCATTTTGTACCGCCAGCCCCGCGGTGCCACTGTTCGCAGCGCAGTTCAGGCATACCTCGTAGGCGCCGCTGCCGGCATTAATGTTGGTATTCCCGCCGCCCTGGTAGATCGTGATGCGGTCGAGGCTACTGTGGGCAGCGTCTTGAACGCGGTACGTGTAACTCGTATCCACCGTGTTATCCCACTCCGCCGTCCCGCCGTAGTTTTGCCACTGCAATTCTTCGCTCTGCGCCGCGCTGCTTCCGGCTTGGATCCCCACAACATTCGTCGCCCCCGCCGCGTTGTTGAAGAGGTTCGCGCTGCCTCCAAGGGTCGAAGAGGTGCTGGTTGTGATGTTCGTCGCTGCCGTCAATTGCGATGACGAATTGCTGCTTAGCACGCTCGCGCTCGCAGGCACGGCGCCGCCGTTGATCTTGCCCACGGTTGTGGCGCTCTGCGTCCCTGTCACGTCGCCGCTCAAGCTGCCCGTGAAACTTGTCGCACTGGTCGCGTTTGCCACTGCGGTCGACCCGATCGCGCTCACAATCTGCGCTCCCGTCGCCGTGGTCGGCGCCGATCCCGTCGAAAAGTAGCCTAGCCCGGTGAAAGCCATCGCGCAGCTCACCGCCGTCCCGCTTCCGGCGTAGTACGCTGCCGCGTACGCCGAAGCGCAGTTGTTCACCGTACCCGATCCGCTCGGCATTTGGAACACGAAACTGCTCGTGCTGCTGTTGTAGTAGAGGTAGCCCGTGACCAGTGTCGGAACCGGGACTCCCCCGAGCCCGTTGGCGCTTGGTGCCGGCAATCCAGTCGACGCTTGGCCACACGCGATTGCTGGCGCTGCCGCTAAAATCCAAACCCGCATCCAACCCTTCATCTTTCTTCTCCTCGACTTTCCTCTGCTCGCTCCGTGATCCTTCGCCGTCTGCCCAAACCAATACGCCCGGCCACGCAGCCGGCGCCATGCACGCCCTGCTGCGCTCCCGCCCGCCCGTCGCTCCGTTGTTCTCTGGATCCCTCGGTCCGTTATTTAACTTAGTGTCTAAATGTGCGAAGTTATAAGTCCCTCAGTCCCTAAGTCCCGAGTCCCTTAGTCCCTGTTCCTCTCATTGCGGAACGTTGGTCGAGCCGGCATCTCCGTGCCAGTCGCCCAGTCCGGCGATGTAAGTTCCCGTTTGCTCGGAGCAGGTGCTCGCTGCCGTGCCCACGGTCACCCCGCCCTTCCAGCTCGCAGGCCACGTCCACGTGTAAGGGCCCCCGCTCGCCGGTTGGCAAATGAAGATTGTTACCTTTCCGCCACCGGTGCCCGCGCCGATCGATGCCGTCACATTGCCGCCCAGCACGTAAGTCGCCTCCGCGCGGTCTGCTGAAGGCAATGTGATCGATCCACCGGCAGACGCGTTATAAGTCTCGCTGGGAGCATTCAGCGGCGTGCCGTTCACGTTGTAACCATTCGCCGAAACGGTCTCGCCCGTTGCCGCCGCACCTGCGTTCATGCCCGGAGGTACAAACCCGTGGTACTGATCCCGCCGCGCCTCCTCAATCTGATCTGCACTCAAATTGCAGGTTCCCGCCGCCGTGCAGGCAGGATTATTCGGGCCGGGGATAAACACCCAAAACGGCGCTGCTGTCTGGTTCCCGGCTTCTGAAGTACCGTTGCCGCCATTCGTTGCGGCAAGATCAAAATGGATGTTATGCGAAGTTGAGCTTCCAGTGGAAATGGTGCAGACTGCAACTTGTGGACTCCATCCGTTGCTGTAAAGGGCTGTTCCGAATGCACCCGGGGTGCATGTGTTGGTGTACGACCCATTGTTTTGCGTCAGCGCAAATTCGTTAGAATTATCCGACTGAATGTAAAAAGAGTTGCCGTTACCAAGCACCCCGCCAATCAGCCCCGCCGTGAACACTTCATTCATTCCGGGGCGTATCCACGAACCGATGATGAAGCGATCGCCGGGATAGGTTGCGCCTGTCCATGTGCCGATCGTAATGTTCGCGCCAATGCTAGTTGTATCCATTTCTGACGCGACCATTTGTCCCTTGGGTCCGTCGGGACCCGGAACCGCTGTGATGGTGCAATTTCCTGCCGTAGCGCACAGAGCGCTCCACGCGGAGACCGAATACGATGTCATCGGCAGGGAACCGTAGGGAAGTATCGAAGGTGGAAAACTCGCACCCTCGTTCTCAATCTCGCCAGCCAGTAAGTTGCCCTCGTTGTAGACGCCGCTCGATGCCGTCTGATTCGCGGGGCTATAGCGATATGCCCCTTGTGTCAGAGTGTCAGTGAGATTGCCGTTGAAATAGGAGTTTGTGAGCGGATTTCCAAATAAGTCGGCACTGTCCGTTTGCACGCATCCGGCAGGCGGAAGGTTCCCGTCAGTGTATGCGACTAAAGGTTGCGCCAAATACGAAACATTGTCCTGAGTGTACATCCGTATGAGAGAAAGACAATTTGGCGCTTGGATGCCATGGCGGTTGTCGACCGTTACGATCGGCCCCCACACTTCCTCGAAGTTCGCGCTATTGATGCGGGGAAAACCGTTGATGGGATTAACCCCGCTCCCATCAATCTTGATGCCGCCAAAGAACCAACTTCCCTGGTCAATATCCGTCGCATCGCCGCCGTTCACTGTCGCCGAATAATAGCCACCTACCGAGGCGTCCGAGTCAAGGCGCAGCGCATAAGGATAACTCGGCTGCTGGCAACCTCCACTCAGGCAATCAGAGGTTGAGGAAGATTCGAAGAAATTGTCGTGAAGCTCTGAGAGATAGTTCGCAGAAAGCTCCGTGGGAACCGAAGTAAGATACGGTCCCGCCTGCGTCGACATGTGGGTCATTGTGAGGTTCGTGCTGCCCTCTGCCCAGAAGCACGCACCCGCACACGGGGCGATTGTAAGATCAGCCCAGGTCTGCGATCCATAGGTATTGAATGATGGCCCAGCGGCCACTTCCCCCCACTTGTCGCTGGCAGAGTGCGGATGACTGCTCATGATCGTGACCTGACCTGGACCGCATGAGTTATAGGTCACGCCGTTGAACGTTCCGCCCACGCCGTTTGAACACAGGATGCGGGCCGACTCGAACGCATCCTCGTTGAACCCGGTCACCGTGCATCCGGTCCCTGTCGTATTCGCAGTCGTAGTTGTGAAATAGGTGATGGTCTTGGCCGTGTAGTCGGAAGCATTCACCGCTATGTTTGAGACATTGAGAGTCGAATCTGAGCATCCCGTTAAGCTGATTGTTTCGCCCGGTGGGATGCGAATTGCAGAGGCAAGGTTGAGGGTAACTCGGCTTAGACCCTGCTGAGTCTCATAAACGCGAGTCGCCGTGGCTGTGGAAGAGGCTAGTCCGGCTATCGTAAAGGCCGATTGCACCGGCAAATTCGCAATGCTGCAGGTCGGACCACCACTGTAAACTGTGCCAGTAAAAGTCGGGGTGATGTTAGTAGCTGTATTCGCGGAGGTAATGGCGGTGCCCAGCGTCCCAAAGCACATAGGACCAGATATTCCCGCGGGAACGGTGTCTGTTTGAAATTGTTGCGGCGCCCCCCCTGCATCCCCAAACCAACTACCCCAACCGTACCCAACCAAAGTCGAACCTGCCTGAAGAGCGCCTTGCAATTCAAACTTCACCATTCCCGCCGATGGTCCTGTAAGCAAAGAAGAATTTTGCAAATAGCATCCCGGCCCCGTACTGTTTTGCCGCACGCAGGGAAGAAGCACCTTCCCTGTGCCCCCGTAGACGGAGTCCACGATGTTAATGCACGCCTGCACCGCGCTATCAATGGGCGTCGCGCCGTCAATCACGGCGCCCTGCGAGCGGATGTCGCACCATGGAGAGAGGGCTGGAATCGACTTCGACGCCTTCACGCTGCCCGCCACGAGAATTCCGTTATTCCCATCCGACGCCACTCCCGGCAGCAGGTTAGTAACGGCTCCGCTGGCGCTTGTCGCACCGGTTCCACCCGACGTCATTGGAACCGCAGTCGCGCCACCGAGTGTCGTGCCGCTGGCGGTGTAATACGCAATCTGCCCCGTGTTTCCGGAGTTAATGGTGCCGCTCGTTCCTCCCGATCCTGATCCTGATCCACACGCCGCGCCCGTATTGGTGAGATATCCAGATGTATCTACCTGCAGGCAAAAATGTCCTGAAGACGCGGCCAGTCCGGGCAGCTTGATACTGGTCGGTCCCAGAAACGCCGCGACTAAGTTAGCGCTCGATCCCGAGTAGATATCCGTCTCCGCGCCCGATCCGCTTTCATAATTCAGCCGGATGTGTCCTGTCGTATTGCTGGAATCGATATAAGTGTCGCCGCTGTTAGTGCTCTGGTATGCCTTGAAACTGTCCAGGCTGCCTACCGCCGAGTTAAGCGCCCAGTTATTGCTCGCGTCCTTCACCATGTACCACTGGCTGTTACCGTTCCAGTCCTTGTAGGTGTATGAACCTTTCTGGCTCGCCGTCAGTCCCGGCCACAGGTAATAGTCCACTTCTGCGTCGGCGTTGTTGCGCACCGTCATGGTTCCCGTCGACTGCGACGTCCCGCCCACTTGCAAAGTTCCGTTGAACTGTGCGTCTCCGGCGCTGTCTACGGTCGCTTCCGTCGCCGGCGTCGCCCCGCCGCTCGAGAAGCTCACGCCGCCCGTTCCCGCGTTGCTCGAGCAGTTGAAGCACACATTCCCCGTGCCCGCCGCATTCAACGCCGTCTGGTTGCTGGTGCTGCTCTGTCCGTGATTCCATTGCTGGATCTGCAGCCGGTTCACGTTATTCAGCAGGTCCTGCACTTGGTAAACCTGCTGCCCGCTCGTGCCGTCGCTGAAGCCGTAATTCCACCGGTACCCGTAATCCGTCTGAATCTCGTTCAGCAGTCCGCGCTCATTCCCCGCGCCGATTCCCAGCCGGAAATGGTTGGTCAGCGTCGCGTCCTGCTGGCTTCCATACCAGTCACCATTCAAAGCGTTGAAACTCCGGTGAAATGTATCGAGGAAGCTGTTGCGCGTGCCGTTGTCGGTTAGTCTTCCCGTGAACATCGTGCCGCCGGTCATCCAGTTGTTGTACTGGCTGCCCGCGTCCGCCACAATTTGATTCGTCGAGTTCTCGTTGCGCAATCCCACCATTGTGTTGTTCTGCGCATTCGCTCCCAAATGCAATGCTGTCGCGCATCCCTCTACATCTCCACCCGTAAATGTGTTGCCATCGCCCTGCTGCAAATTAATCCCATACTTCCCGCTGATCGGATTTCCGCTCGCCGTCGGGCAATCGATGTGAAGTCGTACAAATGTGCTCGCATTCATCCAGTCCGTAGTCGCCGGATTCGCCACCTGGTGCCCAATTGCATTCACCGCTGTCCCGAACCCGCCCAACTGGTCGTCCAAAAATGTTCCACCCGTGTAATTCCCGGTTCCATCCAGCGTCATGCCAGTCTGGTTTGCATTGCCCAGGAAGTACAGGCTCTCGAGGTCCATCTCCTGTGTCCGGTAGGCCACCAATCCCTGCGCCGTTGCGCTCGTCGCGGCGGTCGTATTGATGGCTACGTCGTCCATGTGGAAGCCCGGTGTATCCACGACATATGTTGGATCACCCACCATCACCATCGCGCCCGCGCCGGAGTAGGCAAACACCGTCCCGCCCTGGCTCCCGCTGGCTGCCGTTCCCCCGCGCAGTGCGCATCCCCGCAGCGACACATTCCGCGTCCCTGCCGTCACCACAATCTGGTTCGCCGTCGCAATCGTTGCGCAAGGCAGCAGCACCGCGGTGTTCGGCATGGCAATTGTCAGGTTCGATGCCATCGATAAGTTACCCGCAAAATCCCGCGCGTCGCACGTGCCGCCATAACTTGCATTCAACGAATTCACGCACGCCTGGATCTTCGCCCCAATGTCCGCTCCGGGAAACTGATCCACCTGAAAAGCTGATCCAACTCGGCCGCTTCCCGCCCATGCGCCATAAGTCCCGCCGCCAGGCAGGTTTCCCCCTCCACCATCCACTTGTGTCCCGTAGCTCGCCGAGCTCGCCGCATTCCAAACCGTGTATCCGCCACTTCCCTTCAGCAGATTTCCGGCAAAGAACGTCATGTCCTGGCCGCCGATCAGGTTCACCGCTGCTGCCGTGTCCGACGTTCCCGGCTCGTTGATGCTCGCCACCGTCGTCGACGAGCAGCCCACTCCGCCCTGCGTCACCGTTACGCTGGCAATCGATCCGTTCGCATTCACCGCTGCCGTCGCCTGCGCCGTGCAACTTCCGCTGAACGCGACCGGTACGCTCGTCCCATAGGGATCCCATCCCAGTCCGTGTTCGCTGCTAATTGCCACTGCGGTCACTGCGCCGCCCACGGCCGTCACGGCCAGCGCCGGCTGTACAGCATTCCACGTCGGCATCACCACTGCGTTCCGCACCGTCCATCCTTGCGCATTGCCGCTCAGGTCCAACACCAGCCCCGTCGGCGGTTCGCCTGTCGCCGCGGAATTCCCCGCCAGCGCCACTACGTTATCCAGCACGTTATTCGATCCCGCCGCCGCCGTGAACGCGTGCGTCGCCTGAATCGTCACGTTCTGCCAGCGATTCGAGTCGGCATTCAATCCCGGCGGCGCCGTTACCGGCAGCGCTGGAATCGCCACCGCGGTATTCACGCCGCGGATATCGATGTTCCGGAAATCGCTCCACTGCGGCCATTGAGCCAGGTACAGCCCGCAGGTATGTGTCGAATGCGCTCCAGGATAATGCGCCGCCATCGGGTCCACGCCTGTGGTCGCAATCTCCACGTTCTCCATCTCAGCCACGCGCAGCCCGTTGCCTCCCGCGCCCGTCGTCGCCTGCATCGCGATCGCGCAATTGCCCACCCACCAGGCAGCACCCGCACCCGCGACTCCTGTCAGTCCATTGCCGCCCGGCGAAAAAATCGAATTCCCTTCAATCGCCCGGCTCAGTTGGCAGTTTCCCGCCGCCGCGCGGCCCTCCGCTGGCGAACACGACTCGTCCACGCTCTGGTCCACATAAATCGTCAAGTCGTGCAGCCGCGTGTAACTCAACATGTTCAGCGCGTCCGGTCCGCTCACCAGCACGTCCTCGCCCGGAAATCCCAGCAGCGCCGAAACCTGTTTTCCCAATCCTCCAATTGACTCCCCGTGCCAACTCAGCGTCCGCGTCTTGCAAGTGCCTTCGGGAAGCACCAGCGCCACGCCGTGCGCGTTGCCATAATTCAGCGCGGCCTGCAGCGCGCTCGTATCGTCCGTCACGCCGTCGCACACCGCGCCGAACTCCTTCACGCTGCGCTCCGTTTGCTGCGACCCGCTCGTCCGCCAATCCATCACCTTGACGCCATTCGCGTTCGTAAATGTGTCCGTACCCGCGTAGTTCGGCGGGATCTCCATCGCTCCGTTCGTGCCCGCCGCGTGCATCGCCGTCTGCAGTGTCGTTTGTCCGCTCGCCGCCGTGGGCCCCTCCACGCCGTTTACCGACGGCGTCGTCAGCGCGCCCGTCATGTTGCCGCCCGCCAGTGGAACCGCTGTCGCCACCTGTGCGTCCACGTAATGCTTGGTCGCCGCCTGGAGCGGTTGCGTCGGGTCGGCGTTCAGGTAGAGTGGCCCGCTCAGCGTTCCGCCCGACCCCGTCAGCTGGCTCTGCGTAATCTCCGTAATCGCCTCGTCCACGTACGCCTTGCTCACCGCCTGGATTGCCTGCGCCGCCGGCATCAGCTGCGCTTGCACCTGAGACAGCGTCGCATTCGCCGCCGCCGGAACCACCCAGTACTGCGTGCTCACTGTCCCGTCGCTCATGTAGTAAACGGCTGTGTAGTATTCTCCCGCGGGCGTCGCCCCGAGGTTCGGCGCAAGGTTCACGCTCACAAAGCCGTCCAGCGCGATCGTTAGCGTCATCGAATCTGCGGCTACAGCCTGGCCTGCCGCGGTCGCAAACCCTGGCCAGCTGATCACAAGGGTTCCCGCGCCCGGTTGCCCGTTCGCCAAATAAACCGTCCCCTGCACCGTTGTCGTGCTCACGCCCTGCGCCCATGCCATCGCCGCCAGCCCCACGGACAACAATCCCGCCGCCACCTGGGTGAGGAAGCGCCGCCTAACTCCCAATCCGTGTCCCATCCACACCAGCGACTGTTGTCCAATCCACAGCAGCGATCCGTGCCCCATCCTTTTCGCGCTTTTTGCGAAAAGGGTGGGAATGGCGCTAACCTGCTGACCCACTGATTCGCTGACTGACCAACTCGGCGTCTGCAACCCGTCGTTCTTCATGAGCTTCATTCCCATCGCATCCTTCTTCCTGCCGCGTCTCCCCGCACCGCGCGAGGCTTCCAAATCCCTTGGTCGCTTCAGTCCCTCTAACAATATTCGCGATCCCGCTAACCAACTATCTTGCCAACTAACTCACTCGCTAGTCACATAACTTCGATAACTCCACTAACTCGACAAACAAGCTAACTCGCTGACTCGCCCCCGAGTCCCTGTCTTTCATCCCTGCCCACCCACCATGGTCAACTTCTTCACGACGTCCGCCATGATTGCCTGCCACTCCGGTTCCCGATCCGCGCCTTCGCGCTCTTTCCGCAGAAAAGAAAAGGGGCAACTCTCTCCAAGTTGCCCCTGCAGTTTCTATCTCCGTTCCGACGACTTTGCTCCTCACCCTAAACGCGGTCGGGCGTTTACTGTGGGTCCCCTCTCGCGGCCGCGGACTCAGCAAGATCGGGAAAGCCCCATCCGCTCTACGGCCCGTGTCCTTCATTTCGGTATGAATACCCTAAGCTTACCGAATTTGGAAAGAATGATCTGCAAATGATTTTTCCTTTGCATCAGTCTGGCTTTTCAGCGATTTACGCCTCATCCCGCCCTCGCTAAGTTTTGACAAGCTTCACCAGCGACTGCCGCCGCCATCGCCGAAGCCCATCCCCATCTGTTCATCTCGTTTTCTCGCAATCCCGGTTAAGCCGAGGTCCGGCTGGCGGCGGCGTCTTCAAAGATACTCACAAACTCCCGATAACGGTCGTCAATTTCTTGTACCGCGGTCTCACGGGAAGCTTTGTGATCGCGCCAGTCAACAAGCGGCTGCCAGAAGTCCGTACGCCCCACTGCAAATCCAATAAACCCCTGTACGCTGGCCGCCACCGTCAACCACTCTCTCACTTTCTGGTCGTCCTCCCCGCGGCCCAGAATGATGCACGCCACTTTGTCCCGCCCGCCGCGCCGCGCCGTTGCTACGATCGTCTCGCAGTCCTCGCGACGATCCAGCCCTTCGATCTTCCAGATATCAGGCTCGACCTGGGCGTCCTGGAGTTCGCGGATAGTTTCGATCATGAGCCGTGGGCGGATCTCCAGATCGTACGCCTTCTTGTCGCCCTTTACCTTGTCGAGTTGAGCCTGCTCCGGGGACACCAGAAGCTCAAACATGAACCGGCTGCGATTCGCACTCTGCAGATAGTCGGATAAGCGCCGCAAGCGCGCAGACTGCCGCAGGTTCAATGCAGGGTCGCCCTCGGGGTTATAGCGCACCAACACCTTGCAAAAAGTTGGACGCATCGCTTCGATGTGCGCTTCGAAGTCCTCTCCGTATTCGAAGTCGAATTCATCCTGACCACTCTTTTCGGCAGGGCAGGCGGTGTTGTAACCCCGAGCCAGCGCGTCCCGAAGGATTGCCGCTCCAAATTGTTCATCCACGAGGATGGCGGCTTTGCGCTGATCCACTCCAGCCGCGAGCGCAGACTTGAATCCGTCATAGATCACTTGCTTCGCTGCACTAATCTGTGCAGTTTGCTCCGGGGTCAGAGCGCCATGCCATCCAAACATTCCCGTTTCAAACGATCCGCGGTGGTCAAATGGAAGCACATAGAGGGCATCATCGTATCCACGAGG
>Ga0074046_10002337_pt1 | contig 16513 bp, 16 predicted proteins | sample BogForMeECP23OM3_FD_94441 | JGI IMG/M metagenome (GOLD analysis project Ga0074046, IMG submission 94441) | Bog forest soil microbial communities from Calvert Island, British Columbia, Canada - Bog Forest MetaG ECP23OM3 | ecosystem: Environmental > Terrestrial > Soil > Wetlands ...
CCCCCTTTTACCGGTCGGCGACGGGCTGGCGTTCTCGCAGCGCTGGCCCGTTTCTTATTCGAACCGGCGATCGGAAATCTCTAGGCCGCGAGCTCGCTCACGCGCGATGACGACGTTGCTGTGCCGCGTGCACAACTCGATCTGCCGAACGTGCCGGCCCGCACCGTCAACCTTCTCGGCGATCAGCGTCGCGCGCTCGAGGCATCCGCGCCTTTTGCATTTCGAGACGTAGCCGCAGCGATGGATGCGGAGAGTCGTTGGTGCGGGATTGAAGTCGGGTTGCAGCATTTGGCTCAGCCGTTCACTTGTTGGGCTTAACAGCGATCCTCGCACCGCTGTAGGCAGTGCCCGGGTTGTCGCGATACTCGCCCAGAATGCGACGCGATATCGACTCCGCGATTAGCCTAATGTCTCGCTTGCCATCGAGCTCCCATCCTAGCGGTTGATGAAGCTTCCGCTCGAACGCGGGTAATTTCGTGTCTTCTTCAAACGTCACGCGGATCGTTCCGAGCTGACGGCTCTGCGACAAGAATTGTTCGATCTTGCCAGGGTCGGCGCCTTTTGCTCGAGGCAGGAATAGCTCGGTTGTCATCACGGCGTTCGCGTCGGCTTTCGCCTCCCGTATCCGAGTGTAGACCCGCGGCACACCTACCGCGAGCGCGAACCAAGGGTGTTGGTGGCTCTGGTGGGTGTGGTGGCTCTGTTTCCAGCCCTATGAGTTTCACTCTTGCTCCCAACCCGCCCGGCGACGCGACCTGTACAAAACCTGCACAATTTCGCCAAATATCGCCTGCGCGAGATCTCGCCGCAGATTAGGTGATTCAGCTAAGTACTTAATTTCAATAAAGTTTTTCAATGCCGGGGGCGGGGGTCGAACCCGCACGGAGCTTTCGCTCCAGAGGATTTTAAGTCCTCTGCGTATGCCATTTCGCCACCCCGGCCCCTGGTCGAACAGGATCGTTAAATCATAAACAGACCCGCACGCGAAGATCGTGCGCTGGTCCGCAATTGTTCATTCTGTCCGGCGCCTGATGCGTATATGCTCGACCTCGCTTGTCCCCCAAACGGTTCATTGTCGCGGTTCTACTAGCGCTAGTCGTTTCGGGTTGCGCGGCATACCGCCGCTACGAAGCCTCAAAGCCTGAGACCGTTCGAAAAACCGAGGCGATGCTGGCCGACGCAGGTTTCATCACGATCAAGCTGGACACTGACGACAAGGTCGGACTCGTCGAGGACCTTCCGCCGTACGAGATTCGCAGCTACGCGGCTCAATCCGGCACCGTTTACTGGTATTACGACCCTGACGTTTGCGTATGTGTTTATGAAGGACATCAGAGCGAGTTCGATCGCTACCAACTGGCGTTGACGCACGAAAACGACGCCGCGCAGTATGCCGCCGAATCGGACGACGAGCAGGTGGCGTCGTTGAACGCTCTAAACGGCGTATTTTTCCCTCCGTCGATATTCTGGATCGGTGGAATCGCCCCCTACCCACATTTCATTGGCGGTGGATATGGCGGCGGACACGGTGGATGGCATGGTGGTGGCGGGCACGGACGGGGACACGGTTTCGGCGGTGGCCACAGCGGCGGTCACGAGCGCTAGCCGGCCCGTAGCCATCTGCGGACTATTTGAATTGCAGCAGCGATCTCTACGCGGGCGAGCCGCGCCGTGTCAGCCGGGATTGCGCGCGAAAGTCGGCACGCCCGCAAAGTGCGGCGCCCACTTCGGCGCGCTGGCGACGAAGATGCTCGCGGTGAGCTGAAACTGATTCGGGTCGTCCAGGCTGCCAGCCTTGATCGCCGTGAACGGCATCGCTGACAGAACGCTCATGATAGGTGAGCCGCAATCGGCGCAGAAGCCGCGGCTGACCTTGTTGCCGCTGTCGCCCGTCACCTCGTAATGCTTCAACTGTCCGTTGGTCAGTTTGAACGCGTCCTTCGGCACGAGTAGCACCGGGGAGAAGGCGCTGCCGGTTGAGCGCTGGCAATCGCGGCAGTAGCAGCTTGCCTGCATGACGGCGTCGGTCGCGGACTCGTAGCAAACCGCACCACACACGCACCCTCCGACAATTTTTGCTGCCATTGCATATCCTCCTGTTCGATTTCATGCGAGCGCAAGGCGCTCGAATTGATCCTGAGGCGCTTCTATCTTAATCAACGCTGCTCGGAGTTTTTCAGCCGCTCGCTTTTCTTCGGCACTGCCCGCGAGGTTCGCTTCCTCCGCGGGATCGTCGCGCACGCGATATAGATGATTACCGCTGAACTTGCCCATCGCCCAGTACGGCAGCAAGTCGCCCGCGCGGAACGGTTGGCGGATGACCGGAGTCCTCGCGCCCGGCATCCGGTCGAGCACTGCGCGCTCGTCCGGCGGCGGCAACTGGATCTCCGGCATTCGATGTATCGGCATCGTGGACCATCGATTCGACCACAGACTCAGCGGAGCGTTGTCGCCCGACGGCGCGCGCGCATACTTCGCGTCCGCGTCGATCAAATGAACCTCGCGTCCCCAAACCCCCGCCAGCGCCCAGTCACGAATCGAGCGCGCCGCGCCAGTTATGAGCGGGAGCATCGAGCGTCCATGCGTGCGATGCGCCATCTCGACGCCGAAAATCTCCGCGAGGGTCGCGCAGATATCGACATTGGTCGTCAGCGCGTCCACGTTTCGCGCGCTGACGCCCGGCGCCGCGATCAACAACGGCGTATGCCCGAGCGGTTCGTAGATCGGCACCGCGGGCTTGCCCCAGATGTCTTTTTCGCCGAGGTAATGCCCGTGATCGGTGCATACGATCACCGCCGTGTCGTCGTAAAATCCGCCGCGCTCGATTGCCGCGAGCAACTTGCCTAGCCACGCGTCGATCATCGTCAGCTTGGCGCCGTAGCATGCGCGGATCTGGCGCGCCTGCTCTTGCGTGAGCACGCCGCGCGCCAACGCGCCGCGGACATAAGGCGGCCAGATCATGTGCGGGCCTTGCCACGACGAATCGTACATCGAGGCGTACGGCTCAGGCGTATCGAATGGCTCGTGCGGATCGAACTCGTCGACGAACAGCATGAAGCGTTCGTGGCTGCGCGCCGAGCGCTCGAGCCAGTCCGTTGCCGCCGCCATGGTGCGCGGTCCCGGAAAATCACTCTCGTCGCGAAAGTAGCCGCGCGAGTTGTCGTACGGCGTATGCCCGCGCGCAAATGACGGCGCTCCGATCCAGCTTGGGTCCGGCCGCGTCTGCCACGGGTCGCTCTCATGCCCGCGCTGGTAGTCCCACGCGGTGAAATCGGTGTGATAGTTTTCGCCGCCGACTTCGAACAGATGCGGATGGTCCGAGACCAGCTTGGTGACGACGCCGGCGGCGCGAAGGTACGCGGTCAGCGGCCGTTCCCAGATTTCGATCGACCCCCACGGCTTCCACAAAAAATCGATCGCACCGCACAGGATGTCGTGACGCGCGGGGATGCATGGCAGCGAGCCCGAGTAGTGACGGTCGAAGCGAACCCCGCGCCGCGCGAAGCTGTCCAGGTTGGGCGTGGCAAACTCGCGCCCGCCGTACACGCCGAGCATGTGACGATTGAGGCTGTCGAGCAGGATTACGATGGCGTTTCTCGGACGCCGCGCCGTAGTTTCGCCCGCGCTCATCGATTGAATCCTAGCATTGGCGAATGTCGCCCGGAAAAGCGTTGAAACCTCGGCCCTTCCGCCACGTCTATAGATGCGAGCCAGCGGGTATAGACTTGCCTCGCGCCAAAGACTGAAATGGAATCGTGAAAGTGGCCCTCATGAAGCGCGTCAAAATTCGAATCGCAATCGCGGCGGCAATCGCAATTTCCGGATGCGCCGTCGCGCCCCCGCCGATAGCACATACCCCGAACGTCGTCGCCACTCCGCAACAGGGCCAGCTCGCGGTAAGCGTCGCAGCCGCACCGACGGTCGGCGAGGTCACCCCCGTTTATGTGTCGATCGCCAACGGTACCGATTCGACCCGATCAGTCGTGCCAAGCCAGGTGTTCGCGCTCAACGACGCCGGCGAGCGAGTCGCTCCTCTACCGCCGGGCGAAGCGGCGCGGCAGGCCGGCAGCGCCAAGGAGCTCGAAGGAGCGGTGAAAAGCGCGACCGTCAGCGGCGTCGGCGGCGCCGCCGTGGGAGCAGCGGCTGGAGCAATAGCAGGCGCGGCGGGTTCGGGTGGCGGCTGGTGGGGTTTCGGATCTCCGGGCTCGGGCGCTTTGATCGGCAGCGCGTTCGGCGGTGGATGGGGCATTATCAGCGGCGCCGAAAGAGGCCAATCGAAAGCCGACCAGCAGGCCAATCAGCAGATCGAGGCGGTCTCACTCAAACCCGAAGAAGTGCGCAAGGACTACACGGTCAGCGGCTACGTCTTTTTCCCGAAGGGGCAATACAACCAGGTCGAGATGCTGCTGGTCGATCGAGAGACCGGCGACACCCAAGTCGTCCGCGAACCCTGGCACTGACAGCTCGGCGCTTAGAGCAGCGACGAGATAATCACGATCGCGCCTTGTCCTTTCCCTTTCTCGGCAGGATCGCAAATCACCGCCTTGTTGCCGATAAACTTCATGTCCGTCGGATCCATCAGGCCCGAGGCGAATGGACGAGAGACATCTCGCTCGACTCGATAGATATTGCCGTCCCGCTCGTTGTCGTTCTCCGCCGCGAATTTGCCAGTGTCCGCGATCAGCAGCTCGTCGCCGTATGAGCCGAAGCCTGATGGCGACCACGCGAAGCCCGAGGGCCGCGTGAATCCGACCAGGTAAACCTCATCCTTCATTTTGCCGTCGGCGCCGACGATGGCGATGCGCCCGACCTTCGATGCAAAACCACCCTTCGCGCGCATCCCAACCAGCATCATGCCCGCCGCCTTCGAATCGGACGCGGGCGGAAATGTGATCGTGGTCAGCTCGAACGCTACCGGTTTGCTGTAGTTGCCGAATGTGCTCGCCTTGCCCGACGAATCGATCGAGTAAATCGTCGAGTTGCCGCTTACCGCCGCGTAGAGCTTGCCTGCGAACGGCGAACTGGCGGCGCCAAACTCCAGGTCGCGGCATTCGGTCGCAGCCGCGTCGGGCAGTTTCGCGAACGTGCTGACCGCGCCCGACTGGTCGATTCTCTCGACTTCGCACTGTCCCTTGATGCCGCCGGTAGCCGCGAGCACGAAAACATTGCCCCCGTACGACCCGAATCCTGCCGGCCCAATCGCGACCCCGGACGGGTTCTTGATTTTCGTCTTGTCCGCGAGCGCTGTCACCTTGCCGCCGAACGTGACCGAGTAAACTCCGCCCGCCTGATCGGACACCACCATCGCGCCATGGTTGTCTTGGAGAAAATACGGCGCGACCAGGCCGGGCGCTTTCAGCGCCTTGATCTCGAACGGTACTTCAACGTCGAGGCCGGCGCCCGACGCGCGCGCGATCGAGTTGGTCAAGCTCGGCAGAGCTGCGATCGTCAGCGCGGCGACACCCAACGCGGTGGCGAACACTGAAACAATTGAAAAACTACTTTTTCCTTTCGAGAAGTTCATCAAGCGCCTCGTTGACAACGTATTTTTCGTTAGGATCGCGGTCGTCCAACTCGGACTTGCGGCGCAACACCCACTCGGCCAGCCCAACAGTCGCGGCCTCCTCGGGATTCGAAATCCCCATCGCCTCGGCGACCTGCATGAGCTGCGCGAACAGCTCGTCGGGCACGTCGATCTGAATTTTCCTGCTCAAGCGGCCTCGCGCGATACACTTTCCGGCGATTGTTCGCCCTTCCATATAGTCTTAGCCCGCGGCGGTCGTCAAAATGAATTCTGACGTGTCATCACCGATCAAATACACCGGCACTGTCGTCGAGTACCTCGATCAAGGCCGACTCAAGGCCGCGCTCGTGACTCGCGAACAGGAACGCCATCTCGCGGTGATCGATTCCGCGGGGCACGAACGATTAGTCCCGCGCGATCTGGTCCTTATGCGCCATCCGGATCGGCGCGCCGATCGCGAAGACGTTGCCGAGGTGCTCGCCGAGCTGGAACGGGAACGCGCCGAACTTACCGCCGAGCTCGATCTCCAGTTGCTGTGGGAGGTCGCGCAGGAGCAGGGCCGCAGCTTTTCCGCCGCAGAGCTCGCCGAGCTGTTCTTCGGCCGGCGCTCGAACGCCGCCGCCTCCGTGATGCTCGAGGCGCTGCTGAACGACCGCACCTACTTCACCCGCCGCCACATGGACTTCGTGCCGCGCACGCCCGACCAGGTCGAACGTCTGCGGATACAGAATGATCGGATTCGGGCGCGCAGCGACGACTATCGCAAGATCCAGAAGCATCTGCGCGACGTCCTCAACGGCGCCGAGAAGCCGCCCGACGACGAAGCGGCCGCGCTTGTCGAAGAACTCTCGCGCTATCTCAAGAACCCGTTCACGCGCAGCCGCGACATGACCGCAATGCTCGCGCACGCCGCGCCCGAAGTCGATCCGGCCGAAGCGGCATTCGAAATTCTTGAGCGCCTCGGAGCGCGGCCGCGCGTACCGCGTTTCGCGTTCATCGCCGGGCTCAAGGACGAATTCAGCGACGCCGTGATGAAGGAAGCGGCCGAGGTGGTGCCCGGCCCGCGCGCGATTTCCGACGGCGGATACGCCGTCACCGTCGATGACGAAGACACGGTCGAGGTTGACGACGCTCTCAGTTGCGAGGCGCTCGCCGACGGCGGCATCCGTGTGCGCGTGCACATCGCGCTGGTCGCGGACTTCGTCGCCAAGGGCAGTGCGATGGATCAAGAGGCGGCCTCGCGCGCGACCACGGTTTATCTGCCCGAGACCACCATCAGGATGCTGCCTGATCCGATCTCATGCCGCGCCGCGAGCTTGATTGCCGGCGAAGATCGCCCCGTACTCACCACCGACGTGCGCTTGTCGGCCGACGGCGAGCTGCTCGACGCTTCGATTTATCCCGCGCGAATTCCAATCATGCGCCGGCTCGACTACGACCAGGTCGATCGCATTCTCGAGTCAGGGGCGTCCGCCGATGACACTGCCGCCACCGTCGCGCGACTAAATGCGGCCGCCGGCCAGCTTCGTCAGCGGCGCCGGACTGCGGGCGCGGTCCTCGTGCAGAGGCGCGAGGCGAAGGTCCGCGTGCGCGGCGACGAGGTGGAAATCACAATCATCGATAACGGGTCGCCGGGCCGCGCGCTGGTCGCGGAGTTCATGGTGCTGAGCAATTTCGTCGCGGCTCGCTACGCCGCCGCGAATCGGATTCCGATCATTTACCGCGTGCAGCCGCAACTTGGCGGCGGCGATATGGCGGCGATGCGCCCGCGGCTGTCGCTGCATCCGGAATATCACGCCGGAATCGGACTCGACTTCTATGCGCAGTTAAGCTCACCGATTCGCCGCTACGCCGACTTGGTCCTGCAGCGACAACTATTGGGCGCGCTTGCAAATCGCGACCACGAAGCGCCGATTTACAATGTCGATGAATTACTTGCCGTGCTGGCCGGCGCCGAGAATGCGGAAGCGTCGGGCCGCGAACTCGAACGACGCGCCAAGCGCTACTGGACTCTCCGCTACCTCGAACGTCACGCCCATGATGGCCCGATCCTCGCCTACGTTGCACGCGAAGGCCAAAGCGCGGAACTCGCCGACTTCGCCGTGCGCGGAACCCTGCACGGCGCGCCCACCTTGCCAAATCAGATGCCGGTAATGGTGCAAGTGAGCCGCGTCGATCCGCTCCGCGGATGGCTCGCGTTCGACTTCGTCGGCCCCGCCGACGAAGCCTCAACCGGCGCAATCAGAACGATCTGATCAGTTTCGCATTCGTTCCGTGTCATTCTAGAGCGCGGCGAAGAATCCCGGAAAAGTGCCGGCTCGGGCACAGAAGCCGGGATTCTTCGCTTCGCTCAAAATGACAAAGTGCGCGCCTTCGGAGCAGGCAAACACAGGCCGTCGTCGGCGCAATCGAATCAGGTTCGTCTGACGATGCCGGACTTACTCGCTACCTGCCGCGCAACATGCCCGACATTCATCGCGATGTACCACGGCGCGACCACCCTTAAGTGGACACCAACTGCCTTCACCGTTTGACCGACTTTGGCCCTCGCGTGCGTGCCGAGCGCCGAGTGGATCGCCAGCGACATGCCCATGATCAGTCCCGCTAGTATAGTCAGACGCATATTTTTTCCTCGACGCTCGCCGTCGTTCGTGACGCCCCGTAGTTAGCCACGCCGGGCGTCCTTGCGGACGCCCTTCTGCGTGACTTCCCTCTTTCGCCCCCCCCAGTCCCCCGCTACGCGTCCGGCGCTCCTACAGCTCCTTGAATGTGTCCTGCTCCAGGCGCCACCGGTCGATCGATTCAATATTGAAGCGCCAGTCGCTGCCGACCTTGAACGCCGGCAACCGCCCGCGCTTGAGCTGCCTGTATATCGTTGACGGATGAACCTTCAGGTAGTCCGAAAGTTCCTTGACCGTCAGTACGTGACTGCTGTCATTTTTCAGCATCTGCCAGCTCCCCTTTTCAGTTTCTCTTTATTGATTCGTGCGATTGCCATCCGACCCTTGAGTAGGCTTAACGCAAGCTGCGTGCCGTGGGAGCGCGGACCCAAATGTCACACGAATAAAGAGGTCTGCGGCCATGATTGACCGCAGCAGCCGGTAGGATTTTGCCACTACGCCAGAAAAATGCCGATCACACCGCGAACGCGACCTATCAATGCCCGCCGCCGCAGCTTTGGGACACCCGTCGTCCTATTTTAACTGCGCGCTGCTATCCGCTAACTGCGGGTTGACGCGCTCAGACTTTGCCGATCAGTTGGCGCCCGACCTCGCGAGCGCCCTCGAGCAGCGCCGCTTCGTCCGCGCCGCGCTGCAGCAAAATCAGCCGGCTCACGCCCAAGTCGGCATAGCACTTCGCAGTGTCGCGATCGACCTTCACCCGCGCGTGCGGCGTGATACTCACTTCGATGTCCTCGAACCGACGCCCCACCGCCTTGCACGCTGCCCGCAGCCCCTCGACGCACTTCGCCGTCCCATCAAGGTCCTGCGCAAAGCCGTACCATCCTTTCGCGAGCCGCGCCGCCCGGCTAAAGGCCTCCTTCGTATGCCCGCCGAAGACAATCTCGGGATGCGGCTTCTGCACGGGCCGCGGCATCGCGTTGACACCGCTGAACTTGATCCACTTGCCTCTGAACTCCGGCTTCGGCATCGACCACAGCGCGATCATCGCCGCCAGCCATTCCTCCGAGCGCGCACCCTTGTGATCGAACGGCGCGCCGATCGCGTCGAACTCCGGCTTGAGATATCCGACGCCGATACCGAAAATCAGCCGGCCGTTCGACAGCACGTCCGTCGACGCGAGCTCTTTGGCGAGCACCACCGGATTTCGCTGCGGCAATATGATGATGCCGGTGCCCAGCCGAATCGTCGTCGTGTGCGCGGCGATAAACGCCAGCGCGATTGCAGGGTCAAGCATCGGGTAATCCGCCGGCACGGGAGACGGCGGCGCCTGCGGGTCTGGCAGTATCACATGCTCGCCCGTCCACACGCTTTCGAATCCCGCGTCTTCGGCCGCACGCGCGACCGCGGCGGCGCACTTGGGAGACGCACATGGTCCGTTGTTGATTCCGAATAGTCCGAATTTCATGAGTTCGTCCTTCTTACCTAGACAGTGCGGCGTCGATCACAGCACCGGGTTTCTTCGCTGCGCTCAGAATGACACAAAAAAAAGACGACACAAGAAAGCTGGCCACGGCGTTGCGCTCCGAATATTGGGTGCAGGGGTCACCCCTGCAATTGACGCGGCGCACCGGGCATCATCATAATCGCATCGACTTCTTTCCGATGCGGTGGCAGAGGCGGGCGCGATGAGATGTCCCCAGTGCGGTAACGACACCCAGCAAGGCGCCGCCTTTTGCTCGCGATGCGGCGCGCGGATGTTCGCGCCCAAGCCGGCCGCCGTGCGCGAGTACGCGCTGGCCACATTCCGCCCCTCGCTATGGTACTACGCCAACGGCTTCCTCGTCGGTGGAGTTCTGATCGCCACCGGCGGGCGCCTGCTCTACCTCAAATTCCAGCCGGTGCAGGTAGGCTTCGCTGTAATCGGTCTCGGCGTGTTGATGTTCCTCGTCACCATGATTCGCGCGCGAACCGTCAATTGGAGTCTCACCTCGGATCGTTTGATCGAAAAGCGTGGGCTGGTCGCGTCGCGCCGGCGCGAGATGGAACTGGCCGACATCCGCTCGGTCGAGGTCAGCAAGCGTGTTTTTCAGCGGATGGTCGGACTCGGCGACGTCACGATCGCGTCGGCGGCCAGCGCCGACTACGCGATCCGCCTCAACGACATCTACGACGCCGACCTCGCGGCAGAGACGATTCGCAAGGCGCGTCTCAAGCGGTTGGCGTAACTGACGATGAGCAAGCGGCCTGACCTGCGCTACGAACGACGCCTGTGGAAACTCGGCATCGACGCCGTCGCCGGTGTCGACGAAGCCGGCGTCGGCCCGATGGCCGGTCCGGTGGTCGCAGCCGCGGTTGTCTTCGCGCCCGAGACCTTCATCAGCGGTGTGCACGATTCCAAGCAGTTGACTCACGATCAGCGCGAGGAACTTTTCACTCCGATACGCGAGCGCGCAATCGCCGTCGGCGTCGGCATCGCCGAGGTCAACGAAATCGATCGCCTCAACATATATTGGGCCACGATGTCGGCGAGCCGGCGCGCGCTTACGGCCTTGAATCTCGCGCCCGGCCACGTGCTGGTGGACGGCCGCCTGATTCCCGGCCTCGAACTGCCGCAAACAAAAATCATTGGCGGCGACCGCAAAAGTTTCTGCATCGCCGCCGCCTCGATCGTCGCCAAGGTCACCCGCGACCGCATGATGGTGATGCTCGACGCCCAATACCCCGGCTACGGCTTCGCGCAACACAAGGGCTACTGCACCAACGACCACATGCAATCGCTGATCAAGTTGGGCCCGTCGCCAATCCACCGCCGCTCATTCTCGCCAGTAGCGGCTTCAGCACAACGCCCGCTCTTCTGACAAGAATAGTTCCAATCAGGGACCCTCCGACTTGCCGCATCGCGTCCGCGCTTTGCTACAATCTCAGCATGGACGACAGCGAATTTCGCGAGCGCTCCGATACCGCGTTGACCAAAGTCGCCAAGTGGCTCGAGGACCTCGACCCTGACGAGGTGGACTACACGACCGCCGACGGAGTCGTGACGATTGAGTTTGCAGGCGGCGCGAAGTTTATCCTGTCACGGCAATCGCAGATGAAGCAGATGTGGCTCGCTGCCGGCTCGCACGGATTCCATTACAGTTGGGACCCGGCGCGCGGTTCGTGGCTCGACGATAAGGACGGCCACGAGTTGTTCCCGCGCCTGGCCCAGACGATATCCGAGCAATTAGGGCATACGGTCGAGCTTTGAAAAACGAGTGAGCCTCGACGCCGACGTAGTCGTGATTGGAGCGGGACCTGCCGGATGTGCGGCCGCGATAAGGCTCGTCGCCGCGGGCTACAACGTCATCGCGCTCGAGCGCAAGGATCGCGAAGACGGCGAGGATATCACGTCGGGCGAAGTGCTCGTTGTTCCAACGCAGAACGAATGCGCACAGTTGGGGGTCAACTTCGAAGGGGACTGGGTACTCGACCGGATTACCGGCTTCCGCAACGTCTATCCCGACCTTTCCTGGACGTACCATCCGATTCCGACTCCCACCTGCCCTGCGCAGGTTGACCGCGGCGGATTCAACGCGGCGTTGCGCCGCAGACTGGTTGAGGTGGGAGGGCGATTGATCTGGAACGCGCGAGTCACCGACCTGGAATTTCGCGGCGACGCCGCAATCGCAATCACCGCCGGCCGCAGCCGGCATTCGGCGCGCATGCTGATCGACGCCGGCGGCCGTTACGCACCGTCGCTGCGTGCTCTGAATCTCAAGTCCGAAGACCCCGAGTTTTCACAAATCGGCGTCGCCGTCTTTTTCAATTCGTTCGACGGCACTCCCCTGAATACCTGGGATCGTCATCTGTACGGGATGCGCGGCGCGATGATCAGCGGCTCGCGAATCAAGCCGGGACTGTATCGATACATCCTTGAAGCGGACCTGGCCGAGAAGCAGACCGACCGGCTCGGCGCAATCGAATTCTACGAGTCAGTCGCGCGAAATCACGATCGATGGCTCTACGAGCGCGTAATGAGAGAGCCGCGGGTGGGACGGCAATGGTCGATGGCGCCGTTGGGATATCGCGTCAGCGCAGTCGCACGCGACCGCCTGCTGCTGGTGGGAGACGCAGCGGGATATCTGTCGCCGATAACAGGACAGGGCAACGAATTCGCGCTCCGCACCGGACGGTTGGCGGCGATTGCCGCCGACAACGCTTTGCGCAGCGGCGACCTGTCCGCGAGCGCGTTCGCGTCGTACATCGAAGGCCGCAGGTATGAGGTCGAGCGGCAGGTCGACTACGTCCGGGCGCAGTTGCGAATCTTGCGCGATCGCGCCGCGCTTTTGAGGGCGTCGCGCGATGACGAGTACAGAGCATCGGTGTTCGGCCCATACGGAATCCCTGCGACCGAGCGCGGCTCGCTTGCGTGACGACGGGATCGGCCCGCTCAGTCCACCTCCTCGAAATCCTTTGCCTCTTTGGCCTTGTCCGTGTCCGGCGCGGTCAGGGTGATTGTCACTTTGTCGATCTGACCGGTAAACGGAAAGTGATCTTTCTTTTTGTAGTTGTTCGACACCGGCGTTCCGTTGTCTACACCTACATCGAAGGTTTCGCTGAGCGAGAAGCTTCCTGGAACCGTTTGATCAAGCGCTCCTTCCGCGACTTTGTTCCCGTTCACGTACAACTCCCCGGTGCCTTTCAGCATTCCGGTTTTGATGAAATTGAATTTCAGATCGACTTTGCCGGTGGGCAACGCCGGAGAGACGATCGCGTACCGCGCTACGTTAAAGTAGTTGTATTCGTAGTGCAGTTTGTGGTCGGCAATGAACAGCGTGTATCCGCCGTTCACGCCGCCGCAGGCCACGATCACTCCTTCCTCGTTACCTTTCAGATTGAGTGTCGTCTCGATAGAATGTGAAGTGTTCTTGACCGGGGCCGATGCGGCTTCGGGGATACGCTGAGCGCCGGGCCAGTAGTAGATGAATTGCTTGCGGTGGCCAAAGGCGCGGCTGAACTGCTTGCCTATCCGATTGGCCAGGTCATCGTAGAGCGGATAGACGTTGTTCTTCCAAGCGGCGTCGTCCCAGGCCTTCTTCAGCTCCTCGAGTTTCCGCGGATTGCTGGCCGCGAGATCGTTGGTTTCCGAAAAGTCCTCGTTGACGTTGTAGAGCTCCCACACGTCCTTGTCGAAGGGGAAGGTGCCCGCAACTATCCACGGCATCCGGTTGCCATGGATCGTCACCGCCTTCCATCCATCTTTGTACATCGCGCGGTTCCCCAATTGCTCGTAGTACTGCTCGGTGCGTGTCGACGGTGCGGAGGCGTTGTTGAAAGAATAGACGAAGCTCTTGCCGTCTATCGGAATTTGTTTGACGCCGTCGATCTCGTCCATGAATTGCGTGCCGGTCGCCTCGAGGGCGGTGGCCATCAGGTCGGTGATGAATCCGTATTGATTTCTGACCTCGCCCTTGGCCTTGATGCCCTTGGGCCACGTGATGATCAGGGGATCGGAGACTCCGCCGTTGTGCACGATCTGTTTGCAGTATTTGAACGGGGTGTTGCCGGCCATCGCCCAGCCCGCGTGATAGTGCGGATAGGTGTCAGGCCCGCCCCATTCATCGTAGTGCTTCATATTTTCTTCTAGGCTGGTTTGCTGGGCATTGAGCACCAGCGACTCGTTGAAGGTCCCGTTCAAGCCGCCTTCCCCGCTGGCGCCGTTGTCAGAGGTGGCCATGATGATGGTGTTGTCGTATTGACCGGTGCGCTTCAGGGCCGCAATCATGCGGCCGATCTGCTCGTCGGTCTGCGTCAGCATGCCGGCGAAGACCTCCATCTGATGCGAATACAGCTTCTTCTGTTCCGGACTCAGGCTATCCCACTTTGGAATCTCCGGGATGCCGTTGGACAGCTTGGTGCCGGCGGGTAGGAGCTGCATTTGCATCTGCTTCGCAAAAATCATCTCCCGCGCCTTGTCCCAGCCCATGTCAAACTTGCCCTTGTACATATCGATGTATTTCTGCGGGACCTGATGCGGCGAGTGCATCGCACTTGGCGCCCAGAAAACAAAAAACGGACGGTCCGGATAAATCGAGACGTGCGAGGTGACGCTGTTGATCGCCCGATCGGCCAAATCGGTGGTCAGATGGTAGCCCGGCTTGCCAATCCAGTTTTCCGTCGGATGGTGATCGTCCCAAAGCAAGGTTCGATAGTCGTCAGCGTCGGCTGCCATAAATCCATAGAAATGGTCGAAGCCCTCGCCGCTGGCCCAATGGAGGAACGGCCCGCTCTGCGAAGCTTCCGGCAAAGGCGTATGGTCCCATTTGCCCACCGCAAAGGTCTCGAAGCCGGCGTGCTGGAAGTCCTTGGCGAGTGATTTTGCGCTCTCGGGCGGGACGCCGTTGTAGCCGGGAAAGCCCATAGCGGTGAGCGCGTGGGAGCCCAATCCTATGCGATGCGGATTTCTCGCGGCCATCAGCGCGGCCCGCGAGGGCGAACACAGCGCCGTGGTGTGGAAGTTGTTGTAGCGCAAGCCGTCGGCAGCGAGCGCGTCGACGTTGGGCGTTTTGATCAATCCGCCGTAACTGCCCAGCTGCGAAAAGCCGACGTCATCCAACAGGATGATAAACACATTGGGCGTGCCCGGCTTCGGCTTCGGAACTTCGGGGTACCATTCCTCTGATTCGGCGTACGTCCGACCAATCTTGCCCTTGAACTCCTGGCCGTACTTGGCGAACGAATCGTCGCCTTGGGGCTCTGCGTTTTGAGCGTGCGCAACCAGCGCGACCAGCGCGCAAATCACGCTCAGGAGCGCGGATATTTTCAGCAGTTTCTTGTTCATCAGGGTAGTTCACTCTCTTTGCGATAACTGTCAGCAGATCGGTTTTTTTGAGGTGTTTCTCTTTCGATTTGGCCGCGCCGCATTTGCTTCTTGAGCGGCCAGGATAACAACGACCAGTAGAACAGGATCGCCTGCTGCCGACCAGTACCCCGGCCGTGCAGTCTTACCCACAGGGCTTGCATTTCTCCCGAATCTGGCTAAACTCCCGTTAGCACTCAGACGTTGCGAGTGCCAATTGACAAAGTCAGGACAGTAATTAACTTTCCGACGGGCTGGAATCGTCCAGCCTGGCAACACTTTTCAGCAAGCAAGGAGGCTGCTGGTCCCCAATGAAAATAAAGCCACTGGGAGATCGAATTCTCGTCAAGCGGATCAAGGAAGAGGAGCGGACCAAGGGAGGGATCATCATCCCGGACACCGCCAAGGAAAAGCCCCAAGAGGGCAAGGTCGTCGCCGTTGGCAAGGGCAAATATGGTGACGACGGCAAGCTTATCCCCATCGAAGTCAGAGCTGGGGACAAGATTCTGTTCGGCAAATACTCGGGCAGCGAGTTCAAGCATGAGGGCGAAGACCTGCTCATCCTGCGCGAGGACGACATCCTGGGAATCATCGAGTAGGCATTTCGGCCCGCCCGTGAACGAGTCCCAATCTGACCCGATGAAACCGCAAATATAGGAGAGGCAAAAAAACCATGCCTGCAAAGATAGTTCGTTTCGGACAAGAATCGCGCGAGAAGATCCTCAAGGGGGTCAACGTCCTCGCCGATGCCGTCACCGTGACGCTCGGCCCCAAGGGCCGCAACGTCGTGTTGGAGAAGAGCTTCGGCGCTCCGACCGTGACCAAGGACGGCGTAACAGTAGCCAAGGAAATCGAGCTCGAAGACAAGTTCGAGAATATGGGCGCACAGATGGTCAAAGAGGTCGCATCGAAGACCTCCGACGTCGCCGGCGACGGCACCACCACCGCCACCGTGCTCGCCCGCCAGATTTTTACCGAAGGCATCAAGATGGTCGCCGCGGGGCACGATCCGATGTCGCTCAAGCGCGGAATCAATCGCGCGGTCGAGGCGATTACCGCCGAGCTCAAGAACCTGTCCAAGCCGACCAAGGATCGCAAGGAAATCGCCCAGGTCGGAACGATTTCGGCCAACAACGATTCGACTATCGGCGATATTATCGCCGAGGCGATGGAGAAAGTCGGCAAGGAAGGCGTCATCACGGTTGAAGAGGCGCGCGGGCTGGAGACCCAGCTCGAAGTGGTAGAGGGGATGCAGTTCGACCGCGGCTACCTGTCGCCGTACTTCGTGACCGATCCGGAGCGGATGGAAGCGAAGCTGGACGATGTGTTTATCCTTATCCACGAGAAGAAGATCTCGTCGATGAAGGACCTGCTGCCGATCCTCGAGACGATTGCCAAGACCGGCAAGCCCTTCCTGATTATCGCCGAGGATATCGAAGGCGAGGCGCTGGCGACGCTGGTGGTGAACAAGATTCGCGGCACGCTGTCGTGCGTCGCGGTCAAGGCGCCGGGCTTCGGCGATCGGCG
>Ga0074046_10002338_pt1 | contig 16508 bp, 17 predicted proteins | sample BogForMeECP23OM3_FD_94441 | JGI IMG/M metagenome (GOLD analysis project Ga0074046, IMG submission 94441) | Bog forest soil microbial communities from Calvert Island, British Columbia, Canada - Bog Forest MetaG ECP23OM3 | ecosystem: Environmental > Terrestrial > Soil > Wetlands ...
GATCGTGAAAATTCTTGATATTGCAACACGAGGTGTCCTTCTCAACCGCCTTGATGCCCGGAGCATGGGTGTCCTCAACGGTGATCGCATCCAGGTAATAAATCCGAAAAATGGCGTTTCCGTGACGGCATTTGTTGAAACCACGTCAACCATCACTGAGCAGGGAACGCTTGGCGTTTACCGTATCACAAACGAGCGCCTTCACCTGGACGAAGGTGCCGGAATTGAGATACGTGAAGCCGGCAGGCCAGCATCCCTTGATTTTATCAAAAAGAAGATGGATGGCGGCAAACTCAACAAAGAGGAGACCCTCACCATCATCAAGGATATTGTCAGCGACGAGATCTCGTCTGCTGAACTCACGGCATTTATCACTGCGTCGTATATCAACCCGCTCGATATGAATGAAGTCGAGCACCTCACCCGGGCAATGGTCGAAACCGGCGAGCAGATCAAGTTTGCCTCCAAGCCTATCGTAGACAAACATTCGATCGGCGGAGTTCCCGGGAACAAGATTTCATTCCTCGTGGTACCTATCATTGCCGCAAGCGGTCTCAAGATTCCCAAGACCAGCTCCCGGGCGATCACCGGGGCAGGGGGCACTGCCGACCTTATGGAAGTCCTCGCCTTTGTCGAATTCACTGCCAGTGAAGTGCAGCAGATGACCGATAAGGTCGGGGGGTGCATTGTCTGGGGCGGGGCGACAAATATTGCACCGGCTGATGACCGGATCATCATCCAGGAATACCCGTTCAAGATCGATGCCCGGGGCCAGATGCTGGCGAGCGTAATGGCAAAAAAATTTGCCGTTGGTGCAAACCTCGTGGTCATCGATATACCCGTGGGCCTGCATACCAAAGTAGCCACCATGCAGGACGGGAGAAAACTGGCCCGGGAATTCATCGAACTGGGCGAACGCCTAGGCATGAAAGTGGAATGTGCTCTCACCTACGGGGACATTCCGGTTGGTCACAGTATCGGCCCGACACTGGAAATCCTCGAGGCCCTGAGGGTACTCGAAGGCTCGACGGAACCCAACTCGTTCATCCAGAAGAGTCTCTCGATTGCCGGGATTGCGCTGGAGATGGCAGGAAAAGCCCAGCGGGGCAGCGGCGTTGCCGTGGCACAGGATCTTCTCACCAGCGGCAAAGCACTGGAGAAACTCCGCCAGATCATCGAGATGCAGGGTGGGAATCCCCAGATTAAATCATCCGATCTCACCGCCGGCGAATACCAGTACGTGGTCAAATCCCCGGCATCCGGGTATGTGATCGAGATGAACAACGAGTCCCTAATCTCCCTTGCACGGACTGCGGGGGCCCCTCACGACAGGGGAGCAGGCATCCTGCTGCATGCCAAAAAAGGAAAACTGACCAAGATAGGAGAGCCTCTCTTTACGATATATGCTGACCGTAACTGGCGTCTCCAGAATGCGATAGAAGAGGGGAGGCGTCTCATGCCTGTGCTTGTTGAGGGCATGCTTCTCGACCGGGTGCCCTCGGTCACAGAGATTTAGACCGATGTGCTGATATATGAGCAGGTGGCGATAATTTATCATGTATCATCATCGCCTTCGTTTCCTTTTTTCCCTGCTGCTGGTGGTTCTTCTCTGCAGCTCGGTACAGGCAACGGACCTGCTGATCAGCGTGCAGGATAGTATTGACAACACCTCCATTCCCCATGCCACGGTGTTTGTCAACGGTGCCAACTACGCACTGACCAACAACAACGGACAGGTACTTCTCACGGCAGGCACCGCTAACCAGGACATCAAAATCTCCATGGACGGGTATACCGACTGGGAACAGATCGTGGACATGAATACCACCATGCTGATGGTCAACCTGACCCGTAAGACTCTCACTCTCACGGTAAACCTGTACGATTCTGACACTCTCGACCCCATCACCGGTGCAAACATTACGGTCAACGCCCTGAATGCATCCCAGATGAAACAGACGGATGCGACCGGCGCTGCCACATTCGCGGTAACAGGAGCAACCCTCTATTCTGTGGACATCAGCGCTCCCAATTACCAGGAACACAGCGATGTTGTTGACATAGGATCGGAGAACCAAGTAGTCCAGTACAAACTGCTCTCCGGCAACAGTTTCTCTTTTGTAGTCAAAGATAAGGATACCGGGTCCGCGGTTTCCGGGGCCGAGATCCGTCTCAATACGATACTTGCAGGGAAAACGGATGACCGCGGTATTTTGATTACCCCGGTTACACGCGGGCAGAGTTATGTCCTTGAGATCATAGCGCCAGGATATACCCCCTATACCGAAACACGGACCATCAGCAGTACGGATGCGATCTATACGGTAGACCTGGCAAAAGCCGCTGTCGGGGCCTATATCTACGTCAACGATGAGAACAAGATGCCCCTGGGCGGTGCAGATATCTATGTCAACGGGACGCTTTCGGGATCCTCGAATGATTACGGGAGAATGAGTTTCCCGAACCTTGTTGCCGGCGATTATCTGATCGAAGTCAGGAAATCCGGGTATGTTTCGCAGAGCCAGGCCATTTCAGTATCCGACCAGAACCAGGACTATTCCTTCACCCTGCCCTTTGAAGATTCAGCCACGACCATCTTCGTCCAGGACCAGGACCAGAAGATTGTACCGAATGCTACCATCGCCATCGATGGGATGCAGGCAGGTGTCACTGATGACAATGGCCAGCTGACCGCACATATTAAATTCAATACACCGGTGAATATCACGGTTAGTAAAGACGGTTACCAGCCGGAATCTGTCCAGAAGGAAGTAATTCAGGGTAACAGTACCGCATCGGTCAACATTGTGCTGAATCGGAACCTTGACTGGGGACTTATCATGATGATCGCCATGGGTGTGATCGGTGTCCTTATCCTCTTTGCCGCCATCCGCATGTTCGGCCGCAGGAAGCGCCGGCATGTGGTGAGAAGGAATGAAATTTAATCAAAATACCTTTTTTTTCACTCAAAAAAATCTGCAGTAACGAATCCGGATAATGATTGCCGGATTAAATTTGGGATACTACGGAGGATCAATCTTATCACGAGTTCGTTGATAGCGATGGAATTTTTCGGGCTGTGATGTAACTCCCCTTTTTATTGTCTGGCACCGAACTCAAAATATCAGAGATTCAAAAACGGACCCAGCGGGAATCGAACCCGCGTCCTTGGGTTCGAAGCCCAAGAGGATATCCTCTACCCCATGGATCCTTCTCATCTTCTTTACATCAAAAGCTATTAAGTATTTTCTACCGATAAACTACTAGAATGATCTTATCAGCGTCCGAGATTGCCCGCCGTCTCGACCAGGATTCCCCCATGGGAAAACTGGTTGTCAGACCCTATCATAAGGAATCCCAGCAACCGGCATCCTATGACCTGCGGGCCGCTTCCGATATCGCACTTCCACGGGGAACCTGCACGCTTGTACCCACTCTGGAATGGGTGGAGCTCCCTACCGATCTCGCAGGAACCCTCCGGTGCCGGTCATCGTTTGGCAGGAAGGGCGTTCTCCTCGGGGCCGGGTTTGTCGATCCGGGATTCCGCGGGCAGCTCACCCTATGCCTGACCAACCTTGGGGCCAGTGAGATTATGGTGCAGAAGGATGACCGGGTCGTGCAGATGATCCTGCATGAGGTCCGGGAAGGCAACCATGGTTACTCCGGCCGTTACCAGGACAGCCATGGTGTCGTGGAGGCGAAATGACAATGATACGGGCAGAACGAAAATATATCGAGATCCTGCGGATCCTCAAGGAACACCAGGACCCCGTGGGAGCAAAGAGGCTCTCGGAACTCATGGCGGAACGGGGTTTTATCCTGAGCGACCGGGCGGTGCAGTACTACCTCAGTTATCTTGACACCATGGGTTTCACCGAAAAAGTAGGGAACCAGGGCCGGATCCTGACCCTCGCGGGACGCGAGGAGACCGATAATGCCCTTGTCGATGACCGGATCGGGTTCATCATCTCGAAACTGGAACGGCTCGCGTACCGCAGCACGTTCGATCCTGCCACCGGTACCGGTGATGTGGCATACAATCTCTCCATCGTGCGGGAAGAATCGCTTGATAAAGTAATATCCGCCTTTGACGAAGTGGTGAAGTCGGGATGCGGGTTTTTCAACACGTACCGGATCATTGACAAGGATCCCCGCATACCTCATGGATCTGTCGGTGTGATCACGCTCTGCAGCATATCCATGGACGGCGTGTTTCAGCGACGCGGCATACCCGTCAGGATGGCATTCGGCGGAAGACTTGAGATCGAAAACGGGGTCCCGGTACAGTTCAGGGATCTTATCGGGTACCGGGGTACTACCATCGATCCCCTGGAACTTTTCATATCCTCGGGACTCACGTCAATATCAGGTTTTGCCCGGACGAAGACCGGTATTGCACTTGCAAATGTCCGGGAAATTCCCTGTGCTGCCAGGAGCCAGGCCGAGGAGACGATCAGCCAGATGAACTCCGCCGGTTTTGTCTTCCCGGTAACCATGGGAAACCGGGTGTTCAACCTGCCCCATAATCCCTACCGCCTTTCGATTGTTGCGTTCAGCGGACTGAATTATATCGGGAACGCCGTAGAACACGGTATTGAGATCAAAACAGAGATCGGGGCCGGTAATATCCGGTTCTCGAAAATTATAGAAATCCGCTGATCAGATCCAGGAAATATCATCATGCTTCCCGATCTTTTTGTCCTGCTTTACGGTGCCGGTTGATCCTTTCCCGGTCTCCTTTTCTGCAGGTATATCCTCAGAGGGTTTCACGTGGGATTTTTTTGTAAGGTTTGTATGAAGGAGGGACTGGTCCCTTGTTGTCGGTATTGTGACCCCACGTACCGTCTTACCGGAAAATATCTCATCTTTTGCCCTGAATAACGTCTCTTTCACAGCAACTGGTTTCTCTTCGGGTTCCTGATCGGGGGAATACACCGGAACGGGGGTATCCTCCGGCGATATTGTACTCTTTCGGGAGAGTTCTTCTGACAGAGCATCAGGCATCCGGCGTTCTGGTACGTGTTCCGGCACTTGGTCCGGTACAATACGGGCAGGACTCCGTTTTTTGACAACAACGGTTCTTTTTTCCTCCGCCGGCAGGGTATCCCGGGAGGGTTCCCGTATAACCTGGTACTGTTTTGAAGGCGTCTCTGGTTTATTCTCCTGTTTTTGCCGTATAACCTGATGATTTACCTGGCGAGGCAAAGAAAGATCTTCGCTGGGTTTTGGCTTGCCGCCGGAGAGTACCATCATCCGTTGTCGCTGCAGCTCATGTTCAATCCTCCGGCGTGCAGCTTCCTGCGCCTGGTTATCCGTGGGACTTTTTACCGGTGATATACGGTTTTCTACGTGGGCATCACGATGTGCGTGAGGGCTAGCTGCAGCCATTTGCTGCCCCGGAACCTCCGCGGTATGGGTAACAATACGACGGTGCTGGGGCATTTTGTTTGCACCGGCCGTATCTCCCGTTCCTGCAGGATGCGTTTGTCCTCCGGCAGGTGTGTACGCACCACCGTGCGCTTTCATGGGGGGGATCTGGTCCTGCAGGGCTTGTGCGTGGCTCCGGCTCCGGTCCGGCGGTCGCGGAACGGTTTCAGCAACTGTCGGCTCATCCATCGATGTCGTCCGGGTTCCATGTACTTCCTGGGGTGGGAGTGGTTCCTGGCTCCGGACTATATCACGGGCTGCCGGCCGGGTGTCCTGTTCCCTCTGCGTTTTCACCGGGAGAACGATCATCTCATCCCGAGCATTTCCGGTAACCTGCTGCAGGAGGGACTCCCTACGGGGCGGTGCATGAGACTGTGACCGGATCTCCCTTAGTTCAGTGATCCGCGGGATATTCTCAAGACCTGTGAGCATGACAATGATCGCAACATTTTTCGTATTCATGACCGGGTAATCCCCGGACCGGGTCTCAAGACCTTGTATACTCCGGTCAATCCACTTCCTCACCGTCATGAAACCTTTCATGGAGAGTTCATGCGAGGGACCTGCCACAAGGACCAGCGCCTTATGGGCGCTCGTCATGTCGCAGGGCGTCGAAATCTCGTGATAAATCGCCTGTTTGGCTAGTTCGACAATACGGGAGGCCTTCTTCTTGTCTTCTTCGTTGAATACCCCGGCAGGTTTCAGCTGGTCCAGGAACGCCAGCGGGTTGCCGGGGAGCCGTTCCACGGCATAGCCAATCGTGATGAACCCCATACCTTTCATGGTATTGAGCACCTCCCCGGAGTCCAGTACGACTTCTGCGAGATCGATACCCCCGTCAGCACGGAACTCCCCTGCCTTGAGGATCAGGCTGATCCGGCGGACTATCGCCTCGTTGAGAAGATTATACGTGGCAAGTTCGGGAGAGATCTCCGGCTCCTTCTTCCCAAAGCCGAGCATCCCGGCAAAGCCTCTCTCTTTTTTTACCAGCCTAGCCTTACCGGCCTGGATCTTTTTGTACCAAGTCTCATTATCGAAGAGGATCAATCCGTCAAGAAGCGGGGACAGGATATCAATATCATCGGCCGCTTTCCCGGATTTCTTCTCTCCTTCAGCAAGGCAGGGAAGTGTTACCAGCCCGAAGATGGGCTCGACTATTGATGACCTCAGGCCGGCAATCACGTGCGGTGCGATATCTGCCATGCTGCCGCCAAGCCCGCAGCAGATGATTATTGCATCCGTCTCACCCGATTCAAAATTGTGGACCCGCGAGACGATCTCACCGATATCAATGGTCGCCGTTGCGTCAGTTTCTATCGATGCCGATGAATTTCCCGGATCAAATGCAGGGAAAAAGATCCGTGAGTTATTGGGGATTCCGGTGAGATGCTGCAGGGTCTGTTCATCGACATCTACAGCAAGAGCCTCAATGCAGGCAACCCTGCTGCTCCGCCGATCTGTCACGTACAGGCTGTCAACTATCCTGCAACCTGCCCCGCCCAATCCGATTGCCACTATCCGCATAGCATTAACCTATAAAACCGCTTGACCTGGGTCGCTGTACACCGTAATACTAATATTGTTCGGCCGGAGTTCAATATCTTATAGGGTACTTGCATGTGGAGAAAAAATTTTTCCCTGTTTTCCCTATATTTTTCTTATACTGAATAATGTCTTACTCTCTTTAAAGCATCAAGGAAACTGCAAATGGTTCCTGAATGGGGAGATCATCCTGCGTCTGCCCCGTCTTAATGGGTTTTCGTGGTCGTTTTTCCTGAAAAAACCCCAGAATGACCGATTTGTGAACGGATCCCTTTAGGGAGCCAGCATAAAATGATAATTTATTTAAACGCGTGTACGGTAATACTCAATAAGGTGAACAAACCTTGACATATGGAATTGAATTTGTACCAGGAAATGTCAATGTAAAGCAAGTTGTTAACTTCTGTAAACTTGCCGAATCCAAAGACATTGATTTCGCATGGATCACCAACCACTACAACAACCGCCACTGCTATCCTACCCTTGCTGCCATTGCGCAGGCAACAACGTCCCTCAAGATGGGGCCGGGTATCATGAACGCATTCACCGACACACCAGCGGCAATGGCATCCTTTGCCTGCACGCTCAATGAGATCTCCGACGGACGTGCCGTCCTCGGTATCGGACCCGGCGACCTCTCAACCCTCCCGAAGCTGGCGATCAATCCTGAAAAGCCCGTCGGACGCCTCGAGGAAGCTGTCGTCCAAATCCGCAAGCTCTGCGCCGGTGAGGAAATCAAGAAGTCAGGAATGAAGTTCTTCGACTACGACGGTGCCAAACTTACCGGTGTTACCCTGCCCGGAAAGAAGGGTATTCCCATGTACATCGGTGCACAGGGCCCCAAGGTCCTTGAGCTTGCCGGAAGAATCGGTGACGGTGCACTCATCAACGCATCCAACCCCAAGGACTTCGCCATTGCCATCCCGATCATCAAGGCAGCTTGCGACAAGGTAGGCAAGAAGAACTTTGACATCGGTGCATACACTGCAATGTCGATCGACCAGAGCGAGAAGAAGGCACGCAATGCAGCCAAGATCGTTGCAGCATTCATTGCAGCCGGCTCCCCGCCCGACCTCCTGACCCGCCACGGACTCGATCTCAACAACGTTGCAAAGATTAAGGAAGCGCTCGGCAAGTTCGACTTCAAGACCGTCGGGGAACTTGTCGGAGACAAAGAGATCGATGCATTCACCATCGCCGGAACTCCTGAAATGGTCAAGCAGAAATGCGCAGACCTCACCAAGGCAGGCGTCACGCAGATCATCTTCGGTTCACCACTTGGTCCCGACATGACCAACTCCATCCGCCTCCTCGGCAAGTACGTTGTATAAGAGCAGAATCCAATACCTGCCCGGATACCGCCGAAACAGGCGAGATGGTGCCTTGGCAGAAATTTTTTTCCCTCTTTTGCGGCTCTCCGTAAAAAATTTTCCCGCAGGTTAAATCTCTGTCGTGCAAATGACTATCAGCTCCTGCCGGAAATATACATCGTAATGGGAATGTTTTCCATCACTGAAGTTGCGACTCCCAATGGAATCGTGCAGTTACGGGAGGATCCGTTCACCGGGTTCCGATGTCGGATCAGTCCCGATCGATCGAAACGGCATAACTATCATCAGACCTATATTCCCCCGCCTCCGGAAGATTGTCCCTTTTGCAGGGACCGTATTTTTACCGTCACCCCGCCATTTCCCGATGGCACACGGATCATCCGGGGTGACAGCGTTACTTTCCCGAATATGTTTCCGTTCGGACAGGGGCATGTTGTTACTGTTCTCACCCGGGAACATTTCGTGGAGATGTTCACAAAGCAGCAGATCGTGGACGGTTTGTTGAGCCAGGCAGAGGCCCTCGGTCGGTATGATGGCTATCCGAGCATCAACTGGAATTTTCTCCCTTCAGCAGGGGCAAGCCTCGTTCACCCGCACATGCAGGGGCTGTGTGACAGCCAGCCATCACGGATTGCCGGGCAATACCTTACGGTGAGCAGGGAATACCGGAACTCGTATGGTAGGTGCTACTGGGACGTTTTGAAAGAAGAGGAAAAAAAATCCGACCGGTATTTGTCCGGAGAGGAGATTGTCTGGGCCGCAAATGCAGTGCCCGTGGGAGAGCGTGAAATCAGGGGATATCTCCCGATCACTACCCTCGATGAACTGGAGCCGTATGCCGATCTTCTTGCAATGGGTATCCTTGATGTAATCTCCCTGTACCGGAAACTTGGGACCTATGCATTCAACATGGCCATCTTTTTCGATCACCCGGGAAACGATAACGGGTTTAATGCGTTCTGCTCCTTAATTTCCCGGATCAACCCCAACCCGTCTTCCACAAGCGATTCAGCATTCATGGAACGCCTGCACATGGAACCGGTGATCATGACGCTGCCGGAAGAGCTTGGGAACCTTTACAGAAAAGAAAAATAAAAAAAAATTTACTCGAATTTTGCAACGAGTTTGTTCTTGCGGACGAGCGTGCCATCCTTCTTGTGGGGCTGGCGCAGGATGCTGTCGCTTGCTTTCTCGAGCTCGCGGGCTTCATCACAGAGAGCTGCAGCGCACCTCATCATTTCGTGAGCGCTTGAAACGATCGGGATATATTTCTCCCATTCCTTGGTCATAAAGCAGCCCTTGACGTTCTGTCCTGCAACTGCCATCGCAATCTCGTGGGCAGCGCGTGCCTTTGCGAGTGCATAGTTGTTGGTGAATTCACCGTCGACTGCCTTATCGGTGGTCATGATGATCTTGGGGAGCTCAAGTTCTGTGCCCTTCTTCCCTGCCTTGACCTGGTCGATGACCTTGTCGATAGCGAGCTGGAGTTTGCGGAATGCACCGGTGACTGCCAGTACTTTGACGAGGTTGCCGTTGAAGTCGGCCATCTCGATGGGGTCGAGGAATTCGCGGCGGGCACCGATCATGGAGTCTGCCTTCATGATGATGTAGCCGAACTTGGTGTCAGCCTTGACCGCTTCCCACTCCTTTTTCGTGGTTACATCATCAGTGATGATGATAACCGGGATACCTGCTGCAGCAAGCTGTTCTCGGGCACCGGTCGGGCCGGGAAGAACCCCGTTGGGGGAAACTACAATACAGAAGTCCGGTTTATATGCCTTCAGGTTGGAAACCACACGGTCGACATCTGCCGGCTCGAGTTTCGTGCCGCTGGTCGCCATGAATGTTTGCATGTCTTCACGGTCTGCTCTCTCATCGAGGAGCAGCTCTGCCATAACACCACTTGCAATGTTGCCGAGTTTCGCAACGCCTACTTTAACAACCATCTAATTCACCTCGATATTTTTTATAACACGTTATTATGACCCAGTATTCATATAAACATTTTGAAACGTCTTCTCTCCTCGTAAAAAAGAGGAAACACTATTCTTTAACATTATATAATGGATTTCCCATATGAATGAACGTACCGTCACCGGCACCTGAAGAGTTAACGAAAAGTGTTTAAGTTCTGACGGAAAAGTTCTTTGTATGAAGGATGGGTTGCTCACGGATCGCCAGATGGAGGTACTCAGGTATCGGAAGCAGGGCCTGACCCAGCAACAGATTGCCGATATCATCTCCACCTCAAAAGCCAATGTCTGTACCATTGAGAAGAGCGCAATGGAGAATATCCGCAGAGCAAAAGAGACCCTCGAATTCCTCTACACTCTTGATGCGACCCATCTCTGCACTATCCCATCCGGGACTGATCTGTTCAATGTCCCTGCCATCATCTTTGGTGAGGCGGAAAAGATCAAGATCAAAGTGAAGTACGATACGATATCCCTCATAAACCGGCTCAGGGAATCCCGGTCCCAGGCCTGCAAGGCCAGAGCGGTCTGTGAGGATATTATTGTCTATATCACCGATCAGGGAGAATTGTATTTCGGGTGAGCCGGTTTCCGGTTTCATAAAATCCTTCCAGATACCCGTTTTCACCTCCTATTCCTGGCATATGTTTATATCCTCTTTTATTCAATAATAATGGAAGCCGATATGAGGTTATCCTCTGCAGATCCAGCGCCCGGTTTACCGGGCCGGATCTGCATACGGCGGGACCGTGCATCCGGACACTGGAATAACGGTTCTGCCGTGGGTATACCTTGATTGGTCAACCTTCCCGCATGGGAAGGTATACCGAGAAGGAGTTGTGATCCGTCACAACAGGCTGACAGAGTGGGTCTGATCAGGCGCATGGGCCAACGTTCGTGCAACGTGCCCGCTCCGTCTGCTGCGTAAGAACAGCGGATGGATGCGTCATTGTCAGGATCTTCTTTCGCGAGACAGGAATGCCGGGCACACCGGCACAGCGATGGGTACAATCTCATACGCATCTCCAGGACAGGGTAACGCAATCACAGCGGAATGTCTTACCGGTAATCTCACGATTGCCTGTGGGATATCCGGTGCATACTCGCTACCCTGTGTCGCGTGTTGGCTTTGAAAAAAAAGCCAAAATTGTCACACATCTCGGATTAATCTCTCAAACGTGTCGCAATGAGAATAACCTACACGCAAGATAAAGGATTGATTAACACATGCCAAAAATAAACAGACCACGCCGTGGTTCACTTGCATTCAGCCCGAGAAAGCGTGCAAAGAGCCCGATCCCGAAATACCAATCGTGGCCTCTTAGTGAGGGAGCACCGGTCCTGCAGGGATTTGCCGGGTATAAGGTAGGTATGACGCATGTAATCATGGTGGACGATCACAAGAGCAGTCCAACCGAAGGCAAAGAGATCATGGTGCCAGTCACGGTAATTGAAGTACCGATGATGAAGGTAGCCGCGATCCGCGCTTATAGCCGGGATACATACGGCAAACATGCGTTTACCGAACTCTGGGCAGACCAGCTTGATACCGTGCTTGGACGCAGGATCACCCTGCCCAAGGACTACAATAAGGAAGCCGCGCTGAAGAAGTTCACCGATGCACTGGCAGCCGGACTTGTAGCAGAGATCCACGCGGTAACGTACACGCAGCCCGCATCACTTTCCGGTGTCCCAAAGAAGGTACCCGATCTTATGGAGATCAAGATCGGCGGTGCAGATGTCAAGAAGATATTCGAGTTTGCACAGGGACTCCTTGGAAAGGAAGTTGCGCTCACCAACGTGATCCAGGCCGGAGCATATGCAGACATCACTGCAATTACCACCGGTAAGGGAACACAGGGTGCCGTAAAACGCTGGGGCATTGCACTGCGCAAGCGCAAACACTCCGTTGGCGGAAAAGAACGCCACCTTGGAACCCTCGGACCGTGGAACCCTCACCATGTCAGGTGGCAGGTTCCCCAGATCGGCCAGCTGGGATTCCAGCAGCGCACCGAGTTCAACAAGCGGATCTTAAAGATCAGCGAGGATGCTAGCGAGATCACCCCCGCCGGGGGCTTTCTCCATTATGGTATTCTCAAGAACCCGTACATTCTTGTCAAGGGCTCTATCCCCGGCCCGGTAAAGCGGCTCATCCGTATCAGGCCCGCGATCCGCCAGGGCGAACATATCGTCAGGATGCCGGCAATCCAGTTTGTGAGCACCCAAAGCAAGCAGGGATGATCAGAGATGAAAGCACAGGTTAAATCACTTGAAGGCGGAATCACCAAGGACATCGAGCTTCCGGAGATCTTTTCCGAGGATTACCGCCCCGATCTGATCAAGAAAGCAGTCATGGCACTCCAAAGCACCCGGAGACAGCCGCACGGGACCGACCCGTTTGCCGGTATCCGCTCGTCTGCGGTGGGCTGGGGAAGTGGTCGCGGATCATCACACGTTCCCCGTATCAAGAACGGCTCCCGCGCAGCAAAAGTCCCGCAGGCAAAAGGCGGACGCGAGGCTCACCCCCCGAAAGTAGCCAAAGTACTGATCAAAGAGATCAACCAGAAGGAAAAACAGAAGGCATTCCGCTCGGCTGTCGCCGCGAGCATCTCTGCAGAACTCATCAAGGGTCGGGGACACACCTTCGAAGGTGCAGTACCGATCGTCTTTGAGGACAAGTTCGAGGCACTCGGCCGCACCCAGGATGTCATCACTGTACTCACCACTGCAGGTATTTACAGCGACATCGAACGGGCAAAGGACAGCAAGAAGGTCAAGGCAGGCAGGGGCAAGATGCGCGGGCGCAGGTTCAAGCAGCGCAAGAGCCTCCTCATCGTCACCGCAGACAAGCCGCTGCTCGCAGCACGCAATCTTCCCGGTGTCGACGTAGTTACCGTTGACCAATTGAATGTCGAGCACCTCGCGCCGGGAATGCTGGCCGGACGTCTCACCGTCTGGACCGAGAGCGCACTCACACGCCTGGGGGGCAGGTAAATGACCCTGAAATACCCGTTTGTTACGGAAAAGGCAATGGTCCTCCTCGAGAACCAGAGCAAACTCCAGTTCCTTGTCACCCGTGAGGCGAACAAGGACGACATCAAGCGCGATATCGAGAAGGCATTCGGCCAGAATGTCAAAAACGTCCGCACGCTCATGAACACACACGGCCAGAAAAAGGCCATCGTGAGCTTTGAGAATGACAAGGCCGCCGAGGAGATCCTCAGCCGGCTCGGCATAATGTAGGTGGGGAACATGGGACATCGAATCACAACACAAAGCCGGGGCAAGGGAGGCCCGACATACCGCGCTCCATCCCACCGGTACAAGGCAGAGCTCAAGCACATCGGTGATGACACGCAGAAGATCACCGGAACGGTCATCGACATCGAACACGATCCCGCACGCAATGCACCGATAGCGCTCGTCAAACTTGAGGACGGGCAGAAAGTCTACATGCTCGTCACCGAGGGACTGGGTATCGGCGAAGTTATCACCTGGGGAGCCAACGTTGAATTAAAGAATGGCAACACGCTCACCCTTCAGAATATCCCCACCGGGACCTACATCTGCAATATCGAAGCCCGGCCCAACGATGGCGGCAAGTTTGTCCGTGCCTCGGGAGTCCAGGCAGTCGTAGTCGACAAGATCGGAGATCGCGTCGGTATCCGGATGCCCAGCGGCAAGACCAAATGGTTCAACCACCGCTGCCGCGCAACTGTTGGAATCGTTGCAGGTGGCGGCCGTGTCGAGAAACCGTTCGTGAAAGCAGGTAACAAGTACCACAAGATGGCGAATACCGCATCCAACTGGCCACGCGTCCGTGGTGTAGCGATGAACGTCATCGACCACCCGTTCGGTGGCGGTGGACACCAGCACACTGGTCGCCCGAAGACCATTGCGAGAGGTACCTCTCCAGGAAGGACTGTCGGACATGTGGCTGCACGCAGGACAGGTAAGAGCAGGAAGTGAAGGGTATGGCAGCACCTAAGAAGACACAGAAGAGAATGCCAAGACGGCGTGAGGAGTTCACCTATCGCGGCTTTACTATAGACGAGCTCAAGGCAAAGGGAATCAGCGAACTCCTCCCGCTTATGCCAGCCCGTCCACGTCGCAAGATTGTACGCGGATTCTCCCGCGGGGAAGAGACATTACTCACAAAGATCCGACAGGGTGATGAGAAAGTCAGGACACACCTTCGTGAAATGATCGTCATGCCGGAAATGATCGGCAAGACCATCGAGATCTACAACGGCAAGGAGTTCACCAAGGTTGAATTCCAGCCGGAGTCTGTCTTTCACTACCTCGGGGAATTTGCACTGACAAGAAAGAGGGTTTCTCACGGAAGTGCCGGTATCGGTGCAACCAGAGGCAGCAAGTACGTTCCGCTGAAGTGATGGACATGGCACGCATTGATTATTCCAATAAAATCACGGGAGACAACGTGGCAAAGGCCAAGGCCAACGAGCTCAACATGTCCCCCAAACACTCGATCGAGATTGCCGGGCTTATCAGGCACATGCGCGTGAACGAAGCAATCGCGTACCTTAACGAGGTAGTCAAACTGAAAAAAGCTGTCCCGTTCCGGCACTTCAACCGGAATGTCGCGCACAAACGCGGCCTTCCCGGTAACTGGGACGCAGGCCGGTACCCGGTCAAGGCATCCAGGGAATACATCCGTCTCCTTGAATCGGTCAAGAAGAATGCCGAATACATAGGTCTCGATGCGGAAAAGCTCGAGATCATCCACGCCTCCGCCAACCGCGGGCGTGCCCAGAAGGCATTCTTCCCCCGTGCAATGGGAAGGGCAACTCCCAAGGTCCGCGAGTCCGTGAACCTCGAGATCATCGTCCGCGAGGTGACGTAATATGGCAGTCGAGAGAAAATTCATTGCTGAAGGCGTCAGGAAGGCCCGCGTAGAGAAGTACCTTTCAAAGGAACTCAAGCGCGCAGGCTACGGCGGGATGGACATCGCCAGGACGCCACTTGGCACCCAGGTCACCATCTTTGCAGAGAAGCCGGGAATTGTCATTGGTAAGGGCGGCAAGCTGGTCCACCAGCTCACCCTTGACCTTGCCCAGAACTACGGTGTTGAATCCCCGCAGATCGAAGTCCAGCAGGTTACCAACCCCAGTTTCAATGCCCAGATCATGGCAGAGAGACTGGCCAACGCCCTTGAGCGCGGCTGGTACTTCCGCAAGGCAGGATCCAGTATCATGCGTCGGGTCATGGATTCCGGTGCGCTTGGCTGTGAAGTCGTCATAGCCGGGAAACTAACCGGGGCACGTGCCCGTACTCAGAAGTTTACCGAAGGGTATATCAAGCACTGCGGCGAGCCGAGCAATACGATCGTTGAGAAAGGCTATGCCGTAGCGATCAAGAAACTCGGTGTTATCGGTGTCCAGGTCAAGCTCGTGCCCGCAGGCGCGAAACTGCCCGACCACTTCTCGATCATCGAACAGGAGAAGAAGCGCCCGGCCCAGAAGGCCGGTGTAGTCCCTGTTGGTGACGCCGATGTCGAAGAACCGGCACTTCCCGATGAGGATTTGGGAGGGGAACAGTAATGGCAATATTCAGGGCCCAGGATGTCCGGCAGCTCTCTGATGTTGAGCTGCAGGAAAATATGGGAAAACTCCGGATGGAGCTCGTCCAGCACTATGGAAAAGTCAGTGCAGGTGGCGCCACGGAGAACCCCGGACACATCCGCGAACTCCGGAGGACGATTGCCCGCATGCTGACCGAGCAGAACCGCAGGAGAACTGCATGATCTCTTCCCAGAACATCCTCCGCCATGAACTCATTGGCCTGGACGTTCTGGTATCGGGAGCCGCAAACCCCTCACACAAGGGGCTGTCCGGTCGCATCATCGATGAGACAAAGAACCTGCTCGTGATTGACACCCCCTGTGGTGTCAGGAGGATCCCCAAGATGTATACCATCTTTGCGGTGCGCCTTCCCGGCAGGGAACATGTTGAGATAGATGGATCCGTGATGGTACTGGCTCCTGAAAGAAGGATCAACCTGCACGAAAAGAAGAGGATACCATAATGGCACTAAACATTGGATTGAACGTCCAGGCCCCAAGCGTGGAATGCAAGGACGTTAATTGTCCGTTTCACGGCACTTTACCGGTGCGCGGCCAGGTGATCACCGGCAAAGTCGTGAGCGATCGTATGATGGGAACGGTCGTAGTGGCACGGAATTACCTGCACTACGTTCGTAAATACAAGCGGTACGA
>Ga0074046_10002340_pt1 | contig 16500 bp, 15 predicted proteins | sample BogForMeECP23OM3_FD_94441 | JGI IMG/M metagenome (GOLD analysis project Ga0074046, IMG submission 94441) | Bog forest soil microbial communities from Calvert Island, British Columbia, Canada - Bog Forest MetaG ECP23OM3 | ecosystem: Environmental > Terrestrial > Soil > Wetlands ...
AAGTGAAACAGCCGATGGTGTGTCACCCTGAGCGCAGCGAAGGGTCTCTGCAGTTGTTTTCTCCGTGAAACTGCGGGGATGCTTCGCTTCGCTCAGCATGACAGCTTACGCCCGGCGTGTTTCACCTATTTGCGTAACGCGACACTAGGGGCAACTTGCCTTTACCTTCCCTAGCATTCCATCCCAAAGCCCGCGTAACGTAGCCTTGGCGAGGTCGGGTCGTCCCTGAAGCAAGCAACGACAGCCCTTTAAACACCGGCTTAGGGAGAACATGAATAAGAAGCTTGCATGAGCAGGAAGCGAATAATGCTTCCCATGGAAATAGACACGACTGCGTGTGAAATGGTAATGAGCGAGGGCCGACCCCACTCCCGCTGATCTCCCTACCTTGTGGTAGATTTTTGACCCAAGGACCAGTATACGACGAAAACCAACCCTTGCGGCCCGGCGGCAGAAATCGGCGTCCTCGCAATATATAAAGCTGTTCTCGTCAAGCAACCCTATTCGCTCGAAGACTTCCCTTCTTACCAGCATGCAACAGCCTGTGATCCAGTCCGTTTCGATTGTTCCCTGAGCTTCCGTAGCACCCTTCCGCATGTATTTGAGATCCTTGTCTCCCCACCAACGGAATTTACCGCCTAGATACCAGGCTTTGGAGGGGTCGGCGTACTCGTAAACGGCGCCACCTGCTAAATGCGCGCCTGCGCCCTCTGCTCCCTTGACCAGGCGCTCCAAAGCATCGCATCCAACAATAGTATCGTTGTTCAGTAGCAATATCCAGGGCGCGCCCAGTTCCAGGGCATAGCGAATACCCAGATTGTTTCCGCCGGAAAAGCCGCTGTTATTCCGTGCTTCCAATAATGTTATCCCGGGCCTTGCGCTTGCTTGCCCGTCGTTCATGGTACACGTCTTCAACATCCCGCCCCACGAACTCGCGGTCAGTGGGGGCAAGTAGTTCTGCATCCATCGTTTGAGTTCCGCCACCGAGTCATCCAGTGACAAGTTGTCAACTACAATAACCACATAACTCCCAGGCGCACCAGAGCAAATGCTCTCGATGCAAGCAATCGTGTCCTTGTACCCGTTGTAGTTTAGAATGACGATCGCAAGACGCGGAGGCTGCGAAAACAATTTCTGCACCTTATCCCGCAGGAAGTTGATGTTCTGGGAGCCTGCCACCGGGGTTTCTGCTCACGGTAACACTCGCAATCGACGATTCTGGTTTCATTGGCGACCCGAAAGCCAAGGGCCGGTCATTCCCCAGCACTGTCTTCCTCGGCCCCCGCCTGCAGGGCTGCGGGGTAGACGGCATAGTAAGAATAGAAGGCACGATAGAGGATCCTCGGCAACCTGAGCTGCGAGTCGAGCAGGGGCTTTATCGGAGACAAGAAAGGAACCAGGGTGCGAACGGAAAGCCTCTTCAATCGGCCTGCCAGCCCGGCCCTTTTCTGGGCCTCCATTCGGGCCAAGACCAACCCGGCTCCTCTGTTCTCAAAGAGCTTGAGTGCCGCAGGCACCCCCTTCGCCCGCCGGCAAGCATCCGCAAATGACATAAACTTGTGGTGGTATCCAACCGCCGCAGGATTGTAAAGCAGCCGCAGACCTCGCTTTTGCAGCCTGTACCCCAGCTCTGTATCCTCGAAACCGTACCCCTTGAAATCTTCGTTGAACATGCCATTCTCGCGAACAAAAGCCGTCTTCAGGCTAACATTGCAGGAGTAAAAGTAGCGGAAGTCTGCACTTTCCCCGGGGCGCAGATGCGAGTAGGCAAACAACACCCCGTCCTTAGCCAACCACTCCATAAAGGGGGTGGGCTTGACCTCGGGCGCCCACTCCACGAAACCCAGGACAGCCACAAAAGGTTCCGGATACTTTTGATGCCACGCGAGGTGCTCTGCCACCAGATGCAGGCTGGGGACGATGTCGTCGTCGGCAAACAGGAGTAGCTTTCCCCTCGCCTCTCGTATTCCATGATTCCTTGCCGCAGCCTGACCGCGATGAGTCAACCGGAAGTACCGGACGTGATTCACCGCTCTTTGGGAGAACTCCGCGACTGCTTCCCCTGTTCCGTCCGTTGACTCGTCATCGAGAACCAGAATCTCCAGGATCTCTGCTGAGGAGGACTGCTGCTGATAGGCCGCAAGGGTCTTCAAGAGGATCTCCCTGCGGTTATAGGTTGGGATAACCACGCTCAGTTCAGGTTCGGCCATTGTCCCCAACTCCTTGAGAGGTCTGGCGACTGACCACAAAAATCATCCGATAAAACGGCGCTCGGTCTATCCAACGGAGTCCGGCCTCAGCCAAGCCAGGGGCAAGCCGCAAGCAGGCTCGGAACAATAGATTCCAGGCGTACGACATCTCACACTTATTAACCCAGTCGTGAAAGCGGATCGTCAAACCTGCCGTTCTCCTTCACCAGCCGTGCTCCGTCCCGGTGCGACCTTTCCGGAGATCTCTAACTAAGTTCAAATCCGCAATTGACCGTACCTTCCCCGAATTCCGTCGCGAATTCCCCTTATCGTGAAAGACAATTTTTGAATCGGTTGTTCGTCATAAAGCACCACTTTGACAGCATCTTTCGCAAGTCTTGTCGCAACGCGGTAGAAATATCGGCCCTCCTTATATTTCCACAGCTTGCGCAGCATGTAACACGCGTTTCTCGCAATGTAATAGCATGCCTCTTTCCCATAATTGTTATAAAGCACTTTCCGACCCAGGTAATTCCGCGAGACTCTGTTCCCCTCCTGGTGCAACAATATAGCTGATGGACACAAGAAGACTCCCAAACCTGCGCGACGCAAACGGAGACAAAAATCGTCGTCGACGTAGTAAAGAAACAGCTCTTCATTTTGGAAACCAACGGTCTCAAACGCCGTCTTTCCAATAAGGCTTCCAGACGAGATAACCGTTGGGACTTCTACAACCACCTCGGTGTCCCTGGACTGATAGCCACTAACGTAATATGTGTGTGACTTTTTGTCGTAGGGGTTGGCTGCTACGATTCCGACTTTGGCGCCTCTTGCTTCCGCCGCCCGCCAGCCATCAAGCAGCTTGGCAACCATTCCGGGAGTTGCTTCGCTGTCGTGATCTAAAGTAAGGAACCAACGGTAGCCCCTTTCCAGCGCGTACCGAAAACCCTGATTCAAAGCGCATCCGATCCCCTTGTTCTGCGCATTGAGGAAGACAGTTGCCAACGACCGATTCGAAAGCTTTTCCAGTTCGAGACGCGTTTCCGGGTCAGAACCGTTGTCGACAATAACGACCTCACTCACTTGATTGCGAATAGCATTAACGCACGTATGAATCTCAAACCCAATGTTGTAGGTAACAATTACGGCACACACTGCCGATCTGTAATCCGTTTCTCCGTCATTGGGGGTACGCATATTAAGATCGCCCAGGGCGGCTCGTCTAAGCCACTGGGATTATCCTCCGTGCAAAGCGCATGGCCGGGATAACACTTTCAGCCTTTGCAAGGTCGAACTGATCAAAGAACCTGCTGAGCGCGACGCTCGTGAAGTAGAGTATAGCAAAGATTGCCGCTTTGAGAAGCATGCCCTGCCATCCCCGAGTCGAATGTCCAGCCAGTGCCAGCACAACTCCCGCAGATGCAACCGAGCAGAGGAAGGGTTTCCAGTACAACCGCCGCAGGACTGTGAAACAGCATCGCGACTCTGGGTGAAGGATTTTGAATCGAGAACGCGTTTGGGTGCGCTCCATTTGCCTCCAGGATCTACAGTGCTCTCAGCATGGCTTCCGAATCCGCAGCGACATACCCAGCACCCGCGGCGCGATTCAAGTGTGAAGCCAGCCGCGCCCCAGCTTGTTCCAATGTCCAGAAACCCCTCACCACCTCCACGCCTTTAGCACCCATCTGTTCTCGGAGGCGATGATTCTGTAACAATTCGCCCAGAGCCGCTGCAAACGCCTCCTCATCTCTATCAGTTAGAAATCCTGTCTCGTTAGGGACGACCGACTCGCGCACGCCGCCTTCCTTGACGGCAACCACGGGCGTTCCGCATGCCATCGCCTCCACGGGGGCCAAGCCGAAAGGTTCGAGGATGAATGAGCACACAAAGACCTTCGCCATATTGTACAAACGAACGAGTTCGCTGTCTGGAATCAGTTTCCTGATAGTGAGGTCCACCCCCAGCCCAGCGGCCATTTGCACAAGATGTGCTTCCCACGCTGGGTCGGTGCGATTCGAGACGATCACCATTTTCGGTCGCGTCCGCCTGTCCATGAAGCTCAATGCGCGAATGCCAAAGTCAAATCCCTTGTTGGGTAGGCAGGCCCCCACAGACAGGATGAAATGCTCTTTCGCCAAACCCAGGGGCCGGAAAACGGCGGTATCAATTCCCAGATAGGAAACAAACGAGTTGAGTCCGTACGCCCGCAGGATTGTCTCCCTAGAAAAGCAGGAGTTAGCGAGGATGTATTTGGCGTATGACGCATTCTCCTTGTCGATCTTCGTAAGTCGGCTCTTCGCGTGTGCGCTCCACATTTTCTTGTAGGTTGGAAGCGTTTCCATCCTGTGCTGCGATCGCTCCAGATTCTCCAGGACAGCCTCCTGCGCGCGGCACGGTTGTTGGCAGTAGTATACGGTCGGCTTCCTTAGGTGCCGCAACAAGAACGGCGTCAGCGTATACCGATCTTGCTCCGAAAACACCACGTCATAAGGACCCACATTGATCTCTTCCGCAATACGCTCCTGCGCCCGCTTATGGTCTACCAACGATGTGCGCGGAATATACCGGAATGGGGAGATGACGCCCATCATCGTCCGTCGTACCGGGTAAACGTGAAATCCGTCTGCAATGCCTTGCAACGGCAGGTAGTTCTCATCGGCAGTGGACGGTACGTGGACGTCTACCTGATTGCCAACGTTCTTGAGGTATTTGACAAAGCTGTACAAAGCCCTCTTGGCGCCACCGGACGGGAGGTTGTGGAAGACGGCAATTCTCACTTTCGCACCACCGCGATCAGGTCTTTTGTGAAGGCCCCACAGCGAATCCCCAGCAGCTTAGCGAGGACGCGGAGTCCCGCAAAACGGGTCCTCCCTTCCAGCCGCCCCATTAAAGTGCTCTCCATGCGACCAGCTTCCTCGTAGTTTAGCATATCACTCTTAAACCCAAACCCGGCCATGCATTGCCGGATGCTATCAGGGGTGAAAGGCCCAACGCCGGGTCCCGCGAGAAGGTATATTGAGAGCCACGCGGTCCCGGGCTCCGCTGTCGTGAGTAGTTAGATGCGCTCGGTCAGAGAATAATTAAACGTCCAGAGAAGCCTTTGAGTCCTAAATTGCATACGCTTTATTCCTTCACCCCTAAAATCAGGTCCTGGTAACTCAAATAGTTCTCGCGTGCGCACCATGAGCCGTAATCGAGACGTGTTACCTTCAGTCCCAGCTTTCTGTAAAGATCTCTGATCCACCCTTCGTCGAAGGCAATCGCCTGCTCCGGCACCTCACGAGAAATCGTGCGGTACCTGTCAAACACATACCTGAGATCGAGTGTACTGTCGCCAGTCTCAATGAACCGCAATGATTCTGCGTTAAGCAGAAAGTACGTGATTAAGCACCGTCCACCTCTCTTTAATACGCGGTAGATTTCCGACAGATAATTCTCCACGTCATCAGGCAGCATGTGGGTGAACACAGAGCCGAGCATCACGAAGCTGAAAGATTCGTCGGCAAAAGGAAACTTATATTCCGAGGGCTGATACTTTCCACGCGGGTTGTAATGCTTGTTGTAAACATCAATCTGCTGGAAGTGAAAATTAGGGAACCGAGGTGTGATCTTTTCGCGACACCAGTCGATCCCCGCTTTTGTTATATCAATCCCCTCGTACACTGCTCTCTCATTTACATACTGAGTCAGGGGCAACGTCTTTCTCCCGATTCCGCAGCCGACATCGAGCATCTTCTCGTCAGGTTGGAGGCCGCATATTTCCTTATAAATTTTAAGGAATTCCTCGCCGTTGCGCTTGAATTCCTCCAAACTCGGCGGGCCGTCGAACATGTCTTCGACCCCAGGGACCAGCGGAGCAAGGACACCGAATAAACGCGCCTTGTTTCTGTTTGCTAGGTAATTTCTGATCTTTCTGAGCTTTTGTTTGACCGCGACGGGAATAAGTCTTTTCAGTAGGTTCATCTTGCGTCTCTTCCTCGTAATCTTCCAATTAAGAAATGAGCATCTAAGTCACGTTTGGGCTCACTTGGATAAAACCGGTCCTGGTCGGCCTAAGACGAAACCACTCGCGAAGTCTTTTGGCGGCAAGTGATGCTCATCGGCAGTGGACGGTACGTGGATATCCACCTGATTGCCAACGTTCTTGAGGTATTTGACAAAGCTGCACAAAGCCCTCTTGGTGCCACCGGACGGCAAGTTGTGGAATACGGCAATTTTCACTCCCGTGCCACCGCGATCAGGTTTTGTGTGAAGGCCGCATAGCGAATCCCCAGCAGCCTAGCGAGGACGCGGAGTCCCGCAGAGCGGATTCCTCCTTCTAGCCGTCCGATTAATGTCCCCTCCATGGGACCAACCTTCTCGTAGTCGACCTTTTCAACCTTGAATCCCGCTGCGTGTAGACACTGCCGGAGGGTGTTGGGGGTGAAACCCGTTTCGTGGGTAAAATCTCGATAGAAATACTGTGAGAACAATGGGTTGTCAGCGTTCGTGACTCTCGAGAGCAGCACTCCACCTGGCCGGAGCGCTGAGTGGGCAAGGGTCAGAAGCTCGCCAACCTGGTCCTTTTTCAGATGATCGAGGAAGTCGATCACGGCGATCAAATCGTAAGGCTCCGCTTTTTCTAGATAAGTAAAGGCATCCGCAAGGATGAATTGTACTTTGTGACTGAAATCCAAACCAAACTCAGTCAACTTCTGTTTGGCCATACCGATCTGTTCATTAGAGAGATCAACACAGTCGATTTTCTGAAAACCCTCCTTGAGGAGGTAATGTTCAAGGTAACCCACTCCGCAGGGGACGTCAAGAATTCGACTGTCACGTGAAAGGGACTGGAAAACCCCTCCGAAGTTAACCCTTAGCCTCTCAAGCACCCAAGCCCATCCCCCAGGTGTCTTGGGCATGAAGTGCACGTAATGCGTGGAGAAGTACGTTTGTTCTAGGCTATCCTTGAAACTGCTCGGCATGGATCGTCTCTCTCCGCCGTGCCACCCCCTCGCATGGAGGGCGTGCGACGATTTGAGGCACTCTGTGCTAAAGCTCTCTGGTCACTCTCATAGCCAATGTTCGTGCCGGGCGCCACCGGACGGTAAGTTGTGGAAGACGACTATTTTCACTTGCGTGCCACCACGACCAAGTTCTCTGTAAAGGCCTTCGGATCAACCCCGAGAAATTTGGCAAGCACGCGTAGTCCTCCGGCGCGGGTTTTACTCTTTAATCGCTGAATCAGTGAGTCTTCCACGGAGGGGATTTCTTCGTAATCCACCTTTTCGAGGTTAAAGTTGACCGCTGCCAAGCATTGCCGAATGCTATCCGGGGTAAAAGGGGTTTCGTGGGTAAAATCGTGGTAGAAGAACCGGCCAAACAACGGATTATCTGCGTTAATCGTCCTGAGAAGCAGCAATCCGCCGGAACCGAGTGCGGCATAGGTAAGTCGCAAGAGCTGCCCTATTTCCTCCTTCGAGAAATGCTCGATGATATCAAACATTGCCACCAGATCAAACTGATCGGCTTTTCCTAGATACTCAAAAGCGTTCGCGACCACAAAGTTTATCTTTCCGATGAAACTGACCCCACGCTGCGTCAACATCAGTTTAGCAGCTTCTATCTGTTCACCTGAAAGGTCAATGGACTCTATGTTCTGAAAGCCCTGCTTCAAGAGATACTCCTCAAGGTACCCCACGCCACACGCGATATCCAAAATGCGACTGTCACGGGGAAGGCGGGACAAGATGTCGTCAAAGTTCAGGCGGATCCTATCAAGCACCCAAGCCCACCCCTCAGCGTTCTGGGGTGTAAAATGGATGTAATGAGTGGAATAGTACTTCTCTATGAGCGTTTCCCTAAAATCAGTTGGCAAGAGGAACCTCCCTGGCTGAATAGGTAAAGTGGTCAGCGCTCCGACGAGACCCTTTCCACTGGACGAGACACGGGCAACAACCTGGCAGCCTGCTTCAAGTCGAAGGCATCAAAGAACCTCGTGACGATCAGAGCCATTAGGTAAACGACTCCAAAGACAGCGACCTCCAGCACCAGTCCACCCCAACCGATGGGCTTTAGAGACCTGATAGGGAAGCACGCTGCCGCGCCGGCCAGTGATGCGCCTAGTGGTTTTAGGTACGACTCCGTGAACAGCCGTTTATAAGGGTACCCCGTATATTTATGAAACAGATAGATGAAGAGGATCATGCTGAAAGCTGCCGAGGTGATAGTACCCACTACTGCGCCGGAAAAACCATACAATCGAATCAAGAAAAAACTCATCACCACGTTTAACACGGTCCCGGAGACGCAGGCCTTTACAGCCGGGGACAGTTCTCCCCGGCCGATGGAAATTAAAAACCCCGGCCCGGTTATCAGATTGAAGACGTTCGTTAGGACCAGAAGCGCAAGCGGGACAGCAACAACAATCAATTGCGGACCGAGCCACAGGTTGACAAACTGGCGACAAAGAACTGCCACAAGCAACAAAAGAGGAATGCTAAGAAAGGCCATGTACTTATGCGCCCTGTAATACAGTTCTTTCAGGTTTTCCGCGTCACCCCGTGCATCGAGTTCGGAGGCCGCTGCCATAACCGGCGACAACAATAATTCTGGGACACGCCGCGCCTTAGTGCCAGCGGTACTGGCAATGTTGTACCAGGCCACCGGCGTCATGCCCACAAGCCACGCCAAGTATATCTTCTCAATCTGACACTGAAAAACAAAGGCGACCTGCGTCACGTAGAGGCGCCAACTGAAAGTGAAGACCTCCTTCATCTCCTCTCGATCGAAGAGGAACGGGTTTATGGAGATGTTAGGCAGCAGCTTGTGCACGAATCCCACCAGCAGCCCCAGGCCCAGCAGCGCTCCAGCCAAGTTCGCGTAAACCAAGCCGCACAAATGCCAGCCTAAGCTTAAGAAAAGAACCGTGAAAACTGCATTCGCAATCACATTGACAAAACCAAGCACGCTGCCCAGGTCCATCCGCTGCAGGCCTACGACGACTGAAGAGAACGGCGCCGCAAGAATGTTGATCCCCGTGATCAGGATGATTACAAGCCACACGTGGCGCAGTTCGTGATAAGGTATCGATATATTTCGAAAAAGCCCCGGTAGCAACCGACTGCTGGCAGCCCAGAGGGCAGACATCACGAAGAGGCAAACAAGGAGGTAGAACATCAATCCGGTGTCCAGCAATCGTTTCAGCGCGGCGAAGTCACCCTTAGCGTAGTGCTCCGCCACGTGTTTCGTGAGCGTGGCAGCCATTCCCAGATCCGTCAACGCGGTGAAGCCGATGACTGCAAACAAAACCGCATATACCCCGTAATCGCTAATCCCAACTTTCCCCAGAATGAAAGGAATGAGCAGGAATGGAATGGGAAACACAACGATGTTCTGAAGCAGCGAGAAAAGCGCATTACGAAGCACTTTGGCGCTCACGGGTTTCTGTTCGGGCGCAAAGACTCTGCTCAGGAATCCCAAGGTTACCTCAATCGGAAAAGCGTGTTCTCAGGTTAGGCAAACGATGCCCTCTCCAGCGATATAGCCGTTGTGACTCCCGTAAGGGGGCCGTAGGGTGGAGGTGGAAGCGGCGTTAACCTTGCCGCCATGAAACATGATCGCCGCTCCCACCCTCACAACAACGGGCGCCTTCACGCGGTCGCGGTGTGGGCCGCTATTCCCGTTCGCTGTCGTGCTCGACCCGTTTGTACACGCCCACCCCTGAGGGGTGGACATCCTCATCAGGTCGCGCCCCAAACAACGAGTAGCGAGGTGGTTCATAGTGGTTCTCGGCCGTGAAGGGTGAGCAAAATCGATCTTGCACCAAGTCCTCCCTGACGAAGAAGGCGTTTACTCCGGCAAGGCAACAGCCGACAAGAGCGTAACCCTTTTGGCGGCCCAATCCTTCCAGTGCCTTCAGGCTTGCTCCAAAGTAGTTCGTCCGATCCCACCTGTGCTCTTTGCCATAGTCCATCACAACGCTCACGGGCGGGCGAAACGTAGCGTTGTACTCAATAGTCACAACTCGCGGGTTGACAGCAGCGATCTCTTTCCAAACCCAGTAGTCATTTCCGTCGATATCGATGCTTAACAGGTCGATTTCGCCGTCAAATCCCCCACCGCGGATGATGGAGTCGATGTTGTCACGCTCGACGAACGCCTGTCGTACAACCAGGTGGCCACTTTCGATATATGCCGCCAGTGCATTGTTGATAGAGCTGACCAACCTCGCATCACACTCGATCCATAAACCACGCCAGCCCGACAACAAGAGATACAGCGTATTGTTCTGGGTGCCCGATCCAGCGCCAACCTCAACGAAGGTCTGTCGCGTGGCGTTGATGCGGCGGAAGATTTCCTGCAGGATGCCATCCTCGTCATTCTGTGAATAGCCCTTGAATCCGTAAGCAGGCAGCCTTTTGGGATCCCGGGCACGCTCGGATGCGAGAAGCGACTGAGCGCGAAGGCTGGTTAAGCTGGTTCGTATCGTCATGGCTGAATATCCGGTTTGGAGCATCGCCGTGAGATAGGGCTGAAGTTCAGGTACTAGTCGTTTCACACAGCGTTTGATAATTCCCATAATCTCCTCGCAATCCCGATGCGAAGCCCCCCGGTCGCGTTGCGGACGGTGCCCAAATCGAAAAGGGCGAAGTAGCCGAGCACTATCCAGGCGAGCGACAGCAGGCCGAAACGGTCCGGGCCGAGGTGGCGGATTACCTACGGCATGCTGGCAACCCCCACAAGGAGCGGAACTACCTGGCCAGCAACGTTCAGCGGGGTGTTGCGGCAAAATCTTTCCGGACTTCTAACTCCGCCTCCGCCAACGCATTCAGCGCCTCCGACACTACTTTCCCCACCAGACCCCATCTCTTATCGGCGAATTGGGGAGCCAGAGAGAACCCTGACGAAATCACGGATGTTGTCGGCTGGCTGGTCGACTAATCCACGGAACGGGCGAATCCTCGGACGTATCCGGTTTCGCAACGCCAGTGCTTGGATATATGCCGAGTACAGCAGGAAACGGCTTGTGTCGAAAGGATGATAGCGCCGGATTTGCTGCCTTTTCCGGATGATGTCCAATCTACTCAGGTTGTACTTGAACAGGCCTGAATTCTCTCGGAAGAGTTGGGCCCACATAGCATCATAGTTGAATTTCATCCCGCCGTAGAAATCCGGGAACTTGTCCATTGCGACCAAGATGGTATCGGGAGTCAGATTAAGGCCTATGGGGATCTCGGGGAAAAGGGTCGGATGAATCTTGTAGTCGCCGTATTCCTGAATGAATTTATCGAAATACTCATGCCGATCCGGCCTCCCAATGATTCCGGCATTAGATTTCTCCGACTGCCCCGCGACCGAAACGCAATAGCCCAAATCGATGGCCGTCTTAGCGAAAACAGGCACTGCCATGGACATGAAAACGTCGGGCTGAGTGGAATGGAACACTCTTCCGGTCCTTTCTCGAATGGAGTCAGGAATGCGCTTAGCAACGGCTGAGTGATACATACACGGGAGGAGGGACAGTCTATAGCCTCCCCCCCTGGGGACCACCGCCCTGGCCAAATTCTCCAGATTAACCTGCGAGGCTTGAGTTGTGGGGGGTACATAGAAGACACGAGCTGGTTGGCCATCCATGGGCCAATTGTAAACGGGTCTTGGCCAACTAAAGACAAAGCCATGTGTCCCCAGGATGGACGCTTCCAATTTGTCGAGGGCACCGGGGACGATCGCGTCGTCGTCCCCGATGAACATGACATAATCGCCTGCCGCGTGCAGGAGAGCGAAATCCCAATTGTCACACATGGAAAGGCGTCGACCGGGATTGATCAATCGTATTCGCGAGTCCGAAAAGCTCTTCACGATTTGTGCTGTATTGTCCTGGCTGAAATTATCACTAACAATGACCTCGAAATTCCGGCTGGTCTGGTCGAGCGCCGTTCTGAGTGTATACGGCAGCGTCTCGGCGTGTTCCCGCGTGGGGATGATGACTGACAACAGCGGATTATCACGGCTGCTCATCTCCGGCTACGCCCCCCATCAATGACAGACTTTCCGTGGCGGCTTGCCCGAGGCCCGTCGTGTCCAATTGGCGAAATGTGACGCTTTACGCTCAAAACCATTGCCGGGGTCAGGCAAATTATAATTTGGTTCAAGCCCAGCTAAGATCCTCCCTCCGTGAATTAGACCGAAATGTTCGACTAATCGCGCGGCAAACCCAAACTATTTTAGCAGAGTTTCGCCCCAGGCCTAATTATCCAAGTGGCAAAATACTCTATCCCCTCTTGCCCGGACAGGCCAGTTGATTAAATGAAATCTGACGCTCGGAGCCGATCGAGGTCGCTACAGGTTTACCGGCATGCGCTGTTAAGCCCAACTCCCAGCAGGTGGGCGCAGGTGCGCCTTGGGATTACAATGGAAACTCTTGGCATTACCCTGACCTCCCATACTCAGGCTAAGAAGTATCGCTTCCCTGCACCTAAACGAGCGGGGAGGTGCTCGCGGGCGCCAGCTTCTGCAAAGTCAGCCGGCGCAATGTGTCGCGTAACTCATCACCAATCAGTCGATAGGCCGCGGCAACAAACGCAATCGAAGCAAAGATATAACCCAGAGCTAACGACAGAATCGAAAAAGACCCAACTGATATAACAAGGGCCCAGGCCGCACCGTAGGTCAAGCCTGCCAGTACAAAAACCTTGAGTACATGGAGGTACCATTTCCAAACCGGTATGCCCAGGCATTCAGAGCAGGTGCGCGGCACCCAATAGGCATAGGCGAAAAGGTGGTAGAAAATCCAGGAGAGTCCAGCCCCGGCGATCCCGAATCGGTACACGAGCAAAAGGGTCACGGGTAAGACCGCGAACAGCGCATAGCAGTTTGAACGAGCCGCGATTTCAGGCTTGCCTACCGCCAGGGAAAAGACATAGGGGATGCTCATCGTTCCGTTCATACAAAAACCGATAGACAAGAATGTGACCGGCCAAAGGAGCATTCGCGCCGCTTGCACATTCAGCGCGAAAGTGAAGAGAGGGCGAGCCACAAACGGAATGGCCGCGAACATGGGTACGATCGCATAGCACAGAAGATCTTGCAACTTCTTATACTGGCGCATGAGCCCATCACGGTCGCCCTGATTGTACAAAGCCGAAAAAGAGGGGAATACTGCCTGAGAAACCGAGGCGGTCACCGGCATCCCCCGCGACACGGCGCTGTAGGCCAAGCTGTAATATCCAAAAACGCCGAGCGATAGAAGCTTACTCACTATGGCTTTGTCGGATTGCGTGTGGATCATAGAAAAGACCGTGATCCCAGCCAGCCTGAACGTATATCCGGCATTCCGTTCGATCACCGAAGTCGAAATCCTGGGGATAAATGCCTTGCCGCCGAAAAAATGAGCGCAGACGCCTAAGTAGATGACAAGGCCTAAAAGATAGCAACTGGCCATCCAGAGGGTAACCTGAATCACGCCCCCACCCCAGAGGAGGACAATGATGGCGCCGAACTGCTGAAAGGCACTGGCCCCCACGTCGATGAGATTAGTGAATTCCATGCGCTGAATACCCCGGAGAATGCTGGTACAGAAAGAGCGAGGCAGCGTCAGGAGCGATGCCATTCCGAGCACACGCAGAATCAGCGTGGCGGTCAATGGACTGAGAGTATCCAGGTTGATCCACTTGGTGACGAGCCAGGGGGCAGACGCGTAGAGCGCCACTGCGGCCAGGATATAGAGGCCCCAATAGAAGAATGAGGCGGTTTGAAGCAGGTGCTTTACATAAGTTGGATCTTCTTCGTGGAAAGCCGCCACCTCCCGGACGGTGGTTTCATTTATTCCCAGAGCCAAGATTGCAGTGAGGAGCCCGTTGAGCGTGAAGGTGAAATAGATTATCCCGAGGGCATCCTGACCCAACTGCTTGAAAATAAACTTCACGGCTACGAACCCCAGGATGACAAGCAGGCCCTGGCCGACCAAATTATAAAGAATATTCTTTGAAAGCCGTGACATCAGACCTCAAAACCCGAAAGAAAGTCTACCACGGGGGGCACAAAAAGGATCTACCACAGAGCGCGCAGAGACCACCGAGAGAAATACCCAGAGTCACTTCTCCGTGACCTCTGTGGTCGTTGTGGTGAAACCGTTCTTGGGTTGCGGCCAACAGGAGCGCTGTGTTAAAGGTTCTTAAACCCGTACCCCTCTCTATGCAACTTGGCCGCTTTCACAAATAATGCGAGCTGACAGAGAGAAAAGCCGAAGCGGTCATTTGCGGCGTAAGTACGCGTCCGGCCAATAGGTGATCCCTGAACGGGTAGGCTCCGGGTCGACTTCAAACTCAGAATGCGAAGCCAGGAATTCGTGGACCGCGGCCCTGGGGTTATCTCGCGTCCATTCTGCCTTCCCACCCGGCACATCGAAAAGGTCCTCCATGATGCCGTCGGCGGCCACGATATAGCTCCCGGAGGTCACCAATGGACCATAAAGCTCAAGTTCTTTCCGGACATGCTCTCTGGTGTGGTTTGAATCCAGAACGACCATCACCTTCTCATTCGGGGAAATCAGACTCCGGACCTCCACGAGCGTTTCAGGCGCAGTGGAGCTACGCTCGATCAAGGTTATCCGCCTCTTGAGCGGGTGCTCTTCGATTGCCTTACGGTTATGCGGCCTGATTTCAATGTCAATGGATATCACACGACCATGTCCCAAGATTTCAAATAGACTCGCATAGAACACACTGGATCCACCGTGCGCAATCCCGGTTTCAATGATGACATGCGGCTGAACCTTATGGATTAGCTCCTGCACCATGAGCAAGTCCTCAGGCAATTGAATGACGGGTCGCCCCATCCAGGAGAAGTTGTAAGAGTATTTCGCGGCCCAGCCGGTCTTTATCCACAATCGGGAAATAGCTTGGAATGCTTCGGGGGTATAAAGGGGGAAAGTGGATAATTCATTGTCAGCGTACGTGACGGATAGAGTCTGGCTCATCGTATCAACTGTCAGGTTACGAATTCTCTTCAACGGCCCTCCTTTACAGCGAGATGATGGGGATATCAAGCGACATTTGCGATAGTATCGACCGGTTCTCCTCCAGGTAATTGGGATTCATGTTTACGATTCCGGCGATGCGACGTCCTTGCTCCCGGAGGTAGCTGGGTGACACGATCTGATGCCCAGTCCCGGGAACATATTTCCCGTGCTTGGCAGGATTAATATCGATGAGGAAGCGAACGCGATGATTCTGAGGGTCAATCGTATTCACTAAAGTTGTTCCTTTGCCTGCCGCCCCCCATATCGCGCAGCCTCCTGCCTTGTTGAAAAAGTCGACTTTTTCTTCGCACGCTTCCATTCGTTGCTTCAGTCGCGCTAGGAAGGACTGGATCTTTGGCCACAGATCAGGAACACGCCGTGGCATGGCTGGCTCGGCGATTCTATTGGCCAAAGCAGGCCTTGCCTCAACGCAAATGTATTGCCCGTCGAACGCCGAGGGTGCTTCCAGGACCTGAAATCCTGCCTGTTCGAATGCCCAGGTAAGATTCTCTGCCGTGAGATATGAGCAGTGCTCGTAAAAGAAATCCCAGAATGACACCGTGTCAAGGATCCAGGGTAGCGCTGGGGTCTCAAAGTATACAAATGAGTTCATCCGGTTTCCGATTGCCTGGCGGACGGCACGCAGCATATCCAAAGGAGATTGCACATGCTCGATGACATGACGGCAACAGACAAAATCAGGGGCAAATTGGTTCTGCTGTGAATCATAAAATGCACGGATAAAGCGCACTGCCCCTTGCTCAGCGGTGTCAGGGCCGACGTAGCTGGGATCGAATCCAATGCCTCGGTTTCTTCCGTCTTTGCAAAGCAGTCGGAGGAATTCCCCCTTACCGCAGCCCACCTCGATGACCACCTTACCGTTAAGACAGAATTTGGTAAGGAGAGACTCCGCCAACTCTGTGAGGTAACGCTTGAAATAGGGAGAGCAGCTCTGGGTGTTGTCATAGGCGGCAGAGTATCGGAGGTTGCCCGGGTCGAATGCTGTGTTAAAGACAAAACCGCACGTTCTACAGAACGCCAGCAGGAGATCTCCACGAGTAAACTGGCGCGCTTCCTCGGCGCTCGCACACGCCATATTCTGGTGGACAGGCACGTTCCTGCGTTGGAAGAAGACCTGCGGGGAAGGACTCGCACAAAGTGGGCAAAGGCGTTTTGTCATGTCCCGCGTACCGTTGATCTCCACGATTCACATGTCTTTGCCACCCCCTCCTTGAGGGTTAAGGAAGGCGTCCACCCGACCACACTTGCCAGCCTTCGAACGTCCGCCAACAGCAGCAGCGGTTCCTGAGG
>Ga0074046_10002342_pt1 | contig 16490 bp, 15 predicted proteins | sample BogForMeECP23OM3_FD_94441 | JGI IMG/M metagenome (GOLD analysis project Ga0074046, IMG submission 94441) | Bog forest soil microbial communities from Calvert Island, British Columbia, Canada - Bog Forest MetaG ECP23OM3 | ecosystem: Environmental > Terrestrial > Soil > Wetlands ...
ATGATCCGCAACACCGCGACGGAGTATGCGCCGTGGATCGTCGTGCCCGCGGACAACAAGTGGTTCAGCCGGTTGCTGGTAGTGGCAACGATCGTGGACGCCTTGAAAGACATGAATCTGAAATTCCCCACGCTGGACGAGGCGCAGCACGCCGCCTTGAAAGTGGCGCGCAAGCAACTTGAAAATGAATGAACCGCCCGAGTGGGCGCTGGCTGCAAGAGCGGCTGTAACAGCGGCGGGCTACCGCGAATTCTTCATTTGCTCGGCGGTCGGCCCGGATGCCGCCGGTTTGGGGATTACGCCCAAGTGATTCAGCCCCAGGTCGTGGAAAATCGACGGCCAGTAGTTCTTGAACATGTTCGCCGCGAATTTCCACGCCAAATCAATGCCGTAACGCTCCCCGGTCTTCGCGCCGGTTTGTTCCGTCTTAGGCAAGTAGGTGTTTGCCAGAGTTTCAGCGCCCAGCGGCCCGATTAAACCGGAAGCGTTGAACACATTGTTGCCGGAATCGCTGCGCGTAACGACCAGGCGCCGCGCGGAGTACGCGATGGAACCCCAAAACGACGGGTGAGTTTGCGGGAAGAACCGCGGATCCTGACGCAACACGGAAGCGCCAATAAAGGTTCCGAAGAAGCTGCTCGACGCGCCGGTTGCCATGGACGCGCCGAATCGCTTGCCGTAGCCCTCCGCCCCTTGCCCATAGCCCGGCGGCGTATCACGCCACTGCTCGAAACCGGCGCTGAAGGCAGAGACAAGAATGGTCTCCGGAGAAATGCTTTCGTTGACGAAGAGCTCGAATTTGCCGCCCGTCGAGAGCGGATGAGGTGACGCGGCGATATCAGGGAAGAAGAGCGAGCGCTTGGTCACATAGCCGACGAACTTTTCGGTTCCTTGCGCGGGGGCGTTGGCATCGGGCTGCTGTTTTGGCTGGGGCGAGTCCGGAAGGGATCGCGAACCGGCACCCGCGCCCGCCGGTTGTTGCGCGGCAGCAATTCCTGCCATGGAGAGCAATGCGGCCAACGTCAGCAATGCGCAGACTGGAAAATGGAATGGCAAGGCGCGTTGACGTTTCATCATGATGCGATCTCTCCGGATGGCGATTCCAAAACAGGCCCAGCCGCCAGTCCCCACTTTGGCGAAATTCCGTTGATGCCTGCACCCCCGGTCACCAATTGCCGGCAAAGAATCCCGCTGCGGCGTCGCCTCGCTGCCAACTATGGTTCACGGTTCGCAGCCGCGAGGCGCAAAGCGTTGGGGGAACGTATCACGCTTGCCGGGGGGGGCGCAACCTTTTATCCTGAAATGCCGGTGGAATCGCGGACCGGGATTTTTCGGAGCAAATTCGCGGGGGAATCCCCGTGTTGACGCAATGCGGAGTCCCGCTTTACTCTAGAAAGGTTGGACAGCAGTTGCGGATGCCGTTCTTGCCTCCTGGACTGTCTGTGTTCCTTCCTGCGGCTGGGAGGTCGTCCAATTGGTAGGACTCCAGACTCTGGATCTGGCTATCCTGGTTCGAGTCCAGGCCTCCCAGCCAATTCTTTCAACTACTTAGCTGTAGGCCTTCCCCGAACTTGGGAACATTTGGGACCATTATTTCTTCCAATTTGGAAATCGCGTTTTTTGCGTCACTAGGATTGTTTCTGGGTACTCTGCCGCTCATTTCTCGAGATGCTGATCGAGGAACGCCTTCACCTTGGCGAGCGCCAGCTTACCTTCAGGAGCTTCCGCGACATACGGCTGGAAGACGTGGATCATACCTTCGTAGACATCGAGCTTGGCGCAACCTCCCGCAACCTCGATCGCCTGAAAGAGGCGGACCGAATCACTCAACAGGGTTTCCCGAGTACCGACCTGGATGAGCGCAGGAGGGAAGCCCTTGGTGAAGTCCGCGTAGGCTGGCGAAACATACGGGTTCTTCCAGTCCTTGGGATCCGCATACGCTAGCATCGCGGTCTTCACATGAAGCTCGTAGATAAAGGAGGGCTCGGCGTCACGCAGCGTGTGACGGGTATCGGCGGTGTTTGCGAAATCGACGCAGGGCGACCACATCACCACTGCGGCGGGCATCCCGATCCCGAGGTCGCGCATTTTCAACGTGACTGCAGCAGCCAGGTTGCCGCCCGAGGAATCACCCATGATCGCTACCTTGCCCAGCGGGTAACCCTCTTTCGTCAGTTCTTTCACGACTGCGATGATCTCGTCAGTCACTTGAGGCCATTTCGCCTTAGGGGGACGGGTGTAAGTCACTGAAACCACTCGCAGACCCGTGCGATAAGCGACCAGTCCAGAGCGTTCGATTGACGATTGCGCCGTGAACAGCGCCCAGGTCCCGCCATGGATGTAGACCACCACCTGTCCGTTGTCCTTCCAGTCCTTGGGCCGGATATCGACCACTTCTGTGCCGCCAAGCGTTTTCGGCGTAAGCGTGATTTGATATTCTTTCGCGGCCTGCTCCGACCTCTGCTTGCCGATCGCTTCGAACCCGGCCTGAACTTTTTCCCAGCCGGCGAGGTCATCGGGCGCGGGCCTGGAGCGCATCGTCGCTGGATCTCCCAACACGTTCGGCAGGATCTCTTGCGCTTCCCGTGAAATAGTGTCGGGCACATAGGCCCATGGCTTGGCCGAATTGTTGGCCTTTCGGCCGAGCAAGGCAGCCGCAGCCGTGTTGGCAGCAGCAGGTGGATAGGAGTGGGTGGTATGGCCGACTGGGGCCGAACACCCGAATACCCCTACACCCGCAGCGGGCGCAGGCACTCGGATGCTTTTTCTCCCGCGTAGAGATCCAGACATGTTCATCCACTCCGTTTCATGGAAGGCATCTGCGGCAACAGGCTGTTGATCGAGTCGAAATTCTATTCCATGAGAAGTGGGAGAGTATTAATGCCTGATGAACGCCAACCGGAAACTGACCTAATTCGGCCTTTGTTTGGTGTCTATTTGATGCTTTTAGCCGGCAACGCGGAAGTGACTTCCCGCTGCTTCCGTTCTTCTCCCGTGAGAGTTTGAATCGGCTTGCGGAGTCGAATCCAGTCTGTCAGCCCTGGATAGGTGTAACTCATGCTCTTTCGGCCCTGTATCGGGATCGGCTTTGCAGTGCCATCTTCGAGATCCCGGAAGAGTTGATCCACGCCTGGCAGGCTATCAAGGATGGCTTTGTGTCCGATGAAACTAGGGCTGTCCGCCTGGGGATTCACCCCGCTTACTGGGCCCTGCAAGTAGACTTCTCCTTCATCGTATCGATGATTCATCCGCAGAACGGTATAACCGAGCATTTCCGGCTCCCGGTTATACATTGCCCAGAACGGGGAATACAAACCCTTGTACTCCGGAACAATTCCCTCGTGCCAGAGAAATGCTCCTAAGCGGGGAATCTCACGGATTTCACGTTGAAAAAATTCGTTGACGCACATGGAAATAATCAGATCTGGAGAACACTCGCGAACAAACCGGATGACCTCCCCGGAATTAATATCATCGGTCTTGATGGAGGCTCCGTGCCAGTCGGGCGCTCCATATTGGCGAACATAGGTTTGCACAAGACGCCTCTGAAAATGCTCTCCAGAATGCTTGAGGATCTTCCGGGCCAAGACGTAGTAAAGAGCTTCATCCGCAGCTTTCAGAAGCCCAAATCGATTCACACGCTTTTTCGCAAACTCTACCTTCCCCGAAAGCGTCAAAGCCCAATGTGCGGAAGTGGTCCAGACGGCGCCGGCCAAATCGGCGTGATTCGAGAGCCAATGGACCAACAACATTGTGAATCTGTTGGGTGAACCCACAAATACACATCGCAGCATGACAGGCCTCGGACATCAGGAGGTTGGGTCTTAAGAGTGCCTGAGAATACAGCAGTTAATATAGATGAGCGGTTAAGATTTCTTTAAACCAGAAATCCAGTTATGACCTCCCGGGCGCGCGATCATGTATGCCTGACTGGCGCAGTGCGCAATCCTCCAGCCAAGTTCTCGACTGCATAGAGTGTTCGGCGGTTGCAGGGAGATCCCAGACGCCCCACCCGTGGCTATCGTAACCGGCTTTTCAAACACCTGCACTTGCCACCAAAACCTGCTCCGGACTACGGCGCGCCTATTCAGTTTGCGATAGTAATGTCGCGACCCTTCGAGGCATGCTTCCAAACAGCCGCCTAGTCAGATGGCTTTCCGCCAGCAGTAGCCAGTGATATCGGGCGCGTTTGACCAGACGTCCGCCGGTTTTGACCAGGCGCTGCTGCAAACTCGTCAGCGATCAGTTGCCGGTTCTCTTGGCCAGCACCAGCCGAGGCCATAGGATGCCCAGGTTGTAGGCCATCACACTCAGCCAAACCCGCACCTCGTTCGACTGAAAGCGGTAGCATGGTCCGCGATCTGCCGCACAATCCGGTGGTCGAGCAAACACGGTTTTTTTCTCCGAGTCAATCGATTGCAGGCGTCATAGACCATTCACAAATTGCTCACCTGCTGTTCAACTTCGCGCTTTAGCTTCAAAGGGCCCCCTTCCCGAGCCGGCGGTTCGTGTTATCCGGTAACGGCCCGGATTCCTGACGCAACGAAGTGAGGCAGCTGGAAGGAAGCGCCGAACGGCATTCCCTTCTCATTCCCAAGCGAGTAGCGCATCGACCGAACGGAAGAAGTGGCCAAGAAACGATTTCGCTCCGACGATTTTAAGATCAAGAGGGAGATTTGAGTTTCGTGAACGGCTTGCTGCCAGCGCAGGAGGCAATCCGAGGTTGCCGGATTGTTGCGAGGAAATTGGTACTGGTATGGTTGCTTTGCGCACTCACGGCATGGGGCCAGCTTCCACGAACAGCCGGAAAGGCGCCAGTGATCGAGGGAAGCGTCGGCTATTGTTACCTCAATTTGGGAGTGCCGGAGAGCGGCCGGCTGAATTTACAAGGGGTGGATGCGAGCCTCACGGCCGATTTTTCTCCGCGTTTCGGGGTAACTCTGGACGCCAGCTACTCGCGGGCAGCGGATATGTTCCAATCGGGACGCCATGCCGATGTGCTGCCCTACATGGCGGGGCCGGTGTTTTACCCGATGCAACACAAACGGTTCACGGTCTACATGCACGCGCTTTTGGGGGCCGCGCGGGTAGGCGGCGCCGTGCCGCACGGTGAAGGGACGTATTTGGTCGGGTATACCAACCAGTTGGCCTGGGCGGGGGGCGGAGGAGTGCAGTACCGGTATTCGCCCCGGACCAAATTCCAGTTGGGAGTGGACTACTTGCACACGGCGATGTTCGGGCCAAATTACACGGTCCAGGGACAGAATAATTTTCGCGCTGTGGCGAGCATCGTGTGGCTCTTCGGCAAGCGCAAGGATTATTAGCCTGGGGTGGGAAGCGGGACACTCAACTGGGCGGGCCGCATCGTTCGCTTTCACCTGGTGGAAACAGACAGGCATTTGAACACTCCAATCTTCTCTTCACGGTGGCGTCATGCGGCAGTAACACCGCTCCTATATAGAAATACAGAAAAACAGAGCCTAACGGGGCCTTGCCAGAAAGAGACTCAATTCACAGTGCACCGGCCAATCCAGTTTCAGGCCAATGGAGATTCGGAACTCAACCGCCTGGAACTCAGTTTCATTACCATTTTTGTGACTCGCTCATGAAGGCTCCTTCTGCCATTTGCCTCAAGTTCACCGGCGAAGTGCCGGATCCGGTTCGCGCCAGAATTTCTTACGCCTTCCGGGTCTTTGCCGCCATCCACGGTTACCCCGTCGTGGATGGAAATGGCGCACAAGCCGAGTTTTGCTTCGTCTACGGAGGCGTTGCCCCGCAGGAACGAAGTTCTCATAGCTTTTCTGTTCCTGCGCGCTACCGCTTGAGACCCGCGGAGGCTCCCCCGCCAACGCCGGTCAAGCACCGTTACGCCAATCAAGATCATTACTTGTTCTATGGGATTGACGAGGCCAGGGGAAACCCGGACTGGCTGGGAGAAATATTCGAATGGATCTCTTCGAGCACAGAAATGCACATCCGAGGGAGAGACTCCGCGGGACGTATCCCATATTCCGGGATGATCTTCGAGCAATATCAGATTCCGCCACGAAAACCTTATGCGACCCTGTTGATGGCGTGGATGGAGAATTCTTTCCGCAATGGCAATGCGGGGCAAGCGCTTCCCAAAGCACCATCCCCCATCCCGGGCGCCGAGCATATCGTGGTTTGCTCTCACGACATCGATTTCTACCACGTCAGCGAACTCTCGACGCTGAAGCGCCTGATCAAGAATCTCGCGATCTCCTGCCTCCTCTACCGGAGTTGGTCCTATTTTTCCTCGAGCGCGAAACTTATTGGGGAGGCGCTTACTGGCCGGCGAGTCGGAGACTATCTACCCGCAATGCTCGACGCCATTGAAAACTGCCAGTTCCAATCGACACTGTTCGTGGTGCCGCGGGGCGGACATCGGAGAGATCCGAATTACAATCTTGATGACTTGCTGCCTCGTCTGGATGCGGCCATGAAAAAGGGATTCCCGGTTGGTTTACATGGTTCCTATGGCAGCATCGTCAATGACGGGACGCTGGTGCGGGAAACGCAGATTCTGGAGAAGGCGGTCGGCAAGAAGCCGCTGGGAAGCCGTCAACACTGGCTGCGTTTCGACCGCCACCAGAAACTCTTCGAGGCGATTGAAGAAGCTGGGCTGCTCTTTGATTCGACGCTGGGATTCTCGGAGGCCGTGGGTTTCCGCAATGGCGCGAGCTTCGCGTTTCCGCCGTATGACTTCAGAAACGAGAAAGCTCACGAGTTCCTGGAAATTCCCCTTGTGTTAATGGATGTGTGTCTGGAGGAGACATCGCGGGCGCTGAATGAGAATCCGCAGGAATTGGCGGACGAAATACTCAGGGAAAGCAGGAAGTGGGCTTGGGGCGGAATCTCCGTCCTGTGGCACAACCCCATGGAACCGCTTCCAGTGACGGAGGAAGTGAATCGGGTCTTCTGGGACTGTGCCAAGAGGCAGAGTCAAAACGCGGAGAAATGGATGAGCGCGGAACAATTTTTGGCCCATTCCTTCAGCCGCTATCAAAATGCCGGGCTCCTGCGAGGAGTTCGCCTTGATGCTTAACCTGCGCATTGTGCGAAGTCCGTTGAAGCCCCGGGAGAGCGAAGCGATTCTTTCCCAATACAATCAGCTGACTTCGTCGCGGATTCCGATCAACGAATTCGTGCATTGGGTACAGGACGGCCCCGCAGGCCCCGCGTGGCATGCCGTTCTTGAAACTGAGGCGAAAGAGATTGTGGGCCACACGTGCCTGATACCTTTCCGGGGGAATTGCGATGGCAGACAAATCGTGCCCGCTCTGTCGGAATACACATTCATTCGAGAGCAATTCCGAAGCTCACGAATTCGCGGGATAGAAAAGATGGCGCGGCCTAGAAACCTGATCCTGATCGATCGCCTGTTCCGGCACTGTGCCGCACAGGGTTGGGGTCCATTTCTGATTTCCACATTTCCCTCGCTTCATCGGTTGGGTCCCAGTGTGGGATGCTACCCGACCGATTTTCCCTTGCGGGAGTGTCTGCTCATCTTGCGGCCTTGGAGGGCGGCGCGGGAGACGCCGAATCTTTCCTCTTGGCAAAGGGCGATGTTTTGCATCATTGGCCTGTTTCAAGCGGCGTGTTGGCGGGCGGTTTTGCCTCTCACCTCACGTTTCATCGGACTCCCCTTGACTGCAAAGAACGGCAGTTCCTCGCGGAAGACCGATTCCTTGCTCTCGTTCTTTGAAGATAGGGACTCTTTGCGGTGGAGATATCCGGAGGCTCAATACGCGCGGCTATCGTCAGAGCCGAGCAGCCAGGAGGAAGAATACATTATCGCGAAAAAAGGATCGCCGGACCGGTACGTGCGAATCTGCCAGTGGCACTTGGGTCCCGATCAGCCAACTTTTTCGCTGCTCGCCAGCCTGGTTCAAATGGCAGATAGGGAGAATGCTCTAGGAGTTCGGTGGGCCGTCTATGGGGACGACAAAGCAGCGACGAAACTGGTTCGCCGGATGCGCCGGTTTGGCGTTTTTTGCGCCCCGCGAGTACGGACTCTGTTGCTGTCTTCGCAGGAAAGGGAGTTTCTCGCGGCGGACAGGTGGAAGCTCACGGACGCGATGTTCAGTTTTGACCCTTGAGTGCCCCGGGAGACTCGCTGGGCGCCACCGGCTCTGTTCATCAACTTTTAAGAGGTCATTAATATGTGCCCTCGCAAAGGTGACATAGCCTTCGGCCAGCTCACCATGGTTGCCAATCTTGCGGTGTCTCCTGTTTCTTGAGAACAGTCAAAAGGTGGTCCGTGGTCGGAAACGATATTGTGGATATCAATTTTGTCGACGCACCCGCTTACTGCCACCTCCGGTATCTCGAGCAGGTATGCACTCCGGAGGAAGCGCAAGCGGTTCGTGATTCCGCAGACCCCAGCCGGAGCCTTGCTGTCGTCTGGGCGTCAAAAGAAGCCACATACAAACTTTTCTCGAGGCAATTGCCGCGTCGCTGTTTTGTACCCCGGCAGTTTGTCACGCGGACCGAGAATGGGACACCGTTAGATTTCGCTTCAGAAGCGAGAGTCACCTATGAAGGAATCGAGGCAAGGGTGGCTATCTCCCGCACCGGCCAATGGGTACATGCAATCGCGACACTCATCGAAGGCCAGGTTGTTCGTTGGGCGATTCAAAATATCGAGCGTGGCTTCCCGTCTCACGCCGGAGCGAGAAGAGAATCTGACGCTGTTCGGTTCCTGGCCAGACAGTTGCTAATGATGTGCGGCTTGGAAGACGCAGAACTGGAATTTGTTGGGAAAATGCCGACCGTCAGACGCAAAGAGCGAGGTCGCGGAGAGATAGGTATTAGTCTGTCACATCATGGCGCATTTGCCAGCGCCGTGATCGCGTGGCCATCCGTTGAGAGTTCCCAGCCACAGCAGATGAACCACAGGATCTTGGAAGTCTCATCTTGGGAGGCAGTGTGCTCTACCTGCATGGTGTAGGACATTTTCATCCGGAAACCGTGATTGACAACGAGTTTCTTAGTTCGCTGGACATCGGAATCGATTTGGCCTGGATCGAGGAACGCGTGGGAATTCGCCAGCGCAGGACAACTCTCTCGCTGGACTATATTCGGCAGACCCGAAACCTCGATACTCGAGCAGCGGCGGAAGGTTCGACCACGTCAACCATCGAAATGGGGAAGCGAGCTGCCGAGCATGCGCTGCAACGAGCAGGCCTGGAGCCAGGAGCCATCCGCATGGTGGTGGGAGGAGGATCGTGCCCTGAATTGCAAATCCCCGCCGAGGGTAACCGGGTGGCCAATGCGCTGGGAATCAAAGCGGTGGCGTTCGACGTGAAATCGGCTTGCGCTACGTTTGTCGCGCAAGTGCACTGGCTGAACCAGATGCGCCCGGAGTCGCTCCCCGATTACATTCTGTTGGTGGATGTCGAAACGGTCACACGAGTGACGGACTATTCCGATCGCCGGACGGCAGTATTGTTCGGCGACTCGGCTGCCGCGGCCATTGTTTCGCCCCGCATTCCGGCGCCAGCGAAAATAACCACGAGCAGCTTTTATTCCGATCCTTCCGGCCAGCATTACATCACGATCCGGTCGGGCGGCCACGTCGTCCAGGATGGCAACAGCGTGCAAATGTTTGCGATCCGCAAAACGTGCGATCTCTTCGAAGAGACGCGCTCCAAGGGACAGGAAAACGGGGCAGGAGAAGAGTTTTTCATCGGGCATCAGGCAAATCTTCGTATGCTTGAGACGGTGTGCAGACGACTGAACATTCCAGAGAGAAACCATTTATCGAACGTAGTGCACTTCGGAAACTGCGGCGCGGCCAGCGCTCCTTCGGTTCTTTCGCAACGTTGGGATTCTTTGGACAGGTGCGCCATCAATATGGCGATCGTTGGATCTGGATTGAGTTGGGGCGGGATACGAATCTGCAAGGAGCCTCAGCCCTCAGATTGATTTAAGGCGGTCGCATACCCGGGGAAGGGTCGCTGCGCTACCAACTGTTTATCCCAATGTCATCCGGAATTAACACCGGCAGCGTAAGTTTACGTGACTGCATCCATTCTGGGTCGCCCAAGTCCCGGGTCGGGAGTGCATAGGGCTTGTAAGTGTCTCTAAGCTCAGCTCTTAGGGATCAGGGCAGCTTGCAGCCGAGCGCTCCGCCAAACCGCATGGCAGTTGGATCAGGAACGAAGCAAAAGTCCTAAGAGGAGTTTCGTATGAACCGCGATCAGGTCCGCAAGAGTTTCATCGAATTGATCAAGCCGTATGTCCGTATCGAACAACCGGAATCCATCCAGGATTCGAGCTTGCTCGTCGACGATCTCAAAGTGAATAGCACACGGTTTGTGGACATCATTCTGGAGACTGAGGACAAGTTCAAGATTCGCATTGATGCAGAGACGGACATGGATCGATTTGAACGCGTTGGCGATGCCATTGATTTTATTTGCGAAAAAACCGTCGCCGCCTGAATCCTGCAAGTTGGATTAGCAAACCGAGAAAGCAAGGCGATGGGTTATCTATCCCGCTCCACTTCGCACGGTGAATGACTGTGAATAGGGTTGTGATCACAGGAATGGGGATTGTCGCTCCCAACGCTGTCGGTGTGGAAGCCTATCGCCGCGCATTGTGCGAAGGAAAATCCGGGATCTCACATCAACCGCAAATGAAGGAATTGGATTTTGGATGCCAAGTGGCCGGCGTACCGGATATTTCGGACCGGATCGGTGACGCGTTTTGGGATACTGAGCTGCTTCGCAATTCGAATTCTTCCATGAAATATGCCTTGATCGCGTCGGTCGACTGCTGGCGTGATGCCGGGTTGCAATTGCCCCGACGGGATTCCGAAACCGACTGGAGCACTGCGGCCATTATCGGAACAAGCGGGGGTGGTATCGACACAATCGGCGAATTGGTCGTCCCGGAGGTAGAGGCGCGGCGGGTGCGCCGCCTTGGGAGCAGCGCGGCAGAGAGAGTGATGGTCAGTTGCATGAGCGCGTGCGTCGGCGGCTTGCTTGGATTGGGTGGGCCAGTGACAACCAACAGCAGCGCGTGCAGTAGCGGCACCGAAGCCATCATCAACGCGTATTGGATGATTCGTGAGGGAAGGATGGATCGCGTTCTCGCGGGTAGCTCTGAACCTGCTTCAATCCATACCTGGGCGTGCCTTGATGCCATGCGAGTAACCATGCGCAAATCAAATGACTCGCCCGAAAAAGCGGCGCGCCCGCTCAGCGCAACCGCGGGCGGGTTGGTGCCATCCGCTGGAGCCGGAATCTTGATGCTGGAGAATCTGGCATCGGCACAGGCGCGGAAGGCTCGGATCTATGCGGAAGTGCTGGGTGGGTACTCGAATAGCGGCGGACAGAGAAACGGCGGCAGCACAACGGCTTCCAATCCCGAGGGGATTCAGCGGTGTGTTCGAGAAGCCCTGGAAGTTGCGAAGACCCGACCTTTGGAAATTGACTACATCAATGGACATCTGACCGGAACCGGTGCCGACACTAAAGAGATTCGGTGCTTGTCGGCGGCACTGGAGCGAACTCTGGCCGAGATGCCCTGGGTCAATGCAACGAAGTCCTTGATCGGACACGGATTGGGGGCGAGTGGCTCGATGGAATCCGTCGCTACGATCTTACAACTCGCACACGGGTTCATCCACGCGTCGATCAATTGTGAAGATTTTCATCCGGAAATCGCCGAGCTGGCGCCCCGGGTGCCGCAGGCTTCCATTCCCGCGAAATCCCGGATTGCCCTGAAAACAAGTTTTGGATTTGGCGACGTGAATTCTTGCGCCGTTTTCAGCCGCTGGGACGACTAAGCGGTACTTTGCAGGGCAGTCTACCTACACCGCTTACCGTCAAAGAATCCGCTCTGATTAAAATTCGACGCGGCAACGCGAGCGTATTTGTCCTGTTCCGGCTACTGCGGGTCAAAGAAGGAAACGCCTGAGTAGATTCCGCTCTGTCTGCCAATCAGAACGAAGCGGTCGGAATCGATAAGATAAAATGCCGCAGGATAATACTGGGTTCCACTGAAGTCGCCAAAGAACTGCTGGGGCAGCATAGTGGTCCCGTGACCATGCGCGGGGTCGACGACCGAGTAACTGCCTGTAATCGAGAAGTTCGGGAAATTTCCTAATTGCGTCTCCAGGGAAGTCAGATCGCCGGCGGCATTGTAGGTGCCGGTATTGAAGTTAAAAGCCGCCTCCACGTTCGGTACCACGCTCGCGATGGCGGTTGCCCCCGATAAGAAGAGCACGTTTCCGGAAATGCTCTGGCTGTTGAACGGGCCTTTCTGTGGAATCAAGGTGCCGGAAAATGCGATATTCGTCATCGCAATAGCGGGCGGTGTCCCAGTAGGAGTGGAGGGGTCCGTGTCGATGATAAAGCCCGCTCCAGCGTCGAAGAGATAAAAGACCGCCGAATCCACGAATCCGCTCTCGAAGCCTCCGGAAATTGAGATGACACCCCGGCCCGTATTGGGATCAAACTGAACAATACCATTCCCCGAATCATGACTTGTCTCAATGTTTCCCAGGTCGTTCGAGTCGAAGAATAGGTCAACTACACTCACTCCTGGTGCGCTCCCGGCCGAAACAGTCAGCACGCCGATGATCACGTCGGGCCCGATGCCATTTTGCGTGCCAGGGACGGCATCCATTCCAGTCATCTGGAGGACGCTTTTCGTGTTCACGCTGCTGGCGGTGAGCGGGTTTTGGATTCTTGCCACGCCGGCCTGCACGGTGCCAAACAGCGAGTCAGCCGCAATTTCAATCAGATTGAGCTGCCCCGAATTCACGATGTAGTAGGCATATTGCCTGGATGATGCGGGCGCCGTCGGCGTTTCGGACACAGCGAGCGTGAGTGTTCCTCGGCCGGCGGGATCCGCCTTCGAGGCCGACGCTGCCGCGAGCGGGACATTGGAATACCTTGGCGAGGGATCGCCAGCCCTGCTTTCGTCGAGGAGGCCTCCAATGACTCCGTTTGCTCCGAGAATCAATTGCCCGACAGCGACCGTGCGCGCGCCAACCGGCGCGTCCGAATCCAACCCGAAAGCATAATTACCGGATGGGTTGGCCGCGGAGAGTGCAGAAGGGTCCTGAAGTTGAATCGTGCCGGCGTTAAGGTAGCCAATTCCATCCAGTTCAACGATTCTTCCAGTCTTGCCGTCGGAGGAGAGCACAAATTTAAACGAAATGTGGTTCGGGCCCGCGGGGAACGTGAAGCTTGTGATCGTGAACGTGCCGTGCGGTACTCCCTGAAAAGACAGGTCCACCGTGTAGTTTCCAGTGGTTGGGGCAGGAACGCGGGTAATTCCCCCGCCATTGTCGATGTCCAATTCTCCGCCAGTGATATTTCCTTTTCCATCCGCGGTGACACTCCCCGCCATGGCCATGGGTGAGCCGGTGTCGTCGTATCCGCGCAAGAGAAACGCGTAGTTTCCACTTACAAGTGTATTGGCGGAAACAATCGAGAAACTGAAACTGTCGTTTTTGCCTGTATTGGTAACGGAAGTCGCGGTGATCATGGGCGAAGCGTTGGATCCCGCGGGGAGTAATGCTGGCGGCGCATAGATGGCGCTGAAGCTGGGGGCGGTGCTCGGCGTTAGCGTGCCGCAAGTTGGAGAACAGGTCGTTCCTCCCGCAGTCAAGCTCCAGGTGACGCCCGCGGTGGAATTGTCGTTCGAGACTTGCGCATTCACGGTGATGGCTTGTGCGCTGGCGACAACGGTCGCAAACTTGTTGGTGATCGATACATCGATAGGAGGCTGAATCGTAAAATTGAACGTGAACGTCTGACTAGGGTCATCGACGGCGGTTGCGGAAATCGTGGCCTTCTGGTTGACGGGAGTGGCGGACGGCGGTGTGTATACCGCGCTCAGACTTGGAGATGGCGAGGGAGTCAACGTTCCACAGGCGGGGGAGCACGCAATGTTCGCCAGACCGAGCGACCATTTTACTCCGCCTTTGCTGGAGTCGAATTTGACCTCAGCCTGCAGAGTCACCGGGCTTGCTCCCACCTGAATGGTGCTGAAGCCATTCGTGACAGCGACCTGAATGCCGGGCGTGGAGAGACTAACGCTCCCACAGCCAGCCGATAAAAAGCAGAAAACTAGTGTGAACAACACTGACAATAAGCGCCGCATAACGCTCCGAGCTGCGATCGAGATGATCCGGCGGTTGGGCTCCGCGGACCCCGAGTGGAAACTATTCAAGTTATGCAGCGCGTGTTACGGGCAGGATACAGAGGGGCAAAAATCCTGTGACCGAATACCCTGCACACGCCAAGACGGGAGTTTTCAGCGGTCCCAGGACCACAGTCGAGAGGTCTTAGGCGGTCCTGCCGGTGGTCCCTTGCGGTTTCTTTGAAGTCCAGACTCGTCCTTTCCGTGCCCTTCACTTAGGGCTTACTGTCGCTTGGCACCCCCGAAGGGAGCGGCGTGGCTGGATAGAAGTGGACGCGTTGCGCTTTGTCAGCGGCCAACTGCGGTTTCGCATCGGGCTTAAGTTGCGCTTTTAGCCAATCGAAGATTCGCCCTCCCGCGGCCATGGGCATAAGCGCCCGATGATCGCCAAACTGATTGATCTCGGTAATAGGCGGCGTGGCGGCTTCCATCCGCTCCTGACTTGCCGGGGACATGTTGAGATCTTCCCTGACATCCTGAATGCGGACATACTGTGCCTTTACCTCCGGAAACCATTTAAGCGGGTCAAGCGGCGCCACTTTCTGAAGAAACTCAGGGGAGCGGTACTTCATGAGATCATTCTTAGGCACGATGGCGGCTTTGGCGGCCCACTCGGGCCAGTCTCCCCATGGTGTGTTGACGTCCAGCGCTTTGATACGCGGGTCGGCGGCGGAAGCAAGGATCGCAATCGTGCCTCCTGATCCCTGCCCATACATCCCCACGTGATCCATGTCCAGGTCTCCGCGCGAGGCCAGATAGTTGAGGATCATCTGAACGTCGTGAGTGGAGGTGGCCAGAGCCTCTTGCAACTCGCTGATGAAGGACTGGGTAGGATTGCGATATTCCAAGCGATGTCCCGTGAAAGCGGAGACGAACCCCACGGCGGCATAACCGCCGTTCGTAACGCCAGTACACCAGTGGTCATCCTTAAACCGATCAGTGCCCTGCGGAAAACTGTACAAGAAAAGGATGACGGGCGGCTTTTTCACGTCTCTTGGAAGAACGACGTAAAGATCAAGCGGATCAAGCGGCCGCCAAAAAAGCTGGAATCGTTCCCGTATGAACGTGCTGCCCGGAACATCATCTCGCTCGCCCAACACGGGTCTATCAGGAATCAAGTTGCTGCTCTCGAGTGCAATGGAACTCCAATCCTCATGGAATCCTTGCTGTTTCGCAGTAGCTCGCTTGCTCGCCTGGCTGGACGTTGCGCCTGTCCCGCCGGATGCTGGGGTCTGCTGCCCAGCCGCCGCGCTCAGCGCCGCCAATAGGACAACAAGCAGAACACTCCAGAAGCTCGCGCAAAAGTCCGTTCTGATCTTGACCATCAAGCATCCTCGTTTCGGTTATTTTTCACTTCCCATCGATAGAGCGGAAAAGGCAGGCGGCAACCCTCAGCCGCCTGCCTGTCCCATTCGATACTTCGACGGAATTTATTGGAAGTAGTTAAGCAATTCGGATCCGCCGGTGAAGTTGAAGTAGTCCTTTTCGGCTTGATCCGTGAAGGTTTGGCCGGCCATATCACCACCGGCTTCAGCCCCCCCATCGATCCCGTTGTCAGGAGGGAATCCACTGATGCCGTAGTGTGATTTGAATACCGGAAGTCCATCAACAAATGAACCGCACCCTGCGTTGGCGCAGTAGCGGGAGGGCACGAAGTCGCCGATGTGCGGGGTGGAAGTCGGGGCGGCCTGATCCTGTGCCGCCAGGATTAAGGATGCGACTGCTGCCGGTGATGGCACAAACGTCACAGCCCGGAGAACGGACCAGGGACGGTAGTTGCCTGCAATCACGTTGGTAAACGTCGGGAGGCCCGGCGCGCCACACGTAAACGTCACCGGAGCCACATTGAAGTATCCCGAGCAATTCGGGAAAACTCCGGTCGGGTTGGAGCCATTCGCATAGATTGGGTCAAGGCCGCCCACCGTGAGGTACTTGATGTTGGTCTTGCCGCCGAAGGTGCCGAGGCTGAAGAACGCGTAGCCGAGGCTGTCTTGCGGATTGATGGCTGCGTTACCGGCGCTGACGGCGGTAACTTCGTCACCCGTTCCGATGGCGCGGGCGCGGGTGGCCGTGTCAGCCCCAGCAAGCCACAGCGGGTTGCCGCAAGCGACGGGGGCAGCGGGAGGAACAAAGCACGGTGCGGTTGGGGTATTCCCGAGTTCCTGGGACCGCACTCGGTTATCGGTGGCTGTGCGAATGGCACCAAATTCAAAGGTGTTGTAAGTGCCGGAAACGGGTTCGCGCTCGACGATATGGATCAACGCATTGTTCGGCAAAACGCTGGGGTTCATATCCGCCGTCCCGCCTGC
>Ga0074046_10002343_pt1 | contig 16487 bp, 15 predicted proteins | sample BogForMeECP23OM3_FD_94441 | JGI IMG/M metagenome (GOLD analysis project Ga0074046, IMG submission 94441) | Bog forest soil microbial communities from Calvert Island, British Columbia, Canada - Bog Forest MetaG ECP23OM3 | ecosystem: Environmental > Terrestrial > Soil > Wetlands ...
CCGCGCGTGAGATTTGGATCGTGACGCCGGCCGGGCGCAGCGGCGGCGTAAAGAAAATCCAGTTTCAAATACGAGTAGCCCAACTCGCGGGTGAGCTTCGCGAACAGATGGCGGAGGTGCGCGAGAAACGCCGGGTTGCTCGCGTCGAGCGCGTATGCGAACGCGTCGTTGCTCTTCGTCCAGTTCGTGTTGTAGCCGGCGTGAACCGGTTCGCCGGTATCCGCGTGCATGATGAACCAGTCGGGATGATCGATCATCAGGCGCGAGTCGCGGGCGGCCAGAAACGGCGCGGTCCACAGCCCGGCTTTGAAGCCGGCGGCACGAATTTCGCCGGCGATTTTCTTCAGCCCGCCCGGAAATTTGGCGTTGGTGGTATCCCAGTCGCCGAGCGCGGACTGAAAGCCGTCGTCGAGCTGGATTACGTCGAGCGGAAAGTCCGAGCGCATCGCTTCGAGCGACTTGATATTGGCGCGGATCGCGTCCTCGGTGATCGCGTCAAAATAGTGGTACCAGGAACACCATCCGCGCTGAAACGGTGCGCTGACCCGCGCGTTCATCCATCGCCCGGCAAGATCGGCCCATCGCGCGGCCAGCCGCGCGGCGGACTCATCGGCGGCGGCGATGAACAGCGGGTCGAGTTCGCGACGCGCGCCCGGCGCGAGAGTTACATCGTCGAGGATCGCGCGAGCGATTATTTTTTCAGGGCTCGGGACGGTGAGGGTCGAAAGCGAAGCGGCGGCTCCGATGAATCCGGCCAGGACGCGCTCCGCGGCGCTGCGACTTTCGACGATCGTGAAAAGTTCAGAGGTATCCGCTTCGGGGAATTCAGGCGCGCGTGTCGGTTCACTCTGATGCATGAGGCGAATGATGAAAACGGCGGTGTCGCGCGGATGGTTTTTTTGCGACGCGCCTATATCGTGGCCGCCCGAGGCGCTCCATGACTGGTATCCATGCTTGAAGAATCGGGCCGGGGCGGACGGCGCGAAGCCGGTCGAGACTTCGAAGATTGCATACGTGAGTCGAACCGGATCGGCGCCGCGATTGGCGACGGTTGCGCGCACGATGGCGCCGCCGAATGCTTGTTCGAGACGGGCAGAGATTACGAGGCCGTCGCCGATGGCGGTCGATTCGCGCCCACCGGAGGGCGCGCCGAGATCGAGCGCGCGCGCGTGACCGGTGGCGTCGATGAAGCGGAGTTCGATTCGCGACAGACGTGCGTTCGTCACGTGGTCAGGGTTGCAAAGAGACGCGATCGCGGCAAGGCAGGGGCCAGCCCCGCCGCAAAGGGGAGAAGTTAATTATACGCGGAACCCACCTGGGTTCCGCACCTCCTTGGGCAGGGGCTGCGGCCCCTGCACCCGCAGTGAGAAGACGCGAAAATCTGCGCAGCGCATCTTTTCGCGACTACGCCATGGCAGGGGTGACCCCTGCACCCGGTATTAAGGCCGCCCGCCGTTGGCGGGCGCGGCCCCTGCCAATGGCTTAATACTGCGCTGCCGTCGCCACGGGCAGGGGTGACCCCTGCACCCGGTGAAAAGTGACAAGAGAAGATGCGGGACTTCGTCCCTGTTAGAAGTTTTTTTGTGTCATCCTGAGCGAAGCCGAGGGACCCGGATCCTACCTCGTCTAAGTTAGGGTGCGGCGCCTCGCGCCGCTGGTTACCTGCCTCGCCCGTTTAATTACGGGAGAGGCCGCGCCTCCGGCGCGGGTGAGGGTGCTGATTTCACGGGAGGTGTAACAGGCACACGGCGGCCGGCCGCATCCGGCAACGCGACCGTGAGATGCCCAAAGACCTACAGCCAGCCGAGCGAGCCGAAGACAATTGCGAGCAAGAGGGAAACGCAGCCCAATCCACCCACGATGCTCCATCGCTTCGTTTCAGTTTCAGCGTCATGCGCCCACGCAGCGACCGCGAAGAACCACGCGTATCCGAAGATGACGATCAAGATCAGTCCCGCGCCAAGATTCCAAAAGGGCCAGTACCAGTTCAGGTAACCCCATCGATTCAGCACGACTTCCAGGATCACCGACGCGACCGATTGTCCGACGATCAACACCCATCGGCTGCTCAAGCCGAGAATTTTCGCGCGCGGATTTGCCGGCATCAGCTTCGCAAACGCCATCCCGTAGATCAAAAACAACAGCGTGGTTTCGGCGTTGAGCCCGACCAGGATCTGATATGAGGTGTGCCCGGTCTCGACCCATAACGGCGCGCGTCCGGTCCAAAACAAAATCGCCGAATTGAGCAGTTCGTTAATCCAGTCGGCAAACCAAAGCGCCAGCCCCGCCGCGATCACGTTCCATCGCCGCGCCATGATCTCGCCCGAATAGATGAACATGGTCAGGATTAGCAGGTACACGATTGTCCAGTCGAAATGGGCGGAGCTTCGTAGCACGGCGAGCGCCGCGCGTGCCGGTTCGGTCATATTCTCAGACCTCCTGCCTGGAATGTACTTCACGGCGCAAGACGCGCGTCATTAGTGCGTTCGTCACGTGGTGAGGGTTGCAAAGAGAAGCGATCGCGGCAAGGCAGGGCCAGCCCCGCCGCAAAGGGGAGAAGTTAATTGTACGCGGAACCCACCTGGGTTCCGCACCTCCTTGGGCAGGGGCTGCGGCCCCTGCACCCGCAGTGAGAAGACGCGAAAATCTGCGCGGCGCATCTTTTCGCGACTACGCCATGGAAGAGCCAACGGGCGAGCGGTTTCTTAATACTGGCCAGCCGTGCCAACGGCCAGGGGTGACTTCCGCACTCAGTGGTAAAACAAAGATGCGGGACTTCGTCCCTGTTAGAAGTTTTTTTGTGTCATCCTGAGCGAAGCCGAGGGACCTCGCGCGCAAGCGCGTGTCGCTCCTGCGCCAATATCCGGTTACGCAAGGCTCTCCTCACAGGGAGAGGCAAATGAGAAGCTCGGATCCGGGGTCCCTCGGCTGCGCAGACTCCGCTCGGGATGACACAAAAAAGTGAGCGTGCCGGCTTTTGTGATGCGCTTGCAGCACCGTCACCTACCGGCCGCCGTGTGTCTGTGACACCTCCCGTGAAATCAGCACCCTCGCCCGCGCCGGAGGCGCGGCCTCTCCCGTAACTGAACGGGCGAGGCAGGTAACAAGTGGCGCCGGGCGCCGCACCCTAACTTGGGCGAGGTAAGATCCGGGTTCCTTCGCTCCGCTCAGGATGACACAAAAAAGTTCTAACAGGCCGTCAGGCCGCATCCCTCGGCGGCGCCGATTCTCTTAACGGACGGGAAGTCCGAAACCTGCGTGAGGTTTCGGTGTCCGAAGTCTGCATCTTCTCCTTCCCGCTCGCATGCGGTTGCGCGGTCTTCGCGGTGAAGCTGGAAACTGACTAGGATTGTAAAAGTTCGAGCGCCAGGAGCGTCGAACGCAATGAAATTTGGAACATTTTTGTATCAGACATCGCCCAACAGTATCGCGGCGGTCGCGCGCAAAGCCGAGGAGAGCGGTTTCGAATCGCTTTGGATCCCGGAGCATATTATTTTGCCCGTAACCTATCGCTCGCCGTATCCGTATTCATCCAGTGGCAGGATGGGTGTGCCGCCGGAGACGCCGCTGCACGATCCGATGTTGGCGCTGGCGTTCGTCGCGGGGATCACCACGAAGATCCGGCTGGCAACCGGCGTATTCGTGCTCCCGATTCGCAACGCGTTTGCCACTGCCAAGGCGGTCGCCAGCCTGGACGTGCTTTCGGGCGGGTGATTTATTTTCGGGGTCGGGATCGGATGGCTCGAGGAGGAGTTCGACGCGGTCGGGATGAGCTTCAAGGATCGAGCGCTTCGCACGCGCGAATACGTCGCGCTGATGAAGGAGCTGTGGAGCAAGGAGTCGCCGGAGTATCACGGCAAGACGATTGCGATTGAAGGCTTCAAGTTCATGCCCAAACCCGTACAACGACCGCATCCACCGATCGTGTTTGGCGGCAACACGGAGCCGTCGCTCAAGCGAGCGGCGAAACTCGGCGACGGATGGTATGGAATTGCGGAAGGTATCGACGAGCTTGCGGCGACGATCAAGCGGCTGCGCGAGCATGAACGCGCGGCGGGGCGGACGGCGCCGCTGGAACTGACGGTGAGCAGGCTGCGCGAACAATTGAAGCCCGCAGACATCGAGCGATTCGCCGCGATGGGCGTGTCGCGGATAATCGTCGGGCCGGCGGCGACGACGCGCGAGCATATCGCGTCGATGGAAAAGTTCGGCGCCGAGGTAATCGCAAGGCAGTGATCGCGAGCGGACAGTATCAGGGTGCGAGCTTTGCGCAGCCGGTTGGCGTGTCGCGATTCGCGCGGATATCATCGAAACTTGCTCCGGAGGAGCGCTTACCAAGATGAAAAGGTGCCCGCGCTGCGAAAAATCCTTCCCCGACTCGGAAACGTTTTGCGAAGCTGACGGAACCGCGCTGGTGCAGGCGGGACCCGCCTTTGCCGAAGGCGCCGCCGCCACCGGCGCGGGCGACGCCGGCGCGCAAATCGAATGTCCGGTATGCGGCGGCAAGGCGCAGCCGGGGGAACTTATCTGCAACTTCTGCGGCGCGCGGCTCGGAGTGGAATCGGCAGCGCCGTCCGCACGGCAGCCGTCGCCGGCGCCGCCGCGGGTAACGCCGCCGCGCGGTGGGGCGACGGTGCGGCGCGATCCGTCGCCGTCGATGCGCATCACGGGCAGGATGCCGGACAGCGACAGCGAAGAAGAAGGCCGCGGGCGGTTCGGCGTCATTTGGTACGTGATCGCGGCGATAGTCGCGCTGGGAGGCGGCGCGTGGCTCGCGCTTAATCTCAGCACCAAACCTGCGGAGCAGCCGGTGGCGAACGCGTCGCCGGCGGCGGTCGCGTCGGTCGAAGCTGCAGCCCCGAGTGGGCCGTTGGTGGCGTTGTCGAAGGCGATGGGGGTGCAGGTGACGGGGGAATCGGCGGCGGCGCCCGAGCGCAATGAGGAAGCGGCGCGAAAATTTTTCGAAGATCACAAGGATGGATTGCTCGATAGCTATTCGCATGCGATCGCCGGTGACAGCACGCTGCGCGATGGGATGGTGGTGCGGTTAAGGGTGCTCCCCAATGGCAACGTGGACGCGGCGTCGGTGCGGACCTCGACCAATCCGAATCCAGCGTTCGACGCGGAAGTAGTGAAGGACCTTTCGGCGTGGAGTTTTGCGCCGTTCAGCGGCGGCCAGGTCGAGATCGACTATCCGATAATTTTCACCAACGATGCCACGACCAAGGACGCGCTCGAGTCGCAACTGAGCTCGAAGGTGGCGGGACTGAGCCCGACCGAGGCGCCGGAATTCGCCAGCGCACCGGCGGCGCCGTCGCCGGCCGCGCCGGAAGCTGCCAGCGCTCCCTCGCCGGCGTCGGTCGAGACGCCGCCGATGATGGCCGAGCCTGCGCCGTCAATGGCGCCCCCGCCCCGCAAGCATCATCACGTGGCGAGCGCGCCCAAGCCGCCGCCGCTGACCTTGCAGCAGCGCGTCAAGCAGGTGCTGGGGTCGAATCCGAGGACGCGGCGCGTGGACTGTTACACCAGCGGCAGCGCGGTGACGATTTTCGGCAAGGTGTTCGACGCCGACGCCAAGCTGTATGCGGAAAAAATCGTGCGCGAGGTACCGGGAGTCGGCAACGTGATCGATTCGCTGACCACGGACACGGCCGATTGGGCAGCGCGCCAGGCTGCGATCGCGTCGCAGATTTATGCCGCGGGGTTGAACACCGTCACGGTGAAGGTGATCGGCCACGACGCGTATCTTGGCGGCACGGTCAAGAGCGACGCGCAGAAGCAGCAGGCAGTGACGATCGCCGAGAACGCGTCGCCAGGGGTGCACGTACGGGGCAATATCATCACGGTTGTGCCCGGAAACATGTTCGGCTTCTGATTTGCGGTCTGCGACGATTGCGCCGGGTGTGATTAATCCTGCGGGGCGTGATACTATTGACAGGGTCCGAAGCGAGCGCTTATATGGCGGAAAGAGCGCAGCATAAGGCGCGCCTACCAGGAGGAATCTATTTCCATGGCTGATGCAGCACCGACGACACCGAAGGAAATCTTTGCGGCGATGCCCGGTCGCTTCAACAAAGACGCGGCGAAGGGTTTGAATGCGACGTACCAGTTCGACCTCTCGGGCGATAACGGCGGCAAGTGGCACGTAGTCATCAACGACGGAACCTGCACGGTCAAAGACGGACCGGCCGCTACGCCGAGTATCACGATTTCGATGACGGCGCAGGACTACGTTGATATGACGACCGGCAAGCTCAACGGGCAGGTCGCATTCATGAGCGGCAAACTGCGGATCGCGGGCGACATGGGGCTCGCGCTGCGCATGCAGAGTTTGTTTGCCTGAAGCGTGAATCTAAGATACCAATGAATTGTACGCCGGCCGGAGCCAACAGCAGGCCCGGCCGGCGGAAAATCCGCCTGAAAGCATCCCGCACAAAATCATCCCAAGCCGAAACGCGCCGATAAAATTCAGATTCGGTACGCAGTCGAGACACAATCTTATCCACTGATTAACGACCCCAGGCTGCCGCGAGCGCGAGCGCCGATTACCGTCAGTACATCAATTTCGGAAACTAAAATCCTGTTTCTTAAACCGTCCCAAACAAGGAGGACAAATCCACGTCACAAGAAGAGAGAACGCAAATGAGTTCCGCGGAGTTTGAGGGCGACCTCAACAAGGAAAGCGGAGAATCGACCGACAACGGCCAGGACAACGATTCGCTGGCCTCAAAACTGTCGGAGGAGCTCAGCAACTGGCGGCGCAAGCGCACCTCGTCGCAGCCACGGCATTCTGACGGACCGAGTCAGAACTTTCAGTCAGAGCCGGCCCGCACGATCAAGGTTCGCGGTCACGAGACTCTGGTCGTTCGCAAACCGAAGCTCGCCGGCAAGGCCCCCCACGAATACGAATCACACACCAAATAATCAGTAGTCAGTTTTTCACTTGTCCGTGGATGTGTGGTGGGGCGTGCGGAGCAGCTAGGAGCGGAAGATTTCGACGGGCATCTCTCGCGACGCTTGCCGGGCCGGATAGACGGTCGCGAGCAGGCAGAGAAGCATCGAGGCCAGCGCGACGGCGGCGAAGTTCCACGGATCGACGGCGATCGGAAGCGTCGAGATGCCGTAGATTTCGCGCGGGATGTGAATGAACTGGTAACGTGCCAGCGCGAAGCATCCGGCGGCGCCGAGGATCAATCCGGCCGCGGTTCCCGCCGCGCCGACGATCAGTCCCTTCATCACGAAAATCAGGCGCACGTCGCGCCGCTTCGCACCCATCGCGATCAGCACGGCGATGTCCTTGCGCTTCTCCATCACGACCATGATCAGCGTCGCGACCAGGTTGAACGCGGCGACGCCAATGAGCATCACGAGCACGAGTGCATAGACGCGCTTGAGGAGTTCGAAGCCGGCGGCGGCATTTTCGTTGAACTCGATCCAGTTGCGCACCCGGTATGGACTGGCGAACAGCTTGCGCATCGCGTCAGTGACCACGTCGGTCTGGTCGAGATTGGTCAGATGGATATCGATGCCGTCCACTCGTCCGGTGCGTCCGAAAAAATCCTGGGCGCGGGCGAGATCCATGAAGACCATGTTGCTATCGATGAAGTTCATTCCGGAGTCGAAGATTGCGCCGATCGCGAATTGGCCGCTCTTGGTTGAGAGCGATCCATCGGGCGAAATAATCGGCGCGACCATCCGAACCGCGTCGCCGGGTTTGGCTTTGAGTTTTTTCGCAAGGCTGACTCCGATGGCGAGGCCGCTTGCGCTAGCCGCGGGGTCCGCGGCGATCCCGGGGATCGCGTAGCTTCGCGAGAGATCATCGAGACCGCCGGCGGTCATATAGCGGCCCCATTGCGCGCGCACGACCGGATTGTTCGGCTCGACGCCGCGCACGATGACGCCGCCGATTCCGCGTCCCGAACTCAGCATCGCCTGGCCCACGATGTACGCGTCGGAGCCGTTGACGCCGGGCACGCCGGCGACCTTCTTCTCGAGGTCGGCGTAATTGTCGATCGATCCTTGCGAATTGAGTATCTGGACCTGCGGGCTGAGGCTGAGCACGCGTTCTTTGAGGCTCTGCTCGAAGCCGCCCATCACCGAGAGCGTCACGGTGAGCGCGGCGACGCCGATCATCACGCCGACGGCGGTAAAGATGGTCGTGATCGAGATGAAGGCGTCTTTGCGCCGCGCGCGCAAGTAGCGGAGCGCAATTTTGAGTTCGTATCGCACGGCGGGTCGCGGATCGAACTCAGAATATCACGTTTTCTTTCTTTAGCTGCTCGATCTCATCGGCGCCGAGCGAGAGCATCTCGCGAAAAACTTCATCGTTATCCTGGCCGAGAATCGGCGCGGCCCAGCGAGGCGTGCCGGGGGTGCGGCTCATGCGATGCTCGAGTCCTTCGTACGGCGACGGGCCCATCTCCTTGTGCTCGAGCCAATGCCAGAAGCCGAACGCCTCGAGGTTGTCGTCCTGGTGGATGTCGACGCAGTTCTCGACCGGATAGGCGGCAACTCCGGCGGCCTGCAACTTCGCGGTGAGTTCCTGCGCGTTGTGGGTGCGCGTGAGCGAGCCGACGAACTGATCGATTGCCACGGCGTTCTCGATTCGCGCGGGCGGATTTGCAAAGCGCCGGTCGGTGCAATCGGCGCCGAGCGCGGCCAGCATCGCACGCCATTGATCGTCGCCCGCGACGGCGATCGCGATCCATCGCTCGTTACCGTCCTCGTCGGCGCATCGGTAGGCGCCGTGCGGAGCGTAACGCGCGGACGCGTTGCCATGCGCGCCGAGCACCCGTCCGGTTGCAAAGTAGTCGATCAACGCGGGCGCGAGATTCTGCATCGCAGCCTCGTACTGCGACATGTCGATATACTGGCCCTGGCCGGTGCGGCGGCGATAGTCGAGCGCAGCCAGAAGCGCGAAGGTGGAAAAGCGCGGCGCGATGAAATCCGTGTAGGCGCCGTACGGCGGCGCGCATGAGCCGGGGCCGTAGCCGGAGATGTAGTAGAAGCCCGACAGCGCGGACATCAGTTGGCCGAAGCCGGGATACAGCGCGTTGGGGCCGGTCTGCCCCTGCATGCAGGTCGAGAGCATGATCAGGTCGGGGCGCAACTCACGCAGATTTTCGTAATCGAGCCCCCAGTTGCGCATCGCCTTGGGCGTGAAACTCTCGACGATGATGTCGGCCCACGGCACCATGCGCTTGGCGAGTTCGCGCGCTTTGGGCTTGCTCAAGTCGAGCGTGATTCCCTTTTTCGAGGTGTTGAAGCTGGCGAAAAACTGACTGCGGTTGATCCCGGGCATCGCGTCCTTCCACGGCGGACCGATTCGCAGCACGTCGGGACGCGCGGCGGACTCGACGCGAATCACGTCGGCGCCGTTGTCGCCGAAATACTTGGTCGTGATCGGGCCGACGCCGACCCAGGCGAAGTCCAGCACATGAACTCCTTCCATTGCGAAACGGCTCATCTCGAATTTCTCCTGGCTAAATCGAGCCGGCGGCTCGCAGCTTGATCAATCGCTCGGGCGCGAGCCCGAGCAGCCCGCGGTAAATCTCGTCGCTGTGCTCGCCGATTCGCGGCGCGCGAGCGGTCGAGCCGATCGGGGTCGCGGTCAGTTTCGCGAATGGTCCCGGGAATGTGAGCGTGCGGCCTATGGTGTCGTGCGGCACCGCAGTCCAGAAGTCGCGCGCTTTGAGCTGCTCGTCGGATGCGATGTCGGCGGCGGTCGCGACCGGCGCGAGAAAGATGCGGCGCTTGAGTGCCTGCGCGTAGATTTCGTGCTTGGTCATCGTGAGCAGGAAGAGCTGGATCGTGGCTTCGAGTTCGTCGGTCTCCTTGTAGTCCTGCTCGGTCATTGCCATGAAGACGCCGGGCACCCACGAAATCCAATCCTTGGTCCGCATCCAGTCGGAGCCCAATCCGTTCTCCCGCATCCACTCGATCAGCGCCTTGGTCGAATTGCCGAAGGTCATGCCGCCGGCGATCAGGGTCGAGATGTGCCCGTCCTTGCACTGGTACACCATCTTGCGCCGTGCGTCGGCCGAGCCGAAGTAAACTCCGGTGCGCGTCAGATGGCTGCCGTGCAGGAATGGCATCGCCTGTTCGTTCATCAGCGTCCACACGATGCAGGCCTGCAGGTTGACGACGATGCGCTGGCCGAGGCCGTCGATTTGGCGCGGGTAGTGCGCAAGCATCATGGCCACCGCGGCCTCGCCGCCGGCGTGCAATCCGGCTTGCGGGATACTCATCTGGAGCGGAGGCTTTCCCTCCTCGCCCATCAGGTACATCTGGCCGCCGGCCGCCCACGAGATGATGTCGGCCCAGGCGTAGTCTTTGCCGGGACCGCGGTCGCCGAACGGCGTGATCGACGCGTAGATGAGGCGCGGATTTTTCCTGGCGAGCGCGTCGTAGCCGAGACCGATGGAGTCGAGATAGCCGAGCGGGTGCGACTCGACGAGGAAGTCGGACTCCGCCGCGAGATCGGCGACGAGTGCGCGCCCGTCGTCGGTGGCGAGGTTGGCGGTCACGGATTTTTTTCCCGCGTGATAGGCGATCGAATAGAGGCAATGGTCGGCGTCGGCGATATCTTCGAGATAGGGCGGGATGCGCCGCGTCGAGCATCCATCGGGCGGTTCGACCTTGATAACTTCGGCGCCGAGATCGGCGAACATCTTGCCGCACAACGCGCCCTTCTCGTCGGTCAAGTCGAGCAGCCGCAATCCTTTGAGCAACTCTGATGGCATCGGTGAATTAAACCTCGCAAAAGCGCCGCCGCGGCCGGATAATCCCGTTTCGCAAATCCCGTGTAGCAGGCCCGCCCGCGCGTGAATCTTGGAAGTTTATATCCTACCGCGCCGCAAAGATGTACCCACGCCCGCGCAAAGAGAGAGGAACGGCGGGCTGTCGGGAGTGTGTACTTAACGCGATCCGCGCCGAGGCAAAGCGGAACCAGGGCGGGATGAGTCGGGACTGCCCACTACTCCAATTTCGGTAGCGGACGGTTTTGAATAGATTACGTTTGGAGTGGGTTGATTTCCGCGCCTGGCTGTCAAAAATTCGTCTCGGCAATCGCGGTGCGCTAAATGCAAGCCGGTTCGTCCCTGGTAGGATCCAACCTCGAAAGGCGACCAGAGAACCGCCCCGCAGAAGCAGCATCTGGGCATAAAAGTCATTTTCCGGCTTTCCCTTCGCTCTGAATATTTTCCTAATACACTTTGTATGCCTGCTGAAGCAAGCAGCATCGGCAAGCGCACAGATCTCGCACAGGTCGCGCTCAAGGTCGCGCAAAAAGAGATGCGCGGCGGGCTATTCGCGCCGGCGGGTGGGGTAGGGGGTAAATGGCGCCGTTCGCAAGACTCTAGGGCTATTGGAAAGCAATCCCCGCCATCCGAGTTCGCGCACGCATGAATACGCGAAGCTTTTTGGCCCACGAGGCCAAAAGGTCTTCGAGGCATACGCTGAAAACCAGACGCCGGCGGCATTTCGCGTGTTTTGGTACTACGGTCCCGAAACTGGCCAAATGATAATTGTGGCGATCACCCCGCATCCATGAACTGAACCACTACCGCGCAAAGAGTGACGAACGGCGGGCTAGTCGTGCGGGCGGGCGTGGCGCGCGGCCCCAATAGCCGTCGCGAAATCGGCGTGCTCGGGAATCACGAAGCGCCGGCCGAACGGAAACGTGAGCCGCCTCATCTCCTGCATGAATCGGAACAGGCGCGACAACTTCCCGGTCAGCACGATATTCTCCTGCCCACAGGCGCGCGCGCTGGCCATCGCGAGCACGCCGATCGATTCGACGATCATGTTCATGATGGCGAGCGCCTTGTCCTCGGGCGTTGCGTCGGCGGTTATCTTGCCGAAGTTGGCGGCGGTGGTGGACGGTGGCAGGTCGCCGATCGCGCCGCCGGCGATGTCGCGAACGCTGAGATCGATGCGGCGCAGGTCGCCCTTGCGCGCGAGTTCTTCGAGCCGCTCGATCGTCGAGACGCCGAGCATGTGCTTGGCGAGTCCCAGCAGCGTGCCGCCGCCGATGCCGGTGCCGCTGAAGTGCGCGATTTTGTCGCGCGTGACCGATACGATTGCGGTGCCGGTGCCCAGCGAGACCACCAGCGCGCTTTCCTTGCCGGCCAGCGAAGTGCCGCCGATTCCGATTGCGGTGAACTCGTTGACCTTGACCACCGGCCTGCCGAGCAGGGAGTCCGTGAGTACCCGCGAGCCCGCACCGGTGGCGGCGACGCATTCGATGTCTTCGAGTTTGAGGCCGAAGTTGGCGACCAGTTTTCCGAGCGCGCCGGCAGCCGCGGCGACCGGATCGTTGGCCTCGATCGTGACGACGTGCAGGCCGTCATTTTCGAGGATGACGGCGTCGGTGGTCGAACCGCCGATATCGATGCCAACGATCATAGCCGGTGCCGGCTCCTGTCCAGCCCGTCTTGAAGCTAGATCAGCCGCACCACCTGCGCAACGACACAGCGACAGGGGATCAGATGCGCCACAGAACCCTCACCTACCGGCCGCACGCGGCCGGCCGCCTCTCCCGTAAAATAACGGGCGAGGTATAAGGAGCCACGCGCGCAACGACGCGGTGACAGGGGTAGGAGCCGCCTTAGCCGGACTCGCCGACTGTGATACTTTTCAAAAATGGCACGGCGCAAAGCCGATTCATCGCAGAGTCTGTTTCCATCGCGCACGCCGCTCGGCCAGCCGCTGGCGGATCGGATGCGTCCGCGCACGCTCGACGAAATTGTCGGCCAGGAGCATCTGCTGGGTCCGGGAAAGTTCCTGAGCCAGATGGTGGCGGCGCACGTGCTTCATTCGATGATCCTGTGGGGCCCGCCGGGCACGGGCAAGACGACGCTTGCGCTGGTGCTCGCGGAACACTCGGGTGCGGTGTTCCGCAAGCTTGCCGCGGTAACCTCGGGCGTCGCCGATCTGCGCGAGGCGGTGGAAGCGGCGCGCCACGACCTCGACGCGGGCAAGGGCACCGTGGTCTTCATCGACGAGATCCATCGATGGAACCGCGCGCAGCAGGATGCGTTTCTGCCGCATGTCGAGAGCGGGCTGATCACGCTGATCGGCGCGACGACGGAAAATCCTTCGTTCGAGGTCATCTCGGCGCTGCTCTCGCGGATGCGGCTGCTCGTGCTGCATCCGCTCTCGGACGAAAACCTCGCGACGCTGGTGCATCGCGCGCTCGCCGACAAGGAGCGCGGCCTGGGCGCGATCGGACTCAAGCTGGGAGTCGGCGCGATCGACGAGATAGTTCGAAACGCCGGCGGTGACGCGCGCCGTGCGCTCGGCACGCTGGAGATTGCGGCGGAGTTCGCGCAAAACGCGGGCGCGACGCTGATCACGCCGGAACACATTCGCGAGTCGGCGCAGCAGAAGGCGCTGCTCTACGATCACGCCGGCGAGGAGCACTACAACGTCATCTCGGCCTTCATCAAGAGCATGCGTGGCAGCGATCCCGACGCCGCGACTTACTGGATGATGCGGATGGTCGAGGCGGGCGAGGATCCGCTGTTCATCGCGCGGCGGATGGTGGTGTTTGCGTCCGAAGACGTCGGCAACGCCGATCCGCGCGCGTTGCAAATAGCGATCGCGGTCAAGGAGGCGGTGGACTTCGTCGGGATGCCGGAAGGCGTGATTCCGCTCGCGCAGGGCGTGACGTACCTGGCCAGCGCGCCGAAGTCCAATGCGTCGTATCGCGCGATGCGCCAGGCGGGCGAGGATGCGAAAACGCTTGGCGCCTTGCCGGTGCCGCTTCATTTGCGCAACGCACCGACGCCGATGATGAAAGGACTCGGCTACGGCAGGGACTACCGCTATCCGCACGATTTCGAAGGCGCGCTGGTCGCGCAGAACTATTTGCCGGACGAACTGGGCGAAAAGATATATTACGAACCGTCCGAGCGCGGATACGAAATCAGGATCCGCGAGTTTCTTGCCCGCGCGCGCGAGGCGCGCAACCCCGCATCGCGGCGCAAGCCGGCCGGGAAAGACTGACAGGAAAAAAGCGAACCGCGAGAGCCGGACCTTGTCCGTTCCCGCGGTTCACAAAAGTCAGGCCAAGAGATTATTTCGCGCCGAGAACCGAGTCCTTCAGCGCTTTGGCAGCGGTGAAGCGAAGCCTGGTGCGCGCCGGAATCTTGATCTCCTGACCGGTGGCCGGATTGCGACCCATGCGCGCCTTGGTCTTGCGCTTGCGGAAGATACCGAGGCCGGCCAGCCGCAGCGATCCTTCCTTCTTGAGCTCGCGGACGACCAGTGCGTTGAGTTCCTCGAGCACGGTCTTCCCCTGCTTCTTGGTGAGTCCGAGCTTTTCAGCCATGTAGGCTGCTACCTGCGACTGCGTCATCATCCTCCTCCTTGCGTCCCGGGTTGCGGGCTTTCAGTGAGGGTGAACCAGTGGCGCGACAATTTCAAGTGCGGACGGGGCGAAAAACGCATTTTTTTCTAGGGATCGTGATGGTTTTTGCACAGGCCGGTCGCGTGCGCGTTGAGCCGCAAGGGTTTTACGCCGACGGATCGCGCGATCTGCACGATCGCGCCGTCAGTAGCGGACTTCAACGAGGTAAAGGCCGCCGGGCGGCGCGTTGGCCGGGACCGCGTGACGATTTCGTGCGGCGAGAATCGCGGCGATTTTATCAACCGTGAGCTTGCCGCGTCCCACGTCGACCATCGCCGCGACCATCGCGCGCACCATGTGGCGCAGGAAACTGGTGGCCTCGACGCGGTAGAGAAGAACGCCGGCGTCGCGCGTCCATCGGCTGGCAATCACGCGGCGGACCGTGGTCGTTACTTCGGTGCCGAGCGAGCGGAACGCGGCGAAATCGTGCTCGCCGACAAAGATGCGCGCGGCGCAGTTCATTGCCGCAAGATCGAGACGGTCGCGGACCAGCCAGCTGTAGCGATACTCGAAGGCGGACGCGACCTTGCGATTCAACACGCGATATTCGTACACGCGCGAGCGGGCGGCGCGCCGTGGGTCGAAATCATCGGGCGCGGGCGAGATGTCGAGCACCACGATGTCGGCCGGCAGCATCGCGTTGAGAGCGCGCTGCAATTCGGCGGGGTCGAAGGGACGCGGAAGTGAAATCGAAGCGACCTGCCCGCGCGCATGTACGCCGGCGTCGGTGCGGCCCGAACCGTACACGCGCACCGGGGTCAAGAAAATCCGCTCGAGCGCGGCTTCGATCCTTCCCTGTATGGAATCGTGGCGCGGCTGAAGCTGCCATCCGGAATAGCTGCCGCCGTCGTACTCGAGCGTGAGCTTGAGGACCATCGCGCGGCGGCCGGGTCAGGCCAGCGCCGGCGAGCTGAGCGCCAGCGTCTCGGCGACCCAGAGCGCCCCCAGAGCGGCCAGGCGCGTATTGTCGAACACGCACCACAGCGACAGCGAGTCGGGGCGTGTCTCGACGCTGACGACGATTGCCTCCTGGCCCACGGCGTCGATCACCCCGAGCGGTTCGCCTTCTTCGGCGATCAGAATACCGGGGGCGGCGCGCAGCAGTTCGACCGGGTCTTCGCCGTTGCCTCTGCTATCGCGGGGCCGCGGGATATCGACGGTCAACGCGGAACCGTGAAGGACGGGAATTGCGGCGACCTGCACGGAAAGCACGGGCGAGCCGTCGAGCAGCGCTGCGACTTGCGCAGCGATTGCAGTGGCGACGGAGCGCTCATGCTCGCGCACGAAGGCATTGAAGCCGCGCTGGACTTCGTCATCGTCGAGCTCCAGGCGCGCGCTCAGAAGATCCGTGGTCTGATCGACCGTGGCGGTCAGCACGTCCATGCCGCCGGCGCTCGCGCCGAGCATCGCGGTGGCGGCGGCGAATCCGCCGCGGGCGCCAAGGGCCTTCAAACAGGTGGCAAGCACGTGGGCGACGGGATGAGGAGTTGCGAAAACCGCCGCATTGCGCAATTTCGCGATCGCCTCGCGCGAAGTGAGTCCGGGCGCGACCATCGGCACATCGGAGGGCGGGCGATTCGCCGCGCTCAGATCGATCAGAATCGGTCCCGGCCGTGCGGCGACAATCTCGGCGGCGCGCGGAGCGGGGAGTGCGAGAAAAGCGATATCGAAATCCCGAAGACCGGCGGGACTCTCGAGCGCATCGACGAGGCGCTCCTCACCGGCGGCGTCGACGGTCTGCATGGCGCCTGCTTCGGTGGCGAAGAGTTTCAGTTCGCTGAGCTGAAATCCGCGCGCGGCGATCAGTTCGATGAGCTGGTTGCCGACCGCGCCGGTGGCGCCGACAACCGCCACTCTCGGCTCGCGGGAAATACTCATTCGCCTTCGCTTTCGGTGCTCTCGAGCTTTTCACGCACCAGACGGCCCATCGCCTTGCATCCCACGGTCTGCGTTGCGGCGCCGCCGTGAAGGTCGCGAGTGCGATAGCCGTCGCGCACGACAGAATCGACGGCCTGCGAAATCAGCTCGGCTTCGGAGCGCATCCCGAGCGAATGTTCGAGCAGGAGAGCCGCCGACA
>Ga0074046_10002344_pt1 | contig 16486 bp, 9 predicted proteins | sample BogForMeECP23OM3_FD_94441 | JGI IMG/M metagenome (GOLD analysis project Ga0074046, IMG submission 94441) | Bog forest soil microbial communities from Calvert Island, British Columbia, Canada - Bog Forest MetaG ECP23OM3 | ecosystem: Environmental > Terrestrial > Soil > Wetlands ...
GGTCATACCGGGTAAAGTAATTGTGATTTATGGCGCGAGGCGAACAGGTAAGACGACTTTGCTCAAGGAATTTTTGAAAAAAGAAAACGAACCATACACTCTGGTTAGCGGCGAAGATATCACTATCCAATCATATTTATCCAGCCAATCAATAGAAAAGCTGAAGGCGTTTGTCGGCGTAACCCGCCTGCTTGTAGTTGATGAAGCGCAGAAAATTCCCCATATCGGTATTAACCTCAAGCTTATTGTTGACCATATGCCTGATGTTCGTGTTATCGTTACGGGCTCCTCGTCATTCGATCTGGCGCGCAGCACGGGAGAGCCTCTCACGGGACGCAAGTTTACACTTAAGCTATTCCCTCTTGCCCAATTGGAAATCGGGCAAATAGAAAAGATTCACCAGACCCAGGCCAATTTAGAAAACCGCCTTATTTATGGTTCATATCCCGAAATAGTTTTAATGCCGGATAATAAAGGTCGTGAGCACTATCTCAAAGAAATTGTGTCATCTTATTTATATAAGGATATTCTGGAAATGGACGGCGTCCGGCATTCGTCCAAGATCAGCCGGCTGTTGCAGCTCATTGCTTTTCAAATCGGCAAGGAAGTTTCTTTAAGCGAATTGGGAATATCCCTTGGCATGAGCAAGAACACGGTAGAACGCTATTTGGATTTGCTGGAAAAAGCATTTGTCGTCCAGCGATTAACCGGCTTTAGCCGCAACTTGCGTAATGAAATTATAAAATACTGCCGTTACTATTTTCTTGATAACGGCATTCGCAACACCCTGATTAATAATTTTAACTTACTGGAACAACGTAATGACGCAGGAGAATTATGGGAAAATTACATAATCATTGAGCGACTAAAGCGTCAGGAATACTTAAGCGGCGCGGCCAATAATTATTTTTGGCGGACTTATGCAAAACAGGAACTGGATTTTGTGGAAGAACGCGAAGGCCGTTTATTTGGCTATGAAATAAAATGGGGAAAAGCAAAACCGCGAAAACCGAAAGAATGGCTAATAGCTTATCCGGAAGCTTCCTTTGAGCTGATTAACAGAGAAAATTATCTTAAGTTTATAATCTGATGGCCCAGAAAAAAAGCATACAACTCGATCGTTGATGGGTTACGTTGACTTATTTTCGGTTATGACGGTTACATTTTAGTTACATCTCCGCAATCAATGGATCGTAGAAAAAAGAATGCTTTACTGGATACTCCGGGGACATCTGATGCTGTAAAACATACCAACCCATAGCGTCTCATTATGGCAACCCTAAATAAGATCTTCCATGTCACAACATAGTGCTTTCGAGAGCTTAACCAGCAGGCCAACACTGGGAGTTCGCTTGTGGTTTTCAATCCGGGAGAGCCAAAAGCCTTATCTCGCCATTTTATTGAGTTTTTAAACCTATTAAACTCTATTAAAACCTATCAAGTCCCGACCGGATTTACGACCAAATTATATATATTAAAAATTTAATGGTACCTTATCTCAAGATAAGGTAAATGAATAATCAGCTATCATTAATGTTTAAACAGGGGCCGGGTATTTAATATGAAAATCATTTATGTAACCGATATTCACGGCGCCTTTGAACGGGTTCAAACTTTGTTGTCCGAAACATTAGCGGATGTCTATATCATTGCCGGTGATCTCATCGATATTCCCTTTTACAACATGAGTACAGCCATCAATTACCATGAGCTTCAATCCTATTTTCACGGCTTGCGTGTTAGAATGCAAAAAGAAAATATGGTCATCGAAGATTTTGTGGACGAGTTGCTCGATACGCCTAACATTTCTGAAGAAATTGAAAATAAAGGCACGAAATATCAGCGGGACACCATTCGCGCTCGCCGGGTTCTTCAACAAAAATACAAGGTTTTGGAGAATATTCTTACAACCAAACAGAATTCTCTGATATTTGCCCTGCCCGGCAACTATGACATGGATTTGAAATATACGTCTCTCCATGAACGCGACCTGCACCTGCACTGGCATGATGTGCACGACTTCAGGATTGCCGGTTACGGAGGAGCCAACATCTGGACTCCAGGGATTCCCGAACGTTACGTAGTTCCTTATGGCGGAAGCGCGAATGTTGAAAGCGGTCATAATGAAATGTATAATTTCTTCAAAGCCGTAAAGCCCGACATCATTGTAAGCCATCAACCGGCAAACGGCATTCATGACCGGGTAACCCAATTTGGAACATCCGGCTCAATGGCTCTACGACATTACTGCGATAACAACCCCGTCCTTTTATGTCTGACAGGTCACATTCATATGGATTGGGGGTTTCAACTAAGCGAGGGAACCATCTACCTTAATCCATCCAATTTCGGGGAAGTAACAACACTGACCGGCGGCGTTTCGGAAGGCGGCTTCTTCTACGTCATTGAAATGGAAGACAGTCTGGTTTCTAAAATCATCTTCAAGAAACTTGTTGAAGACCGCGTCTATGATATTGCCGATTACAATCCTCAGGACAATGGACACTGGAAGGAAACAATCGTCGATCCCGAGCGCTACAAAGCCCTGAAGCAGGGCGAAAACTTCGATTTAAAAACCGAGAAGTACTCTCACATACCGGAGGTACAATTATACAATGAGATTAAACAATTTTACCGCATGTTCCAGACGGAAGAAACAGAAGAACGCCTCAACAAGCTCGAACAGATTACTAATCTAATCGAAGAGGGAATTCACGATGATATAGCAATGGATGTCATGGGTTCCACGAATATGGGCCTTTGCGAAAATACTTCCGATATCGATTTTGTTATTTATGTCCGGTGTGATCCCGGTTTTGAGGAAGACGTCAGTTCCTGCGAACAATATAAAAATGCCAAAAATATCATAGAGAAGATTTTAAGCCCCCAATATGCCTTCCAAATTATGGATGCTATTGATCTGAATATTGTGGAGAAAGCAATCAAAGAAAAAAATTATGAAGACGAGATGTTGATGCGTTTTGTTGCTTATAGAGCCATCTGTCGTCCGATCAACTACCGCTTTATTGCTCCGGTGGAGGATCTGTTAAATCAGGACATGGAATTCAGGACAGAGGTTGAGGGAAGCATTCGTTCCTATTTCCAGATATTCATCCAGACATCGCAACATACTCGTTCGTTCAAGAAATATGAACGCCGGATCAAAGACATCGGCATCAAGATTCCCGAAACGGTCAGGATGAAGATCAAAGAGTATTTTGAACAGAATACCGATAAGAATGAATGCGCGGTAAAACCCGAAAAGGTTAAGTAATATAATTCATCATTGATATAACTGGTGTGGCGGGAATTGAACTAATTGTTTAAATAAATATAATCATTATATTTATTTATAGCATGATTTTCCGCATACCCTCAACCCCTAAACCAGGGAACGGACAAATCAGCATTCCTATTTCCCGCTCTCGATGGACCGCAGTATATCGTCCATTTTGCGGAGCTCTTCGCCATAGGCTCCCCAATCCCCTTTGCGCAGAAAGTCCTGCGCCTTCCGGTAATGGGAGAGCGCTTCCAGAGCCCGCCTCCGGTCGGTATTTTCCCCAACGGACATTATTGCGGTGGTCTTGCCGATTTCCTTTTCCCGCATCATTTCCCCACCGAACAGCTGCTGCAAGGCCAGTTCCAGATTCTCCTCCATGACAATGGAGTTTCCGTACGCCAGAATTACACGCTTGAGTTCCGGAAGCTGTCCCTTTTCGGCGGCAAGGTATAGCGATTCGACATAGAGGATGGATTTCTCGATGGGAATCGCCAGAAGGCCTCCCCTGATGACCTGCGAACCCCGCTGATTCCATAAAGAAAGCTCTTTCGATATCGCCGTATCCTGATTAATCCGGGCCTCGATTTGCTGCGGCCCATAGACAAGCTTATCCTTTGAAAAAAGATAGACAATAACTTTCCCATAGTTGGGCGCATCGCAACGGGCGCCCATCCAGGCGGCCATGTTATCTCTCTTGCTGGGTGTAAAGGGCAGCAGGAGGATAAATTCCTCTTTCTTCTCTTCGGGCAGCTTCATGATTGTATAGTATGGTTCCATCTCCTGATCGACGCCTGCCGGAGTGGCCCAGAGATCTTCCTTGTTGTAAAAGACCTGGGCATCCTGCATGTGATAGGCTCGGTACATCCTGGCCTGGATGGAAAGCATTTTTGACGGATAGCGGATATGTTTCTGAAGCTCGGGCTGCATATCTCCCAGTTTCTTGAATACCCCCGGAAAAATCCGGGCATAAGTTTGAATGATGGGATCCTTTTCGTCACTGATGTAAAGCTTTACCGATCCGTCATAAGCATCCACAACGGCTTTGAAAGAATTACGGATATAATTACCCATTGAGGGCGTCGGTTCCGAATAGGGAAACAAGCCGGTCATCGTATATCCGTCCAAAAACCACAAAAGCCTTCCTTCAGGAGAAATCACTAAATAGGGATCACTGTCCAACGCCGCAAAGGGAACGATCCGGGCGACCCGATCCTTTATCTGACGATAGTACATAATCCGGCTTGAGGGCGTAATGTCATCGGAAAGGAGCATGGTGAACGAACCGAAGCGAACGGCAAAAAGCAGTTTTCTCAGAAAGGACAGCCCAACGCCGCCCTTGCCTTCATACCGGGAGTAAACGTTCTGGTTTCCCACCGGATAGTCGAATTCCGGCCGATTTGTGCGCACGAAGACGTAGTCATTGGAATTCTCGCCGTAGTAAATCTCGGGACGGGAAATCTTGATATTGATCGTGGAAGCAGGCGGAATATCCTTGATGAAAAATTCCGGGAGCCCTTCCTTTGAAACACGGTTTACCGGACTCAGGACGGCTCCGTAGCCGTGGGTGTATTCTATATGCTCATTGACCCAGGTAGGCGAAGGCAGCGACGCATAGGAGAGTTCCCGGGGGGAGAGCATGACCTGGCGGTACTCCCCGTCTATCTGGTAACGATCATTATCCACGCCGCCGAACTTGTAATAGGTGCGGATTTCCTGCAGCTGGCTATAGGTCTGCAAAAGAGGGTCATGGTTCCACAGGCGGATGTTTTTGATGGTCAGGTCATTGCGTTTTAAATCTTCCCGGGTCAGGTTCTCCTCTACCGGAAATTGTTTGTCTTCGATATCGTTGAGCCGATAGGCCAGCCGGGTAAACTGGATATTTTTTTCAATATAGGGTTTCTCCAGAACGATTTCATTGGGAACGACTTTAAGGCTCTGAACCGTTGCAGGATAGATCCCGCGACCTAACACGAGAAAGGCCACAAAGAAAAGCACGGCCATTGCAGGATAACGCCAGCTCAACTTGAGGGCAAAGCCCAGGAAGGCGACGCCGCATAAAAAAGCAAGCCCCATCAATCCTTTCAAAACCCATAACTGAGTGGTTACATCGGTATAACCGGGGCCGAAGACAACTCCCCGTTTGACGTACAGGATGCCGTTCAGTGCTAGCCATAGCCCGAAAATCGCGACGAAGAAAATAAGAGCTACAAGAATAGAGAGGTGAACCCGGGCGGCAGGCGCCACCCGCAAAGTGCGTGGCAGCGCGAAATGGAAAGCCCGGCGGACAAAATAAAGAAAGGCCGTAGAGATGGTCGTGAATATCAATACAAACATCAGCCAGGCGTAAAGTTGATTTAGAAACGGCAGGCGGAAAACATAAAAGCCGATATCACGTTGAAAAAGGGGATCGGTTACTCCAAAGGACGAAACGTTAAGAAACATCAGAAAATTTTCCCATTGACTCGAACCGATCAGGGCCGCAAAGAGGCTAAAAACAAGAGATCCGATTAAAATCAAAAGTTGCAGGGGCCGGTTGGCTATTTCCAATTTTGAAATTTGGATCCAGCCTTCCTGATCAATCACAGGCAGCCGGGAAGTCAATCGCATGGCCGCAAAGAGATTCCCGTAAAAGATGACAAAGAAGGCAAGCCCGAAGAGCAGCGCCATTTTCAGTTGAGCCCACAGGGTGATGGTAAATACATTTTCATACCCCACTTCCTGAAACCATAGCCAATCCGTGATCAGCTCGACAACCTGGCTGGAAAATAGTATTATCAGAAAAAGAACCACGGATAAAATGATCCATGACCTTCTGCCCGACATCAAAACGCTGTACGGCCCTGTTGCATTTGTCATCCGCCTTTCTCCTTTGCCTTTTAATTATATTGCTCTATTTTATATCCAGGTGGGAATTTTTCTTTTTATATTCTCTTTAACGAATGCCGTCAATAAAAAAGGCTGATGCTTTCATACCCGCAAATAGCGCATCTCTCGGTCATTTTCAGTGTTGCCCTTTCTCCAAGACCTCGATAAATCCTTGTTTTAATTTTTTGAGTTGAAGATTTATTGTTTCAAATTTATCATCAAACATTTTTCTCTCTCGGATAATATCGATAATCAATTTTTGAGAATCATTAGTTTCATCCTCTAAAATAGACCTGACAATCTTTGCAGTGTCTTTATCAACGATCATGGCCATATCTCTACCAAGCAATCTAATGCCCGCAATTTGATTATCGAAACCTTCTTCCGTCAGCAAATCCTGTTCGCTCGTGTAAAGCCTATCAAAGATTCCTGCATGTTCGTATTCATGCATTATTAGCAACAAATCATCAGCATCTTTGGAACGCTCAGGATGTTTTTCCTTCCATGAAATTAGTTTCATAACCGCCAGACCGGGCAAAGTAGGTACTTTGATATCAAGTTCAGGTTCAGAATTTAACCTGAGTATAATGGAATTTTCAAATGCCTCTTTAAACCCAACTATACTCATAAATATTTTATGTTCAGGTGGCCAACTAATTTTAAGCTTTTCATCAGCAATAGCGCCAAATGGAACTATATCAATTAGGGTAGAATCGAAGATATATCTTTGAGGTGCTTTTGTGCGAGAAAATTTGTCTGTTGCAATTAATGAATCAATCAACTTATCAAATTGTGTCCAATTAGCAATTTTAATGCCTAAGTCGATATCCCCTGTCATTCTGCGAGGATTGATATCATAACAATGTTTCAATATTATGTCTCTCGCAAAAGCACCGCCAACAAAAAAAGGAATATTTAAAATATCGGCTTCTTTTTTAATAGTTAGAAGGGCTTCTATTTTTTGCTGATCAATCTTGCCTGATAAGTCGAATGATATAGTCTTCATAAATCATTTTTGCCGTTTCGATATTTCTCTGGTTTCCTGTTGCAATAAGATCTGCATAGATAAGTATTGGATGTACCATATCTCTATAATTCCAATTCACATCATCTCTGTATTCCAAATTTACATCATTGTCCCAGAACTGATTGAGAATTTCAATTTCACCGGCAGGATCCTTTCTAAGTTTACATTCAAGCAATAGCCCATTGAGATATTCAATCTTTGTATAGATCATTATTATCTCAGGTTGGAGATATTTAGTCAGTTTTGCAGCGGCAACCTCTCCGCCCCATTTCGCATTCAAATTATGCAATTCTTTCTTATGCCACCAGCCATCATATTCGCCCTTGTAATGTCCTAATATCTGTTTAGGCCTTAACTGCTCCGGGTATGCAGTTATCCATCGTTGAAATAAGTTATCTTTCTGAACAAGCTTGTAACCTTTTCCACCCATATCTATTAGATGGCCTAATTCCCTCAATTCCCTCATAAACCAACCGACTGTTCCAAGAGCCACATTTGCCTTTGCAGCAATATCTCGAAATGGTTTATTCTCTAGCCCAGGATTGCATAACAAGGCATAAATAAATTTTAAACCTGTTGGTTTGAAAATCCTGTTTACTTGAACTTGTCCCGTCACCCCTAGAGGTCTATTACCTTTTACAAAAATATATATTGGTGGCTGGTTTATAAATGCATTGCCCGCTGTATCGATGAATTCTATACGATCATTCATTAGCTTTTCAGCCATAAGAGGGTTTACATATTTCGCTATCAATAAAATTGGGTAGGGATGTGGTAATTCTTGTCTGTGCATCCGAAATAATAAAACATTTGCTCTTGTTAAGGTATTCTTAATTCCAGTATAATATCTAATCTTCTTACCATCTATCTCCATAACTAATTCCCTGTCCGGTCGAAAATCATGATTGTAATCGGGTTTATTAGCAAAAGTTTCAAAATTTATCTGGAAAGGGACATTCTTCCTAAATGCTTCAATGGCAAGTTTAAGGATTTCATCTTCTCTATTATAGTCTTTATTATTCATATTATGTTCACTTTTACTCTTTGTTCATTAATTATGAACATAAGATAAAATTGAACAAATGTCAAGATATTTAATGAAAGGGAGACTTTCTTAATAAATTTAAATATTACAATATTATATCACTGTTTGATAGTATATTATAAGAATGCTGCTCATTTTTTTATCTTGTTCATATAAAATGAACATACATAAATAATGAACAATGGGCACTATTTTTACTTTCTACGCAATAAATCCAGAAGAACCCAGTCGCCGGGGGCGCGTTGATAAGACCAACTTACCCAACCATTGCTGGCACGCTGTTTAATGGCACGCGCTGCCATTGAAGGTGAATTATAAACTTTTCCTGCACTTAAAATAGTACCGTCTTTTCTGACCATTGCCTTACGTGTTTTTCCTTTATATCTAAGACGAATCTCAAATCTGTTTTTTACATAAGGAGCAAGCACAGGTTTACGTCCTTTCTGTACAGTGATTTTTGCCGTTGCCACTACTGTAGATTTCTTCAATCCAAGCTTAATTAATTCTTTCTGCTGTGCTTTTGTTACAGCTTTTTTGAATATCGGTTTTAAGTTTTGTGCATTGATGAAATTGCCGGACTGTTTGTTTCCTTTCGGTGAAGCAATTTTTAAAATGAGAGTTTCAAGTTCGTGTAAATGAGAGTCGTTTATGGTGAGATATACGCTGAAACTATCCCATGTTTGAGCGTGGCGATCTGTAAGATGCGTCTTTAGTCTATTGCGCAGATTAGAAGCGAGACCCACGTAATATAAATGACCTTTGCTATACAAGGCATATACGCCATGTCGCCCTTTGACGTATTCTTTAAGAATGTTCTGGTATTTTTCCAATGCTGTCCGCGAAATATTTTCCAGATTTTGACTGACCAGTTGTCCTTTGTTCGACCGCATGCTTATTACCTCTTAAAGTAATTTAAGAATTATATTTATTTGTGTATCTTATATTTTTCTTTGCAATATCATAGAAGCTTTTTGTCGAATGGCCTCAAAGTCTTTTCCTTTTGGCATAATGAAAAAGCATTTACTGTTGCTGCGTTTTTCCCAAAGTTCGCCGATTTGTCGTTTTTCTATATTTTCCGGCAAATCCCAATCACGGCTGTTTTTATATTCCACGACCAGTACAGCGCCATTTTCCATCTGACAGATAAAATCAGGATAAAAGCGGTCACTTGCAGTTTGCAAAGAAAAGGATGACTTCTTGCATTCCACGTTACGCACCCAGCATTTCAATCCTTCTAGTTTTGTTGCCAAAAATAGCGCGCATTCAAATTCTTCGCCTTCACCCTTCAGGTTACCGATTTGCGGGAAAAAGTGCTTAGGTAATTCCGTAAATCCACAATAGGTTGAATCATAAGCATATCGCCCCTGCTCGAAGATAACCTGTAATTTATCAGTGACAGCAAAATCTTCAGGATTAAGTAACAGAGTCTGATGCACTTTTTTCATTGCCAGATGTTTTACGTCACTTATCTTTTCTTCCAAAGCATTGCGCAAACGGAATTGTTCATAGTTCAACTCATCCAAAGTAAAACCATTGGCGAGCAGCCATCCAACGGCTTTGTTTAAGTATACATCTTTTTCATTAGGCAAAATGCTGTCATCATGAATATTGTCTCCTAACCATTTGACGAGATCAATACGCGAACGAGTCGATTGATAATCAAATTGAATTTGATCACTAATAGTCTTATCGAAATATTTAAATTTTACTTTTTCTTGTTCCTTATCCACATACATCAAGCCGCCTTCAACTGTTTTATAGCTTTTGGTAAAGGTGGGCAGTTCTGATGGATAATCCAGCAGATTCCATTCACCCTGTAACAGGTGTGTGGCCTCAAATTGTTCCCAAATTTCCGCCTGTCGGTATTGAAGAACCGGTACACTGAACAATTCTCCTTGTTCTGAAGGTGAAGGTCTCGGCGTTTTGCGGGGTTGTCGCATGCGGGTGACAGCTTCGTGCAGAGCATTCTTTCCTTCCTGTGTTTTAAATACACCTTCCAAAACCTTTACTTGATTTTCGGTAAATGAACCTTTCAAAGTGATCGCACCGTTTTCCGGCGTAATCTCTATTTTCTTCAAGAGATTATCCGGGACTTCTGCCATCTCCGGAAGCTCCGGCGTGCTATAAGTCAAATTCATTTGATAACTGAGCAGGTCATCTTCCGGCGATGAATCCGCAATATTGATTAAATCTTTGGTTTCCTGACGTTCAAAACCGTTACGCACCAAGCCGTCTTTCAGGCTTTCTACCGTGGCTGCGAAGTTGCGCGACGTCAAATAGGCGTAAGCCATATTGAGTTCAGCATGGTTTTTCTTTTGCGCGTATGGTTGTCGCAGGATGCGGCCCAATATTTGTTCCGCCGCTGTGGGTGAACTGGTGTTGCGCAAAGAACAAAGCACATAGGCAAACGGGCAATCCCATCCTTCGCGCAGCTTGTCCACGGTGATGATAAATCGCAATGCACAGTCTTGTGCCAAGATATTGATACCGTTAATTTCATCAACCGCACCCGTAGCAATGGCAACTTCGTGTTCGGGGATGCTGAAATCTTCCACTAATGCTTTTTTAACTTTTTCCGGCGTCAGTGTTTCATGATCGGCATCTTTGCGTTCCGCTTGCAATAACATAATCGGTCGCAGGTAGTTTGCTCCTCAAGCTTTCAGCACTGGCCGCCGTCTGCAATTGATTAAGGCAGGCAATCGCATCGCGCAGAGCGTCACGCCAGTTGGGACGTTGTACCAACGTAAGCGGCATTTTAATCATGTCTTCCGAATGCAATACCGATGCAGAAACACTGTAAAGCACGTTACTCGGCTGATAAGTTCTGTCGGGTGTGGCGGTGAGTTCCAGAATTGCACACGGCTCAAAGCGCGCCAGCGTTTCAAAAGCCAGAGGTGTTCCCTGATTATGGGCCTCATCCACAATGACAAAAGGATGACGCATTCGCAACACATCAACCAGTGATCCATCTCCGCGAAGTACGGGATCGGTGACACCGTCAAAATGTTCCATCAAACTGCCGTTTTGTTTGTAAACATTTAAGCGGCCCGTGTCTTCCTGTTTGAAGGCCTGCATCGTGGCAACAAGAATGACATTCGAGCCATTCAATACATGTGGTTTCAACCGTAATGCTTCGTCGATATCCAGTACCGTCAATTCCCCAAGCGCCGAAGAAACAAAACGGCAAAGAATAGATGTTTTATCACGCAACGCCTTTAAAGTCTGTTCGCGAATAGGCTCCGACGGCACCAGCCAAAGCGTCAGACTGAAAGGGACTTCCAATAGAGAACGGTTTACTCTTTCAATAGCCATGCCAGCGACAAGTGTTTTGCCGCCGCCGGTAGGAATGCGCACACAAACATAAGGAACCTCGCCAAGATTTTTTAAAGGCTTGTAAGGTAAGGCAATATCGCGCCACTCCTCTGTCGTCTTGGCGTAGCTTTCGCGGGGGAGGCCGCTTTCTCGGCAGCGCCTGAGAAATTTTTCATACCAGTTTAAGGCATCGGACTGATAAGTCTTGAGAATCATACAACCCCCACCTTCAGTTTATACGGCAACTGTTTAAAGACGATTCCTTCACGCCGCAGACGTTCTGCATCAATACGGCAGGCTGTGCCGTAGATAACCTTATTACCTTCATAATCAGGCAGCGCGGCTAAGACATTTGTCGTCAGAACATTGCCGCCTTTCAGAGTCTTGTCTTTTAATATGCCATTATAAAGAAGATAAACAGCAGTGCCGTTGTGCACGCCTAAAAGCGGACTCGTTATTTCTTTTGTCGCAGGTAGCGGCTCGCCTGTTTCGGTGAAATAGACATGACGCGCCAGATCGGCAAAACGAACCGTGGCACGGATATTACCCCGTTCATCGAAAAGAGGTTCTCCTAATTCACAAAATCGGAAGCCGTCACCAAGGGCTGGAACATCTTTATAGCCTTGCGAAACACGCGCCAAACGTTGCGCAGTGATATTGCGACATATATTATCGTCCATTTCCACTAAAATAAAACGGCGGTTTCCATCATCAGCAGCATTTTGCGCCAGCACCGCATGACCCGTCGTGCCGCTTCCGGCGAAAGAGTCGAGAACCAGGGAATCCTTATCAGTCGCGACATCTAAAATTCGGCGAATCAACTTTGTAGGTTTAGGTGTAATGAACATGTCATTACTTTCAGAGAGTAGTTCTCTCACTTCTGCTTTTGCCTCGGCATTTTGACCAGCGTCACCATGAAACCATATTGTAGCTGGAACTACACCTTGTTTCACTTCCGAAAGGTATTTTTTAATACGCGGTGTACTCTTTCCATTTATTCCCCACCAAACTCTTCCATCTTTATTCAGTTCATCAAACGTTTCTTTAGATATTCGCCAATATGTTCCGGTAGGTGGATAGAAACTTTTCCTGGATGGTGACAATATTTCATATGTTCCTTGACTATAATAATTTCTAGCTTGAATAGCATTTGTCGTCCACGGGCCTCGAATATCATTATCTGGATTTGTATATGTGTCGTTCAATTCCGCACTGCGTGGCAACAAATTCCTTTGCCAGCTATCAATACTTTTTGTGTACAACAATATGTAATCATGCATGTCAGAAAAGTGCTTGGCAGAATTTTTGACAGTATAGATTTTTTGCCAAATAATGTTCGTTACAAAATTTCGATTCCCAAATATCTCGTCCATGAGCATACGAAGTAAATGTATCGCGTTGTCATCAATACTAATGAAAATTGCTCCATCTTCGCGAAGAAACTCACGTAATAAGGTCAAACGCGGATACATCATACAGAGCCATTTGTCATGGCGGGAAAGGTCTTCCGCTTCTTTTCCTACGGCGCGGCCCAGCCATTCCTTCATCTCGGGGCTGTTTACATTGTCATTATACACCCAGTTCTCATTGCCAGTATTGTATGGGGGATCGATATAGATGCACTTTACCTGTCCGGCGTAGTAAGGCAGCAGGGCTTTGAGCGCAATCAGATTGTCGCCCTGCACCAGCAAATTGCCGCTGCCGGGATCGCCCACGGAAAGCTCATTATTATTTTTCAGTAAGTGAAAGGGAACGGCGCGGTGATGATTGACAACTGCCTTTTTGCCGAGCCAGTCGAGTTTGGGCATTAATCCTTTAGCTCCTGTTCTTCATGCGACGTCACGGATGAAATATTTAAAAAATCTTTTGTGATGCGAGTATAGGTATCCAGCATACCTGTGTCAAGAAAAAATCAGTTATAAATACACAACTCACCAATATCTATGAAAATGAAAATCTTCAATTTATAATAAACGTAATTCATGTTTGACAAAATCACAATGCGCTCCTAAAATTTGATTACCAAGATTCACTTCGGTCCTTGTGTTTCTTCGCGCCTACTACTTGGCACTCGCCCTACAGAACATTTCATAATCAGTCAGAAACAATGATTGGCGCTTTATTGAGATTAGAAAATAAAAAAGCGGGACAAAATGAACTTTACAAGAAAAACAAAAAATGCTTACGAATCATTATAATCACGTAAGCATTTGATTTTATTGGTGACTTTGGCGGGAATTGAACCCGCACAGCCTCAAGGACCGCGGGATTTTAAGTCCTAAATGAGTAAAACTTTAACCTCTTGAAGGAAATCTGGTTTCCCGTAACTACATAAAGTAACACAGCAAATCCTTTTCCAGCTATTTCTGTTAATTCTATTAAGTTCTCTTTTTTAGATTGTTTTTAGCACAAATTTAGCACATGTGACGTCGGAGTTATTGTCCGATGGTCACAACAGTATCAATCCAAGTAGCTATTTTCCATCCATCAGGCAAGAATGGGAGTTGTATAGGTCAATTTTTCAGCTAGTGCCATACAGGTTCTTACAGACGGAGAGATGGTAGATATTATAGGACTTTAATTAATAATGAAATTTAACTTACACTGTTAGCAACAAATAGAAATGTCCTATTTTGTAGCACATGATATGTCCGCTTTTTATCATGCATAAGAAAAGGGGCCGAATGTTAATCGGAGTCCTCTTCTCTTCGTTTTAGGCGAGCGGCGGACTTACGCTACCTTTGCTTTTTTCTTTGTTTTCAGTTTACCATTTTCATCATAATCAGCAAGTTTACGTGGGCCATGGAAAATGGACATAGATCCGTCTATATAACGATGAACCCTCACTTTAACACGTACATAATGACATCGGTACTCGTCAGGAGGTATTTGTAACGTTCTTCCTTCAAAGCTGACGCAATTATCGGGACTGACCGTGCGCTCGTGATGCTCACAAAGCGTGTCTTCGATATGAGCACCTATCCAGGGCACAAAAGCCGATCCTTTTTCCAATGCTTCGTGTCGGAACTCTTTATTGTATGCCGGCATATATATTTTCTTTAGATAACGGTTGGCCGCTTCCATGGTAATAATGCTATTGGCGGCAAGCTCTTTAGGCAGTCGGCCTTGATGTGTGCGGAACATTCTTTCGCTTCGTCCTCTTGCTTCCGGAGAATAGGCAGGAATCATCTCAATACCTCACTGTTGCATGGCACGACCGAACTGTGTAAGTTGCGTTTTACTGACTTTGCCTCCTTCTTCCGGTGTAAACCAGTAGTGACTTCCCCTATCGGTATAAATAGAACTGAATAAGCCCTTCTTTAAAATTACATCTTGTACACCTTGAAAACTGCTGACCGTTCCTTCCTCGTGAACAAAAAACATGCTGTAATGTTCATTCGTTGAGTCATCCATCGTCACGATCAAATCCCACTTTTTGCCTAAAACCCATTCATGATCACTTCCATCTTGATGTATCATCATCCCCGGTAAAGGGCTGCGTTCTCTTCTTAAGCGATGGGCACCTTTCTTTTTAGACTTCGTAACCAAACCTTGTCTTTGGAGGGTGTTTTTTACCCAAGTATAGCTTCTCTTGCCGCCTTCTCTCGAATACCAAGAGTAAAAATGCTTCACGTTCCAGCCACGATACCTGACCCTATATCGCTCACCCAACGACATTACTTCATCCACAGGCGCACGACGATGTGATACCTGCGTGAGGCGCTTATCATTCAGCCCTTCCAGACCGTTTTCTTCATAACGGCAAATCTGCCGCCGAAATGTGCGGCTACATACGCCCAATATATTCGCTGCTTCTTCCTGACTTAATCTCTTTTTCTGACATCCTTCATAAACTTCCTCAAATCGCATCTTCCGGTTCTCCTGTAGTATCTCTGTCCGCTTCATCCGTTACCTCTAATTAAGGTAACTTACTAACCGGACAGTTTATGTGCTACAAACCGGACATATTACGTGCTTCTCCCTATATTTTTAGTTGCAATACGTTTTGAAAGTTGTAAGATAGCGGGCATTTTAAAAACGTATATCTGCTGAGATAAGACAACAGGGCGCTGTCCCTCGTTTTTCCATTTCCTCCAGTTACAAAGGGCAGGATGTCAAACATTAAAAATATTCCGAAACACAATAATAAAATTATTAACGCGGTCAGGAGGCTGCTGGAGCATAGAGCCGCATGGCTTTATCTCTTGCTTGATGAGGCTAAGAAGCGCGGCATAAATCCTGAAGACTTCGCGAAATCAGCCATTATGAGATGCGGGTGCGATCAGGGTAATCAACTGATCGCCGAAGCTGGCACAAAAAGTCTTAAGGGGCTGAAGAAAATACTTTTTACAATGTCTGCCAGGTTGATGTTTGAGATGAAGATACTGGTATGTACCAATGACCGGTTGGATATAGATTTTCATTATTGTCCGCTGGTGGCGGCATGGCAATCACAGGGTGTAACAGATGAGCAGATAGCAAAGCTTTGTGATATAGCGATGCAGGGAGACAGGGGCATTGCAAGCTCTTTCGGCTGCGAGTTGGAATTAGGTGAGACCATTGCTAAAGGATATAGCAAGTGTGAGATAAGATTTAAAAGATTACAATAAGGATTGTAAATAATCCGGGGCAGTCGTATCTAATTTACGTTTTTGTATAGTCCGGGCAAGCCGGGCAATGACAACATGATGCCCACCTCCGTCACGACATGACACCTCCGCCGGCGGAAGACATGTAATGATAGCGTGAGATTGCCACGCCAGCCGAGGGCTGGCTATGACTATATCAGGAAGAGATGTCTTGTAATGACAATATGATGTTAATCTCCATCACTGACGTGACACCACGGCCCGCGGAGAACATGAAAAGACGCTGAGGGGCGCGCCTGATGTATTAAAACTTTTGATAAAAGGAGAGTCACTATGTCGCTATTTAGTGTTGATCAAAAAAAATGTAA
>Ga0074046_10002347_pt1 | contig 16459 bp, 9 predicted proteins | sample BogForMeECP23OM3_FD_94441 | JGI IMG/M metagenome (GOLD analysis project Ga0074046, IMG submission 94441) | Bog forest soil microbial communities from Calvert Island, British Columbia, Canada - Bog Forest MetaG ECP23OM3 | ecosystem: Environmental > Terrestrial > Soil > Wetlands ...
CTCGAGTCAATTCTGGATGAGATAACGTCAACGGCTTCATTGTCCCCCTCCTGGTAATTGGTTAGGGGGACATGATTCAGGAAAATGTGTATCATGTCAACTTATTTATGTCTGTTACTATAGTGTGCATCTGGAGTTTATTAAATATTGCTCGACAAAAGAAAATGGTTCTTGCTATACATAAACATCCGGTTGCATAATCTCTTACTTGTTAACTATTTCGAGATAATATTTACTCCTATTCAAGATACTAATGTGGAGAAACTTACTGCCCAACTCCTTGTCATCTCTTGTGGTTTATATCGGGTCCAATCCGGCCTCGGCGCGAACGGCCGGGGATATCGGTCATTTATGGGACATGCCTCTATTTGTGAGGCGTCCATATATACGCGTATTCGACTGAACGTCACTCAGGTGGGGCGGCCCCGGCTGCCGCCGAAATGAAAAGGTGTTTCGCATCTGCCGTGAAAAGTTGGGTCTGTCGAAAAACTTCAGACGTGCAAAGTTCATATCGACAAACTTCAGCCATGCGACACCTGCGTCATTTGTAACTTTTTGCAACCTTGTTCGTATACACAGGCTTCCGAAAGAGTTTTTTGAGCAAATCGTTTTTTTGCGCAACTCGATCCGGAGATCCGAAAGAGCTTGGAACTTACCACTTGGCTGATGGGGGCAGGCCATGAATCGGAATTTTTCCTCTTTTTTCGGAACGTCGGCGCTTTTGACCTTGATGTTTTTATTGTTTTCCGGAACGGCCCGGGGCGGTACATGTGAGAAGTGGGCCGGGAAGGTGACCTCGGCTCAGGGGGTGGTCGAATCGCTCGCCGTGGGTGAGACGGCATGGCAGCCGGTCAAATTGAATGATACACTCTGCCCGGGCGACCAGGTACGCGTACAGGAGAGGAGCCGGGCCGACATTGTTTTAGCCAATGAGGCGCTCATGCGCCTCGATGAGAACAGCTCCCTGACCCTGGAAGACATGGTTGAGGAAAAGACTTCCGTTGTCGATCTGTTCAAGGGCGCCGGGCATTTCTTCAGCAGCAGGCCCAACAGCCTGGAGGTAAAAACACCCTACACCGCTGCGGGTGTCAGGGGGACGGAATTTCTGATTAAGGTGGAAGAAAACAAAACCTCCCTCTCCATTTTTGCCGGCGCGGTGCTGGCACAAAACGATCTTGGCCGACTGGAGCTTACCAGCGGCCAGTCCGCAGTGGCCGAGGCGGGAAAGGCGCCTGTGCTTAAGGTTGTAGTGCGGCCTCGGGATGCCGTCCAATGGGCTTTATACTACCCGCCTGTCATTTACGCCGCCCCCGAGAAAACTCGACCGGGAGGTGAGGATCGAGACGCGCGGCTTTATGCTCAGCGGGCCTCCGACCTGCTTGCCGTCGGCCGGGTGAATGAAGCTAATGAGTCAATAGGCAAGGCCCTTGCGCTTGCCCCCGATTTCGGCGACGCCTACGCTCTCCAGTCCATAATCGCAACAGTGCAAAACGACAAGGACAAGGCACTCGGTCTTGCCCGGAAGGCCGTCACGGCCGATCCGGGGTCGGCTGCGGCATGGGTCGCCCTTTCCTATGCGCAGCAGTCCAGGTTCGACCTGGAAGGCGCGCGTAAAAGCATACAGGAAGCGGTCGTGAAGGACCCTCGGAACGCCCTTGCATGGGCGAGATTTGCCGAACTCTGGTCCATGTTCGGCAACATGGACAGGTCCCTGGATGCGGCCCAAAAGGCCGTCGCACTTGATCCGAACCTGTCCAGGACGCAGACCGTCCTTGGGTTTGCCTACCTGACGCAGATCAGGATAGACAAGGCAAAAAAAGCTTTCGAAAAGGCGGTGGAACTCGACCAGGCCGACCCGATGCCCAGGCTGGGTCTCGGGCTCGCGATAATCCGCGACGGCAATCTTCGGGAAGGGGGCAAGCAGCTCGAGATTGCCGCAAGCCTTGATCCGAACAACTCTCTTGTGCGCAGCTATCTTGGAAAGACTTACTTCGAAGAGAAACGCACGGGACTTGACGAGCGTGAGTATAACGTAGCAAAGCAGCTCGATCCCAGTGACCCCACACCCTGGTTCTATGACGCCATCACGAAGCAGACTGAGAACCGGCCGGTCGAGGCCTTGCAGGAGATGGAAAAGTCCGTCCAACTCAATGACAACCGCGCAGTCTACCGTTCGAAGCTTTTGCTCGATTCCGATGAGGCCGCCCGCAGCGCAAGCCTTGCGCGGATTTACGTCGACCTCGGGTTCCAGCAGCGGGGGCTGGCGGAAGGCTGGTCAGCCGTCAATCTGGACCCCACCGAGTATTCCGCGCACCGCTTCCTGGCAGATTTGTATTCAGTTTTGCCGCGGCACGAAATCGCAAGGGTTAGCGAACTTCTCATGTCGCAGCTGCTCCAGCCGGTGAATATCGCCCCGATACAGCCCACGCTGGGGGAGGCCGATCTCTTTCTTACGAGCGCCCAGGGACCTTCGACTCTTTCGTCCAACGAGTTCAACACGCTGTTCAACCGAAACCGAGTTACCCTCGAGACCAGCGGGATGGCCGGCAACTTGGGCACCTACGGCGCCGAAGGCATCGTCTCGGGCATATGGGACAATCTCTCTTTCAGCAGCGGCTACTCCCGGTTCCAAACCAACGGATGGCGGCCTGGCGCCTTTCAGACCGATAATCTTTACGACGCGTTCGGGCAATATCAGCTCTCCTACAAAACGAGCATCCAGGCTGAATACCGGCTAAGAAGCTGGGATATGGGCGATACGACGCTCAGGTTCCTTCCGGGCGATTTTTTCCCTGAGGCAGACCTGACAGACACAACCACTTCGGCGCGCTTTGGGTTCCATCACGCCTTCTCGCCCGATTCCCATCTTCTCGGCAATTTCACTTATCAGAACGCGAACGAGGACCAATTCTACAAGCTGTTTTTCGATTTCGACCGCTTCATGCAATACCCTTTTTACCTTATCCCCACTCTCGCCCAGAGTGGCTACAACGGGGAGTTGCAGTACCTGTACCGGTCGGAAAACTTCAACGTAGTTACCGGCGCGGGATATTTTCACATAAGGATGAACGAGGTGGATTTTCAAAACTGGCCGGCCTTTGACATTTTCCAGTCAACCTTCATTCCGAGCGATACCGATCATGTCAACGCCTACTTCTATAGCTATATCGGCTGCATCAGGAATACGATGATAACTCTCGGCGTCAGCGGGGACTTTTATAACCAGGAGAACAAGACCGACACTATCCTCTCCGGAGTGAGGCAAACCCGTTCTTCTCAGGACCTGAATGTGAATCAGGTCAACCCGAAGTTAGGGATTTCATGGGAGCCAATCCCCGGGACAGTTTTTCGCGCCGCGACATTTAGAACGCTTAAGCGCACGCTTCTGACCGAGCAGACCCTTGAACCTACCCAGGTGGCCGGTTTCAATCAGTTTTTCGACGACATCAACGCCACCAGGACCTGGGTGTACGGCGCCGCGGTGGATCAAAAGTTTTCCGAATGCCTGTTCGGCGGTCTGGAATTCTATCGCAGGGACCTGGACGTCCCGTGGACTTCCCTAACCAGTAGCCAACTGTTGACGACGAGCTGGTCCGAAGACATTGGACGGGCCTATCTCTACTGGACTCCCCACAAATGGGTGGCCCTCACCGCGGAGTATCAGTATGAAATGTACGACCGGGGCATTGATTTTCTGGGCCCAGCCAACATCGAAGACGTGACGACTCACAAGGTCCCCCTGGGAATTAATTTCTTCCACCCGAGCGGATGGAGCCTGGGGTTGCAGGGTACCTATTATGCTCAAGAGGGTGATTTTACAATGCTCAAGACAACCGGGAGCCCTTCGACCAACCCGAATTTCTTCCAGCACGGACAGGAAAATTTCTTCGTCATGGACGCATTCCTGCGCTACCGGCTGCCCAAACGCTACGGTTTCATTTCTTTCGGGGTAAAAAATCTGACCGACCGGCATTTCCTTTTTGCGGACACCGACTTTAACAATCCGCTCATCCGGCCGGACAGGACCTATATGGGGATGGTTACGCTTTTTCTTCCATAGAAAATATGAGCTGGACGGGGTGTGAGAGGAGTATTTCAAGACGTCGCTGGTCGTTTTGAGTTTTCCCGGAAAAAATTGTCGATCATCGGCCAATGTGACGATGGACTTTGAACTTGAGTGAAAAGGAGTGGGAAATGATGAAGAGGACTACCACAGTATTGTTGTTCCTGGCGGCATTCGCCGCTGCGTTATTCGCCGGCAGCGGCAATGTATTCTCAGCAAGTAATCCTTATGCGATTATATGTGGTTATATTGGTAGTAATTATTGTCTGCCTGGGTCAGATGAGCTGCATGACAAGCGTTGCTTCAGGAGTCCGGAAGGCTACGTCATACTTGTAGACGATTCGATAACGGAACAGATGGCGGGAAATCCTAATTATGCAACCGTCGCCTGGCCTGTAATCACCTCTGCCGAAGGTGGAGGGTGGAATGCGCAATACAACTACATAGTCTGTTCGACAGGAGACGGTTCGTTTACCGTTCAGGAAATCGACATTCTCCCGCACATATGCGATGGGGTTACCATTGACCCAAGCACGGCGACAGAAACTGACACTTCAGTAGAGGGTGGGTGGCAGTACGTAGCCAATGGTGCAGCACAATACACGGTCATAACCTCCTGCGGCCTTTGTCCGGGTGAAGGATACTCTTACCCTTGCCAATGTACCACTCCTTTTGGCTTTAGCGTGAACACTATTTCGCAGGCGGGGACCGGGGTGACAGGGATCGATTGCAACGAATTTATGCAGGGGTGGGACTCGTCGTGGTCCAGCACATTTGGGTACATCAGGGGCCCGGGCTGCTTCACCGCCCTGACTAATCAGAGCAAACAATTCACCGCCTCGACGGGCGCAGTAATTCAAGTTACTTATTTTGCATGCAGCCAACGGGCCCAGAGTGTGAAGGATATAACAAACAATGTGACCTGGAACGCGGTGCCGGCCCCGTATATCGCCCAAGCCACCTCGTTGACCGATGCGCAGAATAATGCCCAACAAGTCCAAGCATTCGGCGGCCCGGGAGGGACCCTGGTGGAAACGGAAAGCGGAGACATCTACTTAGTCATCGGCTCCATATGGTATACGTCATGTACCACATGCGAGAAATATAATTCTTCTTGTACATGCGGTTGTGGTTGTTACTGAAGTTTTTGCAGCCCTTGCGGCGGGTAGTAATATGAAGGCAATCTTGTGCCGTCATCGCTTCCATGTTATTGGCGTAAGCGCCGTTCAGGAAAAAGGAGTGGGAAAATGTTAAAGAGAACTTCAGCAATTCTGTTTATAGTGATTGTATTCAGCGCATCAGTGCTGTTTTTGGCATCCGGGGCGGTATTAGCTCAGACTCCGGTTGGGACGACCTCCTATCAGGGTACAGCCTACACGATAGGCATACTCACGATGGGCGCATTGTCAACCGATACGAGCAATTATCCTGCTGGCACTGCACCTGGAACGTGGCCCCTGCCGGGTAGTAATACCACTGCATGCCCCGCTGGTCAGTGGGAATTCCGCTATGAAGTCTCATTTACTCCGCCGTCCGTCAGTCCCTCCGGGACGCCGACGCTGTCATGCATGGGTATGAACATTCCCGCGTGCATTCCAGTCGCAGATGTTACTTGTACCCCATTGTCATGCACCACATCGCCGCTGGTACTTCCATGCTCGGGTGAGCCCCTTTCTTCTCAGAATTTTTGGAAATTATCCAAATCTAGTGGGCCGCTGCTTACGGCGGGCCCTTCTTTCGACTTTTCGATATGTTCGCCATGGCAAAATTCAGCTAACACCCGTGTTGAGTTTGACACGACGACCGTGAAGTGTGACGCAGGAACGATCCTCGGGCCGGCCTGCCAGCCGAACATCACATCTACCGCCGGGTCGACAATACAGACATCGACAGGGTTGCTGGAGCTTCAGTGTAATTCGGCCGGGAACCCCATAGGCGGGGAGTTCACCAGCGGCAGCAACCAGCTGCCCTTGGGACCGGCCAACTACTGGCTGTGTCCCAACGGTGTCTGCTCACAAATAACGGTGGCCGGTGATCTGCAGGGTGTCGTCTTCCAGTACGGTAATAGTCATGATCCGGTCGGCGTAATCATTGGTGGAGCTGGCTTGGGAGTTTCAGTTGCTACTGTTACCGTCAATCTTAACGCAGTATCAAAGAGCGGGAGCTCAATCGCAGTTCCTGCCGGGGCGCAGTGGAACCTGGACGGCGGCCCGTGGCAAACCAGCGGACAAACAGTCGGAGTAACCGCAGCAGGCTCACACACAATTAATTTCTACCCTGTAGCAGGATACACATCGCCGGCTTTACCCATTAGCGTTATTTCAGGTTCTGCTTTGAAAGAGCCCTTAAAGGGACACTGTTATCAGAAGAATAGTTGAACAATTTTGCCGATGTTACCCAACCCCGGGAAAATGGCCCGCCACACCGAGGCAGGCCAACCCTGCCTCGGTGTGGCGGAGGAAAGTATCGGTTCGCAATCCGTAATTGCCGGCTTGGACGCTAAAACATCCGCCGGGGCAACCCCATCGTCAATCCGGCAGGGTGGGTGGGCTCGGGACCGGGCAGCCGCGCAGGGGCTACCCCTCCGGCATGACGTTGGGTTATGGGGAGAATCGCTCGACCCGGGTTTATGAGTTCATCCTGCTGCGAGATTTGCGCGTCGAGTAGATAAAGGTCGCCTGTTTTTCTTGTGCTCCAGGCGGCTTTGTTGTTTAATGCGCGAGGAAATTTCCCCGTATCATGGGATAGCATGATGAGATTTTCCGCAAAATCCATTTTTGCCATAAATCCCGGCACAATAACAATCTGCTCGGTTCTGCTCGTTGCCGCGCTCTTTCTGGTAGGCGCTCCCATCCTCGACATGGTCGAACTCAAGACCTACGATCTGCGTTTCCTCTCTCGCGGAAACCTGAGCCCAACGCCGGCCGTCGTACTGGCGCTCATAGACGAAAAGAGCATCAAGACAGAGGGGCGCTGGCCCTGGCCCAGGTCAAAGATGGCCCGGCTCGTGGATATATTGTCGGAAGACGGGGCGAAGGTGATCGGCTTCGATATCGGTTTTCTCGAGCCTGACGAGAATTCAAGGCTCGGCCTAATAGATGAGCTGGCCAGCAAGGTCGAGGCCCTCTCTATAAATAACGATAAGCTGGAAAAGTTTATCGATGAGAATAAGAAAGACGCCGATAACGATGCAGCACTTGCAAAGGCGATCAAAAACTCGTCCGCAGCGGTCGTACTCGGATATTTTTTCCATATGAGCGAAGCCGATCTGGGCTACCGGCTCGAACCCGAGAAAATAGAACAGCAACTGAAGCTTATCGGCCCTTCGAAATACCCGCTTACAATCTATGACAGGCCGGACACTGTGGCCCCATTTATCAAGGCCTACGCACCGCAGGGCAATCTCGAAATCTTCACCAGGGCGGCTGCCGGCTCCGGCCACTACGACGTGAAGAGCGACCCCGACGGCGTTGTCCGGTGGATGCCCCTCATCATACAGTGCGGCGAAAATATCTTCCCCCACCTGGCGGTCGCCTGCGCTTGGAACTACCTGAATAAACCGCAGCTCATGGTCAAGGTCGCCCGGCACGGGGTGGAAGGCATACGCATGGGGAAGCGGTTTATACCAACCGATGAGAGCGGGCAGCTTCTCATAAACTACCTCGGTCCGCCGCAGACCTTTCCACATATTTCCATTACCGATATCCTCAACCGCAAGCCGGCCAAAGGCACATTTGAAAACAGGATCGTCCTGGTCGGGGCCACGGCCATGGGGATCTACGATATGCGAAACACCCCCGTAAGCCCCCAGTATCCGGGCGTGGAGATTCATGCCACTGTGATCGACAATATCCTCAGCAAAAACTTCATGAGCAGGCCCGATTGGTCGAAGATCTACGATCTTTTCGCCATAATCGTCCTGGCAATCGTTCCCGGACTTGTGCTCCCGAGGCTCAGCGCGATCAAAGGCTTCCTGTTTGCAGCAGGACTCTTCGCCCTTCACATCCTCGTGTCGCGATACGTATTTGTAAATTACCGGCTCTGGCTAAATATAGTGTATCCCCTGCTGGTTCTTTCACTTACCTATACGGGTCTCACCGTTTACCACTATGTCACCGAAGAGCGTGAGCGCAAGAAGATAAAGGGGGCATTCAAACACTACGTGGCCCCCGTGGTGATCGAAGATATCCTGAAAGACCCCAGCCGCCTCAAGCTGGGCGGCGAGGAAAAGGTGATAACCGTTTTGTTCAGCGACCTCGAAGGCTTTACGAGCTATTCCGAGCGCTACACTCCCCATGAGATGATCACGCTTTTGAGTGAATACTACGAGAGGATGACCGAGGAGATTTTCGCACATCAAGGCATGCTCAAAGAATATGTCGGAGACGAACTGATGGCCCTTTTCGGGGCGCCCCTGGATGCGGCCGACCATGCGAAACGGGCCTGTGCCGCAGCGCTTTCCATGAGAGAGCGGCGCCACGCCCTGGGGAGGGAATGGGCCGCTGTGGGCCGTCCGGTTTTGAAAGCCCGTACCGGAATCAATTCGGGCAACATGCTCGTCGGCAATTTGGGCTCGAGCTATCGTTTTTCCTACGGCGCGCTCGGGGACAACGTGAACCTGGGTTCCCGGCTCGAGGGGCTCAACAAGATGTACCGCACCGAAATCATAGTGGGAGAAAACACCGCGAACCTGCTCGATGGGGATTTCCAGTTGCGCGAACTCGACCTGGTGCAGGTCAAAGGCAAAAAAAAGCCCGTGCGCGTCTACGAACTGCTCGGTCATTCCGCAGACGTGTTGCCCGGGGAAATAACAGATGTCGTGGACCTTTATGCCGCCGGGCTTGCCGCCTACTACCGGCAGCTCTGGACGGACGCGATGGAGTATTTTCAGAAATGCACGGCGATCCTGCCCGGGGACGGCCCTTCCAAAGCGATGGCGGAACGTTGCACGATTTATATGAAGTCCCCGCCCGGTGATGATTGGGACGGCGTGTTCGAACATCTGAGCAAGTAGGGTACGCGCGAGCGCGCGAGCGCCCTGCGAAGGGCGCCCCGCGATCTCACCGCCCAAGGGGCTGGACTACTCATACAGAGTTGCGTTCAAAGAGCGACAAATAACCCCAAACTGAGCGGGGGAAAGATTCCCATAAGCGCTAACTTAATGACTGAGGTCTTTAACTCGTCATTCCGGCGAAAGCCAGAATCCAGGAAAGCGCAATGAATAAGCAACCTGCAGTATACATTTTGGCAAGCAAAAGAAATGGTACCCTTTACATTGGTGTGACTTCAAACCTTGTCAAGAGGATTTGGGAGCATAGAAACAATCTGGTGGAAGGGTTTACAGAACGCTATGGCGTTCATAACCTCGTTTGGTACGAACCGCATGAGAGCATGGAGTCCGCCATTCAGCAGGAGAAGCTATTGAAAGACTGGAAGCGAAGGTGGAAAATGCGGCTAATTGAGAGTGCGAATTCCAATTGGGAGGATTTGTACCAGACGCTTGTTTGACTGGATTCCGGCCTTCGCCGGAATGACGAACAGGAGGCCTCTCCCGATTTTCGCAGGGCTTTCGCCGGAGCGATGCTGCGCTTAAGTTAGCGCTTATGGGAAAGTTTCCCCCGCACCCCCGCAGGATTTCGGCCACGCGCGCTGCGCGCGCGAGGCCGAGCGCTCGGCGCTCGCGGAGGCTGGCCGAAGGCCCCCTCCGCTTGCGCCACACTGAGCCGCGTAGCGACATGGGGGTGTGGGGGGCGCAGCTCCACGCTCTTGAAGAATATCACTTGATACTTTCTTGAACGCAACTCAGTATCATGGGGTCTCCCGAACGATTCAAAGGGTTCATCCAAAAGGGGCAGGAGTTTGAATTCCAAAGGTTACATATCGGGAGGATTGTGCTAGTGTAGCTTCTTCTAAATTCGAATCCTAATAATTTGCCGGGCTGTATTCTGAATCGATCTCTAACCAGGTTGCTTCTCAAATACCCGCTGGAACTCACAGGAGCGAGCAACTTCATTCCCCCTTCCCATAGTGTCTCTGAGTAACTCCGTAGATTTGCACTTCGAAGAATGAAGACCTGTCAACCAAAATCATATTCAGGGGAGGAGTGCTATGTCATTGGATTTTGGCAGTCATTCCAGCAAGGTATGTTCCGCGAACAAGGCGGTGTCCGCCATTGGGCCTGGAAGCCATGTGTTTGTCGGAACGGCGTGCGCAACGCCGCAAGCCTTGATCTGTGCTTTGGAATCAGCCGTCAATGCCTCGGATGATATTACCATTCTTTCCTTTATAACCGACGGCGCAGTTCGACACGAAAACGGACGGCCCGTAACCAAATGCAGGCACAAGTGCTTCTTTGTCGGCACGGACCAGCAGGAAGCTGTCAGAGGTGGTACCGCCGAATACATACCGATGTCTCTCGCGCAGTTGCCGATTCTCATAAGAAACGGCCGCTTCCCCATCGACGTGACGCTCATCCAGGTCTCGGCCCCGGACCGCAACGGTTATGTAAGCCTGGGCGTCTCGGTCGACATCGGCCTGCTTGCCGCACGGGTTTCAAAAAAGGTCATTGCCGAGGTCAATCCCAATATGCCCTTCACTTTCGGCGATTCGGCCATCCACCTCGATCATATCGATCACCTCGTAATCAATGATGCGCCTGTGCATGAATATGTTCATCCCCCCGCCGACGATGTGGCGCAGCAGGTTGCCGCATATATAGCCGGTATCATTGACGATGGGTCGACGTTGCAGATAGGTTTGGGGCGCGTTCCGAATGCGGCTTTGCCTTACCTGTTCGACTGCACAGACCTGGGAATCCACTCGGACGTGATCACCGAAGGTTTGTTGGACCTGATCGAGCGTGGAGTTATCACGGGACGCAAGAAGACCCTGCATTGCGATAAAGTTGTAACGAGCTATTGCCTCGGGACAAAACGGCTCTACGATTATGTTCATCTCAATCCGATGTTCGAGTTCAGGCCGATCGAATATATCTGCGATCCCTTTGTCATAGCCAGGAATAAGCGCATGGTGTCGGTGACGCAGGCCTTTGCCGTCGATCTGACCGGACAGATATGCACGGACCAGTTTGAAGGCAATTTCTACGGCGGTGTTTCGACTCAGCCTGACTTTCTGCGTGGTGCAGCCAGGTCGCCGGGGGGCAAACCCATTGTGTGCCTGCGCTCGACATCGGAAGACGGCAAACAGTCACGCATTCGCCCGCAGCTCCTGCTCGGCGAGGGGGTCGGCGTTTCGAGGGCAGATATCCATTATGTGGTAACCGAATACGGTATGGCTTATCTGTTCGGCAAATCCATTCGCGAGCGGGCCTTGTCTCTCATTGAAATAGCAAGCCCGGAATTTCGCCCATGGCTGCTGGAAGAGGCCAAACGCCTCCGTTACCTGCCCGCCTCACAGGCATTGAAATCTCAGAAGGCTTATGCCATAGAAGAGGAGCGCATTGCGCGCCTCAAAAACGGGAAAAGCGTCCGGCTCCGCCCCGCCAGGGCCAGCGACGCCGACTCGCTGCTCGCATTGTTTCATTCCCTTTCCGAAGAAGACGTTTACACCCGGTTCTTCCAGCGCCTCAAGACTTTGACATTCAACCAGGCCCAGCAGCTCTGCAATGTCAGTTTTGAGCACGAAGTGGCTTTCATCGCCGTTGAAGGTGACAGGGAGAATGAGAAAATAATAGGCAGCGGCTGCTATTTTCTGGACCCCTCGACAAACATTGCCGAGGTTGGATACATGATCGCCCCTGACTGGCAGGGCTGCGGCCTCGGCAATGCCTTGCAGAATCGAATGAAGGAACACGCCGTTGCCAAAGGAATCCGAGGCTTTATGTCCGTTATTTTAAATTCCAACGCAAAGATGATTGCCCTTGCCCAGAAGGCCGGCAGCAACATAAATAGCGTAAGGGACGGTGAAGCATGGGAAATTACTGTCTATTTCGACTAATTAGTTTCCATCCGGAAACACCGGATGAGAGACTAGCAGTTTCCGATTCGGAAAGGAGGCATTTTTCGTCCTGGCAAGGAAATCGAGGGGTTGCGCGGAGGCGTACATCAGTACCGCCTCGCGGAGCGTCGAGATCGGTGATCGAGACCGCCGAAGCCTCTGCGGCCACCGCCGAAGGCAGTGGCCAAGTCGGCCGGCGGTCCCACCGCCCCAGGGCGGAAAAGGACCCTTTCCGGACGGAAACTAATTGATCGAAGTGAGGCGGGGCGCATGGCAGGAGTTGGTGAAAGACAAAATGAGGCCGTTCATTCCAGCTTCGAACCAAGGCAATGATGCTCCTGCATCAGTTCGTGAAATCGCTTACAGGTTTTTTGCTTTTTGCAGGGGACTCATGTGATAGCCGTTGAAGACCTTCTTTGCATGGGAATTTTCAAGGATTTCCCCTCTGAAGCTCTTGCCGGCATTATCCCCCGCCTGAGGGAAAAAAACTTTCGCGCCGGGACCTGCATTCTCTACCGGGGTGACCCCGGATACTCCATGTTCATGATCCTAAGCGGTTCGGTAGCCGTAACCCTCATAAACGACGACGGGATCGAGTATACCCTCACCACTCTGGGAAAAGGTGAGGTTTTCGGCGAGATGGCCCTCTTGACCGGAGAACCGCGCTCCGCCAATGTGAAGGCCGTTACGGACGTTCTTCTCGCCGAACTTAGCCAGGAAGCCTTCCTGGAACTCATAGCGACCTTCCCGCAACTGAATGAAAGCCTTCTCCGCCTGCTGGCGCAACGGCGGACAAGGAGTTCGGTGCGTCAGCAGTTCGCCCTTCTCGAGCGGGAAGAAATCATCGCCAGTCTTTTTGGGCAGCAGGCCCCCGACGTCGACCATTTTCTTGGCAGTTCGAGGGCGACGACCGATACCAATGCCGCGATTGCAAGGCTTGCCGTCGCCGAAGGGAATGTTCTCATACTCGGCGAAAGGGGGACCGGGAAGGAACTCGCAGCGCGCCTCATCCACGTGCACGGTCCGGCCGGGACACGGCCGCTTTATCATCTCGATTGCGCAAATCCTCCCCCCATCAAGCGTGATGAAGAAAGGGGAAAGGGAACAGAGAAGGATGTGCTGCACCTGGAGATCGCCCAGGAATCCGCCTTGTTCGGCCATGGCGCCGATGCCGGGAGCTATGCCAGGAGCATCAGACGGGGATACATGGAACTTGCCGACGGAGGCTCCGTTATCCTGGAAAATGTCGATTCCCTGGCGCCGCGCGTGCAACGGCTGCTCGTCCAGTACTACCGGGATGGAACTTTTCTGCCCAGGGGGGCAAGCCAGCAGATCTCCAGCAGGGTCCGGCTGATTACGACCGCTTCCCGAACACTGCGGGAATTGAAGGAAGAAGAGAAGCTCGATCCAGAGATGCTGGCGCTTGTCAGCGCGGAGGTCCTGCAGCTCAAGCCTTTAAGGCAAGGAAAAAAGGACATCCCGGTCATCGCGGAACACTTTCTCGATGTGTATAATAAGAAATTCAACAAACAGATTTCCCACTTCTCCAAGGAAGCCTTGAATCTCCTCGTAGACCATGACTGGCCGCTAAACGTCGACGAATTGCGCCAGGTTGTTGAACGAGCGGTTGTCATCACCGAAGGAAAGGCCATCACCGAGAGCCAGGTCTTCCTGAAGCTCCCGTCTTTCTCTACCACGGGAAGATTCAATCTCCTCAGGATTCCTTTTTTGCGGGACCTGCTGAACCAGCCACTGATCCCGGTTGGGCTCCGTTTCATCACCGTTCCTTTTATCCTTCTGCTGATCGTCTGCACCCTGGCCGGACCGGGAGAGAATAATCTGGCAAATCTCGTCGTTTGGTCCATCTGGGAGCCCTTGCTCATTATTTCCATTTTCTTTGCCGGCCGGAGTTGGTGCGCCTATTGCCCGCTGCCGGTTATCGGGGAGTATGCCGGCAGGTTCCGGAAAAAATCCCTGCCGTTGCCGGGCGTGTTGGCCAGGTACGACTTTTGGATCGGAGTCGGCGGTTTGATCATCATCATACAGACCGAACACATCTTCGATATGTTCAACAAGGCGCACGCCACGGGAGTTCTTCTGCTGGTGATCCTTTCGGGCGCGGTGATCACGTCGTTCCTCTTCGGCAGGCGTTCCTGGTGCAAGCACTTCTGTCCTCTGGGGAGGATGATAGCGCAGTACGCAACGATCTCGCTGCTCGAACTTGGCAGCAACAACAATGTCTGTTCGAGCCAGTGCCATAACCATGATTGTGTCAGGGACGGCAACTGTCCGATGGGAATACACCCCTCCACAGCGTCAGCCGGCAAAGACTGTATCTTCTGCCTTTCCTGCGTGAAGAGCTGTCAGCATCGGTCGGTACGCCTCAATGCCCACTATCCCTGGCAGGACCTTCTCCAAAAAGAGAAATGGGAACTGAGCGACGCTCTATTCGCCGTCCTTGTGATCGCTTCCGTTCTGGCGGTAAAGCTTCCGGAGTGGGGAATTTTCCGGAGGTTCATTTTTCACGAATCGGCCAGGTCTCACGACCTGATAACCGGTCTCGGCGAAAACCTGCCAATCACAATTGCCTTTGCCGCTCTGGTGCTCCTTGCATCCGGGTTTCCCTTCAAGAGGGAATGGAAGCGGCATTTCGTGGTGGCGGGGTATGCATATCTTTTTCTGGCGCTTTCGGGCTTATTAAACATTTACCTGCATGAGTTCGTCTATAAAGGCCACCATCTGCTTCCCTGGGGGGTACACCTTTTCAGTCTCGGCGCTCTCGAATTGCCGGATTGGCTGACGCCGAACCTGGGGACGCTAAAGGTCCTGTTCCCCATGATTACACTGGCGGGAGGGATTTCTTCACTCCTGATGTTGAGGTTACTGGCTAATAAATATAGTTTTACGCAGTCCTTATACCGAATCCATCAAGTGATCCTGATTCTGGTCATGCTGCTGTTTCTGCTCATTTTACAGATGGACGTGGGAGGAGGGCCATGACCAGGGTCAATTTGCGCAGGCTCCTGGAAAGGAAGCATGAGGCTGCCCTCCGGCGAAGTATCGATGAGGCCGTCGGCTCTCCGGCGGCCGGAGAAAAGAGATTGTGTGCGTAAAATTCTGCAAATTGCAAAAGCTCAAAAGAGCGGGGGAATGTTTTTTCACTTTAAAGATTGGCCCGGATCTGGTTCGGGACAGGCTCCTCGCTCGATAAAAACCGACGCGGACAGGGGGCGATGGGATGACACGGTGAGGGTTTTGCCTCTGCGTCCCCGCGTCTCAAGCTCCGCTGCCGAAGGGCGGTGCATAAAATCATGTGCAAAGTGCGGTGAACTGTTGCGAAAAATCTGACCGGACGATGCCGAACCGTAGATTTGAGGGAGAGGCTATTTCTTACTATAGGGTTAACCATGAAGATTAAATTTCTTGGAGTAGGGTCGGCATTTACCACTGCCGAGTATTACCAGTCCAACATGTTGATAACCGCCGGAAGCGGCAAAAGGATCCTGATCGACTGTGGGGGCGATGTACGCTTTTCTCTTCAGGAGGCGGGTATCCAATTCCGATATTTTGGCAGGGAGATCGACGCCGTCTATGTTTCACACCTTCATGCGGATCATATCGGCGGTCTGGAAGCGGCGGCATTGGTCAGCTTCTTCGATGTGGTGAGTCCCAAGCCCGGGCTTTTTGGGCAGGAAAACATGCTGCGCGATCTCTGGAACCATTCTTTGCAGGGGGGGCTTCTTCACATCAACAGCAAAAAAATGCACCTGGACGATTACTTTAGCCCTCAGCCAGTCCATGATGAAGGGGCTTTCCGCTGGGAGGGAATCGATTTCAAGCTTGTCAAAATGCCTCACATCGGCACGGGACACTACAACTTATGCAGCTACGGCCTGATGATTAAAAACAGCACCCAAAGGGCCTTCATTTCTACGGATGCTCAGTTTCAGCCCAATCTGCTTAGCTCGATTTCAAAGCAGGCCGACCTGATCTTCCATGATTGCGAAACGAGCAAAAGGCCCTCTCATATTCACGCTCATTATCGCCAACTTTGCACATTGCCCCATCAGTTGAAAGAAAGAATGTGGCTTTATCACTATCACCCCTCGCCCGACATGGACCCAAGGGCAGACGGGTTCAAAGGGTTCGTCAAAAAAGGGCAGGAGTTTGAACTCTAAGGGCGGAATGTGGCAAGGCATCCCGCTGAAGGCCCAGTGCGCATTACAGACCAACCGAGCGGGACGCCTTCCGCGCTACGCGAAGTACATCGCCAAGGGATGCCCAGGAGAGCATTTCACCAAATGATCGCTTACTGTTGTTAACAAGTCTGTCATACGAGGCATCCCGCTGAAGGCCCAGTGCGCATTACAGACCAACCGAGCGGGACGCCTTCCGCGCTACGCGAAGTACATCGCCAAGGGATGCCCAGGAGAGCATTTC
>Ga0074046_10002349_pt1 | contig 16455 bp, 12 predicted proteins | sample BogForMeECP23OM3_FD_94441 | JGI IMG/M metagenome (GOLD analysis project Ga0074046, IMG submission 94441) | Bog forest soil microbial communities from Calvert Island, British Columbia, Canada - Bog Forest MetaG ECP23OM3 | ecosystem: Environmental > Terrestrial > Soil > Wetlands ...
CGCCGGGGCCCGTCAGTTTGTCGTCCATGACACGGCACGGCATGGTGGCGAGCGTGCCCAGCGGATAGACGGTGTCGCAATGACCGAGCAGCAGCACCGGGTTGGCGGACTTGCCAGCGAAGTCCACCTGCAGATGATTGCCAAAGTCTTTTGCGGGGTGGATTCGTACTTCGCCGCCGAGTTCGGAAAACTTCTGCGCCACGGCGTCCGCAAGGCGGTCCACGGCGGCCTTGTTATCGCTGGGAGATTCGATTTCGACCAACTCGCGGATGGTCGAGACAAGCTCTTCGCGGCGCTCGCTGAAATAGGCTAGACGACGCTGCGCTTCGGCGCTCGGATACGCGGATGCTTCCCTGGAAACCGATTTCATGGGTGATCGTCCCTCGGGGGCTGGAGCCCATTCCTAAACTAGAAGCTATCGCATTAGAGGGCCTTCGGGATAGTTGGTGCAACACTTGCGGCGCGGCTGAAGCCCCGCCCCTTCATAACAAAGTCAAAACTCAAGATGCGATGGGCAACCCCTAAAGGGGCGGCATCGCTAAAGCGATGCCCTGATACGAGGCCAGAGTTTTTCCGCAACTTGTGAAGCTGTGCCCTATCCAAACCCGATTTATGAAACCGGCTCTAGTCAGGCCGCGAGACGATCCAACTGATTCATGGTTCGCGCTGCGATTTCATCGGGAGATCCCTGGGCCACAATCGGCAGCAGTAGACCGAGATTCCTATAGAACTGGATGAGCGGAGCGGTGCTGCGGTCGTAGGCTTCCAAACGCACGGTGATAGCCTCGGGCCGGTCATCTTCGCGCTGAAAAAGGCGTCCGCTGCAGTGATCGCAGACAGCCTCGACCTTCGGCGGACGTTCTTTAATGTGGAAAACCGACTTGCATTTTTCGCAGGTGCGGCGGCCGCTCAGGCGCTGGACAATCTCGTCCACCGGTAGTTCGTAGTTCACGACCGCGCTGAGCGGAATCTTCTCCTTCTCCATCATGTCTTTGAGGGACACGGCTTGGCCGAGGGTGCGCGGAAATCCGTCGAGGATAAAGCCGCGGCAACTGAGGATGCAGTGGCTGCGCTCGCGCACCATCTCCCAGACGGTCGAGTCGGGCACCAGCTCGCCGCGGCGCATATACTCCTGTGCTGCCCTCATGGCGGGAGACTGGTCGCAGTCGCGCAGCTTGCCGGCGGCTCGAAAGACGTCTCCGGTGGAGAGATGGCAAGCTCCCAGACGCTCGGTCAAGAGTTCGGCTTGCGTGCCTTTGCCTACTCCCGGCGCGCCGAGCAGGATCAGCCGCCACGGGTTCTTGCGTTCTGGTGGGGGAACCGAGCACTCGGCCCCAAGTCCTTGCAACCAGGCTGCGCGATCGTTCTTGATGGGTGCGCTCATCCTTCTGAATTTACCCGGAGGCGCAGCGGGTGCAGTGACGGTCGTCACACATGACTTGGTATTGGGCCCGGTCCCTACGCCTGAAGGCTTGCCGCGCCTCTGCTAGGTGGTGCCCCAGATTTCTCCGATTATGCGCTGGAAGTTTGCGCCCAGAACTTTCTCAATCACCGATGCGGGTTGGCCGCGCTTGGCGAGTTCGGTGGCGATGATTTCCATGTGATCGGGGCCATTGAGGTCGGGCACATAGGGATAGCGATCCTCGCCCGGGGCGCCGATGCCGAGCTGTTTGCGGCGCGCTATGTCTTTATCAAAGGCGGCTTTCTGTTCGGCGGTGAGAACCGTTTTCTGGATCGAGCCATCGGATCCGATGCCCACGTGATCGGCGCCGCATACGTTGATGGCGTGCATGACGTGATCGAGCACATGTTCGCGGGTGGGCACGGTGGGTGATGCGACGACGTACGGCATGAGGTAGACGCCGAAATAGCCGCCGCGATCGCTGAGCGACTTGAGAATTTCGTCGGGCTTGCTGCGGGGATGGGCATACACGGCGGCGCATCCGGAATGCGTGATCAGAACCGGCTTCTTCGATTCGATGATGCCTTCGGATGTGGTGCGGTACCCGCTGTGACTGAGGTCGACGGCGACTCCCAGGTCGTTCATCTTCTTGATGGCGGCAATGCCCGCTTTGCTGAGTCCGGCGTTGCCGGGTTCGAGGCATCCGTCGCCGAAGAGGCTGCGATTGTTGTAGGTGAGCTGCATGATGCGCACGCCTAACTGGTGGAACATTTCGATGCGTTCGGGCTTTTCTTCCAGGAAAGCGGTGTACTGGAAACCGAGCATGAGTCCGATTTTGTTTTCGCGCTTGGCGCGGGCGATGTCGGAATGGCGGCGCACGATGAGGAAGGTTTCGGGATGCTGCTCGACGGCCGCTTCAACGGCCGCGATATTGCCGACCGTGCCTTCGAAGGTAGGGTCGGAGATAGTGAAGTTGATGGCGGTAATGCCCGATTGCCGGATCGCCGCGAGTGTATCGGCGGAGGGTGGCGCGTCCATATCGGTCAGCGGGGAACAGAGGGAATCGATGACAATGGAGTTCTTGTAGAGGGCGGCGATAGAAGAAGAATCGTTGTCAGTCAAGCGTCCGGTCGCGAGGCCCAGTGGTTGAACGAACAGGTGCGGGGCCGCGAGCGCCACGGCGGATAATTTGAGAATACCGAGATTAAAGTCGCGACGATGCATGGGGATAGTCTCCGGCGAGATTTTAACGCGAGCATTTCGAGTCCATACCTAAAATACGTGCTAGTTGGCTTCCCAGCTCTGGGGAACATTCACATACGAACGATCAAGGTCGGCGATGGACGGGCAGCCGAGCAGCCGCAACGTGCGGTCGAGGTCGGCGCGCAGAATTTCGATGGCGCGATTGACGCCGGCTTCTCCGGCGGCGGCGAGGCCGTAGGCGTAGGCGCGTCCGCAGAGTACGGCGCGGGCGCCGAGACAGAGGGCCTTGACGATGTCGCTGCCACGGCGAATGCCTCCGTCCATGAAGATTTCGGTTTGCCCGTTGACGGCCTTGACGACCTCGGGCAGAGCTCGCAGCGACGAGGGAACGCAATCGAGCTGGCGTCCGCCATGATTGGAAACGGAAATTGCCGCGGCGCCTTCATCAACGGCGCGGCGCGCATCGTCTCCGGTGAGGATGCCTTTAATGACGATGGGGCCCTTCCACAGGTCGCGAATCCAGGTCAGGTCGCTCCAGGTCGCGGCGCACTCGGCGAGGGCGGCAGCGACATCGATGAGGGGCATGGGTCCTTTGCCGGGGATCACGACGTTGGGAAGCGCGGGCACACCGCCATCGAGCAGAAAACTCGCAAGCCATCCCGGGCGCGCGAGCATTTGCGGAAGAAAGGGAAGTTTTTCGAAGATGCTGCCGCTGACGAGTTCCTTCATGCCGTTGCGGTAATCACGCTCGCGCATCCCGGCGACGGCAGTATCGATGGTGACGACGAGCGCGGAAAATCCAGCGAGGCGGGCGCGTTCGATCCCGGCTTCGGAAGCGCCGCGACCACCCAACAGATACAGTTGATAGAAGACGGGTCCGGTCGAGGCCGCTTTAACATCCTCCAGCTTGTGTCCCGATATGGTGGAGAGAATGTAGGCGGTACCGGCGTTGCCGGCGGCACGAGCGGAGGCCACTTCGCCCGCGGGATGCATGAGGCGGCTGTAGCCGATGGGGGCGAGCAGGAAGGGTAGAGCAAGATCGAAGCCGAGAACGCGGGTACGCAAGTTGCAATCGGCGAACGCGACCGCATGGCGAGGACGAAAAGTGATGTCGTCATAGACGCGGCAGTTCTCGCGGAGCGTGAACTCGCCTTCGGCACCGCCGTCGAGGTAATCAAAAACCGCCCTAGGCAAGCGGCGTTGGGCGAAGACACGGAAATCCGCGATGCTGACTACGTGGGGAGAGGCGACGGCGCGCGAGGATGGAGTCATGCCGCGATAACCATGCTTGGAGTTCGGGAAAACAGGTTGATGGTACCACCGATGAAAACCGGCAGAAATTTTGGTAGTGCCCTAAGTTTATTCGGGCACTGCGGAAATTTCGTCATGCTTCGAGAGCGCCGCTTCATCTAAACTGGATACCCGGAACGAGGGTGTCCTAACTTGCATAAACTCTGGTCGTGTTTGAATCGTTGTTTTCTGCCCTGTTATTTTCTGGTGCTGACCGCCGCAGCGCTTGCCCAACCGGTTCCTCCGGAACTGATGAACGGCCTCAAATGGCGGCTCATCGGACCCTTCCGCGGAGGACGAGTGGTGGCCGTGGCGGGCGTGCCGGGCGACTCGACAACCTTCTATTTCGGTTCGGTCGATGGCGGCATCTGGAAAACGACCGATGCCGGCGTCGTCTGGACTCCGATTTTTGACGGCCAGCCTGTGGCTTCGATCGGCGCACTGGCCGTGGCTCCGTCCGATCCTAAAACCATTTATGCCGGAAGCGGCGAGACCGATATTCGTTCCGACCTTTCCACGGGCAACGGCGTCTACAAATCCACCGACGGCGGAGCGACGTGGACTCATATCGGCTTGGAGGACACGCGCCAGATCAGCCGGATCGTGGTTGATCCGCAAAATCGGGGCGTTGTTTATGTAGGCGCGTTGGGGCACGCTTATGGCCCTAACGAAGAGCGCGGCGTCTACAAATCAGTCGATGGAGGAGGGCATTGGACGCGGGTTCTCGCTCTGGGGCCGGCAATCGGCATTTCAGATCTGGCGATGTGTTCTTCCGCGCCGCAGCTCTTGTTTGCCGGCGCATGGAATTCGCATCGTCCTCCGTGGAGTACGTATGCTCCGCTCGATGGACCCGGGGGCGGCCTTTACCGTTCTCGAGATGCGGGCAAAACCTGGTCGCGTCTTGAGGGACACGGACTGCCCGAGGGCGATTGGGGGCGGGTCGGCGTCGACATTGCGCCGGACGGCAAGCGCGTGTATGCGCTGATCGAAGTGAAAAAATCCGAGGCGAAAAAGTCCGGCCTCTATCGCTCAGACGATGGAGGCAACACCTGGATGCTCGCCAACGCCGATCCCCGGCTGACCAGCCGGGCTTGGTACTTCAATCGGGTCACCATCGATCCGCAAAATCCCGATGTGATCTACATCCCGAATATTGCTCTCTATAGGTCCGAGGATGGGGGGAAGACGATTTCGGTCTTGCGAGGCGCTCCCGGTGGAGATGACTATCACCAACTCTGGATCGATCCCAGAAATTCCGCCAGCATGGTCCTGGGAACGGACCAGGGAACTACGATCAGCCTCAACCGTGGCCAGACCTGGAGCAGTTGGTACAACCAGCCCACGGCGCAGTTCTATCATGTGACGACCGACAACCAGTTTCCCTACGTGGTGTATGGCGCACAGCAGGATACCGGCGCTGCCGCGGTGGTAAGCCGTACCGACCACGGTCAGATCACGCCCCGAGATTGGTTTCCTGCCGGCCCCAGCGAGAGCGGATACCTGGTGGTCGATCCGAATAACCCCGACATCATTTACTTGAGTGGGACTTTCGGTACCGTGGCCCGCTTCAACAAACGGACCGGCCTCAGCCAGGACATTACTCCGTGGCCCGCAATGGCGTGGGATGCGGAGATCCATGAACGCAAGTATCGCGCGCCCTGGACTCCGCCGCTGGTTCTATCCCCCGTTGACGCAACAATACTTTATCTGGGGACGCAGTATGTGATGAAGACGGTCGATGGTGGTTTGCACTGGGAGACGATCAGTCCCGATCTCACCGGAGCGACCGGTGATGGGCATGAAGGAAAAGACAAGAAGGCGCCGAGCCCGCCAACGCAAGGTCCGCCGACGATCGAAGAAGCCAAACGCGCCGGTTATGGAGTTGTGTTTACGATCGCGCCATCGCCGCTCAACCGCGATTTGATCTGGGCGGGAAGCGACACGGGCTTGATTCACCTGACCCGGGATAGCGGAAAGAACTGGAAAGATGTCACCCCGCCAGGGCTGAGCGACTGGAGCAAGATCTCGCTGATCGAAGCTTCGCATTTTGATCCCGCCGTTGCCTATGCCGCCGTCGATCGCGGCCGCCTCGACGATCAGACGCCCTACATCTATCGCACTCGCGACTACGGAGCGACCTGGCAGCTGGTCACGAACGGCATTACGGCTCCGGCGTTTCTGCGCGCGGTTCGCGAAGACCTTGAGAGCAAAGGGCTGCTCTTTGCCGGAACCGAATTTGGAGTTTACGCATCGTTCGACGACGGCGACCACTGGCAGTCCTTGCAATTGAACCTGCCCGTCAGTTCGATTCGCGATCTCACCATCCACGGGGACGACCTGGTGGTTGCCACGCACGGGCGTGCCTTCTGGATTCTCGATAACATCACGCCGCTTCGCCAGGTTTCTGAGGCCAGGAAAGCCGGTGGCGCGTGGCTTTACCGCCCGGCAACTGCGATTCGCGTGGATAACGACTTTTTTACCGGGACGCCGCTTCCTCCCGAAGAGCCAACGGCAGAGAATCCTCCCAATGACGCGATGATCGATTATTTCCTGCCGTCCGCGGCGGGCGCCGTTCGATTGGAAGTTTTCGATGCGCAACAGCATCTTGTGCGACGGTTTTCTTCCGAAGATCAAAAACAGCGCACGGCGAAGCACCGGCCGCTTCCGATCGCCGAGCGCTGGTTCCCCAAGCCTGAAGTCCTTGAGAAAACAGCCGGGATGCACCGCTTCGTCTGGAATCTTGCGTGGGGAAGTTCCGGCGGCCCGGAGGCGGACGAAGACTCGGAGTACCGTAATCCGAGCGGGCCGAAGGTGGTACCGGGAATCTACCAAGTCCGCTTGACGGTGGATGGAAAAACACAGGAGCAAGCGCTGAAAGTCATGATGGACCCGCGCTCGGCCGCGACTCCCGAAGTCCTTGCGCAGCAGTTGCAGTTGGGTCAACAGATCTTTGGCGAAACCATCGAAGCACGCCGCGCACTGGCCGAGATCGATTCGGTTCAGAAACAACTGGCTGACATTGAACAGAAGCTGGCGCAACAGAAGCAGGGAGCCCAAAGCGCACAGCTCAAGTCAGCGCTGGCGGAGGCTCAATCCGAAATCGGCAAGATTCTTACCAACAAAGAACACGCAGCCGGGGGCCCCGGGTTGCAGGATGCCTACACAAGCCTAGCCTCCGCGCTGCGAGTGGTCGAGAACGGAGAACGCGCCGTGCCCTCGCAGGCGATCGCGGTTTACCGGGAGTCAAGCCAGCAGGTAAAGGCTCGCATCGCGGAGTGGGCCGGATTCAAGCAAACGAAATTGACGCAACTCAACCAGCAACTGCGTGAGGCTAACTTTGCTCCCATCGCAATCTCTGAAATTGAGGAAGGGGTCGAATTTCTAGTGTCGGGCAGTTAGTGTCGTAATCGCGCGATGAGAAAGTGCTGGCGGAGAGGGAGGGATTCGAACCCCCGATACCCTTTCAGGTATGCCGGTTTTCAAGACCGGTGCCATCAACCACTCGGCCACCTCTCCGACTCCTACAGTTTTACTACAGCCGGCAGGGCTTCCGGAATGAATGCCCGCGTTATTTCACCCCGTTTGGATACACCAGTATCTTGCTGGCTTCACCGGTTTTCAGGCGGGCCATGGCTTTGGAAAAATCTTTCATCGGGATGCGGTCGGTGATTACGGGGTGAAGATCGAGGCGTCCGCTCTTGAGCAGGGCGGTCATCTGGTACCACGTCTGGTACATGCGGCGGCCATTGATGCCTTGAATGGTCAGGCCTTTGAAGATGATGTCTTCGGAGAAGTTGAGCTTAATCGGTTTCGAGGTGAGTCCGAGCAGAGAGATGCGTCCGCCGCGGCGCACGATGTCGAAGGCGGTGCGGATCGCGTCGGGATGGCCAGCCATCTCGAGAACCACGTCCACGCCCAGGCCTCCGGTTTTCTCGGCGATGATGGCACGTACATCTTCTTTGGATGGATCGAGGGTGTAGTCGGCTTTCATCTTGGCCGCCAGCTTGCGCCGATGCTCGTTGACTTCGATGGCGAAGATGGTGGTTGCGCCCACGGCTCGCGCCACCGCGATCGAAAACAGACCGATGGGGCCGCAGCCGGTGATGGCTACAGTCTTCGCGGCGATTTCTCCCGCCAGCACCGTGTGCACGGCGTTGCCCAGCGGATCGAGAATGGACGCGTACTCCTGGGGAATCACCGGATCGAGCTTCCAGATATTCGATTCGGGGATGACGACGTACTCGGCGAAAGCTCCGTTGGTGTCGACGCCGATGATTTTCACATTCCGGCAGATGTGGGCTTCGCCCGTGCGGCACTGCAGGCACTTGCCGCAAGCCACGTGCATTTCGGCGGACACGAAATCGCCTTCCTTGACGCTGGTGACTTCATCGCCGAAGGCGGCCACCTCGCCGCAGAATTCGTGTCCGGGGATGAGCGGCGGATGAATGCGTCCCTGAGCCCAGCGGTCCCATTCAAAGATGTGGAGATCGGTGCCGCAGATGGAGGCGACCTTGACTTTGCAGAGTACGTCGGTGCGGCCGTAGGTGGGAATTTTGACTTCGCGGATTTCCGCGCCCGGCGCGGCTTCCGGCTTAACCACCGCGAGCATGGTGCTAGGCATTGGAAGTACTGGGCATGGAAGCCCCCTCATGAGTACGGAATTAGAAGAGCAAACTCGCTATTCTAACATCGGGACCAAAAGGTTACTTGCCGATCGGCGTCTCCTGTTCGGCGACCTGACTCCATTGACCGTCGCGCTTCACGAAAACGCCGGTCAGGCGGGTGCGGCGACTCTTCACTTGCCCGGAATCCCGAACCCTGATCGTGAACTCCGCGTTGGCCACAGCCGTGTCGCCGTAAATTCGGACGGCGAGATCCGCCGGCTCCATTTCCATCACGATGACCTTGCGCTTAACGTCTCGCAGACTCGCCAGCGCCTCGTCTTTGCCTTCGACATGGCCGTTGTCGCGGGTGTGCAAGTAATCCGAGGCTAGATGTTTCGCGTATTCGTCCCAATCGTCGTGGACGATGAGATCTGCCAGCTTCAGTTCCAGAGCTTTGATTTCGCCTTCCGCGGCGGCATTCGCGTCGGCGTGCACGTCTGGTTGCTGCGCGGATAAGACAGTGCTCACAGCTGAGAGCAGCGCGATGATGAATATCTTTCGCATGTCACGATCTCCTAATTTCAGGCGGTCCACTCAGTAATTTGTTCGATTCAAGCCTTGGGGTCGAAAGTACCGCGACTGAATCCCTTGGGATTGCCCGTTTTGTAATCTTCAGACTTGCCGCGGGGAATACTCAGCGTCTGCCATTGGGCGGAGCGCAGATGCTTGGCGAGGAAGACGATCTGTCCAATGTGCTGCGCATAGTGGGCGAGCGCGCGGTTGAGGGCCTGCATGACGGTGTGCGGCTCGGTGCGAATGGTCACAGTGCGTTGAAGATCTTCGGGCTTCAGCGAGTCCAGTGTGGAAAACACGTGCAACCACGCCTCCGTCCACCAGCGCATCACTTCTTCGCGCGTCGTTTTCGCCGACACCTCAAATTCCTGATCACGAAAACGGTCCGCCTTCTCGCCGTCGCTGGTCAGGAAGTCGGTAAAGCGGGAGCGTGCGTTGCCGGCGAGGTGCTTGACCAACGCGGCTACGGAATTCGATTCCGGGTCGAGCGTGACGAAGAAATCGTCGTCCTGCAGTTGTGCCATGGCGGCTTCGCCCATGCGCTTGTGTCCGCGGAACTGGCGCTTGATTTCGTCGAGGTAGTGGGATGCAAGGTCAGTCATAGAAGTCCTATTGCAAAGGTCAGAGGTCAGATTGCAGAGGTAAGAACCGGACCTCTAACCTCTGACTCGCAATTGTACGTCGCAGGCGACGCGGACCCCGTAATCTGCGTATTGAAACTCCGGAGGGATGCTGGAGCGCGCCGCGCAGCGCGACATCTTGACGTGGTGGCGCCAGGAACCTCCGCGGGATGCGCGCCGGTCGCCGGTTTCCGGGCCTTGTGGGTTGCGCTCGGGCGACACCGCGTAGTAGCCGGGCGCGTACCAGTCGCTGCACCATTCGTGCACGTTATCGCACATGTTGTAGAGGCCGTATGCGTTCGGCTCGGCGCAGCCTACAGGCTCGGGGCCAGCCTTCCAATGGCCGGCGCAACGATCAGCGTAGCCGGGCAGCGATTGCGGAGGCTCGTCTCCCCACGGAAACAGCGCCTTTTCGCGGCCTCCGCGAGCGGCGCGCTCCCACTCGGCTTCGGTAGGTAAGCGAAATTGTCGGCCGGTCGTTGCGCCTAGCCATTCGCAGTAGCGGGCCGCCTCCTGCCACGACACTCCTGCCACCGGTTGCTCGGGATGGTTGAACGCGGGATCGCTCCAGAACGGTGGCGGCAGAATTTTCGAATCGCGCAGGAAGTGACTGTACTCGGCGTTGGTGACCTGGCAGGCGGCGAGCAGATACTCGTCTACCCAGACACGATGCACGGGCTTTTCGTTGTCCTGGCCGATGTCGCAGCCCATGAGGAACCATCCGGCGGGGATGCGGACCAGGGTGGGAAGATATTCTTCCGCTCGCGTTCGGGAGAGCAGTCTCGCATCCATGGAATCAGCGCGCCCGCAAAGCGCGGACGACGTCTTCAATCTTATTCTCCTGGAACAAGCGAATGCCGGCGACGCCGGCGGCTCCAGCGTCCAGGCACGATGCGGCGTTTTCGATTGTGACGCCACCGAGAGCGAAAACGGGGATCTTCGCCCGGCAGGCTTCCTGCAAGGCGGCGAGGCCGGCGGGGGGAGTTCCGGTGGCGCCTCTTTTTCCGAATACCGGAGCGAAGACGGCGAAGTCGGCGGCCTCAGATTCGGCGCGTAGGACATCGGCGGCTGTGTGGCAGGAGGCAGCCACTACAAAGTGGTCAGTGGCCAGTTGCCGGTGGGCAGAAAGCTCCAACATCTGGCGCACTTCGGGAGGTGCGACATCGTCCGCCCGCAGATGAACGCCATCAGCTCCTATAGCCAGCGCAATGTCGGTGCGGGAATTGATTAAGAGGCGAGTTCTTGGTTCTCGGTTCTCAGTTCTCGGTGAAGCGCTGTTGCGCACGGCTGCTAAGGCGTCGCTTGCCAGTACTTCCAGTTTTCTCGCGCTCAGATCTTTTTCGCGGAGTTGGATGTAGTCGACGCCGGCTCGCGCGGCCTCGACGATTTTGGCGAGCAGGGCGCGGCGGCGGGCGCTTTCGTCGCCGCGAAACTGAGTTCGGTCGGTGATGTAATACAGCAGACAGCCGTCAGCCATCAACTCTCAGCGTACTACGAGTGTGGCGCGGACACTCTTGTCCGCGGCCTTTGCGGTTGCTTTTGCTTTTCTGTGCGGCTACGACAAGAGTGTGCCCGAGAAGTTGCATTTGCTGCACGCTTTCGCGGACAAGAGTGTCCGCGCTACACGGGTCTCACTGCGCGGCGAATAACTTCAAATTCTCCGCTTTCCAGCGCATGGCGTCGTAAATGCGATTGCGTCCGCTGGGGTGATCGAAGAAAATCCATTCCTCGATGGGGCCGGGACTCATCTTGCGGTATTCGCCGAGATGGATCGCCGCCTGGGCAAAGCCGTCGGGCTGCCGGCTCGTGTTCAGTCCGTACATGTCGGCTTCGTGCTCCTGGGTGCGGGTGAAGGTGTTATCGATGGGAGTGAATACGAAACTAAAAATGGAAGCCAACAGCAGCACGAGCGGAAGCACAGCCGTGTCGCCCACGCCCCGAATCTGCCACCTCTCACCCCAGCGCTGGAGCGCCCAACCGAGTCCCCAATACAAATAGACGAAGGCCAGCACCGTCTCAATCAAGTCGAACATAATGCCTTTGTAGACATGGTTCATGACATAGTGCCCCATCTCGTGTCCCATGACCGCCTGAATTTCTTCCGGAGAGCCGCGGCGCAATAGGTTGTCATTGAGCGTGATGCGCATCGTATTCGCAAAGCCGCTGACGTTGGCGCTCATGCGCGTCGACTGCCGCGAAGCATCCATCGTGTACACATCTTTCGCGGGGATTCCGTTAGCCCGAGCCATGCTTAAGATCGGATCGACAATCTTCGGATCGTTCAGGCGCGTGTACTTATTGAAGATGGGGGCTATATAGACCGGCCCAATCAGCGCTGTGAAGATCGAAAACAGAATGGCCACGACCGCACCCCAGATCCACCAGGTTCGCGGCAGGCGGCGCACAATGCCGAACAGCATCATCACCAGCAGCCCCCCCAGCACCAGGTCCACCCCAAGGCCCTTCATCTGATCTCCCATCCAGGGGCCAAAGGTTTGGTTGGCGAGTCCGTACTTGTGTTCGCGGAAATAACCTTCGTAAACGGTAAGCGGCAAAACAAGGATGGTGGTGAGAACGAGATATTGCGCCCAGTACACAAAGGTGTGCACCGGTTTGAAGCGAGTGACTCGCTCCGCCAGATCCCGCATGCGGGCTGACCACCGCAGATTCAGTAACAGCAGCCCGATTACGGCTCCATAGAGAAAATCCCAAAGGATCAGCCAGTATCCGCCTTCGAAATAGGCGTCGGAACGGGCCGTCTTGTCGGCGGGAATCTGCGCCATATAAGCCTTGGTGGCCTCCGTGGCATCGAAGTGTGGCGAGGCCTGTGCCTCGGCTGGAACCTGGATCACGGATGGCATCTGGTTCGCGGCTGGCGGTTGAGCGAGCGCGGGAGTTGTGCAGAATGCTGCGCAGAATAAAATCAGGCAACAGAGTGTTGTCGCCAAGCCGATTCGTAAGGGCATCTTGTTTGTCTCCGTAAACACTGACCCGTAGCAGTGTATACGCAGTTCGGCTGGGGGACGTTCACCCTGCGGGCGCAATGATGCCCGCCGCACCGGTGTATCTGTCGGCGGCACGCGGGCGGGGGCGCCCGCGCCACACCACCTACGGGCGCGTCTTGGCGATTTCGGGAACGGCCGCTTCGCCTTGACGCTTCGGTTGCTGTGGACCGAGATGGTACTTGGTCAGCCCTTCTTTCAGGAACTCGAAGCTTTCTTCCGGCGAATCGGACATCTTGAATAGTTCGAGGTCCGCGGGCGCGATCATGCCAGCGTCGGCCATGGCTTCGAAATTGACGATCTTCTTCCAGTACTCGCTGCCATACATGACGATGACAATTTTCTTCGCCAGCTTCTCCGTCTGGGCGAGGGTGACAATCTCAAAGAATTCGTCGAGCGTACCGAAACCTCCGGGAAAAATCACCAGCCCTTTGGCCAGGTACGCGAACCAGAACTTGCGCATGAAAAAGTAATGGAACTCGAAGTTGAGCGAAGGCGTGATGTAGCGGTTAGGATATTGCTCGAAGGGCAGGTTGATGTTGAGCCCGATGGTTTTTCCTCCCGCTTCGTGGGCGCCAAGATTGGCGGCTTCCATGATGCCGGGGCCGCCGCCGGTGGTGACGACAAAGCGGTGGCGCTTGGCGGGAATCTGGGTGGACCATTCGGTCAGCAGGCGAGCCAGGCGGCGCGCGTCTTCGTAGTAGCGAGCCATGTCAACGGCGGCCTCGGCGCGCTTCATATCCTTGGCCTGCTGGGCGGCGGAGACTCGAGCGCCGTTGCTGCGGACTTCGATTAGCCGGCTGTTGGCGTTATCGCCGCTGTGAATGCGGGCGGAGCCAAAGAAGACGACCGTGTCCTGAATCTGCTCGCGGCGGAAGCGCGAGAGCGGCTCGCTGTACTCGGACAGCAGGCGCAAAATTCTGCCGTCGGGACTGTTGAGAAATGGCTCGTTCTGATAAGCGAGCGGAGCGGGCTTGAGTTTTTGATCAGTCATAAGTCAGTTGCGGTCGTTCGTCGTTGGTCGTTCGCCATTCTTCGTTGACTCATGGGACTGCAGCCAAAGGCACGTTGTTCGCGAACGACCAACGACTAACGACCAACGACTGTTGTTTACTCCTCTTCCTGGTACTGTATGGCCTCCCAAAATCCGATCCACACATTGAGCACGCCTAAGCCGGTTAAGACGCCGCGGGCGAAGCCGCTGGCGGCCACGGTGCGAAGCGTGGGATACGGCAGGAGCAAGGGGTTGTCGGACCACTCGGGGCGCCAGGGCAAAATCATCAGCATCACCCCAAGCGTCGCGCACAAAAACACGAACAGCAGCACTCCGACGCGCCGCAACCACAGACGCGCGACCGAAGGCGATGGTTTCGCAACGGAAACAGGGACCAGCGGGACCGATGCTTCCTCCGGAGACTTGAGCTCTCCGACACTGGTGGTGTTGCTGGCAAAAGGTAGCTTAGGATCGGAAATCTCGGGATCGGAAATCATGCACGCATCGTCGTTCGTAAGGGCGTGGGATGGGTGCGGGAGGGGGGGTGCATCCCCAGCGCAAATTTCGAACCCACTGGGTGCATTCTACGACTTCAGGGCCTGAATGCGCTCGGCCACATCGCGATAATCGATATTCGAACCGTAGACGGCCGTGAAATGACGCAGTGCCGCGGGCTTGTCCTGAGCTGTTTCGCAGGCCGACCCCAGTTCGTAGTTGATGGCCAGGCGGGCTTCTTGATCGAGTCCGGGAATATGAAGCGCCTTTTCATACCAGCGAATGGCGGCGTCAGGAACTCCTTTATCGAGGAAGCACTGGGCCAGCCAGGTGTAAGTCTGGACGGGTTGCGAAAATGGCTTGCCGCGATCGATTGCCGTACAGACTTTTTGCAATTCGGCAATGGCTTCGTCGAGCAGGCCCATCTCGCGGAAGGCGACGCCGAGATTGTAATGGGTTTCCGGATCGTCATCGCCGGCCGCAACCTCTTCTTCGAGTTCCTGTTTCAACTCGCCGAACATCTCCGAAAGATCGACGCTGTCAGAGGCATGCATGGCCTGGGCTCCAGCTCCCAAGGGGCGTACCGGCGTGGGGCTGTAGCTCATGGTGGTAGCAGGGGCGGTGGCGGCGCCTGCAGCCGATCCGGCGGCCGCGCGTGTGGCCGCGGGGGCGGGAATTTCGATGTGTGCCGGAGGTTCGGGCGTTCGGGCTGCGGCTGGCGCGGCTGGCCACCCCGGCAAGGGCTGGGCGTCAGGAAGCGGGGCTGCGGGCGGCTGCGCTTGCGGGAAAGAATCGCCTAGCGAAGCTTCCAGATCAGCGACCAATGCGGTCAGGTCGCTTGGCTCGGCGTGCGCGAGTTCGGCGTGAGCCGGTTCCGGCGCTAGTTCCACCGGAGCCTGGTCATAGGTCTGTTGGTACCCGGCCAGCAGCGGATCGGGCGCGGCGACGGGCTCCGACCCGTCCGCAGTCTCCATTTCAACTTCGAAATCCGCGGGCTCGTCGGCGTTGATCTCGGTGATTTCCGGTTCGGGCTCGGCCACCGGTTCGGCGCCGGATTCGACGGCGGCGCGCAACGGATCAAGAATTCCGGCATCGCTGGTCATCGACTCGAGCTTCTCGATCCCGGCGCGAGCCTGGTCGGTCATGTAGTGCTCGAGATAGAAACGGATTTCTTCCACTGTTTCAGCGATCTCGGGGTTGCTGGAAGCATCGGCCTCAACCGTGGCCGGAACTTCTGCCGCCGGAGCGGGATCGTCCACGGAAAGGGATTGTTCCCATTCCGAGGAAAGATCCGAAGAGGGGTCGTGCTCGTCGGAGTGCGCATGCACCGCCAATTCCGGGACGGCAAATTCCGGATGCGCGGCCGCGGCACTATCATGATCAGAAGCCTCCGGGGCGGCCATCGGCCAGGGTGCAGGCGACGCCGCAACAGCGGCGGGCTCGGGCGGAACGGCGTCCGGGGAAACGAGGGCGGGCGCAGCTATCGCCGGGGAAGCGGCAGTCGATAGCGTGGCAGTTGAGGGAGCCGCTTCCGCGCTCTGTTCATAGCGCGCGGCCAGGTCTCCATAGCGCACGGCTTCGTCCGGGTAGCCGGCATCGTGGTACACGCTTTCCAGGGTGCGGCAGCAGACGGCGGCTTCGGTAAAGCGCTGAAAGCGGGTATGGAGCGCGGCCAGGCGCTGGTTCAGGCGCACATCGCGCGGAGCCTGCGGCAAAGCGCCCAGCAGGGGCACGATCGCTTTGTCCGGCAAATTGTAAGAGAGGAACAGGTCGGCATCGGTAACCGCCGAGCGCACCGCGAGGGCGACAGGATCGGGATAAACCTGATCGATAACCGGCGCGGTCGCTTCCAACTCCTCGACGATGACCGCTCCCTCTTCGGCGGTGATCCCGTTGACGGGCGATGCTCCCTCGCTCTCCATGCGCTCCACCACCTGCTCATAGTTCTGCAGGTGCATCGTGTTCTGGGGCTCGGAGGTAGCCAGCATCTGATACAGATCGCGCGCCCGGGCCAGATTTCCGTCCTGGACCGAGGCGTGGGCCAAAAGCTCGCTGACTTCGTTGACGTGAGTACTGTCGCCGGCTTTGCTGAGCAACTGCAACAACTTCTCGAGCGCACCCGAATCGTCGCGCACCCGAGCGATCATGGTATGCAGGCTGGCCAACATTTTGGCCGAGTCGGTCGCCAGCAGCCGATCGGCATGCTGGGTGTAAATATCAAGCGCCTGGGGGCACTGGCCGAGCCGGACCGCGCCTTCCGCCAGCAGAAACA
>Ga0074046_10002350_pt1 | contig 16454 bp, 18 predicted proteins | sample BogForMeECP23OM3_FD_94441 | JGI IMG/M metagenome (GOLD analysis project Ga0074046, IMG submission 94441) | Bog forest soil microbial communities from Calvert Island, British Columbia, Canada - Bog Forest MetaG ECP23OM3 | ecosystem: Environmental > Terrestrial > Soil > Wetlands ...
ACACCTGAAACCTACAGCGCTATCCAACCTACCCTCTCAACCCCTTGATGAGGGTGGGTTGGATAGCGCGCCTATCTTGACTCCAACCACAGTCGCTCTCCCGTGAAAATAACGGGCGAGGTAAGAATCGGACGCCCTCGATCCGTTACCCAGTTCTAACAGGGACGAAGTCCCGCATCTTTTCTTTTAACTGGGTGCAGGGGTCACCCCTGCCCAAGGAGGTGCGGAACCCAAGGTGGGTTCCGCATTCAATCAAGTTATTTCCCCTTCCCCTATCCTTTGGGCAGGCCGAGCACGCGCTCGCCGATGATGTTGTGCTGGATCTGATTCGTGCCGGCGTAGATCGTCGGCCCGCGCGCCGCCAGCATTCTGAACGACCACTTGCCCTTGTCAACTGCGAACGGTGCGTTGAATTCGAGTTGGCTGTACGGCCCCAGTAGTTCCATCGCGTACAGCGCAATCTTGAGCGCGAGCTCGGTGCCGCACAGTTTCATCATCGAGCCTTCCGGCCCGGGCGGCAGTCCCTTCAACTGACGCGTCAACTGCCGATAGCCGGTGTATCGGAGCGCCAATGCCTCGGCCGCGAACTCCGCAACCCGTTGGCGCACGCTCGAATCGTCCCACGCGTTGCTACCGTTTCGCGGGATTCGCTTGGCGAGTCGCGCCAGTTCGTGGACCTCGCCCAAATATCCTTCGCCGCCGCCGCCACCGCGCTCGAACATCAGCGTGGTGATCGCGACCTGCCAGCCGTTATTGCGCTCGCCGACGATATTTTTTTTCGGCACGCGCACGTCCTCGAAGAAAACTTCGTTGAAGCCTTTGCCGCCAGTCATTTGCACCAGCGGACGCACGGTGATTCCGGGACTGTGCATGTCGACCAGCAGGTAGCTGATTCCCTTGTGCTTGGGCGCGTCGGGATCGGTGCGCACCAGCGCGAAGATCATGTCCGCATGCTGCGCCATCGAGGTCCACACTTTCTGCCCGTTGACGACGAAGTCGTCGCCGTCGTCAACTGCGCGCGTCTGCACCGACGCGAGGTCGGAACCCGACCCCGGCTCCGAGTATCCCTGGCACCAGATTTCCTCGCCTTTGAGAATTTTCGGAATGTGATTTCGCTTCTGCTCTTCTGTCCCCCAATGCATCAGCGTCGGACCGAGCAGACTAATTCCCATCCCGATAAACGGCTCGCTCAATCCGAGCCGGTTCAGTTCTTCCCGATAGATCAGCCGCTGCATGACGGTGGCGCCGCGCCCGCCGTACTCCTTGGGCCAGTTGACCGCGACCCAGCCGCCCTCATTGAGCTTCTTGTGCCATCTGACGCGCGCCTCCCAATCACCCGCGCCCTCCTCGGCCATCATATTGGCGGGCGGCGGCGCGTACTTCTTGTTGGCCTCGAGCCACGTGCGCACTTCAGTCCGAAAGGCCTGGTCTTCCGGTGTATAGTTGAAATCCATCGGTTGAATTCTTCTCCCCTGATTTACGAATCGCGCGCCGCTTAACCCTTGGGCAGTCCGAGCACACGCTCACCGATAATATTATGCTGAATCTGATTGCTGCCGGCGGCAATCGTGCCGCCGCGCGCCGCCAGCATTCGGAACGACCACTTGCCCTTGTCAATCGCGAACGGCGCTTTGTACTCCATCTGGCTGTAGGGCCCGAGCAGTTCCATCGCGAACAATTGGATTCGCATGTTCAGCTCGGTGCCGCACAACTTCATCATCGAGCCTTCGGGCCCCGGCGGCATCCCCTTCAGCCGCCGCGTGAGCTGCCGATATCCCGTGTAGCGCAGGGCGGTCGCCTCGCAGGCGAACTCCGCGATTTTCTGCCGCACGCTCGCGTCGTCCCACGCCGTCGCGCCGTTGCGCGGGATCGATTTCGCAAGCGCCGCCAGCTCGTGGACTTGCGACATCCCTCCGCGATCACCGCCGCCTCCCGAGCGCTCGAACATCAGCGTCGTGATCGCGACCTGCCAGCCCTGGTTTTTCTCACCGACCAGATTTTTCTTCGGGACGCGCACGTCTTCGAAAAAAACTTCGTTGAATCCCTTGTTGCCGGTGATCTGCACCAGCGGCCGCACCGTCACGCCGGGGCTATGCATATCGACCATCAAATAGCTGATTCCCTTATGCTTGGGTGCGTCGGGATCCGTCCGCACGAGCAAAAAAATCCAGTCGGCGTGCTGCGCGATCGACGTCCACACTTTCTGCCCGTTGACGACGAAGTAGTCGCCGTCCTCGACCGCGCGCGTTTGCAACGACGCCAGGTCGGAGCCCGAACCGGGCTCTGAATATCCCTGGCACCAGATTTCTTCAGCCTTCATGATCGGCGGGATAAAGCGCTGCTTCTGCTCCTCAGTCCCCCAATGCAACAGCGTCGGCCCGAACAGGCTGATACCCATCCCGATCATCGGCGCCGCGACGCCCGCGCGTGCAAGCTCCTCGTTGTAGACGATGTTCTGCAAGATTCCCGCGCCGCGGCCGCCGTATTGCTTGGGCCAGCTCGGCGCGAGCCATCTGCCCTCGGCCATCTTCTTCGCCCAGCGCTTCTGCTCTTCGAACGCGCCCCGACCTTCGGCCATTCCGATCGTGGTCTCGCCCATATGCGGCGCAAACTGCTTGTTGGCGTTGAGCCACTGGCGAAACTCCATCCGGAACGCTTCGTCTTCAGGATTGAAATTGAAATCCATCGCTCATTTCTCCTGGCACGGCTCGACGGCCTGTACCGGCTGTTGACGATCACCCCGCTGACCGCATCGTGCCTGAACTTAAAACATTCGCCACCCGCTCTGCAAAGGCTGGCCGATGGCTCGGCGGAGAGATAAAAGCATGGGCATGCCGCAGCCGAAGAATCTCGCTCCGAATCTATGGATCGTCGACCAACCCGACCTGGGCAGCGGCCCGGCAAGGGGAATCGGTACGCGGATGACGGTAATCAAGCTCGCCAGCGGTGGCCTGTTCCTCCATTCGCCGACCAAACTCGACGATGAAACCAGGCACGCGCTCGACTCGCTGGGAGAAGTGCGCGCGGTCGTGGCGCCTTCGCGCGCGCATCATCTTTTCGTCAGTGACTACGTCAAGACGTGGCCTGCGGCCAAGCTCTACGGAGCGCCCGGGCTGGTCGGCGACATCAAGGATTTCCGGGCGCGCGGCGGCGCGCGGCGCGACCTGAAACTCGATGCGGTTCTCAGCGACGAACCTCAATCTGAATGGGCCGGCGAGATCAATCAGCATCTGTTCAAGGGTGCAAGGTGGTTGAACGAAGTGGTATTTTTTCACCGGCCGAGCCGCACCGCGATCTTCACTGATCTCGTTTTCAACGTGCCTGCGGATTTTAAGGGCGCGCGAATCTTCTACACGATCGTAGGCGCGCGAGGGCGTTTCGGACCCCACCTCATCGTTCGGCTCGCCATTCGCGACCGCAAGGCCGCGCGCGAATCCGTCGCAAAGATTCTCGAATGGGACTTCGATCGCGTGATCGTAACGCACGGCGACGTGCTCGAATCCGGCGGCAAAGCAAAATTCGCCGCAGCGTTCTCGTATCTCTAACACCGGGTGCAGGGGTCACCCCTGCCGAAGGAAGTGTGAAACCCACCGTGGGTTTCACGTTTAATCAAGTGATTTGCCCTTCCCCCGTTTGACAACACTTTCGCTATTGCGGAAAGTCCTAGTCCGAGCATGATTGTGAATCTCAAACTCGACCTTCCCGACGATCTCTTTGACGCCCAGTTCACCGAGTCCGATTTCGCCGCGCGCGTCCGCGAGCTCGCCATCCTCGAACTCGTGCGCGTCAAGCGCATCCACGAGCATGAGGCCAAGGAGATGCTCGCACTGGAGCGCTACGAACTGGTCGAGCGGATGAAGGCCGCCGGCATCGCGCCGACCGAGGACGTCTTCGCCGAAATCAAGGGCGAGCTGACCAAGGCAATCGACGCCAGGCGCGGCCGGCCGCGACGGGAACCCGAAAAGCCAAGAGGATAACCGCATGCGCCTGCTGCACACGATGCTCCGGGTCAACAACCTCGACGAGTCGCTCAAGTTCTACTGCGACAAGCTCGGGATGAAACTCCTGCGCAAGCACGACTTCTCTGGCGGCGAGTTCACCCTCGCCTTCGTCGGTTACGGCGACGAGCGAGAGACGGCCGTCATCGAGTTGACCTGGAATTGGGGCACTTCGAAATACGAAATCGGCACCGCCTACGGACACGTCGCGCTCGGCGTCGACGACATTTACAAGACCTGCGCCGAGCTGAAGCAAAAGGGCGTCAACGTCGTGCGCGAGCCTGGCCCGATGAAGCACGGCACCACGCCGATTGCGTTCATCGAGGATCCCAACGGCTACAAGATCGAACTGGTTCAACAAAAGTAGGCGCTGGCCCATGCGCGTCGCGAAAAAGGTTGGATTGCGATGAAAGCAGCAGTGTTCAAGAAAAAAGACGAGATGGCCGTCATCGACGTGCCCAATCCCGTCGCCGGCGCCGGCGAAGTCGTGCTCAAGGTGCACAATTGCGGAATCTGCGGCTCCGATCTGCACGCCGTCCAGTACGGCATCGGGATGCCGGCCGACACCGTGATGGGCCATGAATTCTGCGGCGAGATCCATTCGCTGGGCCCCGGCGTCCGCGGCTACCAGCTCGGAGATCGCGTCACCTCGCTGCCGTACATTGCATGCGGCGAATGCGCATGGTGCAAGCGCGACGACGCGATGCATTGTTCCAAGCTCCGCAGCCTCGGCCTCGGCCAGCTCCCCGGCGCCTACGCGGAGTTCGTCGCGTGCAGCGCCGCGAGCCTGCTCAAACTCCCCGCCAACGTCAGCTCACGCGCCGGCGCGCTGGTTGAGCCGCTCTCGGTCGGATTGCACGGCGTAAATCACGCGTCGATCGAACCGGGGATGGGCGTAGTCGTGATGGGCGCGGGACCGATCGGCCTCTCAACCTTGATCTGGGCCAAGGCCAAGGGCGCAAGCGCGGTAGTAGTATCGGAACTCGCGCCCGGCCGCACCGAGCTTGCGATGAAACTAGGCGCCAGCGCCGTCGTGAATCCGACGGAAAGCGATCCCGCCGAAGCGGTGAAATCGATCACCGGCCGCCCGCCCGAGGTCGTCTTCGAATGTATCGGCGTCAAATCCACGCTCGGCGCCGCCATCGGGATGGTCGGGCGTCACGGTCAGGTGGTCGTCATCGGCGTCTGTATGGAAGCCGACAGCATCTTTCCGCTGAGCTGCGTGATGAAGGAAGTACAAATCAATTTTGCGCTCGCATACACCCGCGGCGAATTCCAGGAAACCATCGACGCGCTCTCGAACGGCACCATCGACGCCACGCCGATGATCACCGACGTCATCAACGTCGAGCAGGTCCCCGAGATGTTCACCGCGCTAAAGCGACCAGGTACGCGCGCCAAAGTGATGGTGGAATTTCCGCACTGATCTTTCTTATCATTGGGTGCAGGGATCACCTCTGCCAAAGGAAGTGTGAAACCCACCGCGGGTTTCACATTCAATAAAGTGATTTGCCCTTCCCCTAAACCCCGAAAAATTCCTTGATCGCCGCCAACGCCTCGACTTCCGTCAACGACGGGGCATGCCCCACGCCCGGCACCTCGACGGCTTTCGCCTGCTTGTGCACCTTGCACATCCTGCTCGCCGTCGCGCTCGCCAGGATATCGCTCTCCCCTCCGCGCACGATCAGGACCGGGCACGCGATCCGCGCGTACGGTACCCACAAATCAAATCGCTGCTGCGCGGTGCCGCCGCGAAGCGGGCGACGCACGCTAGGATCCATCTTCCATACCAGGCTGCCGTCGGCGCCCGGCTTGACCGACCATTTCACCTGCTCGCCGATCACATCGTCAGCGAGCTTCGCCATCGGCGGATAATTTTCCCTGTAGTACTTCACCACTTCGCCAAGGTCTTTGAAGCGTTCCGGCGCCTCACCGACGTAATTCGCGATTCGCGCCACGCCCGCGGGATCGATTTCGCAACCGATATCGTTGATCACCAGCCGCTCGACGCGCTCCGGCCACCCGCCCGCGTACGTCATCGAGATTATTCCGCCCATCGACGTGCCAATCAGACTCGCACGCGCTGCGCCCAGCTCCTCAAGCATTCGCCCGAGGTCCGTCATATAATTTTGCGGGAGATATTCCGTCGGCGGACCCCACTGGCTGTCGCCGCGCCCCCGCACGTCAACCGATATCACGTGATACTTAGCCGCCAGATGCGGCGCGAGCGCGTCAAAGTTGTGCGCGTTGCCACTCAGCCCATGCACGCATACGACCCACGGCGCGCCCTCATTGCCGTAATCCAAGTAGTGGAGCCGAAGACCGTTCGCGCTGATGAATTTATCGGATGCCATTATTTTTTTTCATCTCCGTCTCTCAATTCGGATGCGGCGTTTGCGCAAGCTGCCACAATCTCTCGGGCACGATTATCAATCGCCGTCCCTCGCGCGTGATAACGCCCTCGCGCTCGAAGTCGTTGAGCTGCTCGGTCGTGCGCTGCCGCGACGCTCCCACCAACTCCGCCAAATCCGCATGCGTCAGCTTGATCGTCAGCAGCGTCCCGCGCGAGTCGCGCACGCCGAATTTTTCCGCCAGCTCGAGCAGAGCACCCGCCAGCCGCTCGCGCAGTCCGAGCCCCACGAAGTTCGCGTACCGAACCAGCATCCCCCACCAGCGCCCGACCGTCGCGTCTAAAATAATGCTGAGCCGCTCGAGCGGAACGCCGAGCACAGTATCCACAAAAATTTCCGGCTTCACCACCGCGACGAGGCAATCGCTGTACGCTTCGCATCGAAACGGCCGCGTGGTCTGCGGCAGCAACGACGACAATCCGAACACCTCGCCCGGCCCCACGAATCCCACCAGCACGCGCTGCTCGCGGTTCACGTAACAGAGCTTCGCCACGCCCGACAGCAGAATATAGACGTGACTCGACGCCTCGCCCTCGCGGAAGATCGCGCCTTCGCGCCGCACCTTGAGCGGTGCCGACGCCGCCGCCAACTGACGTGCCTGCTCGTCACGCATCCACGAGAGCGACTTGAGCCGCGTGATCGATTTCAGATCTATTGCGAGATCCCCAGCCACGGACGCTACCTACCACAATCACCCCAATTGTCGCGAATGTGACACTGCGCGCGATTTTTCTCCCCGATTTGCTCCTTTTGTCACACCTGCGACAAACGTAAGTGTATCTAATCCTTGACCTAACTGTCATATTAACGGAACTTACTTAACCAACAATGAGGCACGTTCACAGAACCCGAGAGGAATCCCCCATGGCCACCAACGACGACAACCCAAGGAGCAAACTGAATTCCATCGACTCTACTTTTTCCGACGAAGTCCTGAAGCTCGCACAATGCCTGATGCCCGAGCCGCCTACCTCCAAGGTAAAGCGGATCGTTGCCAACATCACCGATAAGGGGATCGATCGCCAGCTGCATGAAATAGGTTGGAAGGCGTACGACACCGTTATCGGCGCTGCCAACAACGCCACCAATCGTGTCTTCACCAGTCCCGCCGTCGGCCAGGTCCTCGGCGGTGCAATCGACATCATCCTGCGCTACCAGCGCTTCAACGCCGCGGTCGCCGGCGCGTTCTTCTCGGCGCTGTGGCCCGCAGTCGGCCTGCCTTCCGCGACCGAAGTCGAAGCAATCCGCAGCGACGTGCGCGCGATGCGCGAGGAGCTGCGCGACGCCGTCGCCGAGCGCGACTCGAAAGACGACTTCGCAAGCGAACTCCATATCGCCGTCCGCGAGTCGATCGTCAGCCAGCAGGCCGACGAAAAAATCTCCGCGCGCAAAACCAACGGACATCCGGCAACTCACATCGATCCCGCGACCATGCCCGCGAAGAAGTCCAGCGTCTATCAATTCTCGGTCTGGTCGGGATGGCCCGGCGCGGATCCAATGGAGCCAGGTGAAGATGTCGGCAATTAACGAAATCGCTTCGCTCTGGATGGAAGGCACGATGCGCACGCTCGACGCGTTTCGCACCGGCTTCGGCGCCACGATGGACGATCCGCCGCCCGCGACGCGCTCGCGCGTGATCTACGAGTCGGGCCTCGTGCGACTCCGCCATTACGAGGCGCGCGGCGCCAACAAGAAGCGCGTGCCCCTGCTCCTCATCTACTCGCTCATCAAACGCCCGTTCATCCTCGACCTCCAGCCCGGCCGCAGCGTCGTCGAGTATCTCGTCAAACAAGGCTTCGACGTTTACCTGATCGATTGGATTCCGCCCCGCTCCGACGACCGGAATCACGGCTTCGACGAATACGTAAACACCGACATCGCCAACGCCGTCCGCGCCATCCAGATCTATACGGGCATCGAGCAGATCTCGATCCTTGGCTACTGTTTCGGTGCGTTGCTCGGCTTGATCTACAGCGCACTGCACAGCGGCAATGTGAAAAATCTCGTCACCTTGACGATCCCGCTCGACACCAGCCCGCGCCAGTTGCCTATCGAGCATCTTACCGCCGCGATGACTTCGCGCAGCGCGAAGGTGATCGTCGACATGTACGGGAACGCGCCGGCCTGGATGATGTACTCGTTCTTCAACACGCTCGCGCCCACGCATCACCTGCTCGACAAGTTTGTCGGTGCGTACCGAAGCTCCGCGCGCCCGGGCTACCTCGACACGTTTAAACTGTTCGAGCGATGGCTCCACAGCGACGTGCCGATGGCCGGTCGAATCTTTCTCGAGACCTCCGAGATGTGGCGCGAGAACTCGCTGATGAAGGGCACGATGAAGGTCGGCGAAACGATTGCGGACCTCACGCGCATCGCAATGCCACTGCTTAACGTCATCGGCGACCGCGACGACATCGTCAACCCGCTATCGAGCGAGCCGCTGCCCGAACTGGTGTCGAGCGGCGACAAACAGAATCTGCATTACCCAACCGGCCACATGGGCGCTGCGATCAGCGCCGACTCGCTTAAGCGGCTATGGCCACAAATCGCGACCTGGCTGAGCGCCCGCGATGACTGAGAACGTAAAACCGCCGGTTTCGTCGCGTTCGCGACAAAAGAGACGGGCAAAACCGGAATCGACGACTAACGTTAGTAAACCAACCGGCGGGCTCGCGCCGCGCCGACAAGCAGGAGAAGAGGATATGGCAGAAAAAGAGAACGGTTCAGTGTTCGAGGGTCTGTTGAGCGTCGAGGGCGCAAAGAAGTTCGCCGCGTGGTATATCGACACCACCGAGAAAGTCGCCAAGCAGGCGATCGATTTCCAGGCCTCGGCCACCCAGTGGGCCAAGGAAACCCCACTCGCGGCGATCTTCGATGCGCAGATCGAATACGGCAAAAAGTTCGTCGAGCGTTCCGCCAGCGCCGCGCGTTCCCTCTGGCGCCTCGAATAAATCCTACCGCGACTTGATGAACCGATCGTAGGGGCGCCCCTATGTGGGCGCCTGCGGGCGGCCATAGTAGTGGCCGCCCCTACGGTCCGGACCGCGCCCGCGAACCGGCGTGATTGCTGGTTACACTTCGACTATCCTCTGAACTAGTCTTTCTCTGAGCACATGGCCTCCGAAGTCACCGCTGCCGCCGACTCATCCGACGCACCCGAGATCTCCCGCGAGGAGGTCCAGCGCCGGCTGCACGATTCTTCGCTCACAATCGTGGACGTCCTGCCCGAAGCGTCGTACGTAGAGGCGCACATTCCGGGCGCTATCAACATTCCTCTTGAGCAGCTTCGCACTCGCGCGCGTGAGCTGCTTCCCGACCATGCCGCCGACATCGCCGTCTACTGCGGGCAATTCACATGAACTCGCAGCGAGCAGGCGGTCGCCTTGCTGCATGAACTCGGCTACTCGAACGTTCGCGATTATCGCGCAGGACTCGCCGACTGGGTGGAATCTGGCGCACCAACCGAGAGCGTAGCTGAGGCTGCCTTGCAGCCGGACCAGGCAGGAGCCGTGTTCGCCGGGCCTCCGCTGTCGATTTCGCCGGACGGAGAAATCGGCCGCGGCCCCGCGCGCGTCTCCCGCATGCGCCGATTCGACAACTCCGTCCTGGATCTCGTCCAGCAACGCTCCACCCTCCAGCTGTTCCTCATCTGGATCGGAACGATCCTGCTGAGTGGCTTCGCCTACTGGCTTGGCGCGCGGATAGGCGCGCATGGCCTGGTCGAAGCAGGCCACCCGGTTGGCGCCGACCTCAACGGATTCGGAAGCGCGCTCTACTTCAGCTTCGTGACCGCGACTTCGATCGGCTACGGCGACATCGTGCCGGTCGGGGGCGCGCGTGTGATCGCGGTCGCCGAGGCGATCGCCGCACTACTTATTTTCGGCGCGGTCGTCGCCAAGTTCGTCTCTCATCGGCAGGAAGTGCTGGTAAGCGAAATCCACCGCGTCACTTTCGAAGAACGGCTCGACCGCGTTCAGACCAACCTGCACATGGTGATTTCGGAACTGCTCTCGATCGCTGCGATGTGCGAGTCGCCGCACGCGCCGCTGAATCGAATCCGCGCCCGCCTGGAGAGCGCCACGCTGCTCTTCCAGGGCGAGCTGCGTACGACCCACGATCTCCTCTATCAGCCGCGGCTGATGGTCGAGGAAGGGGTCCTCGCCTCGATTCTCGCGGCACTGTCCTCGGCCATGAGCGTATTGTCCGACCTGCTTGCAAATCTGCCGCCGGAATTTTCGCGCTCTCAGCCACTCGATATTTCGCTACAGAACATCGCGCGCCTCGCCGAGGACATTTGCGGCGAGTGCGTCCCCCATACCTACACGCCAAGGCTCGTATTCTGGATGGATCGCATACAGGCAACAGCGCGCTGCATAAAGTAAGTACGAAGGAAGGTCGAAGTCACGATTGTCCCCCTTTCCACTTGGGTCGGTCAGCCCTACCGCCCACGCATGCGTCCATCTCTAAGCACCGGCAACAGCATCGAAGGATAGTCGGGCGACCCTGCGAAAACCGTTGATCTTATCGGCGGCCGATACTCAAATGCGCGGGTGGTAACGAACGGCCTCCCGAATACGTCAGCGTGGCTAACAACGATGACGAATCGCAGCGACAGGTTGAACTGCCGGACCTCGTCCAGCGTCTGAAGTGGCAGTCGCAATCCTAAGCAAAAGCCTTCCGCCTTCTCTCCACCACCGATGACATTGGCGCGAACGTTCCCATCCGTCGTGCCGATGGCGGCAAGCTTCAGATCCGTATTTTTGAGCGCGCCCCTGCCCAGCAGCATCCGCACCCGGATTCGGCGGACTACGCTGATGCCTTTCCCGCGATTGCGCAACATGAACCTGAGCGTGACGTTGGCAATATTGCTGGAACCCGCGACTGCGTACCTCAATGGCTCAATCGCAATATTTTCCGCCATGCTTCGAGCGGCGAGCGTCGTCGGCATCGGCAACGACATCCCAATCTCCTGCTCTTCGACAAACAAGTACGGTCGTTCCGCGTTGAGCGCTAGGGTCGTTAGCTCGACGCTCTGGCGTGCGGTCGCCTGCGCCGCCGCCGCCATCTCCTGCTGATGACGACTGAAGTCTCCGAGCCAGCCCGCCGCGAGCGCCGCCATTTCGGCGTTCCGGCGCGCTGCCGTTTCCGCCGTCTCCGCCATCTCCTGTTGCCTGCGCCTGAAGTCTCCGAGCAAGTCCGCAACAAGAGCCGTCAGCTCGACGCTCTGGCGCGCGGTCACCTGGGCCGCCGCCGCCGTCTCCTGCTGATGACGACCGAGGTCTCCGAGCCAGCCCGCAGCGAGCGCCGCCAGTTCTTCGTTCCGGCGCGCGGCTGTTTCCGACGCCTCCGCCACCTCCAGTTGCCTGCGCCTGAAGTCTCCGAGCAAGTCCGCAACAAGAGCCGTCAGCTCGACGCTCTGGCGCGCAATCGTTTCAGCCGTCTCGACCATGTCGTTTCCGCGGCGGCCGAAATTGGAGCAACCCTGCGGTGAGAGTCGTCAGTTCGATGCTTTGGCGCGCGATCGTATCAACCGCCTCCGCCAGCTTCTGTTGTTTGCGCCCGAAATCCTCGAGTAAGCCGGTAGCGAGTGTCGGCAATTCGACGCTCTGCCGCGCGATTGTCTCAACCGCCTCAGCCGTCTTCTTTTGCTTGCGACCTAGGTACCAGAGGAGGCCCGTGAAGATGGCGAAAAAAATTGCGGAGCATACTGTCGCAATCTCTCCAACAATTTTCCATCGCCCTTCAGAGGAAGGCGGCGTCGTTGGAGCGGCGTAGTTGAAAGTCCCGTAGTAGTTGTAAGGTTTGTCAACCGTGAGCGTGTGTACCTCGCCTGCGGGGCGTTGCTGGGCGGGCGTCGCCGATGGACTGCCGCTCGGCTCACTGGCGATGCTTCCCCGCGCGGCGCAGAAAAGTGTGGCCAGAGTTATCCCGACCAACGCCCACAATGGCTTCGAGTGCTTCATTCAAGCTCGGCGGATAAACCGGAATCGGTCTGGCCTTTGGCACAAATAAAGACTCAGAGCAAGGAGAGCTCTAACTTAGCGCTTGGCCGTGCGCGCTCGTCCTGGCCAGCGGCGCTGCCCATCAGGTTGGCATTGCGTGAGGCGCAGGGCGCCATCTATGCCGCGATACAGGCTACCAGCTTCGGGTAACTCCGACGCGCGGCCGCGGCCGCCGTACTATGTGTCTGCGCGTCGCCTTGGCGGGATGCTTCCGATTTCACGCCACCGCTTCGTAGCACAGCAAGACCTTTCCATTGCCGAAGGTCCGCGTCTTTGTCAGCTTCAGGTTCAGCGCCTTTTTGATGCCGTCGAACATCGTCCTCCCCTGGCCAAGAACGACAGGGGTCAGAACGATTTGGAACTCATCGATCAGACCTTCCTGCGCCAGTTGCGCCACGATGCTGCCGCTTCCCAAAATCGCCATGTCTCTTCCGGGCTCTTGCTTCATCTTTCGTATTTCTGCGGCCAGCCCGCCATTCACCAACTTCGTATTGTTCCACGACGCTTTGTCCAGCGTTTTCGAAAACACAACCTTCGGCAGACTATTCATCCTTTCCGCCACGATAGGATCGTTTTTTGTCGCCAAGGGTGTCGGCCAGTAGCTAGCCATGAGCTCATAGGTAATCCTGCCGAACAACAGCTGGCCCCCGTTAATTGCATTATCCGCGACAAAGGCATTGAACTCCGCGTCGTTGTCATTCTTGGACCAACTGAAATCGCCGTTCACCCCGGTAAAGTAGCCATCGAGCGTCACGCTATTGGAAGCGACCAGTCTCCGCGTCTGAGCGTATTGCATATGAAATCTCCCTGATTGAGAGCTTTGCGCATCCCTCCACGCTCTGGCGCGAGGTCATCGCTTAAGAGCAATCCGTCGGATAAAAATGATCGGTGCTCTGCCTTCGTTCGTCACGATATTTTTTGACTGCCGCCACCAGTCTGCTCTGCTCGATTCTTGCCTCGTCGCCGACCCTCGCACAAATGGACTACGAAACGGGCAACGATACCGTCTTCGCGCATTCCGAGACTCTCCCGTGGTGGCTCTCGGCGCAAGGCAACTTCATCTTCCAATGGCATCCGCGCTTTCACGCCGACTACAGCGGCGCCAACAGCTTCGAGCATGCCTCCGAACAGGCCGCTTCCGAAGTCACCACGCTCTACACCGGTCTCGAGTTGTCGCCGACGCTTGAAGCCGTCGCGGATTTCGAAAGCGCCGGCGGCAGCGGGCTCAGCCAGACTCTCGGCCTGGCCGGTTTTCCCAATCTCGACGCGGTTCGCAACCCCGGCCTGAGCGCGACTCCTTACCTGGCCCGGCTCTGGTATCGCAAAGTGATCGCGCTAAGCGACGATACCTTCAGCGTCGAGCGCGACCCTCTCTCGATCCTCAGCACCCTGCCGGTCCGCCGCCTCGACATCCACGTCGGCAAGTTCGACATGGTGGACTTCTTCGACCTCAACAGCATCGCTAACGACAGTCACACGCAGTTCATGAACTGGACCGTCGTAAACAACGGCGCCTACGACTACGCCGCCGACACGCGCGGCTACACCTGGGGCGGCGTGATCGACTACGAAGATCGCGCGTGGGGCATTCGCTTCGCCGAGGCCCTCGTCTCCAAGCGCCCCAACGGCCTCAATCTTCAAAAGAACCTTCAGGATGCGCACTCGGAGAACTACGAAATTGAGTTTCGTCCGGAATTGATCGAAAAGCGCGACACCGCCGTTCGACTCCTCGCGTTCACCAACTTCGCGAACATGGGCGACTACCACCAGGGGATCGATCTGTTCGCGCAGGGAAAGACTCCGGTGCCCGAGATCACCGACCATCCACGGCAGACGGAACTGAAGTACGGAGTCGGCGTCAACGCCGAGCAGGAATTCACCGGCTATCTGAGAGGCTTCGTCCGCGCCGGATGGAACGAAGGCGAGCACGAATCCTTCAACTACACCGAAGTGAACGAGACGGTCGCGTTCGGAGGCGACCTCCGCGGGGTCCTATGGAATCGCCCCCAGGACAAGTTCGGCGTGGCGTTCGTCGGCAACGGCCTCTCCCAAAGACATCGCCAGTACCTGGCCGAGGGCGGCCTGGGCTTCCTCCTGGGTGACGGCGCGTTAAGCTACGGCCCCGAGAAAATCATGGAGTGCTACTACAACTTCCCAATCCCGGTGCACGCCGGCTTCTTCGGCGCCGTGGATCTCCAATACATCGACAACCCCGGCTACAACCGCGCCCGCGGCCCGGTGGTAGTCCCCGGAATGCGCCTCCACGTGGAACTCTGACCCTCGCGCCCGTCGCGCGACCACCCGTTCCGACTCCTCGCCGATCGTTACGACGGAGCCAGCAAATACCTCACGTGGATCGTCAGCCTCTGCTGGCCCCCTTTGTAACTGAACCGTGCATCGTCAAACTTGGGCGGTCCAAACTTGCCGACCGCGCCATTCGATGCGCCCACACCTTCCTTTGGCATTCCGATGAAATTGCGATCGAGTTTTCCGTTCCCGTTGTCGTCGTGAAACACTGCAACCGCATAGTTGCCGGGCGCGACGTCGCCGAAAACGCATACCGCCTGCCCGTTTTCGATCTTGCTCTTTGCCGTCTTGCCGGCTTTCGAGGAATCCCCCGCCACTGCGGGTCTGCTCTGCACAATTCTCGCCGTGTCGCCGGCCGTCGCCGACATCGACTACGACACCGGAAGCTACACCGTCTTCGCGGATTCGGAGACCCATAGTGGTTCTCCGCGCAAGGCAACTTCATCTTCCATTGGCATCCGCGATTTCATGCCGCATAAGCGGCGCAGGCATGATGACTCTAACTCTATGGCATGATAGCAAGGGCTCTAACACAGCCTTTGCTCGTTGCGCTCTACCTATGGTGACGAACCCCGATGGCCTGCACGCTCACTCACTTACTGATAGGTTTTCGCGCCTTAGAGTTCTGCGTTCTCTTTCCTTTCCCGACTACCAACCACTGTCATCAAAGCTTAACCGGTTCGATCACACCTACTGCTTGACCTAAGCGCGCACCGGTGCGATAAGCCGGATTGTAGCACTGGCTGATCGTTTTGTTTTCCTTTTGGTCGGGATTCAAGGGGGTGAGTTCACTTATGAGTACCTCCCTTTCTCGCTTTCCTTTTGCCGAAAGTCGCGCGCCATCCCGCATGAGTAAGACTCCGTAGGAATTGAGAGTCTTAGTCTGGGCGCTCAAATTTCTCTCGAGCAGCGCCACGCAACCCGCATCGTCCGGAGGTGAGCGGCGGCCCGGGAAGGAGAGAGTGAGATGAGAACATTAACGGCGGGCGCCTTGGCGCTCGGCTTTATGGCGATTGCGGCTTCGGCAGCTCACGCCGATACGTACGCCTGTGTAAACAACAGTTCAGGCGAAGTGAAGATTGTCGCGAGCTGCACCGTCGGGACGAATGCGAGCCCATGCCACCACAACGATACCTGCGACTTGATTTTCGCCTCTGGCACGATTCTACAGCGACTGGCCGCGGACTTCCAAAATGACACCTCTCTCGGCGGTGAAGAGGTTAGCACGACCGCAACTCCAGCTGCTGGCGGCTTATTGGTATATTCGAAAACGCTCCCGATCCCGTTTGGCGTGGCCTACATTACATTTTCCGCTCAAGGTGATGTGCACAATGGGTCGGCCATGCTGATGCAGGCCTCCGTCACCGATGCAGCAGGTAATGAAACGATCTGTCAGCCACTGGCAGGGCAAACCGGCATAGGCGGCGGCGGACCTCACCTGTTCCCGGGATGGTACACGCTGCTTCACCTGCCACAGCCGGGCACTGACACGGGCAACTGTAACGACGGTGGCGGGTGCACGGCAGACTGCCATGACAACAACATCATGTTCTCGTGCTGCTCTCAAACAACACCTGACACCGCGGCGACCACCCATACAGTCAAGATCAGGCTGCTGACCTGCCCGGAGGTGTCCCCAACGTCGCCTTTTACGAAAGGTCGACCATCTACGTTGATGGGTCGCCGAATCCTGGCGGCAATCTTTGCACGGGAGTCGGGCTCCCCTGACGAGTTGC
>Ga0074046_10002353_pt1 | contig 16443 bp, 23 predicted proteins | sample BogForMeECP23OM3_FD_94441 | JGI IMG/M metagenome (GOLD analysis project Ga0074046, IMG submission 94441) | Bog forest soil microbial communities from Calvert Island, British Columbia, Canada - Bog Forest MetaG ECP23OM3 | ecosystem: Environmental > Terrestrial > Soil > Wetlands ...
GCAAGGCTGCCGGCAATCCTCGCCATCATCCTCATCGTGGCGGGGGCCGGGGTTTATTTACTGAAATTACGATCGGGAAACCGATGATTTTTTTGTGAGGCTGAATTATTATCGTATTTTTTTAAATTAGCACCAAATTGATTGTCGGTTGCGCACTCACTTTTGCTGGCTCATGCGAGGCAACATAAAATGTTAAAAAAAATCTGAACTCTTATCCTGTTACTTCTTCCGGTGCTTCGCCTTCTTCTTCGGTTCGTCCCTGGCCATCGACATCAGGTCGATGATATACGAACCCTCCTTGCCCACGCTGACGATACGCTCGTCAGTCTGGGCCATCTTCTCGAGGTTCAATTCGTAGGAACCGGGGGAGACGATACGGATCGTCTCGACCCGGTCGTACATCTCCACCTGTTTTTTCCCGGGTCCTACTTCGAGGACTTCCTCGTGCGACTCGTCCGCGATCTCCTCTATGGACTTCTCCTCGAGGACGTCCTTGTTGAGTTCCGCCTCCTTGACGTAGAGGAACTTCTTGTTGCCGCAGCTGGCGCACCCTTTCAGGATCTCGGTAGACCCGTCCTTATATTCCCGCCCGCATTTCGTACATTTGTGCGGCATTGTCTTCACCCGAAATATTCGAGCATCGTATCGTAGAGATCCTCGACATTCCTGCCCTCAAGCCCCGAGATCGCGACCACGGGGTGCTGGGGGAACGCGCTACGGATCCGGCCCGGTGCCGCATCCGGCAGATCAATCTTATTGGCGACGATGATCACCGGCAGGTCCCGTGCCTCGATGATCCCGATCATCATGATATTGACCTGCATGAATGGGTCGAGCGTAGCATCCAGCATATAGACAACACCGTCGATATCCTCGCGGAGCCAGTGCATTGCTTCCGCCACGCCCTCTGTTGCTTCACGTGCCCGGATGATCGACTCCTCTTTCTCCATCCCGAATTCAAGGAACTCGTGGTAGTCGATCTTGGTCGTGACGCCCGGGGTATCCACGATATCGATCGTGATCGTGCTGCCGTTTGCCCCCGAGATGATGATGTCTTCCTTCTTCCGGGCCCTGCGGGTCTCGTGCGGGATCTCGCTGACCGGACCTACGGCGTCGCCGGTCCAGTCCCGGGCAATGCGGTTGGCGAGCGTGGTCTTGCCCGCATTCGGCGGCCCGTAAATGCCGATCCGGGTCTTTTTCTTCTTGAAAAATGTGTTGAGGAAACTTGCGAATTTCTTCTTTACCGTGCCAAAAGTCTGATAAAATATCTTCACTGTTCACCTCACCTGTGTAAGGGTTGTACTCAGGTATGCAATATATACCATAATCCGTTAGTAGTGTATAGAATACGCAGTTTATTATGTTTCTTATCCCGGCCAGCCCATCTCCCGCCGGTAAACCCTCCCGGGGAGAGATGGAACGATCCGGATATTACCCTCACGCATCGGGTGTTGCCATGGCCACATTGTATTTATACAAGGGAAAGGGAGTATGCTAATTGTAATCATCAGTATCAGGCACTTCAAGGAGGTGACTCATGAAAAAGACATCCAACGCAATCCAGTTTGAGACCCGCGTCCCCCTTCGGGAGGTGATGAAGACAAACCCGGTCATGATCGACATCGAGGCGACCGCTGCACAAGCGGCCAGGTCCATGTGCGAAGAAGAGGTCGGGAGCGTCATCATCCTCCGGCACAACAAGCCCACCGGCATCGTGACCGAGGAAGATCTCGCCTGCAAAGTGGTGGCAAAAGATCTCAAACCGAGCACAGTACGGGTTAACGAAATCATGAGCACGCCACTCATTACGGTGAGTGCGGAGAAGACTGTAGGCGATGCCGCCCGAATGATGGTGAAGCATAAGGTAAGGAGGCTCCCGGTTGTCGATGAGCACAAGATCGTGATCGGTATCGTGACCGTCCGGGACCTCCTTACCGTATCCAACGAGCTGAACGAGCTCCTGACCGATCTCGTAGAGATCAACCGGGAGGAGATCGTCGAGCAGGGAATGTGCAACCGTTGTAGCCAGATGTCTGATGACCTCAAGCGGGTAGACAATGTGATGCTCTGCCCGCGCTGCCGCGAGGAGGAAAATATCACATGAGGACAGCACAGGATTTCATGGTTGAGATTCCTGTGCTGAAACATACCGACCAGATGACGAAGGCACGGCAGATCCTGCGGGATGACCGGTTCCGGGAAGTCTATGTCGTGGACGCAAAGAAGAACCTCCTCGGCTATATCGACATCACGGACGGCCTGCGGGTGACCGCAACCAAATCCAACATCACGATCGAAGGCTTCGTGCGGGAGGCGCCACGGGCACTTCCGGAAGACCCGATTGAACAGGTGGCAAAGGCGATGCGACAGTATCGTACTGACAGTTCTGCCATCATGGACTGTAAGTCACATATCCTGGGAGGGGTCCTCCTGGCGGACCTGTTCCCGGTCATCATCTCCCGGAACGAGCTGCACGGCCCGGTATCCCGGCAGATGTCGACCGATGTTGTAGCGGCAGGTCCGGAGGACGCACTCCAGAAGATCTCGGCGCTGATCGTGGAGAGCGGTTTTACCGCGTTCCCGGTCCTGAAGAAGAAGACGCTCGTGGGGCTCATCTCGCGGCGGGACCTGATCAGCAGTAAACGCGTGAGGACGGCGATTGCACAGCACGCGGGCACCACAATCGGAGACGTGATGGCCCGCGAAGTCTTCACGATCGGGGCTGACGAGCCGATCAGCGCTGCGGCGGAACTGATCGTGAAACACGATGTCAGCCTCCTGCCGGTCACCGAAGACGGGCATGTGGTCGGCGTAGTAAACCGCCATGATATCCTCGGGGCTCTTGCATTAAGGACGGCACGGGGCCGGGCTGCAGGGCCCGGCACGAATAAGGGAACGGAATCGCCGGGCGGACACGTCCCGGCGCACATGAACAATAGATAATATATCGGAGGGTGAATGCACCAGAACGGGCATGGCATCAGGCAGGGCGACAGGCTCCTGAAGATGCAGGGAACGCTCGACCGGGGGCCGGTTGAGTTCAGGTCCCATATCGTGGAACAGGAAGGGGAGGTCATGGCGATCGCAACCCGCGACGTAGTATCGGTTCCGCCGACACGGACAATCCTGGCTGCCGTAGAGCAAATGACTGCGTGCGGGTTCCGCAGGCTTCCTGTCACGGACGCAGGCACGAATAAACTGCGGGGGATACTCACATCAGGAGATGTCATCAGCCTTCTGGGCGGGGGCGACACGTCCCGGCTTGTTGGTGAGAAGCACCACGGCAACCTGATCGCCGCAGTGAACGAGAGCGTGCGGGCTATCATGACCCGGCAGGTGGTCACGCTCCCGGATAACGCACGGATCCGGGAAGCGGTCGATATGATCGTGACAAAGAAGATTGGCGGGCTGCCCATTGTGGACAAACACGGGGTGCTCGCCGGGATCGTAACCGAGCGCGATGTACTCCGCGTGCTCGGCGCCGAGCGGAGCACCCTGCACGTGGAAGACGTGATGAGCCAGTCCCTCCGGGTCACGACCCCGGACTGCCCGATCGCAACGGTCACCCATGACATGATGAAGTACCGCTTCCGGCGGTTGCCGGTGGTAAGCGAAGACGTGCTTTACGGTATAGTCACTGCCACCGACCTCATGCGGTATCTCGGGAGCAGGGAAGTCTTCACCCGGATGACGACGGGTAACGTTGCGGAGGTTACGGATCTCCCGGTCCGGACCCTGATCTCAGGCGAGCTCACAACGACCACGCCTGAGAAGAACATTAACGAGGCGGCCCGCGAGATGCTGGACAGGAACATCGGGGCGCTGCCGGTGATAGAGGACTCGCGGCTGATAGGGCTTGTAACCGAGTTCGACCTTGTCCGGGCATTTGCCCGGGGGTGAGGGCAGTGCAGGCGCGTGATATTATGAGTACCCCGGTCTTCGTGGTATCCCCGGAAGATACGGTGGCCCATGCCCGCAGGCTGATGGTACGCCACAAGATCTCCCGCCTCCCGGTCATGGAGAACGGGAGGATGACCGGCATCATCACCAAGAAGGACATTGCCTACCGGCTCCGGCAGGGCGAGCCTGCATGGCGCCGCCGGCCACCTGACCGGATACCGGTGGGCGCCCTGATGACGGAACACCCGGCCGTGGTGTCTCCCGACGAGGGGATACGGCAGATTGCGAGGCTGTTTGTCGAGAAGATGATCAGCAGCGTCCCGGTTATGGACGCCGGCGTGGTGAGCGGGATCGTGACCAAGACCGATCTGATGAAATCCGCCCTTGTCCGGGCACTCACGTGCCCGGCCGGGAACGTGATGGAGGATCTGGCAGTAGTCAGCCGCTACCATTCGCTCGATCACGTGATCGGCGTGATGCGGGAACGCAACGACAAGGTGCTGGTGGTCGACGATGATGGTGCCCCGGCCGGTATCATCACCGAGACAAACCTTGCCTTCTTTGACGAGGAACCGAAACTGTCGGGTGTGATCGGAAGAGACGTGACGATACAACGACGCAGAGAGGCGGACGGGCCGGGCGGGCAGGACCTGCTCGCAGTGACCGCAGTGACGGCGGAGGACCTCATGACCTCCCCGGTCATTACGATATTGGCGGAGATCCCGCTCCCGGACGCCATCGCACTGATGGGAAAACACCATGTCAACAGCCTCGTTGTCATGGAGAAGAATACCCCTGCGGGGATCCTGAAACGCGATGATATCATAAAGGAAGTGGCGAAATGACAAAAGAAGTTTTTATCAGGGATGTAATGGCAAAACCGGCAACCATTGCCAAATCGGCAAAAATCACCGAAGCACTCGATAAGATGCTCGACGGGGGTTTCGATCCCCTGATCGCAGTCAATAACAACACCGTGGTAGGCACGGTCTCGCGGCAGGCAATTGCGCAGAAGCTCGGCAGCAAACAGAACTCCGACCTTGCTCCCACGGCGATACACGTGGCCAGTGTGGTCGAGGAGGACTTCACGAGCGTCTATCCCGATGAAAATGTCAATATCCTGGTCCCCCTCCTCCAGAAGTACAAGCTTGTGGTGGTCTATGACAGCGACCACAAGCTGATTGGGCAGGTGACTGCGGGCGACCTGCTGAAGAAGTACCATCCTGAGAACGGCATTGCTGATGCGATCGAGAGGGCGGTGACGATCGAAGCCGACGAGCGGGTCGTCCACCTCAGGCGCCGGATGCTGGACGACAACATCACCCGGTTCGTTGTGACCGAGCACGAGAAGTATACCGGCATCGTGACAGAGACTGATGTGGCGATTGCCATGCGGAACTTTCGGAAGTCTGTGGACGACAACCACCAGGACCACCGGATCCGGAACCTGCTCGTCAAGGATATCATGAGCGCCCCACTGATATCGGCGGAACGATCGGCAAAGGTTGCCGACGTCGTTGCCACGATGCTGAAGAAGAATATCAGTGCGGTGGCGGTCCTGGAGACAGGAAAGCTTGCGGGCTTCGTCACCCGGCATTCGCTCGTTAACGCGCTCTGATCCGCTACCGGATCTTATTTTCCCTCTTTTTTGTTGACATCCCCGGGCTGAAACGATTGTTATTAGCTTTTTATTTAGAAGAGAGGAGGGACCGTGCCTGCCCCCCATCACCGCCCCTGCGCATTGTGATGCCTGAGGGAATTACCTTGTCCGGGAGTTATCGCAATCGGAGGTTGCCACAGCGGCGGGGGGGAATCCCGAGAGCGTCAACATTTTATAAGAAGTTCTCCAGAGCACTTTTTGCACTCTCCATTTTTCACGGGGCAGTGGGTAAGCCTGCGGGCATTCCTGCGGTAGAGTGTCATTTGATAGCCGCCCGATGAGAAAACCTGAAACCTTTGTTACAGCCGGACCAGGAAAACGACCCCGACAATAATCCCGATCGCTACGATCGTCCACCGGAGCCGGGCAGGGTCAATCCTTCCCGCGATCGTCCCCCCCGCAGCCCCGCCGAGCAGGGCACCCACTGCCATGACGAGGGCGAGTGGCCAGATCACGAGGCCGGTGAAGAGGAAGAAGATTGCCGCTGCTGTGTTGACTGCAAGAGAGAGGCACTGCTTGAGAGCATTAAGCCGGGTGAGGTTGTCATCGATGAAGAGGCCGAGTACGGCAAGCACGATCACCGAGAGGCCAGGGCCGAAGTACCCGCCATAGACCGCGGCAAGGCCCACCGGCAGGACCGCCCTCCTGCACCCGGTAAGATCCCGCCCTTCGGAAGTTGCATCCTGGGCCCGGGCAGCGTGTATGGTGATCCACGCCTTCACCCGGTCCTGTACCGCAAGCAGCCCGGCAGCCATCAGGATCAGGAAGGGGACGAGCAGCTGGAATGTCTGTGCACTGATGGCGAGCAGCAGTATTCCCCCGGCCACGCCCCCGATAATAGCGGCGGGGACAAGGATAAGGAGGCGCCGCCCCTGCCCCCGGAGGTCTGCCCGCTGGGCAAGGGCTCCCCCGAGATAGCCCGGGCAGAGCGCCACGGTGTTGGTGATGTTGGCGATCACCGGGGGGATGCCCATCGCGATGAGCGTGGGAAACGAGACGAGAGTCCCGCCACCGGCAAGTGCATTGATCAGCCCCGCCGCTACTGCTGCAAGTCCTGCGAGGGCAAGTTCAGAGCCGGAGAGCATGGTTCAGTGACCTTTACTTGGTACCGTTCAGAGGATTGCTGCCAGTTCTCCGGCGGTCATGATACGGACACCGATGTTCAGCATATCCCGGACATTGGCGTTGTGTATATCGTCTGTCTGGGCGCCGGTCGCGTCCCCGACCAGTACCGTGGGATAGTTGTACGCGATGGCATCAAAGACCGTAGTCCGGATGCAGTTGGGGGTCTGGATGCCGGCTACGACAAGATCCGTGATGCCAAGGTTCCGGAGCATCAGGTCGAGTTCCGTGCCGATAAATGCGCTCATCCGGATTTTCGGGATCACGTACTCGCCCGGCAGCGGCGTGAGTTCGTCCACGATTGCTGCGCCGGGTGTCCCCTCGACGGCAAACGGCTTTTTCCGGAAGAGGTCCTGACGGGTAATCTCGACATCGGAGCCGTCCTTCCGGTGGACTCTTACGATATGAAATACCGGGAGTTTCTTTGCCCGGAACGCTGCGAGCACTTCACGGATCTTCGGGATTACCATACGGGCAGATGCCACCCGGAGGGGCCTGCCTTCCAGAACGAAATCGTTCTGCATATCAATGATCAGCAGTGCGGGTTTCTGCATAATTTTCCTCTAAGAGAGATCGGGGCCGGGAATATGAAATGTGTGGCCGGTTTTTTAAAAAAGGAAGATTGCCGGGTGAAGTGCCACCCGGCGTCCCGGTAACAGCGCAACTCCGGCGGACAGGACGGGACGATCCCGGTACCCGGAGAACACCGCTTCAGGTACCGGGAGAATGCCGGATGAATATAATCATGAAGTGCGAACATACAGATCAACACAGGCGCTTATGATCTCTATCCTCTTGGTTGATGATGAGCCAAGCATTCTGAATGCCAGCAGGCTGTTCCTTGAAAAAGACGGGGATATCACCATTGAGACCGTGGAATCCGCGGAAAAAGCACTTCGCATACTCGGGGAACGGAAGTTCGATGCGATCGTCTCGGACTACGAGATGCCCGGCATGGACGGGCTCGGGTTTCTGAAAATCCTCAGGGCGCGAGGTGACCGTACGCCCTTCATCATCTTCTCCGGCAGGGGGCGCGAGCATGTAATCCTGGATGCCCTCAACAGCGGCGCTGATTTCTTCATCCAGAAAGGTGTCGATGTCGTGGCCCAGTACGCAGAGATGAAGCACAAGCTGCTGGTGGTGGTCAAAGAGAGAAGAATTGAGGCAGCTCTCAGGGAGAGTGAGGTCCGGTATCGGGGTGTTGTCGAGGATCAGACCGAGTTCATCTGCCGGTTCCGTCCGGACGGCACGCTCACCTTTGCCAATGCCGCTTTCCTCAAGTATTACGGGGCCGGCAGCGAGATGATAGGGACCCGGTTTTTCGCGCATATCCCCCTGGTGGAACAGGTACGTATCCGGGCACACCTGAATTCCCTCAATGCGGATCATCCGTTCGGCACGATTGAACACCGCACCATAATGGCAGACGGGGATATCCGGTGGCAGCAGTGGAGCGACCGGGCTATCACTGACAGCCAGGGTACGGTGATCGAATACCAGTCTGTAGGACGCGATATTACCGACCGGGTACGGACGGAAGAGAAACTCAGGAGGTACTCCGGGCAGCTGGAAGAGCTCGTGGAGGAGAGGACCCGGAAGCTCAGGGAGGCCGGGCGGTTTGCGGCGATCGGCGAGACCGCGACCATGGTCGGCCACGACCTGCGGAACCCGCTCCAGGTCATTGTAAACGCGCTCTATATCGGGAAGATGCGGATCGGGCAGATGAGCCCCGAAGAGCGTGCGGTGATCACGAAGTACCGGCTTGATGAGGTCCTGGATAAGGTGGAAGACCAGTCGGTGTACATGAACAAGATCGTCCTCGACCTCCAGGACTATGCCCGCCCGGTAGACGTAAACCCCGCCCCCCTCCTGCTGCGGACGTTCATCGAAGAGGTACTCACAACAATCGAACGCCGTGAAGGGATCGAAGTGAAGATTGATGTTGACAATTCCTTTGAGCTCGTTGCGGACCGGCACCTGATGAAGAGAGTCTTCCAGAACATCCTCACCAACGCGTTCCAGGCAATCGAGAATACCGGTGAGGTCGTGATATCCGCACAGAGGGATGGTGCCTCGATGGTCATCGGGATCAAAGATACGGGGTCTGGCATGGACGATGCCGAGCTTGGTAAGGTTTTCTCTCCTCTGTACACGACGAAGGCCAAGGGAACCGGGCTCGGGCTGAACGTGAGCAGGCGCTTAATAGGGGAACAGGGTGGGAGTTTTGTCCTGCAGAGTCGCAAGGGGGAAGGGACGACCGCGATTATTACGCTCCCGGAGCAGGCAGGGAGTGCAACCGGGACTGCCCGGGAAAGCAGGAGTTGTTGAGGGGGCACGGATGGTTCAGGACTCACGATTACCAGGGATTGGATATTGCCGGGGGAGGTGACCCGCTACGCCTATACGAGGCTGGAGGGCACTGGCCCCCCATAGAGAAATATCCCTGGTCATCGCCCGGATCAAGCGGCAACGGGCCCTACGGAGGGGGATGGCGCTTGCCTGCGAGGGGAAAGCCGAGGAGGCGATAGCGCTGCTCGCCCGGTCTACCAGGGGCTCCCCCGAGGATGCCGATGTGCATAATGCCCGGGCTGGACTTCTCTACTCGCTCGGGAGGTACGAAGAAGCCCTTAAAGAGATCAACCTTGCCATTTGCCTGAACCCGGGTTCTTCCGACCAGTATATTAACCGGGGAAATATCCACCGCGGGATGGAGATGTTTGAGGAGACCGTTCTCGATTATACCCTTGCCCTTGAATGTAACCCTTCCGATCCCCGAGGGCTGACGGCGCTCGCAGGTGTGCTCAACCGTACGGGGCGCCACGAGGAAGCACTCGCTGCAGCGGAGAAAGCCATCGCCCTTGACCCCTCGTGCGAACCCGCCTGGTTCCACGCAGGAAACTCTCTGTTTGCGCTCCGCAGGTTCGAAGAGGCAAGGACCGCGTATTGCCGTGCACCAGGGATATACCCGAACGACTCCTATGCCTGGACTGACCGGGCAGACCGGCTGATGAAGCTCGGCCGGGTCGCGGAGGCCCGGAAAGCGTCCGATATGGCAGCGCTCGTTGCCGTCAAGAAGCTGAATATCCGCCGCTGCGAGAACGAGCTGGAACGGATTCAAAGGGAACGCGGCACCGGATGAGTATCAGGAGATACGGAGGAGCTGATCCGCCGCCCAGTCTGACACCTTCTCCCCGGTAATTTCCTCTTCGGCATCCTGCTCGGCGATCTTCTTGTGGATGGTGTCGAGGAGGTCCTTCGGGTTTACAGGTTTCATCACATAGGCAGATGCGCCCGCGTTCAGGGATTTAATGGCGTTATCGAGGCTTGCAAACCCGGTCACCATGATGCATTTTATCGCCGGCCTGATCTTCCGGACCACGGCCAGGAGCTCGGTCCCCTCCATGTCCGGGAGCTTGATATCGAGGAGTGCGATCCGGTACGGGGCCGCTTTTACCATCGTGATGGCGCCGGTGCCGTCCACTGCGCTCTCCACGGAGTAACCGTTCACCTCAAGGATCTCCCTGAGCGTGGAGAGGATACTGGGATCGTCATCCACGATGAGAATATCGGCCATAACAATTCACAAACCCTCCCGGTGTTACCGGTAACGCCAGAGGCTCTGCTGAGTCCAATAGTACCGTGAGTCCTCCTCCTTAATTAACCGGAGCCTGATCTCCCCGATGAGCAGGCGGGAAAGGGTGAAGAACGTGCCGACGACCATGATCACCGAAACGATGACAAGAAGATCCATTCACCACCCCTGCCTGACATTTCCCAGTGCAAGGTAATACGCGTATAACTGTACCGCCAGGTTGAACCAGGTGTAGACGATCATCGGGACGAATAAGGCCTTCACCAGGACATCGTTGAACTCTATGTCCTGGACGAACTTGAGCCGGTAGACCCCGTCAAAGTACAGGAGCAGGATGACGAGGACCGTCCACGGGCTCATACGGTAGGGAATCCCGGCGAGCAGGTCGGCAATGATGAACGTGATCAGGAGGCAGTGGAATGTGAGCATCACCCAGAAGAACCCGGCATTCACGATATCCCGCCACGTGGCCCGGTTCCAGCCGTGGGAGAAGAGTGTATCGAGGCCGCCGCGGAGCCACCGCGTCCTCTGGATCCAGAGTTCGCCGAAGTCCAGGGGGACATCGGTCCAGGCCATCATGCCCATGCCAGCCGTAACGTGATACCCGAGTTCCTTCATGCAGACCGTGAGTTCATAGTCCTCGGTGATGTTCCGCTCGTCGTAGAACTGGCCCGCCGGGAGCCCCCACTTCCGCCTCCGGTATTCCTCGACCCTGAGGAGGGCATCGTACCGGTAAAATGCTGCCATCCCGTGGACGACCTTGATGTTTTTTGCAGTCTCGATGCGGGAGGTGTCGAAATCGGCATACTCCACGTGCTGGAGATGCCATAATGCCTGCTGCCACCAGGTCATATCGTGCGGCCGGATGATGCCTGCCCGGGAACAGACTGCCCCGAGCTTTGGGTCGCGCCGGAACTCTTCGATGGCGACTTCCACAAAGTCCTCGGCAAGGATGGTATCGGCATCGATAAAGATGAGGTAGTCGTACCCGGTGACCTGGCCGATTGCCTGGTTCATTGCCCCCGATTTCTTGTTGCGGTTGCCGACCGTCTCGGCCACCCTGACCCCGAGGGATCGTGCCACCTCCACCGTCCCGTCCGTGCTGTTGTCGGAGATCACGAAGACATCGGTCCGGTAGGTCTGGTTGAGGAGGGAGCGGACGGTATCCCCTACGGTCTTCTCCTCATTGTGGGCCGGCACGATCCCAATAACACGTCGCTTCTCCATGGTTATCCCGCCAGAAGCGCGAAATCAGGGGGTACCGGCGATGCCCGTCCCCTTACACGTCCCGCCGGCACGGAACGGCGGTACGGCTTCAGGTGCTCAACCGGATGAGAATAACAGGTATTGATCGTAGCGGATGCCGGGCACATGGATGACTGCTGAGGATAACAATGTGTACTTAATTATACCCTGTCCGGAGATTATATACTGGTTGGATGGCATTCTGAGTAAGGATAAACACAGTATGGTACACCATTCGTTTTCGATCGTCGTTATCGTTCTGATCGCGTTCGCCCTGCTGGCCGGCTGCACCTCGCCGGTTTCAGCCCCGCTCAGCGTGAAGGAAACGACCCCAGCGCCTGTCCCCTCCACTGAACCTGTCGTGATCGCCACAACCGTGTCACCGGAACCCACCCCCGTTGCTGTGAGCCCCGGGACAACCGCAAATTCGTCCTCGTCCACGACTCAGATCTATTACAATACTCTCATGATATCCATGGAGCAGGAAAAGTACGCACTCATCAATTTCGAGGATATCGGGTACCCGTATCTTTACCCGGGCGAGCAGTATATTGTCCGGATCACCTCCGACCATAATATCTTCGCGTACGTGATCCGCACTGCTGACGTCCCGCGCCTCAATGAGAACGGGGGCAGTCCCGCGTACGATCAGGTGACCCGGACCTATTCGTACGGGCAGCTCTCCCCGCTCATGACGCTTGAGGATGTATACGATGATGGCGGGAATTTCACGGTCAAGGATCTCGGGAAGTATACCCTTGTCCTCGACACACGTCTCTCCCAGATGGACTACCATTACAGTAACGAGGTTGCCAAGGTGACGGTCAGGATCCTGAAGGTGGACTGACCGGGCTCCCGATGTTCTTTCTGTTAGTCTCTTTTTTACATGCAGTCCCAAGTCCATCCGGTCAGCGTATGGTGTTCATTCCTGGCGAGCCGTTGCGCGTACCCGACCGGGACTATGACTGTACCCATGCGCCCCCTCTCCCCTCAGTATGGCCCGTCCCGGCCGCCAGCGACCGGTATTCTGCCGTTATAAAAAGCGCCGTTTTCCCGGCATTTCCAGTCAAAAACGCAAGGAGGGTATGGTCGTCTTATCAGGCTTTCGTTTAATCACGAGGATCCATGAAGGTGACGGATATATCATAAAATATATCATTTTAATTATCCTTTTCTTCTGCTATGTGTTGCATATCTATTCCCCACATGCCAGTAATGATTCCGCCCGCAGCCGGAAGAACAGGCCGGGGGTGTGCAGCGTGAGCCGGACCGTCGTACTCGGATGTGAGGTAGTGCCGGAGAAGATTCTGCATTTTTTGAATTGTTGCTCATCATCCAAAGAATAATGATCGAAGCCGCCGACTCTGCGGTGTGTCCCCGCATAGCAGACCGGGTGATTGAAAAACCGCAGGAAAAAATCTTAAAAATATTTACCGGCAATCTCCCGGCCCGGTTGAGAACCTACTGCTCATCCTTATGATAGAGTGCGAGGAAGACGAGTATCCTGATTCTTGTCGTACCAGTATGATAACCGGAACGGCGGAACGTAAACCTCGCGGGTCTGCTTCCGGCAGTACTTCATCGATTTACCTGCCAAAGGATCGTTGATGATCTTTACTATCTGCTGCTTCACCCGTTCCTTCAGCCCGGCATCGCTGATCTTCCGGATTGTCTTCTCGAAGTGCGGGTCGTAAGCAACGGTTACCATGAATCCATCTCTTCGATGAAGTCACCGGCCTTCTTCTTCTTGAAGTTTCCTTTCGAATATTCCTCGAATGCCTTCTCGGTCTTTCCCGCAAACAGGATGTCATCCTGCAGTGCAGGTTCGATATCGGAGAGCGACTTGAGAATGATGCGCTCCCCGTCCCTGATGATCAGGATCCTCTCGCCTTCGGGAAGATCGGCCCGCATTGATGCGGGAATGACAACCTGGCCTTTGGAACTCATTTTTGTTATTGCAACGTCGATGGCAACCAGTAAGATATATCTTACTTATTTTTTTATGAGGGTTTGTGCGGTGCATACCGGAGGAAGCGTCCCATGTCCGTGTGCGGAGGGGCCCGATCTTTGTTAGCGAGTGACGCATTCTTACGCTATCTTAATGTGCGTTTTCTTTTCATACCCAACATTCAATGCTCTCAGCAGCTCAGGTCCTGTCAAATACATTACCATCCAAACTTAGATACTAAGTAGTGATCCGTCACAACCCCCGGATCCGCACAGTAATAGTAAGGATGATTGTGAGGGCGTAACAAGCCGGGATCTCTCCTGCCCAAACACTTATTACCCGCACCTGCCCATATTATAAAGCACCATTCATGGAGCAGCTACTATCCAGCTGCGAGTGTCTGTAAACAAGATGCGAGATTCCTCTGTTGAGGTAGCCTAGCCAGGTAAGGCGCAGGTTTGCTAAACCTGTGTCCCTTGGGACTCGAGGGTTCAAATCCCTCCCTCAGCGCTCAAAAGAGAAAATCTCACCAGTCGAGGGGATTGGATGGCTCAGGAAGAAGAAATACGATACTTTGTAAGGGTTGGCACCACCGATCTGGACGGAACCAAGTCCGTGAAGGTAGCCCTCACCGGTATCACGGGTGTTGGCAGGCATACCGCACTCGTGATCTCCCGCATGGCAAAAGTCGACGAGTACGCCTCGCTCGGCCGCCTTGACGAGGAATCAGTCAACCGGCTCCGCACCGCTGTCGAACAATATTCCGGCAAGATACCGCACTGGATGGCAAACCGCCCAAAGGACGTGTACACCGGTGAGACCAAGCACCTGATTGGCGGTGATGTCAACCTCGCCAAGGATGAGGACATCAACCTGATGAGGAAGATCCGCTGCTACCGGGGCATCCGGCACGAGACCGGCCAGAAGGTCCGCGGACAGCGCACGAAGTCAACCGGCAGGACCGGAACGACCGTCGGTGTCAAGAGGAAGTCCGCAGGAGGCCAGTAATCATGGGATACCCAGGCAAGAACCACAAGTCTTACCAGACGCCCAAGCGCCCATGGGAGAAGGTCCGGATCGAATCCGAGACCCGTCTCGTCATCGAGTACGGCCTGCGCAACAAGCGCGAGGTCTGGAAGGCACAGGAACTCCTGCGCAAAGCCCGCAAGGGCGCCCGGAACCTGCTCGCCCTCGGGTCGAGCTCCACCGATGCAGCGCTCTACGCAGCCAAGAAGGAAGAGCTCATCTCCTCGCTCCAGAGGAACGGGCTCCTTGGTCCTGACGCAGACATCGAAGATGTCCTCTCGCTCAAGGTCCAGGCCCAGCTCGAGCGCCGTCTGCAGACCCTTGTCTACCGCAAGGGACTCGCACGGTCGCCGAAACAGGCCCGGCAGCTGGTCACCCACGGCCACATTGCAATCGGAGACAGGCGTATCAGCATCCCCGGTTACCGCGTAAACCGCATTGAAGAGTCCCAGATCGCCTACTATGGCACGTCTCCGTTCGTGGCCGACTCGCATGCCGAGAAGGTCCGGATAGCAAAACCGGCATCCAACCCCAAGCCGGCACCCGGCGGATTCGGCGGGTACCAGGGCCGCGGAGGAAGGAGATAACATGGCGGCAAATGACAAGGAAAAATGGGGCATTGCCCACATCTTTGCGTCCTTCAACAACACGATCATCACCATCACGGACCTCTCCGGTGCGGAGACCGTGACCAAGAGCAGCGGTGGCATGGTCGTCAAGCAGGACCGCAACGAGAGCTCGCCGTATGCAGCAATGCAGATGGCCGGCAACGTAGCCCAGACTGCCCGTGAAAAAGGCATTGTCGGCGTCCACGTCAAGGTGCGTGCACCCGGCCAGGGTAAGCAGCGCAGCCCCGGGCCCGGTGCCCAGGCAGCGATCCGTGCCCTTGCCCGTGCGGGCATGCGCATAGGCCGCATTGAAGATGTCACCCCAATCCCCCACGACTCCTGCCGCCCGAAGGGTGGCCGGCGTGGAAGGAGAGTGTGATGGAGATCGAATTCGCCAGTCTGGACGACTCCCTCGCACGTTTCACGCTCTCGGGAGCGAGCACGGCCTTTGCCAACGCCTTCAGGCGGGCAATGATCGGTGAAGTACCCACCCTCGCGATCGAGGATGTGCGCATCTACGATAACACAAGCGCACTCTTCGACGAGATGCTGGCCCACCGCCTCGGGCTCATTCCCATCAAAACCGACCTATCGACATATTCAACCCAGGCCACATGTTCGTGCGGCGGGGCCGGTTGTCCCGGCTGCACGTCCACTTACACCCTCAGTGTCGAGGGTCCCCGGACAGTCACCTCCAGTGACCTGATCCCGCAGGACCCCGGCGCGGCGCCGGTGTATGAGAATATCCCGATCGTGAAACTCACGAAGGGGCAGAAACTGGTCCTCGAAGCAAAAGCCATCCTCAACACGGGGAGGGAACACTCCAAATGGCAGCCGACACTCGTCTGCGGGTATAAGAACCACCCGGTCATTACGATCAGCGATGTCTGCGATGCCTGCGGAATGTGCGTAGAGGAATGCCCCCGCGATATCCTTGCAGTGAAGGGCAAGAAAGTCCAGGTTGTAGAAGGAAAGCTCCCCGACTGCTCGATGTGCAAGCTCTGTGAACGGGCCTGCCTCGCAAGCGGCATCGGGGACGAACCGGCAATCCACATCACCGCCGAACCCAACCGTTTTATCTTCGTGGTTGAGGGCGACGGGTCGCTGCCGGCAAAAGAGATCATGAACCGTGCGCTCCTGTATATCAGGGAGCAGGCAGACGAGCTGGAACACCAGCTAGGCGAATTATCAGGGGATGAGAAGAAATGACAAGAATTGTAGAGAAGACGAACCCCCGTCTTACCAGTCTCATTTCGCTCTTGAAGAACAAGTCGCGTGAGAATGAGGCCAAGATCTGGCGCGAGATCGCAAGCAGGCTGGAGACCCCGAACAGGAACTATGC
>Ga0074046_10002356_pt1 | contig 16432 bp, 8 predicted proteins | sample BogForMeECP23OM3_FD_94441 | JGI IMG/M metagenome (GOLD analysis project Ga0074046, IMG submission 94441) | Bog forest soil microbial communities from Calvert Island, British Columbia, Canada - Bog Forest MetaG ECP23OM3 | ecosystem: Environmental > Terrestrial > Soil > Wetlands ...
CCATGATTTTGTGAATCGTGTAGAAGGGCGCCCAAACGTTCACTCCATCGCGCAACCGATCGAAGAGCTCCTGCGGGAACGCGCTCAGATAGCCGTTCTTATGCTGCGCCTGACATTTTGCGAGTTCGGTCACCATCACGTCGCCATTGTGCTTTAGCTGTTCGTCGCCTGAACTGGCAAAAGTTAACGCACAAGCCGACAAATAGTGCCCGCCCGCGAAATGGCCGCGCAATTCGCAATCGGGCTTTTCCCAATCACCCAACGGCTCCGCCGAAGATGGCAGCCCTGCCGTCAATCGAAACGTATGAAGCAGCCGGTCGGGCGGCAGCGTCCTCAGATACCGGCGATTGGCTTCCGCGGCTGCACTGAAAGCACCCGGGCCGAGCCGCACGTTGCTCATCGGAAATGGAACCGCTTGCAGCGACACAACCTCGCGACTGATCTGCTTTGCGGCTGAAGCAGGAAGAGGCTTCGGCATTTCTTCTTGGAGCGCCAAGGCCCCAGTGGGAAGAACGGCCGCTGCACCAGCAGCGGCGGCAGCAGTAGCGACGAACTTACGGCGGCCGATTTTCTCCAAGATAACCTCCTTATCGGGTACGTGACACCATCACGCCGGCGATTGCTACTCCGGCAGCATCTTCGATCCCACCACTTGGAACGTTCCCGCTGCCGCCGGCGCTCCCGTATTCGGCTGGCCTCCGCCAATGGATACCGAATACCTGCCTTCCGCGATGATCGGTTCGCCTGCTTCACTCACCATGCTCAGGTCGCGATCCCTTAGCTCGAAGTGCACCTTCTGCAACTCGCCTGGCTGCAGGTGCACGCGCTGGAATCCGCGGAGGGCACGGATGGGCGCTCCCGGGACATCGGGAAACTTCAGGTAGAGCTGCACAACCTCGTCGCCGCCGAGCTTGCCGGTATTTGTGACCGTGACGGACGCGTTCAGCGGATCACCCGCATGGATGGGCGTGTCTGTCAGAGTAAGATTGCTGTAACCGAATGCCGTATAACTGAGGCCGTATCCAAACGGCCAGAGCGGCTCGCCTTCGAAGTACCGGTAAGTCCGGCCCTTCATCGCGTAGTCCTCGAAATGGGGCAGTTGGTGGATGTCTTTATAGAAGGTGACCGGGAGACGTCCGGCGGGATTATTCTTGCCGCTCAGGGTCTCAGCAATGGCAGCTCCGCCTTCTTCGCCGGGATACCAAGCTTCCACAATGGCATTGGCGTGTTCCTTCTCCCAATTCACACCCAATGCGCTGCCGTTCAGGAGCACGACAACGAGAGGCTTGCTGGTCGCGGCCACAGCCTGAACCAAATCCTCTTCCGGCTTTGGCAAATCGAGGCTGGTGCGGTCTCCACCAAGAAACCCGGGCTGGTCAATCGGCATCTCCTCGCCCTCGAGGCGGCTGGTGATCCCGACCACGGCGACGACAACGTCCGCATCTTTCGCCGCGGCAACGGCCGCCGGATCAGGCGCGTTGTTCACGGGAGCCCAGATGAGCTGTGCTGCAATCTTGCTGTCTCTCATGTGGCCATACATGACATCAAGCTTCACCGGATGTCCCTTCTCCAAATGAACTTGGCCGAGATTGGAGCTGTGACCGAAAGTCCGCGTGACCTGCTTGTCGTTCACTGATACGCGCGCGAAACCATCGGCCTTAACCCCAAGCAAGTAATCGCCCGTTTCCTTGGAATTGAGGAAACCGGTCCACTGCACTGACAGGCCCTGAATCCCTTTCACCTGTTCGGGCAGGTTGCTCTCAATCAAGTCCACACTGGTCTCTACCCGCGACGTCAGCGGCGTAGGTTTAGCCTCGAAGCTCGGCCGCGAGCTGTACTCGGCTTTGAGGCCGGGCTTGCCATCAGGCGTGGTCAGCACGGATGCCGGTACGGGACTTCCTTGATTGGAGAGAAACTGGATGCCGCCTACATAGGTTATCTTCGCCTCGGGGAATTCGGCTTTCATTCCTTCCAACATGCTTACAGTGTGCGTGGGGATGCCATTGTAGTTGCCAAGCAGAACGGCAGTCTGATCGGCAAGCGGGCCAACAATGGCGATGCGCTTAACGGATTTAAGGGGCAGGACGCCGTCATTCTTGAGCAGCACCATGGACTCGTTTGCCAGCGCGCGCGCCATGGCGCGATGCTCTGGACTATCGAGCAGTCTTTCATCAATTTTCGAATACGGAACCATCTCCGGCGGATCGAACATGCCGAGACGGATGCGAGCGGTGAACAGACGAACAAGTGCGGTGTCGACCGCGCTCTCAGAAAGATACCCCTGCTGTACAGCCTCGATATATGGCTTGTAGTCGTGGTCGTCGGTCACCTTTGCGAAGAAGTCGATGCATTCGTTGTCCATGCCGCGCTCCAGCGCGATTGCCGAGGCCTGCGGCTGGGTCGAGCGGTAGCGGTGGCCACTGAAGATGTTGCGGACCGCTTCGCAGTCCGAGACTACGTAGCCTTGGAACTGCCAGGCTCCGCGAAGCGTGTGTTGCAGCAGAAACTGGCTGGCGCACGCGGGCTCGCCGTTGATCGCGTTGTACGCGCACATTACCGATCCGGCGTGGCCCTCCACGACAGCAGCGCGAAACGCGGGCAGGTATGTGTCCTCCTCATCGTGCTTGCTTATGTCCACGTCGGCGAAGTGACGGGTAGGCTCGGGCCCGCTGTGCACGGCGAAGTGTTTGGGCGTGGAGATCACTCTGTAGTAGCGCAGATCATCGCCCTGCGTGCCGGTGACAAAAGCGACCGCCATCCGGCCGCTTAGGAAGGGATCTTCGCCATATGTCTCCTGGCCACGGCCCCAGCGAGGATCCCGGAAGATGTTGACATTGGGGGCCCAGAAGTCCAAACCCTCGAAGATGTTCGAGTGCCCGGCACGTTCATCCTGGGCGTGTTTGATCCGGCCCTCAATGCCGATGACAGTCGCCATGCCGTGAATGCGCGGCGCATCAAAAGTCGCGGCAAGACCGATGGGCTCTGGGAATTCCGTTGTGCCATTGACAGCGACGCCGTGTAGGGCCTCACTCCACCAATCGTACGCTGCAACGTTGAGGCGCGGGATGGCCCGAGCCTGATTCACGAGCTGCGAGGCCTTTTCCTGCAGCGTCATACGATGCACCAAGTCGGTCGCGCGCTCTTCCGGCGAGAGCCGGGGATTCATGTAAGGAAAATTGGAAGTGTCTTGCGCAGCGGCTACACTAGCCATGAGAGCAATAGAAACAGTGAGGACTGCCAGTACAATTCTTCCGGAATAGCTCATCTCTTCCCCCTATAAAGTGTCGAATTGCCGCTACCGGCAACTTGCCTGAAAACAAAGATTTTGACTGAAAAAGGGAATTACATGATTCTGGAAACGATCAGCCACGTGACTTGTGTGAGTGCCCGGATAAACCTCGAACGTATTCGCGATTCCATATTTGTCAAGGACCTCATGCAGCTTGCCCGTATCGGCTTGTAAGCCGTCCTGGTCGCCAACATCGAGCGCGATGGCGCGATACTGGCGCAGATTCCCGATGTACTGATCTATGAAAGCCAGCGGCGAATTCGCGGCCCACTTCGCGAGGACATCCGGCCGAGGTTCGCCGTTCTTCGTGGGCAGGTCAAGATAAAGCGGTGGATTCTTCGGATTCGGTGACCACGCCGCCGCCGTGGCAAGCTGTGCGCGAGGGAAAAACGAGAGCTTGGCCGAATCTTCGGGCGTCTTCACGGCCTCCAGAGCCTTCTCCATTTCCGGGTTCGCCGGTCCCGCTGGCCGCGGCGATAGACAACACGGGCTCATGATGTACAAACTGCCGAACACATCGGCATGCTTCATGCCGATCCGCGTCGCGCCATAGCCTCCCATCGAGTGGCCCACCAGGCCGCGGCTCAGCCGATTTGGGATCGTCCGGTAATGAACATCGATGTAGGCAACCAGATCGTGCGCAATGAACTGCTCGAAGTCTCCAGTGGTGACCGAACTCGAATACATGGAACCGTTGTGCAGCGTTTTCGAGTCGGGCAGGACGACGATCATCTCTTTAGCGCCCTGGGCGAAAGCGCCTTCTATGGTCTGCGGTACATGTATTTCGTGGGTCCATTGCTCTGCGCCAATGGAATAACCGTGCAAGGCATATATGACAGGATAGCGCCGGGATTCCTCCTTGGCATAACTGGGAGGCAAAAACAGGAACACGTCGCGGTCGACGGCGTCCCCCTCCAAATTGCCTTCCAGCGCTGTCCCGTGCACCTTAATGTGCTCCACGGTCACGGGCTTCGAGCCGGGAACGATGGGCGGCAGTTCGGTCTCCACTTGTGCCGCTAGCCGAGGACCCAGCCCGACAGCTATCACCAGCGTCATCACACGAAACAATTTGTTCGCTGTCATCTATGTCCTCTCTTGAAACATTTCACCATAACACTGTTGCGTTAGACCGTGATCATTCACCGATTCAGTGAAGACTGCTATCCAATACGGTGGGCTTGCCAGGTTGCACCTGAACCTCTGCTGAATTGTCGCCGTAGCTTATCCGGTATTTGATTGCATGATCGGATTGCAGCTTGAGCTCAGTGAGCCGGCCTTCTTTCCAAGCGATGTCGATTTTTCCACCGCCGCGTACGCGCACTCCCTTCAGGCTGCCGCTCGGCCATTGTTGCGGCAGGGCAGACAGCACGCTGATTTCGTCCGGAGTGCTTTGTACCAACATCTCAGTGATCGCGGCCGGGCCGCCAAGGTTGCCATCGATCTGAAAGGGTGGGCATAGATCGAACATGTTCGGCAGGGTACTCGATGTGATCAAGATTTTCAGGTTGTTATAAGCGTGCTCCGGGTTTTGAAGGCGCGCCCAAAGAGCGACCCTCCACACCGTTGACCACCCTGTTCCGCCGTCGCCGCGCAGTTCAAGGCTTTTCTTTGCGGCAGCCGCAAATTCAGGAGCGCTCTTCAGACTGATGCCATGTCCCGGATAAAGCGAGTAGAGATGCGAAACGTGCCGGTGCTGCGGCTCCGTTTCGGCATAATCCTCGATCCATTCCTGTAGCTGGCCGCGCTTGCCAATTTGCAGTGGTGGTAAGCGTTTCTCGGCCTTTTCGAGTTCGGTCCGGAAATCAGCATCTGTTCCGAGGATTTCGGCAGCACGCCGGCAATTCTCAAAGAGTTCTCGAATGAGCTCAATGTCCATTGTGGGAGCGTAGGTGAGGCTCTGCGGCTTACCGTTCAGAAGGTACCGGTTTTCCGGCGACGTTGACGGATTCGTGACCAGGCGCCCTGCGAAAGGCGTTCCGGCCGGCGCTTCCACCAAAATGCCGCGTGCGAACTGTGCGGCTTCTTTCATCGCGGGATACGCTTCTCGCCGCAGAAATCGCCGGTCTCCGCTGAACTCGTAGTGATCCCACATTTGGTTGGCAAGCCATACTCCTCCCATCGGCCAGATTCCCCACGGACCATCCACTGGTGTAGTCGCGCGCCAAAGATCGGTATTGTGGTGTAGAACCCATCCTTTGCTTTGATAGTCCACGCGGGCGGTGTCGGCGCCGGTAACACGCAAATCGCGGATCAAAGTCCACAGCGACTCCTGTGTTTCCCAGAGGTCGCCGGCATCCGCCTGCCAGTAGTTCATCTCCAGATTGATATTCGTAGTCCACTTGCTGCTCCAGGCTGGAAGCAGATCCTCGTTCCAAATGCCCTGCAGATTTGCAGGTTGGCCTCCCGGCCGGGAAGACGAAATTAAGAGATAGCGGCCGAACTCAAAGTAGAGGGCGAGCAAGCTGGGATCGTCGTTCACGGCAAAGTTCTTGATTCGCTGGTCAGTGCTCTCAGCAGAATGGTCATCGCCAAGGTGCAACTCGACCCGCGAAAATAACTCGCGAAAATCATTTACGTGTCGAGTTCGCAATGACTCGTACGACATTTTCGACGCGCGCTGCAGAGTGGCTCGTGCCGCACCGAGAGCATCACCGCTGATGTCTCGGTAATTCCTGAAGCTTGTCGCATTGCTGAACAGGATAGTGACCGAGTTTGCGCCTGAGATTTCCAGGCGTCCTTCTGCACTGCGAACAGAACCGCCATCGTGCACTACCTTCAACACCGCGGCGAAACGCATGCCAGGCTGATCCCAAGAGCCCGTCCAAGAAGAGGGAGGATTCTGGCGCGGTTGGATTTGGCCGCTCAGCTGCAACGTATCGTTTGCAGTGCCTTCGACATGCGTTCCAGGCTGGGGAGAATCCATGGCTACGCTGAACGTCACCTGGCCCGGTTGACTGCCCGTGATCCGGATTACAAGCACTTGGTCCGGATAGGAAACGAATACCTCACGCCGGAAGTTCGTGGATCCTACGTTGTACGAGGACTCTGCAATGGCATCGTCCAAGTGGAGTTCCCGACGGTATTCTGTTGCCTGATCATGGCCTGCGAAGTGCAACCGCACGTCACAAAAAGGTTGATAGGGCATGAGTAGCTTCGGTTTGCCCATTAGGTTCTCAGCGAGCTTTTCAGCCTCGCCCACCTTGCCCCCGAAGAGCAGCTGTCGAATTCCGTTAAGGTGTTGGGATGCCTCGGGATTCGTGTAGGTGTGTGGACCTCCACCCCAGAGCGTGCTTTCGTTGATCTGCAAGCGCTCATCTTCGGTTCCGCCAAATACCATCGCACCAATGCGTCCGTTGCCGACCGGCAAAGCTTCGGTCCATTTGTTGGCGGGTTTATCGAACGTGAGCTTGAATTCTGATCCCGATGGCCCAGCTGCCACGCTCAGCGCGTCTAGCAGGATGAAAAGTAATATCGGCCCAAACCGCATTCGCTTCTGCAGCACTCGCTCCTCCCAGATGGTTCGCCGAACTTCCTTACACTCCTGCACGCGTATTCGAACGAGACAGACTCAGTACAGGGGGAACGCATAAATGCTGACGCTAAACGGCGGAACAGAGATGGTATCGGGTACGGATGCCAGTCCCTGCTCCTCGATTCCGACTTCTGGTTTTTGTCCTGCCGTGATGGTTGCGTCAACGGTTTTCGGTGCCATGCGCCACAGATGCCCCTGGCTTGAGAGCTCGGCGCCGTTGATCGAAAGTTTCAAGCTGTGCTCGGAATCCGACGGATTCAGCACAGCGAAAGTGAGCGTTTTGTGATCATCACCCAAAGCTGCGCTTACATCCAGAGGATAGGTGTCGCTGCCCGGATTGACTGCGGGTTGATCGCCCCCGGCGGGATATAGCGGCTTGGGCTGCGGCGAGTTTCCGGATACTTCCACCGGAACCGTTCCAAAGTGTTCGCGATACATCTTGAACAAAAGTCCGGTTGGATTCAGAACCGCATCGGTACGGTCCTCGCTCATCATTGCGGTCGCGAATGTGAATGCGCCCAATTGATAAAGATCGGAATGGCGGAACATCTCGTGGAACGCCCAGGCGTACGCCGGGACAACTTTGTACGAATTCGGAGGAGCACCGATGTAGGCCCATTCGTCGAGACTAATCGGCACCGGCTTCGCTTTCAGTCCCGGGATGCGTTTCAGGTACTCCTGATAGTGCTCATATTTCACCCGAACCTGCGTGGCAGGTGCGCGTTCCCATTCGATCAGGCTCTGCGGCCCGGTGCTGACCTTCTCGCCATTCTCAAGATCTGTTCGCTGGCCGCCGGTGGAGTAGTAATGTTCGCTCAGCAGGTCAATATTGTCGAGGCAGTGGGCCAGCAAGTTGCCGCTCCAGTCTGCTGGAGAGAGGTAGTCAGGAACGATATGGCCGTTGATGCGCTTTGCCTGTTTGGAGCCGGTCATGGCGTCCGGCATGGCTCCGGCAGCGATCAGCTTGATCGTTGGATCAACCTTCCGCATCGCCTTCGCGAACATGTTGTGCTTCACTTCCCATTGTGCGACTGGCATGAAGCCTAACTGCCACTCTCCCCAAGGTTCGTTGCCCACCCCCCAGAACCTGACGTGATACGGCTGCGGATGGCCATTCGCGGCACGCAATTTCCCCATGGGGGTGGTGATCGCGCCATTCGAGTACTCGACAAGTTGCGCTGCCGACCATTCGTCGCCAAAGCCGCCATTGACTGTCACGTAAGGTTCGACGTCGAGCAGACGGCATAGCGTCATGAATTCATCCGTGCCCACGTCGTTGGGCTGCACCGCGTGCCAGACTTGATCCATGATCGGCGGACGCTTGTCGGGATCGCCGATCGCATCACGCCACTCGTGTCCGGAAACGAAGTTTCCGCCGGGCCAGCGATACACGCCGGAATGCAATTGCTTCAGCGCGGCGATCACTTCCGCGCGAAAACCTTGCACGTTATTGGCCGGCATTAGCGACACCGCTCCAACGTGAAAGGCGCCGGTGCCCGTCCCGACAATCTCGAGCCGGGCATTGTCGCTGTCGGCCTGTGCTTGAAAGTGAAGCGAAGACTTGACGTAGCTGGGCCCAAGTTGGCTGATGACGACCGTTTGGCGATCACTGGCTGCATCCCCCCAGACCAGAGTCACCTTCACCATCGCGCCAGGAGTGCCCGCCAGAACAATACGGCCTGTGTAGGCTTTCCCTTTACGTACTGCTAGCCCTGCTTGCTGGATTCCGCGCGCCTCATTTTGACTAAATTTCATCAGTGGTGTGTGATCGCCGACATAGGGGTGATCAATATCCATGATCACGAATTCGTCGCCACCGATCGGTGTCCAGTGACGCAGTGTAACGCGCCTCCAACTCGGTCCTGCCGGTTCGGCGGGCGGATGCGAGGTGATCGGATAGTAGAACTTCCGGTCATCCAACATCTCAGCCCAAATGTTGTTATTGACGATTCCGCCGATGTGCTCCAGAAACTGCCCATAGACGTATTTGGAGATTGGAGCACCGGTCTTCGACGCGTCGATGGTTGCGGTGAGAGGTTGCGTTTGAGCAGAAGCAAGAGTTGAGAAAAGCAGTACGGCCAGTAGTAAGACCTGCGTCGTCAGAGTTGGATTCCTACCTTTTGAAAACACGATATGATGACCTCCTGTTGCAATCTTGGGCACAGTGCTCGGCTCTGAAGCGGAAGCGGCTTGGAATCTGAGGCACGTGGTTCTCGTGTTCGAGCAGTCTTCTTAAAAGAGTCTTGGTGCGAAATCCTTGAGATCGCGACGCCACGTCTGCCATTCGTGGTCTGTACCCGGCGACTCGTAGAAAACGTGCTGAATGTTCGCTTCCTGGAGTGAAGTATGCAGTCTCTGGAGTCCCGCACGCATTCTCTCAGGCTCATTTGTCCCGACACCCATCCACAGCAAGTGCACTTTCTTGGCGAACGCAGCCGGATCAGCAAATACTCCGTTGTAGTCGGTTTTGGGATCCAATTTCCGATCGCCAAGGACGAGCATCCCGCCCGCTCCACTGAATCCCCCAATGTAGGAGAAGAGATCGAGATGATCCAGCGTAACCTGAAACGTCTGCATTCCTCCCATCGAAAGGCCCGCCATGGCGCGGTGATCGCGGTCTGAAAGTGTCCTGAAGGTCGAATCAATATTCGGAATCAGGACCTGAGTCACATCATCTTCGAACGCCGCCGCCATGTCCTGCATGGCCTTAAGCATTTCGGGAGAACCAAAGGGTTTTCCGGTCAGATCGGGCTGAGCCTGGCCCGCGCGCCGGGCATAGCCATACGCCATCACGATGATCATTGGCTTGCAGCTTCCGGCGGCGATCAGATTGTCGAGGATGAAGTTGGCGTTACCTTGCCGAATCCATCCGGTCTCATCTTCGCCACCGCCATGCTGCAAATAGAGCACCGGATAGCGGACTTTGGTCTGCGTATCGTAGTTCGGCGGCAGATAAACCAGCGCGTGCCGCCAGGTCCCCGTCACTTTCGAGTTGTACCAAACCTCGCGCACCTGGCCGTGAGGTACATCCTGGACCGAATAATAGGTGGAGCCTGGCTCTGGAACTTCCACTGCGCTTGCGGGCTTACTTCCACCAAAGTACGCATGAGTGTTGAGGTCGCTGACCTCCGCACCGTCGATGATCAGCGTGTAATAGTGAAAGCCGGGAACGAGCGGTGGAGTAGTAATCGTCCAGAACCCGTCCGGCTGTTTCACCATATCCAACTTCGGCCCGCTCCAGAAATTCAACTTTACCTTCGTAGCGTCAGGAGCTTTCACACGAATTTCAACCCTCCCGGCATTATCGACACGGGGATACTCCGCTCCCCACACGTTGGTCGCAGAGGGCTGAAAATTGCCCGGCTCTTGTGCCCAACAAAAACTTGATAGTAAGAACACCATTATTCCAAACCGCCGCATCTGTTCCCTCCTTAATAAACATTCAATTTCAAATGCTGCCCGAGCATGATGGGGCATTCTGTTAGCTTGCAGACATGCAAATTGTGGTCTCCAGGTTTTCTTACTGCTCGACTGACACCACGGTTACAGACTTGGGCTCCAATTTCAGAGCCAGTTTGCCGTTCTGAGCTTTCGCTGAAACGGGTTTCGGCACGACCGTGTTCGGCGCATCAAAGGTGTTGACGCTATCCACCTTGGGCGCGGTCAAGGTTTCTCCAACAGCCGATTTAGCTGTAATGACAGTCAGGCTAGCCGCAATTTCGACCGGCTGATCGGGATCGAGATTCGTGATTGCCAGCCACAGCTTGCCTGCCTTGTCCTTGGCTGCGATCGCATCCAAGCGCGGCAACTTGATGTCGCCATGCGTGTAGGTGCCGGCGTCAAAACTAACAGGCACAAACGTCGCGTCCTGGAACGGCACATACATTTTGAACACGTAGTAGGTCGGGGTCAGGACCATCTTTTCTTTGTCCGTCATGATCATTGACTGCAGAACATTGATCATCTGGGCGATGTTCGCCCCGCGCACGCGGTCGGCATGGCGGGCAAAGATGTTCAGGTTGAGCGCTGCCAGGATGGCGTCGCGCTGGCTGTTCTGCTGCACCAGAAAGCCAGGATTGGTGCCGAGGGACGGCGCATACCACGCGCCCCATTCATCAACGACGAGAGCCACCTTCTTTTGCGGATCGTACTTGTCCATGATGGCCGAGTGCGTACTGATCAGATCTTCCATGGCCAGGGTGAACTTGAGGATCTGACTGTATTCGGTCTCTCCGAAACCGGTGGCGGCAAACGAAGGCGGCCAGTGCCCAACCGTGTAGGAGTGCATCGAAAGTCCATTGATGTCCCAGCTCCACGTGTGTTGCCGATAGGCCTTCATGATGGCTTCGGTCCAATCGGTCCACCGGGGTTCGTCGCCGCCCGGGCCTACAGCGATCTTGAGCATCTGATCTTTGTCCTGCTGTGCCGGATTGAAGTTGCGGACGAAGCGGCTGTAGATCTTCATCTGACTCAGATAGTAGTCGGGTGTCATGTTCCCACCGCAGTCCCAGCTTTCGTTGCCGATGCCAAGGGATGCGACTTTATAAGGTTGCGGGTGACCGTTGGCGGCGCGCTCCTTGGCCAGGGTTGTCGGCTGGGCGGTGGTCATGTACTCCAACCATTCGGCGGCTTCCTGCGGAGTCCCGGAACCGACGTTGACAGAGACGTACGCCTGGCTGCCGATCTGGTCGAGGAAGTCCATGAATTCATGTGTTCCAAAGGCGTTCGGTTCGGTCACGCCGCCCCAATTGGGATTGAGGGATACTACCCGCTTATCGGTTGGGCCGATGCCCTTGCGCCAGTGGTATTCGTCCGCGAAGCAGCCACCCGGCCAGCGAACATTTGGCACCTTGATCGCCTTTAGCGCGGCAACAACGTCGTTGCGAATGCCACGAGTGTTGGGAATCGTGGAATCCGGGCCGACCCAAATGCCCTCATAAACGCCGTGTCCAAGATGCTCGGCGAACTGGCCGAAGATGTTGCGATCGATTTTCGCGCCGGTCTTGGACACGTCAACTGACAATTCGACCCTCTGCGCCATGATAGCGGGCGCAGTCAGGGCAATGACTATCAACGCGAAACTCAGAACAAATGAAAACGCCCTAAGCGATGCTCTTTTGGGCAATGAGGAGCATGTCACGAATGAAACTCTGCTCGTCCAAATCGAAAAGAACTGCCGACTCGAGCAGTGGATTGTCAGTTCGGAGTTTCTGGTAAGAGTAAAAGGCATTTATTCTCTCCGGGGAATCGGGAACTTGCCGTTGGTCTGTTCGGCAAAGCGAAATCCGAGTCGATCTCAACATGTGTCCGAGTCAAAAGAAATCGTTTACTCGAAAAACAGAAATGACGATGGGTGGTATTATAGATCAATTGTCAAATTTCTTGTAGGCAAGACTACCCTTGATTCATTAACATTAGCCAGCTTTGCAGTCGCGCATAATCGTGTGGCGGACTGCGATGAAGAAGTAGGTGTCAGAAAACGATTACATCGGAAGGTAACGATGAGAGCGACCTCCGTTCGACTGTGGAATACCTGGACTGTTCTCGTTCCGGCCCTGTGTTGTTTCCTCGGGAGTGCAACACAGGTAAAAGCTCAACTATGGGACGTGCCTCCTCTGCCTCCCGTCAAGTATGTACCGGCACAGGACGGTATGACTGCCACGGTCGGGAATGAAAGCCTGCATATTTCTGTTTGCCGTTCTTCTGTCATACATTTCGTCGCGACCATGGAGTCACCCAACACAGCGACACAGAAACAGCCATGGATACTCGATTCGAAGGAGTCGTGTCCGGGAGCTAAGTTCCAACTGTCGCAGACACCCGATGCGGCGATCCTCACCACTGACACGTTAAAAATAGAGTTCTCTCTAAAGTGGGGGAACGTGCAATACAGCACTGTAGGGGGCGAGGGCCTGCTGCGCGAGCGAAACGCGATTCCGCGCGCTTATGAACCGGCCCAGTTGAATGGCGAAAAGACTTCTCCTGTTGAAGACCGGTTCGCGCCAGATGCTACCGAGGGTTTCTACGGCCTGGGACAACACCAAAGCGGAATGTTCAACTACCGCGGAGCAACAGTCGAACTCGGGCAAAACAACACTGATGTCGCGATTCCTTTGCTCTTGTCGAGCAAGGGCTACGGGCTAATGTGGAATACCGCCTCGCTAACATACGTCGATAATCGCTTCCCGCTTGAATTGAACTTGCTCTCGATCGCAGGCCATTCCGTTGATTACTACTTCATCTATGGTCCGGAAATGGAGCAGATCATCCATGAATACCGCAACCTTACCGGGCACACGCCCATGCTTCCAAAATGGGCTTATGGATTCTTTCAATCCAAGGACCGCTACGTCTCGCAGGATGAAGTCCTTGGAATCGCGCACCGCTATCGTGAAGAGCATATCCCGCTCGACGCGATCGTGCAGGATTGGTTCTGGTGGAGGGCGGAAGGCGATCCAATCTTCAATTCCAACTTCCCGGACGTCCCCGGTGAACTCCAGCGTCTGCATGATGAACATGTCCACGCTATGCTTTCGGTCTGGGGACTCTTTGATACGAAATCTCAGAATTTTCAGCAATTGACGCAACAACATCTGGACGTTCCCGATGCGCACGTTTACGACGCTACCAACCCAAGAGCGCGCGACTTCTACTGGAATAATTTGGCTGGGAAGCTGTTCTCGCAAGGCTGGGATGCATTTTGGTTGGACAGCGCGGAGCCCGAAGAATTCTGGCCCCACATGGGGGATGCCATCCTGCGCAACAAGCAGATCGCGATAGGCAACGGCGCAGAATATACAAACATATTCCCATTTATGCACACTCTTGGCATCCAGCAGCACTGGAAGGCGACCACGGATCGTAAGCGGGTGTTTCTGCTGACACGATCTGCGTTCCTCGGCCAGCAGCGAGTTGGAGCAACGGTGTGGTCCGGCGACGTTTATGGATCGTATTGGGGTTTGAAGCACCAAGTCGCGGCTGGGCTGAACTTCGCGCTTTCCGGATATCCCTACTGGACAACTGATATCGGCGGTTATTGGCCGCCTCATGACAAACCTCTGGACGATCCGAAGTATCAAGAGCTTTACGCACGCTGGTTCGAGTATGGAGTCTTCTGTCCGATTTTCCGCACCCACGGGCACAGACCCCAGAATGAGATTTGGTCTTTCGACAAGGTTGAGCCAATCCTGATCGCCTACGACAAGCTTCGTTACCGTCTCATGCCCTACATCTATTCCCTAGCTTGGCGTGTCACAGACGAAGACTACACAATTCAACGCCCGCTGGTGATGGATTGGCGCACTGACCCCAAGATCCGCGACATTGGGGATGAGTTCATGTTCGGTCCATCAATCCTCGTCACTCCGGTGCTCGAGCCGAATGCTTCGCGCAGGGCTTTGTATCTGCCGGAATCACCGGCGTGGTACGACTTCTGGACCGGGGCATCACAGCTGGGAGGTCGTGAAATTGACGCAAACGCGCCTCTAGATCGCATTCCGCTCTATGTACGTGCCGGTTCGATTCTTCCCCTCGGCCCTGAAATTGAGTACGCCAATGAAAAGCCGGCCGGACCGATCGACCTGCGGATCTACCGTGGGGCGGACGGCAAGTTCAATCTCTACCAGGATGCGGGCGACAGCTACGATTACGAGAAAGGCGCCCATTCAGTTATTCCGCTGCGCTGGTCCGAATCAACGCGAACACTCACGATCGGAGAGCGTGAAGGAAGTTATCCCGAGATGCCTGCCATAGTTCAGTTCAATATCACGTGGGTATCGGCTGGACATGGTTCCGGAGCGGCTGTATCCCAACCCGACAAGGTTGTTGAATACACCGGGAAGGAAATCTCGATCCAAGCACCATGAGAGCTGGCGTGCTGCCGGTTTGAAGCTCCGCCAGAGTATATTCGGTAACTTGAATACGCCCTCAGTTCTGTCCAAAGAGACTGCGTCTTCCGGGTGGCGGCAATCTCATACATTGTTAGTATGGCCTCTGCCCCTGGCTGATGGCTGGCCAAGTATCTGTCCTGAAAGGAACGGCTGGTAATCCAGCGCCGTTGAAGAGGGTTGCCGCCGGATTTGACTGCCAGGCATAGCGGACCTCCTTCGGATTCGGTACCGAAGGGGATGAAACAACGATGGTATCGCCCTCGATGAGTGCATCGGCCCAATACCATTTCCGGTCCTCACCGGCGATCGCGAACTCTTCCAACTTCGCTCCTTTCACAAGCAAGCCACCATCTGTGTTGGCGAAGTGCAGCCGGATCGAGTTTGGAAGCCGTTCGACGGAAGCGAGCGTTGGACCGGAATAGACCGCATTCTTGCCGTAGCGTTTTGCCAACGCGCAGAAGGCGAGACGCTCCCCTACCGGGAGTTTGTCCTTGGGATGGATATTGTCGGGATCCCCTGTGTCGATCGTAACCGCCAGGCAGGAATTGCGAACAGTGGCGGCCGTGAACGCCTGCGACTCTCGCGTTTCTGCCCACGTGTCGTCGGTGGGTGTCTCACTGCGATGACGGAAGGCCGGCAAGCTGACAATGTAGAAGGGGAAATCGCCCTGTCCGAAGAGCTTTCGCCAATCCTCAATCATCGCGGGAAGGACTCTGCGGTATTGGAATCCGCGTTCTGAGTTCTGCTCGCCCTGGTACCACAGCGCACCCGTAATGGACAGCGGTGCAATGGGGGCCAGCATTCCTTCGTAAAGCACCGAGGGCATGACCGGCCAGTTCTCGTATGCAATGGGCAGGGGATGCGGCGGGCGGGCATCGACACTTAATTGACCTTTCCATTTGCCTGCCAGCGGAATGCTCGTCTTGTCTGCGAGCATGACGCGCAACTCTTCGGGTTTGGCAAGGAATCCGCCCTGCGGCTTTGTCTTCAGAACGCGGATTGCCACGACGTTCCTTCCTGGCCTCAGCACACCATCGGGGATGAAGTAGACGCGCGGATTCTCGACCCACGCGCTGGCGCCGACTTGCGTTCCGTTGATGTACGCGGTATCCATGCGTTCAATCGAGCCGAGGAATAAAAGATCGCGTCCTGTCGGAAGCGGGTCCGGCAGGACGATCTCTTTCCGGAACCAGGCCACTGCGGGTGTCTCCGGTGCACCCAAGTCGGAGAATCCGCCGGGAATGTCAACGGATTTCCAGGTCGAATCATTGAAATCCGGAGCAGCCCAGTTTCCTTTAAGCCCGACGTCATACTGGTCATACCAGTGCATGACGTAGTTCCCGTATTCGGGCGCGCCTGTCGCGGCCAGTCTTTCGAGTTCTGCCAATGGGACATCGAAGTCATTAAGTGGACGAAGCCCGGCAGCGCTGGTCCAGGCCTCAGCGGGGGTTCCGCCGAGGGCATCCACGACCAGACCGATCGGAACATGGATCTCCTGTTGGACCTTGCGTGCAAAGTAATACGCGACCGCCGAAACGCGATCTGCCGTTTCGGGAGAAACCCCTTTCCAGGATCCCTCCACAACATCCGTATGGTGGTAGGCAGGGTGAGGCGCAACAGAGAAGAAGCGAATCTCCGGGTAGTTGGCGGCTTTGACTTCCTCCTCGCCATTTCGTGCAAAGCGGAGCGGCACCTGCATGTTGGATTGGCCTCCACACAGCC
>Ga0074046_10002358_pt1 | contig 16429 bp, 16 predicted proteins | sample BogForMeECP23OM3_FD_94441 | JGI IMG/M metagenome (GOLD analysis project Ga0074046, IMG submission 94441) | Bog forest soil microbial communities from Calvert Island, British Columbia, Canada - Bog Forest MetaG ECP23OM3 | ecosystem: Environmental > Terrestrial > Soil > Wetlands ...
GCGATACACGGCTGTCGAGTTCTCTCCAAGATTATCCGGAACTTGTGTGCGGGAATGCAAGTAGCAACCCAGTGGAAGGCTGTGGAGAATCGGGACGAAATGGCACAGAAGTGGTAGAGATTCCCGCCCGCGCTTCAGGATTCTCACTTCCCGGGAAGTTCCGCGGCAACACCGGCTCTGTCGGCAGCGCGGTCGACAATAGCCCGAAATTTCCGCCGCACGTCTTCGGTAAGAGATGGCTTCTGCCAGTTACTCACCAGTTCGTCGACTCGGGTACGGGCTCGAGTAAAGGCGTCAATCGGTGGCTCCGAACCTCGCGCGCTGCGATCAATGACCGAAGAGGGGAGATGCTGCTCCTGCCGAAAAAGCGCGCGCGTTTCCTTCAGCTTGAGAAAATTTCCGGAAAGGCCGGTTTGCGCGAACATGCCGGTGGCCAGGGTTTCGCCGCGGACCTCAATGCCCCGCACCAGCCGCTGCGCCGAGGCAATCGACTCGGCGTCCATGACCAGCTTTTCAACGCTGTGGCAGGCCAGAGATTCGATCATCCCCGCTCCCGAGATCATGTTGATGCCGGTAAGCGCTCCCAGCATCGCCGAGCGGGCACTCTCCGCGCCCGCCTGGGCATCCACAAACTTCGAGTCGGTAGCGACCAGGTAGCCGTGGGTGGGCAGGCCCAGATGCTTGCCAACTTCACAGCATGCCATGTTCAGCATGACGGTTTCTATCGCGCCCATGGGCGCACCGCCGCTACGCATGTCAAAAATCGCCGGCGCGCCGCCCCAGACTATGGGTGAGCCCGGCCCGGCAAGTTGATGCAGGGTAATGCCGGCCAGCGACTCGGCCGCATGTTGCGTCACCGAACCTGCCAGCGTCACGGGAGCAGTACCACCCGCCAGCGGCATGGAGACGAGTTCCGCAGGCACGCCAGCGCGGGCCAGATCAAGCAGGTTGTGCGACCCGAACTCCGACCAATTCAACGGAGGCGAGGGACACACATCAAAAACTGCTCGCGGTTGTTCGCGTAACTTGTCTCGGCCGCCGCAGTCGGCGGCAAGCAAGTCGATCATGCCTTCGAGGCCGGCCGCGGAGAATGATCCCGTCACCACCGGCTTGTCAGAATGCTCAAGGACTACAAGCAGGCGGTAGAGATCGCCGATCGCACTGGGTGCATCGGTGCACACCACCGCGGTCGACTGCGCGGCGAACTGCGGCAGCATCTCCGTGACTTGAACGAGGCGCACCAGGTCTCGAGTTTCCGATGACCGAGCTTCCATCGTGTCGGGATCAAGCATCTGCACGCAACAGGAGCCGGGATCGAAATGCACGTCGTCGCCGCCGTAATGAACCGCTTTCCCTCCCTGGCGGTTGTACAGGTAGAAGTCCCGTGGAACCGATGCCAGGCACTTGCGAACCAGGGGCTCGGGCAGGCGAGCCACCCCGTCATTAATTTCAACTCCAGCCGACCGCAATAACTCGACGACCGCCGAGCCTACGCGGACTCCTGGGTTCATCAGCAGTTGGAACGCTTCGCCAAGGATGCGGTCTGTGAGTTCAGGACTGAGCAGTTGGATTTTGGGTCTCATGCCAGGGCTGTTCCTTTGTTGGTCACTTTGCTCATCAGATTCTTTGCCAGTTCCAGGGCATCGATGGCATTGCGAGAGTAGCCGTCGGCGCCGATTTCAGCAGCCCACTTCGAGGTAACCGCGGCGCCGCCAATGATCGCTTTGACCCGTGGCCGCAAGCCATTCCGATCAAGCGCTTCGATCACCGCTTTCTGGCCGGCCATGGTCGTCGTCAGCAGAGCGGAAACGCCAACGATGTCGGCATCCACTTCCTTAACCTTGGCGACGAACTGCTCTGGAGCCACGCTGGTGCCCAGATCGAAGATCTGGAATCCACTGGCGGAAAGGATGGTGGCGACCAGGTTCTTGCCAATGTCGTGGATATCGCCCTTGGCGGTACCCAGGACGACCTTGCCTAAATTCTCGCGCTTCGAGCCTTGCTTCAGCATCTCCGGTTCAAGAACGCTGATGGCAGCCTTCATCGCCTCGGCCGATGCCAGCAGATCGGGCAGGAACATTTCTCCGCAGCCGAATTGCTCGCCGGCGAATGTGATCCCCGCCGCAAATCCTTGATTTACCGCATCGAGCGGATCGATGCCATTAGCCAGCGCCTGCTGCGCCAATTCCGTGGCTGTATCAGGCGCGCCGTCGATGATGCTTTGGCGCATCGCTCCAAAGAGTTGATCTGGCACAGAACCTCCTGCTGAGATCAGCCTTAAAATCAGACCGATGTTCGCCGCAATTGTACTCTGGCAGAAAGTCGCAACTCTGTGATCTAGCGCACAGCCCGGAGCGTTCGGACCGCAATGGAAATTACGCCCACAGGTCACAACCAATTGAGCGTGCCGTGAAGGCAAGGCGGAAGTAATTGAAAGGTTGGAGCCGACGATCGGACTTGAACCGATGACCTGCCGATTACGAAAAGACCCAACCTTGCGTATGTTGTTGTGAAATAAAGGTGCTTGGAAATCGTTTTCTTGGCGTTTCGGGGGGTTCTGGGAAACGATTGTGCAGCAGTTCGTGCAGCAGCTTCGAGCGTTCATAAGTAACCTATATCTTCGCCCCCTGTTCGCAATACATTCGCAATTCTTTCACCTCTGGCTTCGCCGCTCTGTCCAAATCTCGTTTTCTGAGGAGCCGTCCTTATATCGGCAGAAACGACGATCATCGGGCGTCGGCGTCGGCGAGTGCTTCGCACATCAATGTAACTCTCAGCCCACCGCTTCAGGCTCGCAGGCTAGACCACTCCCCGACCTTCGTGACGCGCACGCTCCCGTCCTGCTGCCCCCGCACCGAGACCTTATCCAGCCGCACAGCCGCGTACAAGCCGCAGCGGAATCGGCTGCGGCTCCTCTCGTCCGTGCCGACGCCCGGAACATCGAAGTGCTGACCGATTTTCAGCCTGTGAACACGCTCGGCGATCTTGCGGTACTTGCGCGGTTGCTCGACGCGAGGACGGAGATAGGAGTGGTGCAGCGAGATGCAGTGCTTGTTTCCGCATGAGGCATCGACAACCTGACCGGGAGGAACTGAGCCATGGGCGTCAATCCAGTTGCGCCGTCGCCGACCGTAGGCTGTGGACGGGTTGGCGATCTCTTCGCAGTTGCCTTTCAGCGTGGTTGGTGAGAATTCCGCCATAGGGAAGCAACCGAGACGACTGTGCCGCCAAGGAATCCGGCTGTCCGCACACGTCTTGATGGAGTCGGGTACTACTTCTGAGCAGCCTTTACCTTCGCCCATCTCAGCTTTTGGGCTGCGGCAATTTTCCTTCGAGCGGCGGCTGACATCGTTCTCTTTTTGGGCATTCTGACAACGTTTTGTTTCTGCCCGCCGTTCCTCCGCACCTTTGCCCATCGTGCTCTCTGTGCAGCCGCGATCCTCGCCCTTCCTGCCGCTGATATCTTCCGACGAACGGCTGTCCTTCTGCCGAATGAGCCGCCATCGAGTGCGGCGAGTGCTGCGTCAAGGCTTTCGACCGTTCTTGCCGCGTGATCCCGCTCTTTCTTCAACTGCTGGACAACACCAGCCAAGTTAGCCATGAAATCCCCCTCGGCGGGGATTGTACCAAGACGCCGCTAAGAAGGCCGATTCTAGGGCGATTTGGCTGCCGGGAGGGGTTCAGGTCGGCTGGGGCGTTTCAGAGGCGCTGGGAGCCTTTGTGACCACCTTTGCCGACAATGCTACAAGGCCGCTGCCACATCCGAAACGTCGATTTCGGAACTACTCTTGTCAGGCGACCGCGAAACCTTCAGACTTCGGAATATGGCTCACTGGAAAATCGTTCTGAACTGGATCGCAGCTTCGGTCGCCGTAATCGCTGCTTTGCTTTGGTTTCGGTCGGCAACTGTCAAGATTCCGGCCAATCCTCCCCCACGGGACGAAAACGGAATGTTTGCGGCACAGATAACCGTGAACGATTCGGACTTCATCGCGACCGCTGTTCAGCAGACGAGATGGAATAAATGGGCAGCACTTGCAGCGGCTATAGCTGCTGCGTGCCAAGCAGTGGCTCTAATGCTCCCAACGTAAACCAAGTCTCACGCACTCACCGCATTCCAGTCGAAGCCGGAGATCAGACGGGTCTCTTCCAACATTTCGTCGATGCACCGCTTATCTTGGTATGCATGGTCTTCTATTGAGCGAATGTTCTTGAGGCAATGCGCCAACAATCCAGAGGGCTGAACATTCCAGTCTTGGGCTGCGCGGCGTTCGAGCATGTGCCGGTACGTCAAGAAGCAGTAGAGGTCAGCGGCCTGCAACTGCGGTGTCTGCTTCGCCAGTGGAAAGTCCGCCTCGCCAAGACGATCTTTTTCCTTCCATGTCGTCCCCGCATAGGAGCCTTCGCGCACCTGTTTCTTAATCTGCTCGAACAGCGATCTAGCGTATCCGGCAACGGGTCTATCCGACCCAAAGAAAAAGTGCGCTTTCCCACCTACAGGGGCGTAAGCAGTTACTTGCTTGAGGCAAAGCTGGAAAGGAACGAAGTACGGCTTGTTTGGGCAACCGCTGCTCAAGAATTTGCCTGTCTTTTCATTTAGCGTTGCCCCGGTGATGAACCTGCGCTGTATTTCACTGTAGGAATTGAAATCGGCAACGACGATTCCGAAACTGACCGGATAGACCCGGTACTCGCCAATCACCTGAGTCAGTTCCAAAAGCATTGGCTGATACCGACGTGCTCGAAGCATCTCAGTGGCGTGGAATTCGTGAAGTGCGACTCCGTGTTTTGTGAGCACCTTCTGCCACGCAGAAGCCAATTTCTTGAATTGGCCGCTGCCGCCAAAATAGCCCGCCACGACACATATTTCAGCACCGTCGTGGATTCCGCTCTCGTCTAGGTAGGCGTCAATCATTGGCGATTCGAAATCTCAAAAGCCGCTCGCCAACAGCGGAAGTGAGCGCGGCGTAAACGCATCAAGCGCCAAATGGGACACGTAGCCCGCTGCCAATCCGTTAGCTAGTCCAGCGAGGAATCGCCAAAAGAGTTCGGCAAGCTTCGCAAACAAGTCCGAAATCGGATCAGCCGGAGCCGGAACAAACGTAAATGCGTCAACGGGCACCATCGGTATGGCCTTGCAGTTTTCGGCTTGTTCGCGGCAAAACTTCTCCCACTCGATGAGCCGATTTCGCAAGGAAACTACGGAAGCGCCAGCCGACCAACTGTGCGCCGTGCCTCGGTGCCACGAGGAAATTCCGGGCTCTAGCAGGTCGGGTAGCACTCCACCAAGATAGCCACCGACGCCGCCACCAGCGATTTCGGCTAGACGGTTCGGCGTGGTCTGCTCTTTGGCTTGATACGCGGCGTATCCGATACCAGCCGTCACGCCAGCGACAATGTGAGTTGTCCGACCTGCCATGGATCACCCCAGTCTTTTTCGAATCAGACTATCATGACTCGATGGCGAACACAAGGCGAAACTGCTAGACTGCTCCGATGGACGAAGGACGCAAGCGCGTCTTGCTGATAGCAGCGAGCATTCTGGCAGCGAGGAAGCTGGCACATTGGGATGAACGCCACTCTCCTAAAGGGGGAGCACTCCGATACAGCGTCCGAATTCGGGCGACGAAACGATAATCCGGTTAGAGTTCGGCACCAACATCGAGTGGAATGAGCCGTTGCGAAGAGGTTCAGCGTAGCTTCTCCAGCCTTTCGAAGAGACCGTCGATGTCTGACATTGAGTAGACTTCGGTTCCCCATTCCTTGTCGATGCCGCGTCGTTTGATCCTGTCGCACTGTCGTCGATCCGTTACCACGAAATGACACGCAGGGATCGCTACAGATAGCAACCCCACATCCATCACGTCACCGGATTGAGCGACCGCGTTTCCAGTCAGCAGGTCCGCTCCCAACTGATTGCCGATTTTCGGAGTAGGAAGATTGTTGTGGTAGTCGGAGCAGAAGTATTTCTGCAAGCCTTCGAGGCCATCGGGCTTGCCTCCCAAGTCCTTCCAGATGATTCGGAACATCAGGAATCCTTCGACATCTGCAAAAGCCCAATAGTCGGGGACACCGCCCGCTGCTAATCTTTTTTCCCACTGTTCGACCTTAATAGCTAGAGCGTCAGCATAACCGCACTTCTCCGCTTCCAACTGTTCTTCGTAGGTTCGCCCACTGCCAACGAACTCCTTCCTCATTTGTTCCCATGATTCGAGAACCTGAACATTCGCGGCTTGGCGTCTCGCAAGGAGTTCGGGGATGGAAGCCGAGAATACATCCAGTCGGTAGGGCAATTTCGTGTGTAGATCGTAGAATACCGTCCCTCTTCGCAAGTCATCACTGACCCGCTCGCCAACGTCCTCCCTGACCGTCTCGAACAGCGGATGACCCGGTGTGACCCATTCCAGAGTCGCGTCCTGAGGCAGAAGCGCCTTATCGAAAACTACTTTCTGGTACTCATGCCCCAGCTTTCCGAACCTGCCTTCGAGCCGCTCGCCAATCGGATACAAGGTGCGAGGGATTCTCCCGATACGGTAGACGTGTCCATCCTTTTGAATTGGTCGCGGGTTGACTCCCGAAATTGGTGCCGCTTGTGTGAAAAAATCCTCGATCACCTCTGGTATGAGGCGACGTTCACGAGCCTCCGCCGACTTGCCAACAATCGCCCCAAGGTTCAACTCGCGCTTTGCCAACCCCTCTAGCGTTGATTCTGTGATCTCGCGGAAGCGATTGGCATCGACATCCCGAACGATCCGAGCCTCGATGTTGGGTAGATCAGTTCTCCTCGCGTACATGTCCCGAAAGAGCTTTTCAAGGAGATTAGACGGAAAAACCTCACCGACTACATCGAACACATGGTCAGTGCCTAGCTCCCTTCGAATCTCTGCCAAACGTTCGAGCAGTTTCTGGAGCACTCGACCTTCTCGTGTGTTGAGAGCGGCGAAATTGAAGATGAGGCAATTGTGTTCTTGCCCGTAACGGTGGATGCGACCCATACGCTGTTCAAGCCGGACTGGGTTCCATGGGATGTCGTAGTTAATCATCAGCCAGCAGAACTGAAGGTTGATACCTTCGCCTGCGGCCTCAGTTGCAACTAGAATCTGCGCCTCTTCTCTGAACTCGCGTTCGGCGAAGATTCGGCTACCGGGCGTATCTCGGTCTCCAATCTTCATCCCACCGTGAATTTGGGTGACCTTGAGACCCCATTCCCGCAGCTTTCCCAGAGGGCGTCCGTCTTCTCCGTCTCCGGCAAGGTAATCGAGCGTGTCCTTGTGCTCAGTGAAGACGAGCAACTTCATGTTCGGGTTCGAGAAGATTTCCTGTTCAGCCAACACCTTCTTGAGCTTCACTAGCTTCGATTCGATTTCCCGGTGTTCGAGCGCCCGAGCTTGGTCGATCAGCCTGCCGATCTGGAGAATTTCCTCCTTGAGCAGAGTCGGATCAAAGCTGATCGCCGCATTCTCAATCTGCTCGATGTATTCTTCCCGTTCCTCTTCGGGCAGGTCGTCAAGATCGTCTGGAACCTCCATCTGCTTGCGCAGATAATCGCGAGGATCGTCGAGAATCTTCCTGCGCTTGTCCCGCATGCGCTCAAGGCTGCGACGAACTGCATAGACGCTCGACGCAAACCGCCTCTGTAACATCGCCATCGTGAAACTCAGGGCACGGCTTCGAGGAGAGTCTTCCTGCGCGGCCTTGATCGATTGATCTTCGACGTACCGGGTGAGTGCGTCGTAGAAGTCGTATTCCTCACCATCCAGATCGAAGGAAGCGGTATGCACGAATCGGTCGGTGAAAAGCTTCTTGACCTGCCCAGTTTCGGGGTCTGGGAATGAGACGAGGGCTTCTTTCGTGCGGCGAAGATAAAACGGGGCGTAGTTCCGCCGCATAGCCTCTTCGAGGCTCTTGACGTTGCCGTACACGTCTCGATCCAGCAGTTCAAGGAAGAGGCAGAAGTTCTCGGGATCGCCTTTGTGCGGGGTCGCTGTCATCAACAAGAAATGGTCTGTCATGCCGGACAGCGATTCGCCGAGTCGATAGGCGAGAGTCTTCTTGTCGGCGCTGTAGGCAGCCATCTTGTGCGCCTCGTCCACGATAATCAAATCCCAGCGGCTACGGAGGAGGCTCTCCTTGGCATCCTCGATTCTGGAGACCCACGAAATCGATGTGACTACTTGATTCCGTTCCTGCCAAGGATTCATCCCGTAATTGGCACGAAGCACATCGCTGCGGATGACTTCAAACTGCTCTCGGAACTTCTCCTTCATTTCCCGCTGCCACTGAAATGACAGGCTGGCGGGTGTGATGATGAGCGTTCGCTTGACCAGACCACGAATCTTTAGCTCCTTGAGCAAAAGTCCCGCCATGATGGTTTTTCCCGCTCCCGGATCATCGGCTAGCAGGAAGCGAATTCGGGGCATCGTGAGGAAGTAGTCGTAGACCGCCTCAAGCTGGTGTGGAAGTGGGTCTACACGGGCGATAGAGAGCGAAAAGTACGGATCGTATTCGTAGGCGAGGCCGAGCCGAAGAGCCTCAATGCCGAGGCGGAACCGCAAAGGGTCGCCGTCGAAGGGCTCCCTTTCAGGAGTGGACACAAGTTGAGCAAGTTGCTCGGCGCTCAGGATTGGCTCGTGAACCTGATTGGTGTTGAGTCCCTTCCCGATGAGCTTTACGGATGTTCCCATCGGGATCGCGACGATCACCTGCACAGGCTCCGGGAAGATCGGCCCACGCACGATAATGTTGGGTTTCAACTGATCCAGAAGCATTGTTTCTAGTTTCCTGAGGCGAGAATCACCCTCAACGGCTCAGTGAGGACGCCGACGCATTAACGCGGGGGAAGCGAACTGCTAACTATAGCAGAGTCAATGGCTTGGTCGAGTTCTGTAGTCTTGAGCGGCGAGAGAAATACGTGGTCGTCAACGTGTACCGCCTTACGTAACGAGAGAGTGGCTTGCTTCCAACCTGAGTTTTTCGAGCACTTTGACGAGCGCCAATGTGTCCTGACAACAATACGCGAGCAGTGCCTTCGTGATGTTCTCCCTTTCGACTCCATCTAGCCCGCCCCTTACAAGCGATTCCCATGCCAACCCTGCGTGTTGCCCGTTGCCGACCTCCATTCCGTCGTAGGTCATTTCTGGAACGAGCGCGGGCAGCACAGATTTTAGGGAATACGACCCGGCGAACGCAGGATGATAGACGTGATTCCGAATGACGGGCAGCAGATCAAAAACACGAGATTGGATTTGCTTGATCGGTTCAGCAAACTCCGGCAACCAAAACGCTAGTTCGTTCAACCTCGCGAGTTCGAAGCTCTGGTTATAAACAATGACCGTGCCGCTCTGACCTAGCACATCACTAAGCGACGTGATGAACTCGCGTCGAGGATCGCTTCGATCCGCAGCAAGGAATTCGTGATGCTCAGGCTCCGCACCGGGCTGTCTCTGCACATGAACCGACCATTGGAACGGTAAGTGGTCGTAGGGGCGCATGCCCGGAAAGCGGGGGATTGCGGGATTCACGGTCTCGAAATCCATGAACGAGAGCGGATACTGGAGTGATTCCAGTTGCTTGCCAAGGTCGGGGCTGAACCAAGGTTCTCCTGTCTGAACGCACGTGGCAGCCCGCCGCTGAATTTCTGTCAACTCGAAGTCATCAGGAATGTCGCCGATGGACTCGACGCCCATTTCCGCCAACTCCTCGACGGCGCTCGCATGGATATACGGAAGGTAACCGATATGGTCATCTGGTTGCGGTGCCTTGCAGTAATCGAAGAATTCGCACACAACAGGCTGCACGCAATGCTTGCCAGTGGGAAGATCGGGAGGCGCGTCCATCGCCAGCACTCGAAACTCTGACCGCAGTTGGAACACCAGCTTCGGCTGCAAACTCTGAACCTTTCGAGTGAGATTCCTAATTCGGAAGAAGCGCCACGGGTCAATGTCCCCGCCCGGAAAAACATATTGTCGATTCACAATTGCCAGATGGCACGAAGCGACATCGAGTCCGCAGTTCGAGACCACCCGGTACTGGATTGCCACATCCTCAGGATGCTCATCCTTCGTTGAGGCTGATGACTTCACTTCTACCAGTCGCCAGCGTCCATCTTGTCGGCGATGCAGAATATCTACCCTGACGAATACGCCTTCGTGTTCGAACGCCGCCTCAAAGATCGCCGGGATGTCCAGACTCGCAATTAACTCCTGAGTGGTCCGCATGGCCTCTTCTGGATTGCCCGTCCTAACCTCAACGCCGCCCGGAAATAGCTGGCGGGCAAGCTTGCCGACCTCACGGCCTGCCTCCATCCGCGCAAAATCCGATGCACTCTTTCCCGTACCAAGCTCAGGCGAATGCACCAGCAGATAGAGCCGTTTGAGGCACTGCACGCCCGCCATGTATTTCGACTTGGAGATTGTGATCGCCAATGCGCTACTCCTCATCGTCAGCGTTGCCGTGCAAGCAGTGGAAACAGCGATAGTGGGGGTCAGTTCCCAACGAGGTTTGCTTAGGGAGGCGTAGTTCGTCTTTGATCGTCGCGATCAGGTCTTTGCGTTTAAGGATGCAACGATCAGCAAGAAGCGTGAAAGTGTTGGTGCCCGTGCTGTACATCGTCCGTCCTCTCGGAAATTCCTCGTATTCCGATTGCGCGGGAGCCTTGCCGATCTGGAGCCACTGTTCCCACACGTCGATATGGCTTCCGGGAAAGTTGAGATGATCGCCATACTCTTCACATTTGCTCAGCGGAGCACTTTCAATCAGCAACTTGCCATCCACGAGCCAAAAGATTCCCAGATGGGGCTCACTAGGCGCTGCGTGCTTGTGCCGTGTGCTTTTCGAAGGTCTTTTCATTGGGCGATCCTCGCTGCGGACTGGTCGCGTACCGGAGGCATCCTCGTCTCGCCAGTGTCGTGGCAGAGTCCCTGCACGCTGCTCCGATATTTGATAACCCGTTCTGACGCCAAGGCAATCGCTTTTGTCGCTTTCTTCAGTTCTTTCTCGACCTCATCAAGATCGATCAGGCTACGTCGAACTTCTTCAGCGAGCGCGACGTTCTTGTTCAGGAAATCGGAACCATCCCTGCCCATCCGCTCAAGCAGTGGCCTGAGAACATCAAGGTCGCGAGGAAGCCAAAGGCGCGTAGTTCGGAGTACCCAAACGGCATCTTTCTGCCCCCACCTGCATTCGCGGTCAAGCTGTCGAAGCTGGCTCTCGTCTCGTGCAACCAAGACGGCCACCGACGTGTTCCGCTCCTTGGCGTCTCTGACCAGTTTGGAGATGTCTGTCTCCGCAATGACCAACTTGTCTTTATTGTCGATCAGGATACGCGGTTCCCGTGGAGCGCCACTCGGATCACGGAAAGCCAGCAAGAAATCACCATTCCGGGGCAGTTTCTCGCTAACAAAAACTCCCGGCCACGTCCGCGCCTCCTGAGCAAAATCTGCCTCTTCCCTCGCGCCGACGCGGGCTACTTTCGACATTTCCATTTCCAATTCCTGATTATGCTCACGAAGCTGAGCAACTTCCCGCAAGTAATCTTCCACCCGGCGATTGAGATCGCTCTTCTGCACGGTCAGAGCTTGCAGTTCGGTTCTATGCCGCAGTTCAATCTCCGCAGTTCGTTTCGTCAGTTCCGCCTCGAACCGAGCCCAGACGTGTTGGCTCTCATTTCCGTGTTTCTGCTGAAGCAACCGGAAGGCTTCCTCTGCCGAGAGTTGGGCGACTCTGGCGAAGTCTCGGACGCCGAGACGATCCAAAATCTCGGTTCGCTTCAGGTTGCCTGCTCCCAAACATAACGGACACTCGATTGTCTCAGTCGATGTGTTCACTTGGCCTCCAGTGGTTTCGAAAGAAGAAAAAGGGGGAGACGATAGGCGAGATGCTTCAGGCTGCTATTTGCGCTTGCCGATTAACAAACCCGGATCGCTGGAGTTAATCGAGACCAAATTTCCACGTTCATCGCGGGTGATGTTGAACATGTCGCTGGTGCGCCCGATGATGTGATTGTGCTCGTCCCGGACGACAGCGGTTGTGCCGCCGCTATACCCAGTGGTTAAGGAGCCAAGGATTTCCCTCTTGGAACCACGGACATATTCCTTGCTCAACGACATTGCTGCCTCCTTGTTTTCGTTAGGAGTCATTGCCTACAGTTCAGAGCCCCGTTGGTGACGATTCCATAAGTTCGTCACCAGTGTGCGTCGGCTGAACTCGACTGCATAACGTGAACAGAATCAACAACGCTGGATGGCGGCAGCACGGAGCCTTCGTCACCAGCACGCGACCTCTTAACCAACTTGCAAACCAGACTGCGAGAAATACCCCACTTCTTAGCAACAGCGGTCAGAGTCATGCCGCTTAGTCGGTCTCGCACGATGGCTGTGCGATCCACATTCATCGGTGCGCGTCCAATTCGTACACCATCTAGCTTCGCCCTACGCATACCAGCGAGCACGCGTTCGCGGATCAAGTCGGATTCAAGCTCCGCAATCGAGCCAATGATCGTCAGGAAGAGACGACCCATGGGATTATGGTCGTCGGTGTTAATGCCCTCTCTGCGGGAGATGAAGGCAATACCCAAACTGTCCAACTCGTCAATGACCTGCAAAAAGTGCCGGGTGCTCCTCGCTACGCGGTCGAACGCCGCCACTAGCACGACCGAGAATTTGTGCTGCCTCGCGTCCGCCATGAGCGCGTCGAGTCCGGGTCGTCTCGCTCTACGTCCCGAAACCCCACAGTCCCGATAAATCTTGACCACTTCGAATGAACGCTGCGAAGCAAGGGTCTTTAAATCGTAAAGCTGGTTTTCTACGTGTTGGACGGCGTTGCTCACGCGCAAATAGATAGCCGCAGTCTTCAATGGACGCTCCTGTACTCGGATTTGGTGAACTTTCTCTTCCGAACTGCCTTATCTGGTAGTTGGGAGGGGGAAGGGGCTTCTGCATTATGTCCTTGGCACATATTATAAATACCACAATCTCAGCCTGAAGTCAAGTGTGTTATGTCCATAGGACAGAATGTTGTATAATCATGGTATGGGCTGGAAGACGATGCGGGTCGCTGTGTGCGACGTTTGCGGTCATCAGTGGATACCGGAAACAGCGCACCCTACAAACTGCCCTTCGAAGCGGTGTCGGTCGATGCTATGGAACAAGGACGGTGTGGATGGCAGAACGAGAGAGGCGCGAATCAAGGCGGGTCGGAGCAGCAAGGTCCCGGCTCGGAAGAACCGACGATGACGCTGCTGTCGTTCCCACTTTGGAGTCGCGAAGAACGCTGGAGCGGACAATGATTAAAGAGACTACAGGCAAGCAGGTCGGGGGCGTCGTCCACGATGAGACAGTTGCCAAGGTCTTTGTCGTTGTCAGCGATGACACGCGGAGATGCCTTGTTTGCGATCAACTGTTCACGCGGCAAGGATCGCGTGAGCACTCGATGACCATCTGCTACCCGCTTTCTTCTGCTGCGAATTGAACCGCACTGGCCGAAACACTTGAAGGAGAAAACTTGGTCACGCATTTTCAGTTCAGGTTGAACGGCGTCATCATTACGCACATCAAGGTGCGTCCGGTCGTGATCGACGGGTCCACAGATCACTGGGAACTTGTGGCAGGCCACGAGACGCTCGGCGAGTTCGCGATTGATGACAACGAGGAACTTGCCGATCCCGCGCTCTCCCGATTCGTCCTCGAAGTACGCGATGTGACGATCCCGCCGCTTGAGCGCCGATTCCTGCCTAACAAGGGATGGAGGCGGATGACCACGAGGGAGTGTATGGCAGTCTTGGAATCAGCGAGTGTGATCGATAGGCAGTGAGCCGTGAGGGAAGTCGTGACCTAGCTACAGTCTGGGAGAACAGCCATTGGCTTTTGGCTCAGGGCATTCGATCCCGACATGTTGGTCTTTCTTGTCACCCTGCGATACCCCAGTCCAATTCGGCCATTTTTTTACTTCTTCCGCAACGGCCTCAACGTGCGACCAGAACTCGCGATTCTCTTCAGTGCTCTTATTTTTTACCACTGACATTCAATTACTCCTCAGACGGAAAGATGTCCAGTTGCTTTGGCAACGATTCCAGTTCTTTGATTGCAATTGCTTCGCGTTGGATATACGAGAACGGTGACATTGGAACACGAGGAAACGCTCCCTGTCGAGATATTTTCACGATGCTCCCTTCCCGCTTTCTCACGAGTTCAAAACCTCTGCTGAGCGTCAACGAAAACAAATCGAAGTACCGTCGCGGGCCAACGCCGACAAATGGCGTGAATGGGACTCGCCGTCGCGTTCGATTCGTCTCATCAGGCGCTTTCTCTTCGACAACGATAGCATCTTCATGAAGCTCTTCAGCACGACTCTTTGCATAGGGCTCGATATAGATAACTCTCTCGATCCCGGCAGCAATGATGTGACGAGTGCAGTTGTGGCACGGGAAAGTCGTGGTGTAGAGAATTGCGCCGACCGGACTGACTCCAGACCGTGCACACGTGAGCAAGGCATCCATCTCCGCATGTGCAGCCCGCCCGTATTCGGTAATGTCAAGAATGCTGCGGAATGCGCGTCTGAGTTCTTGTTCCGAGCCAGATCGCGTCTCCACTGGAAGCCGTGAGAGCAGAAGATCGACAATTTTGTCTCGCTGCTTGTCGTTTGTGTCGAACCCAAGGATGTGATCGCGGCGGTCGTCGGAACCGGGCCAGTACAAGCCTCCTCCGGGCTTGGGAACATCGTTGCAACCAAGCGACAGGATGTCTCCCGATCTTGAGGCAATTGCAGCACCGACTTGCCGTCCAAGCTGCCCAGATCGAAGAGAGGATGCGTATGCCAGAAACATCGCGTGCTCTCGCTGAGTGGGCGTAATAAAAGGATCGGAGAATACAAGGTCGAAAAATCGCTGCAATTCATCGCCATAAGCCTTGCTCAGCGACCTGACGAACACGTCGGACAAGTGGAACGTTGCCCTCGTCTGCTGACCATAGGGGTCGGATTCCTCCGAATCCCGCTTAATCAGATCGATGGCATCCTGTTTAGGCGCATTCTGATTCAGCAGGTGCTCCAATCTTTCTTTTTCCGTGGCGAAAACGCCGACCAAGAAGAAACCATCTCCGTAGATTTTTCGCAGGGCTGCGACTTCTTCAGGTCGCTTCAACGTGAGCAACAAATGCGCGACACGCGGCAAGGGCTTCTGAACAAGAAAGTTCTTTCCAACATCTTCTTTATCCCGTACCGCATTTATGTTGGCGACCGCAGCCAGAGCCAGAACGTCTTTCCGTCCGGAGTCGTGGCAAATCTTATTCCCAGCATCCATGTAGCTATTGATTCGGGCAATTTCGGGTGAAGCGACGAGCGGAAAGTCTGTGAGCTTTGGGATCAGAGTGCTGATCCGGACGATCCGTGTCGCGTAGCCGTACTGCTTCAAAATCTCAGACAAGCTCGTGCTGATTGGGACGTAATCAGTTCCGACCGCGCAGACGAGGCCGACCACAAGTTCGGCTGGGCCGTAATCAAACTGCTCTATGGGGTCTTTGATCTGCGATGGCTGTGATGTGGGCATTCGCGAAATGGCGACCGTGCTCTCACGACGGACTAGAAGAGCGTTTCCCCGTCGGAAAGCACACTCCGGCGTCAATCAGTGTACCGTAACCCAAGAATAGCAATGCTGGTCAAAAAGGGCTTCGCCGGAGCATCCGCAAGTGGATGAATCTGCTGACCCGGAAAGTCGCGGTCGGCATGGTCAGCCCGGTATACTCTGCGAACCAAGCATCCGGTCTTTCGTCGAAGAGCCACTGAACCCGTTCTTGGTTCCTCAATTCAATCTTTCTCTTCCCTAGTCTCCGAGATTTCGAACGTCGAGCTTGCTAAGTGCGAAGAGACATTTGCACGTGGAGTGGCGTCACGCACTTTGATGGAGCCCTCTCCTCGGTATTGTTTGCTCTCCTCCTCTTCTGCCTGCTTAAACTGTTCAAGCCCTGTGACAACCTTGTCGGCAGGGATCACATCGACGACGCCCATATTGAGTTTCTTCAGTTCCTGCTGGGCGATCTCTTTGGTTGCCAGTTCATCGTCGGCCCCCGTGTAGTGGGCGCTTATTAGACCGAGAAGGCGGAAACGAAATGGCCCCATGATGCCGCCAGTTACCCTCCCAACCTCTTTCCCAGTGAACCTCGCACGCACGATGTCAATGAACACTGGAGACCCACTCATTCCACCTATCGTCGCGGTCTAGCCACGAACCTTCATGAACTCGGAGTGCCGGACAAAGTGATCCAAGCTATCCTGCGCCACGAAGATGTCAGCACGACGCAGAGAAGCTACATCAAGACGGTGCCCCAAGTTGTGACCGACGCCATGAATCAGTTGGAGGCAAGAATAGCTCGTGCAGCAGTTGTGCAGCAGGTCTCGGTGAACTGATCGCAAGTGCTTGAAAGAATGGAGCCGACGA
>Ga0074046_10002359_pt1 | contig 16428 bp, 7 predicted proteins | sample BogForMeECP23OM3_FD_94441 | JGI IMG/M metagenome (GOLD analysis project Ga0074046, IMG submission 94441) | Bog forest soil microbial communities from Calvert Island, British Columbia, Canada - Bog Forest MetaG ECP23OM3 | ecosystem: Environmental > Terrestrial > Soil > Wetlands ...
AGGGTGATCGTGGTTCGCTGATGGACGGAAGTGCGGGTGGTGATCGCCAGGCAAACGGGAACCCGGATGCGGGAGTTCTGGGGCACTGGCCTGCGCGTACAGCATTTTCCAAACTGGCGCGGCGAGAATCGAACTTCCTTGTGTCTACTCAGGCAACCCACAGGGTTCTCCTGTGCTTGCGAGCCGCAAAGCCGCTCGATTAGTCTCGACGTTAGCTTTTCAGTTCCGTACCGCCGATGAAACCTGCGCGTGACGGCATTTTTCCTAAGATTGAGGCCGCTCGAACGGACGATCTCTGAAAAGCGCAGAAGTAAAAAGGTGGTGGCGGGCGATGCATCAAACTGGGCATCGTGCTGGTTTACGGAGTAAGGCCGGAAGCGCGTACACGCATCGGGGTCTGGCCAGAATCGGATTCATCGCTGTTGTCTGCATGGGGGCCGGCGGCTTGGCCATCTGCCCCAACACGTGGGCGGCATGCACCGGCCCGGCTTCGCTTGAGACCTGGATTCATGCCCATCCAGATGCCGATGCTTATGCCGCTCTGGGCGCCTGGTTCGATCAAGAGCACCAGACGGAGTGCGCGGTGGAGACTTATCGCTCAGGGTTGAAACAGATCCCGGACTCGGCGCAGCTTGACTATCTGCTGGGCCGGAGCCTGTATGCGGCCGGCCGCCTGCGGGAGGCCGTCGCGCCCTTGCAGCAAGCCGTCCGGCTCGATCCCGGGCAGTTGAAGGCGCACTTGTTGCTGGGCGCCGTGCTGGCCCAGCTCAGCCGCAACCAGGAAGCCCTCATCGAGTGGAAGGCAGCGCTGAAGATTGACCCCGACTCGAAGGCGGCGCTCGACGGCCAGGCCAAAAGCCTGATAGCCACTGGGGATTACGAAACCGTGATCCGCAGCCTGCGCACCACTGCACGCGACGAAAGCATGACTCTCGATCTGGCCCTCGCCTACCGGAAAACGGGCATGCTCGACAAGGCCGCACAAACGCTCAATAAAGGCCTGAGCACCGATCCTGGCTCCGACGCGCTTACCGCGGCTTTGGTCTCTCTCCTCGTCGACGAATCGCATTTTGAGGCAGCAACCACTTTGGCAGAAAAGATCGCCCGTACGAAGCCGAGCGACCTGGAAGCGCAGCGCATTTATTTCCGGACACTGGTCATCACCGGCGACAACGATCGCGCCGCCGCCCTTGGCAGCAAGTTGCTGGCTCTCGCCCCGCACGATGCCGATCTACTCAACCTGAACGGCCTGCTGGAGAAGAAGGCAGGAGACTATCAGGCTGCCCGCAAGCATCTTGAGGAAGCGGTGGCCTTAAGCCCCAACGACTATAACCCGCGCGTGAACCTGGGCGTAGTTCTGGCGGCGCTGAATGATCCAGCCGGGGCAAAGATCCAGCTGGAAAAGGCGCTCGCGCTGGGCACCGACGAGCCCCAGGTCCACTTCGAGCTGTCCAAGGTTCTGCGCACGCTGGGCGAGACGGCCGAAGCGCAGCAGCAGCTCACCCTCTACCAGCAAAAGCTGAAGCAGGAATCGGACCGGACCTTGGCCGTTTCAAAGGCCGCCGAGGCCGCGCTCGCCGCCAAGGCCGGAGACTACCGGAAGGCCGCCGATCTCTACCGCCAGGCCTGCGCCGCGCAGCCGAACGATCCAGCGATGGCCTACCAATTGGCGCTCGTCCTCGACAACCTGGGCGAGCTGGCGGACGAGCGCGCCGTGCTACAGCAGGCCATCCGGGCCAATCCACATTTTGTTCTGGCTCAGTACCAGCTTGGCTACATGGACTTCCAGGCCGGCGACAGCGCGGGAGCCGAGCAGCAGTTCCGGCTTACGGTCGAGGAAGTTCCGGACAACACGCAGGCGTGGATCTCGCTGGCCGCCGTCCTGGCCGCCCAATCCCGCTTCGACGAAGCACAGAAAGCCGTGGCCCACGCTCTCAAGCTCGATCCGGACAATGCCGCCGCTCTCGATCTAAGCAAGAAGCTGACCGCTAGCCAGAACCAGCACTGAAGCACGCGGGAATTTTTCGCGCGAGGAGTTCGAAGACGTGACGAGCGAGAGGAAAAGCAGTCTTTGGACGCGCCGCCGTGTGCTGCGCACCGCGCCCGCAGCCCTGGCTCCGACTCTGATACCTCGCGGGCTGTGTGCAGCCGTCCCGCAGCAGAAATCCGCCGCGCCCTTCTCCCGGTTTGTCGATGTAGCCCAGGCCGCCGGCCTCACAGAGCCGATCATCTACGGCGAGCCCGACAGCTTTACCTACATCATCGAATCCATGGCCACCGGCTGCGCCTTTTTCGACTACGACAACGACGACTGGATGGATATCTTCATTCTCGGAGGGCGCACGCTCGCCGGAACTCCTCCCGGCTCCGGTAACCGGCTCTACCACAATAATCGCGACGGCACCTTCACCGACGTCACCGCCAAATCCGGGCTCTCCGATCCCGGATGGGCCCAGGGCGTGTGCGTGGGCGATTATAACAACGACGGTTGGGAGGATCTCTTCCTCACCTATTACGGGCAAAACCGGCTGTATCGCAATAACGGCGATGGCACCTTCACCAATGTGACCGCTGAGGCCGGGCTGTTGCATCCAAAGACGCGCTACAGCACCGGCTGCACCTTTGTGGATTACAACCGTGATGGCCATCTGGATCTTTTCGTCTCCAACTATCTTGAGATCGATCTGGCCACCGCTCCGAAGCCCTCGCTCGACGTGCCCAACTGCAACTACGAGGGCGTGGCCACCATGTGCGGCCCCCTGGGCCTGCCCAAGGCCCAGCACTACCTTTACCGCAACAACGGCGACGGTACCTTCGCCGATGTCTCGCGCGAGTCAGGCATTGCCGCACTGCGCGGCTCCTATGGACTGACGGCGCTGAGCATCGATGCCGACGAGGACGGCTGGCCCGACATCTTCGTGGCCTGCGACATGACCCCTTCGCTGCTACTGATGAACAACCACGATGGCACCTTTCGCGAAGAAGCCCTGATCCGGGGCATCGCTCTTAGTGGTGAAGGCCGCGAGATGGGCGGCATGGGCGCTGGAGTCGGCGACTACAACCTTGACGGCCATACCGACATCGTCAAAACGCACTATTACAACCAGGCCAACGGTCTCTACCGCAACGACGGCAAGGGCGGCTTCGACGACGTCACGGTGGAGGCGGGCCTCAACAAGGAAACCCGTTTTGTCTGCTTTGGCGCCGGCATCGTGGACTTCGACAATGATGGCTATCCCGACATTCTGCTCACCTCCGGCACCGTTTATCCCGAAGTAGCCCGGGTTTCACCCCGCTTTCCGGAGCGCAGTCCGCGCCTTCTCTTTCGCAATCAGGGCGACGGCACCTTCGTTCAGATGAGCGCTGATGCCGGCCCGGGCATCGGCGCGCCTCATTGCAGCCGCGGCGCCGCCTTTGGGGACTTCGACAATGACGGCGACATGGACGTGCTCATCATGAACGTCGACGAACCGCCCACGCTGCTGCGCAACGACGCACCCCCCGGCAACCACTGGATCAAAGTTCGCCTTGAAGGCACCAAAAGCAATCGCAGCGCCATCGGCGCACGTGTTGTGGTGCGCTACGCCGGCAAGGTGCAGGTCCAGGAGGTCGTGAGCGGGTGCAGCTTTCTCTCGTCCAACGATCCGCGCCTGCACTTCGGCCTGGGCGCGGCAACCATCGCGGATATTGAAGTCCGCTGGCCCTCCGGACTCGTCGAGAGCATCCACGGCGCGGCCGCCAACCAACTGCTCACGTTTCGCGAAGGCGCGGGGCAGGTCAAAGGACGCCCGTTCCGGTGAGGCAAACACGCGCCCGGAGCTAACTTCAGTTCGAACTCCATGTGGCTGCTACGCGGAGAGGCGTGCCGCGCCGGCATCGGCCAGTGCGGATTTTCGGAGATAATGCGGGTCGTCGAGGTCTTCGACCTTTTGCGTCAGCAACGCCGCCAGCAGGAAAAAGACTCCGCCCGCAACCACCGCGGTAAGGCGATTGTTGTTGAGCAAATGGTCCATCACCCAGCCGAACCCAAGCGATGCCATGATCTCCGGAATTACCACGAAGGAGTTGAAGATTCCCATGTAGACGCCAGTTTTTCCCGGAGGCAGAGATCCGGAAAGAATGGAATAGGGCATGGAGAGAATGCTGGCCCAGGCGATGCCGACTCCGGTCATGGAGAGCAAGAGCGGATACTTGCTGTGAATGACGGCCACGGAAAGCAATCCAAGGCCGCCGCAGATCAGGCACAAACTATGTGTTGCCTTGCGGCCAAACCTGAGTGCAATCCACGGCAGCGCAAAGGAAAACACGAAGCACACCAGCGAGTACATTCCGAAGCAGACGCCCGCCCATTCAGCTCCCGAGGAATATAGGGAAGAGTTGGTGTCGGTGGCGCCGAAGACGTTGCGCGGCACGGCGACCGGAAAGTAGAGCCACATGCAAAACAATCCCAGCCAAGTGGAGATCTGAACCCAGGCCAGTTGCCGCATGGCGCGCGGCATCTCGCGGACCGAAATCAGAATCTCGCGAGCTCCCGCCGCCAAGCCGGCTCGCTCAGCCTTCTGCCTGCGAAACTCCTCCATGTTCTCCGGCGGATATTCCCTGGTGGTGAAAACGGTCCAAAGCACAGCGCCCAGAAAAGCCGCGGCGCCGATGTAGAAAGAAAAGCGCACGGTGAAGGGAATTGTGCCTGCGGCCCGCGTCTGGGCGAGGTGAAAAACATTGGTCAGCAAGTAAGGCAGCGCCGAGGCAATCACCGTGCTGAGCCCAATGAGCAGGCTCTGCATGGCAAAACCTTGAGTGCACTGCGATTCCGGAAGCAGGTCGGCCACAAATGCGCGAAAGGGCTGCATGCTGATGTTGATGCTGGCATCAAGAACCCAGAGCAGCCCCGCTGCCATCCACAAAGCGGAACATCGCGGCATGAGGATCAGCGCCGTCGAGCTCAGAATCGCGCCGGCCAGGAAATAAGGCCTGCGCCGGCCCAGGGGCCCCCAGGTGCGGTCGCTGGCTTGGCCCACAATCGGCTGCACCAACAATCCTGTGAGCGGCGCGGCCAGCCACAGAATCGGAATCTGATCGGCCCGCGCGCCCAGGTATTCGTAGATGGCGCTCATGTTCGCCATCTGTAATCCCCAACCGAACTGGATGCCGAAGAAGCCGAAGCTCAGGTTCCAGATCTGCCAGAACGTGCGTTGTGGTTTGGGCATGAATTCGGCTCTCCAGTTTTCCATTTGTGGACTCAAACTAACGGTCATAAAGCTCGACCAGGGATCGCAGCCTTGCGCTCAATGCGCCGCTCAACGCGCCTGGACGATAACGCCATTTCCAGTTTCCGCTCACCGTGCCGGGAAGATTCATGCGCGCCGAACCGCCCAGTCCCAGCACATCCTGCAAGGGAATAATCACAATGCCGGCAACGGAGGCCTCGACCGCGCGGATCATGATCCAGTTGATCTGGGCATCGTCATGGAAGTTGAGATAGGCGCGCGCGAGTTCATGCTCGTTGCGCACATCCTCCGGCGTGCGGGTGCTGTCGGCCGCACCCGAACTCGACCACCAGCCGACCGCGGTATCGTTGTCGTGGCCGCCGGTGTAGGCGACCAGGTGGCGGGTGTAATTGTGGGGACGAAAAGACGGCCCCTGGGGATCGGTCCCAAATGCAAACTGCAAAATGCTCATCCCGGGAAGGCCGAACTTCGCTCGCAGTTGCTCCACCGGCGGCGTGATGACTCCCAGGTTCTCGGCCACAATCGGCAGTTCGCCAAATTCTTCCGCGAGCGCCGTGAGAAGCCTGTCTCCCGGCGCCTTGACCCATCGCCCGTGGATCGCGGTCGCCTCTCCGCCCGGAACTTCCCAGTAAGATTCAAAGCCGCGGAAATGGTCGAGCCGCACCAGGTCGAAGAGGGCGAGCGTAGCGCGGAAACGCTCAATCCACCACCTGAATCCGTCGGCCTCCAGCACATCCCAGCGATAGATCGGATTGCCCCAAAGCTGCCCGGTGGCGCTGAAGTAGTCGGGCGGCACGCCGGACACCACGGTCGGATGGCCTCGATCGTCGAGGTAGAAGAGTTCCGGGTGGGCCCAGACGTCTGCGCTGTCGTGCGCCACGTAGATGGGAATGTCGCCCATCAGGCGGATGTCGCGCTGCCGGCAATAGGTCTTGAGGTCTCCCCACTGGCGGAAAAACTCGAATTGCCAGTACTTGATGACGTTCAACTCGGGCGCAAGACGGCGCCTCCATTCGCTGACTGCGTGCGCTTCGCGGCAGCGAATCTCTGCGTCCCATGTACTCCAAGCGGTTCCATTGTGTACGTCCTTTACGGCCAAGAAGAGCGCGAAGTCGTCGAGCCAGGGACTGGCGTTTTCACAGAAATGGTCGAAGGCAGCGCGATCCGCACGCGATCCATCGGCAAAGAAAGCCTGTGCTGCCCGGAGCAATGCCTGTCTCTTGAATTCGATCGTCGCCCCAAAGTCGATCGAGTCCTCCGGAAAGGGCGGTGCCTGAGCCAGGTCCGATTCCTGGAGCAGTCCCTGATCCCGCAGCCGCTCAAGGCTCAGCAACAGCGGGTTGCCGGCGAAAGCAGAGAAGCATTGGTAGGGAGAATCGCCGTATCCAGTGGGATTCAGCGGCAGCACCTGCCACAGCTTCTGCCCGGCAGCGTGCAGGAAGTCGGCGAATTCGTAAGCACATGGCCCGAAATCGCCGATGCCAAAGCGGCCAGGCAAAGAAGTGCAATGCAACAAAACACCGCTGATTCGTGGGAGTTTCACGCCGCAAACATACGCTGGCTACAGTTGCACGGTCAAGCGCAGGGAGGAGCCCGCACATACGCCGGATTCTTTCAGCGTTCGTTCAGGTCGACTTCATAGAGGTTGACCGCAGGAGTACGGGCGGTGATGACAGGCAGGTCGCCGGGCGCAAGGCCGATGAGACGATAATCGATGGCGGCGATGGGACGCAGATTGTCGATGGTCGCCACCTGTTGCGGCTTGCCGGCGGGAACGGCGATGCGGTAGATAGGCTTGCCCGCCGCGAGGAAATCCTGGAAATAGATCGATCGGCTATCGTGCGACCAGGTGGGGTCGCCGACACCCTGGACAGTCACAGTGGTCCAGTGTTCCGTGGTCCGGTCGAAGAGGAGCAGCGCCCGCTGATCGAGCGGCATGGCTGCAATGTAGCGGCCGTCAGGCGAAAGACGCGGGCTGAAGAGGCCGGTTGAGCCGGGAATCTCCGTGACCTTGCGGGTCTGGAGATTGAGGAGATAGATCGCCTTCGGCTGGCCGTTGTCCATGCGATTGGGCAACCGGCCAAAGACAATGGACTGACCGTCGGGCGACCAGGCGGGATCGGCTTCATTGCGATCCTCGTTCAGCACCGGCGTGAGCTTTCCGCCTTCGGCGTCGATAAGATAAATCTTCCACGGCTTGTCCGGCTCCAGGCCCATGACGGCCAGACGGCGGCTGTCAGGAGACCACTTCATGGTGAAGATGCGCTGCGGCAGGGTGGTGAGTTCAATACGCTCGCTGCCGTCGATCCGGCTGCGCCAGAGTGAATTGTCAGCGGCGTTGACCCAGGCCACCCACTGGCCGTCCGGCGAGTATTGCGCCAACGAGGCCGCGCTCAGGGTCGGGTCGAGAGTGGTGAAGGTGGAGGATTTGGGCATGGCGCGGAGCAGCTCATATTGCGAGGTGGCGCCGATGAAATAAACGCGATCGCTGCCGGGCGCGGTGCTGGGAGCCTGGTAATCGAGGGGGCCGTTGGTGATCTGCCGCGGCTCGCGATCGGCCATGTACCAGGGCCGCTCGCGCTCGACCCAGATCTCGCTGTGGGTAATGTCGCTGTGCGAAGACTGAAAGACGAAGTACTGGCCGTCGGGGGTCCAGTTTCCGCAACACTCCGATGCGGGCTGGCTCCAGCCGGGAAACAGCGGGTGGGGGTTGGCGCCGTCGGCCGCAACCTCCCAGAGCTCCGAAGTCTGGCGCTTGGCGTCGCGCACCGTGAAGCGCAGCCGCTTGTCGTCCGGCGACCAGCGCAGCCAGAAGGCAGGACCAGGAGTGGTAAGCAGTTTGAGTGGATCGCTGCCGTCGGCGCCCATTTCGATCAGTTCATTGCCGCTGGCCACGAGCAAGCGGTGGCCATCCGGCATCCAGGTGGCATCGTGAGCCATAACGTTTGGAACCCGGCGGGCGTCGCCGCCGAGAGTGGGCACGATCCACAGCGGTTGCTCCGGCTCGGCTTGCAGATGGCTACGCACAACCAGCTTTGAACCATCCGGCGAGAGTGAACCGATGAGGGGCGCGCCAATCTCAGAGGGCAGGCGAAAGTGGCTGATCTCGCCGTTGGCAGCAAGGGCGACCGCCAGCACGGGATTGCCGTTGTCCATGTGGGAAAAGTAGATGCGCGTACCGTCACTGGCCGAGCTGGAGAAACTCTCGACATCCAAATCGTTGGTGAGCACGTGGCCGGAAAAAGTGACCTGAACGACGCCGTAAGGCCGGCGAACAGGCGGGCGCAGAAGCAGAAACAAGCCGAGCAGCAGGCAGACGAGAGCCAGAGATCCTGCCAACCACCAAGCGACGACAACGCGAGCTCGTGCCTGGGGCACCGAAGAATCTGCGGCTGCAGCAGAGGCATGCAAATCGTCCGGCTTGACGGGAGCAATGAAGCGGTAGCCGCGCTTGGCCAGCGTCTCAACAAAACGCGGGTTCTCCGCCGAGTCACCCAGGGCTTCGCGCAGCTTGTTTACGGCGATCCCGAGGCTGTGGTCGAAATCGACGGTTGTGTCCGCGCCCCACAGCTCCAGGTGCAGAGTTTCGCGCGAGACGACTTCTCCAGGGTGCTCCAGCAACGCCGCCAGCAGCTTGAAGGGTTGGCTTTGCAGATGGATGCGCACTCCGGAACGGCGCAACTCCCCCGCTTCCAGATCGGCTTCAAAAATGCCGAACTGCACCCGCGTGGCGCGGTTTCTCTGCGCTCCCGTATTCATCCCCGTTCTCTCAACTCAGGGCAACGGACATAGTGTACGAGAAAAGGGCAAAAAGAGCACAAACCGCAAGAAGGGGGGCTCACAACCCATCGAGTAGCGGGAGAACTAGCAAGATAAGATTTTTAGAATAAATGCTTTACCTGATGATCGTTAATTGATGGCGAATTGGCGGTCTGTGGATTGACCAGCGTCTACGTAAGGGCATCTTCTCGACGCGAATGCACCATAATCCCGGCGAGTGAGTGGGTCACCGCCCCGCTGCGGCCAATGGATGTATTTGCTAAGGAGCAGAGTTTCGAAAAACCCGCGGTTACGAGGGAAGGTGTTGAACGCAGCCGAATTCCTCTCGAAACAGTCAACGCTTGTCAACGCAGTTCTTTGGAGGACATTGTGATGTTCAAGAGAAGCAGGTTAGTACCCGTCTGTCATCGCCGCATGCGCTTCACACTAATGGTGTTTGCGTTATTCCTGATGTCTCTGGGCGCGCCCGGCCTGTTCGCACAGACGGACACAGGCAGCATAGCCGGAACAGTCGCGGATGCCACCGGCGCGGTGATCCCCGGCGCAAACATTTTGGCCACCAACACGGAAAACGGGCTCAAGCTCAACGCCGTATCGGACGCTACTGGCGGATTCACCATCCTGGCCGTACCGCGCGGCGACTACACAGTCAGCGCGTCAGCCAAAGGTTTCCAGGATCAATCGGCAACGGTCACAATCATCGTAACTCAGGTCCAGACCGTGGTCTTCCAACTGAGCGCGGCCGGGACCACCACGACTGTCCAGGTAACCGCAGCAGCGCCGCTGGTCGACACCTCTGACGCCACCGTCGGAGCCACGATCGAGGGCAAACAGGTGACGGACCTACCTCTGAATGGCCGCAACTTCACCCAGCTTGCTCTGTTGACCCCCGGCGTCACCCGTGGCGCCTATGGCGACGCAGCCAGCGGCGGCGGCAGCAGCAACATGACCGAAACCATACGCAATAACGAGAGCGGCAACGCCGCACTCTCTGTCAATGGCCTTCGCCCCCAGGCGGACAACTACATCCTGGACGGCGTGGACAACAACGACGGTTTGGTGAACACGATTCTGTTCTTTTCCAACATCGATGCCACGCAGGAATTCAAAGTTAATACGAGCGTAGCTCCAGCCGAATACGGCCGCGCGGGCGGGGCCATCGTGATCAGTTCCATCAAGAGCGGGACCAATGAATACCACGGTTCGGCCTTTTGGTTTTACCGTGACAAAAGTTTCGATGCTAACCCGAATTACCGGTTCAACGGCGCTCCGGCCACTCCAGCCGGGGGCTTCCTGCGCAACCAGCCCGGCTTCTCGCTGGGCGGGCCCATCTTCAAGAACAAGCTGTTCGCATTCGGCGACTACCAGGCGACCCGCGAGACGATCGGTGTGGGCGCACACTACTTGACGGTTCCCACCGCGCTGATGCGTCAGGGAAACTTTACCGAGCTGCTCACAGCGGCAAATTCCGGCGGGAACGGTTTCGAGACCCAGTATCCGCGTTGCTATCCCGGCACCGACCCCAGCACGGGCAATCCCTATGCCGGCGAGACCAGCCCTGGTTTGATCTTCGATCCCACCACCTGTCCCACTTCGAAGACAGGTGCGCCGCCTACGCAGTTCAACTATAACGGCCCGAACACCATTAATCCGGCCCGTCTGAACCCGGCTGCCGTCAACTACCTGAATGCGTTTCCCATGCCGTCGCGCACGGATCGCTACATCAACAACTACCTCGACACACAGTCGGAGAACAACAAGTACAACACCTTCGACGGCAGGATGGACTGGAACGCCACCCGCAACGACATGTTGTTTTTCCGCTTCAGCTACGACAATTCAGTCAACAGCAAGACTTCGGAGTTCCAGAAGCTTCCTGCGGGCGGCGGAACCGGCACCAACCCCACCCATGCGCGCGGCTATGATCTGGGCTACACCCACATCTTTTCGCCAACCATTGTTAGTGAAGCGCACATCGCCTATAACCGCGACAACTACGGCTACACGCCACCGCTGTATGGCGATTACGTATCGAAGAATTTGGGCATTGTGAACGCCAACATCAACCAGGAAACCACCGGTGGAGCGCTGATTGGAGGCTGGAAAGGCAACCTCGAGTACACGGGCGACTATGGCCTCTACGCAGTTCCTCAGAATACCTATGAGGTTAACGACTCTGTGAGTATGGAGCGCGGAGACCACACCCTTAAATTCGGCGGGACATTCATCCGCCGCCAGGTTGAGTTCTTCAACCCGCAGGAGGGCAAGGGCTACTTCTGGATCGACGAGGGCACGGTGGATTTCACCGGCTATGAGGTCTCCGAACTGCTGGCCGGAGGCATGGATCAATACGAGATCGGCTCGCAGGCCGGTTACTTCGCCAATATCGGCCAGGAAGATGGCCTGTTCGTGCAGGACGACTGGCGCGTGAACCATAAGCTGACGCTGAATTACGGCATGCGCTGGGACTTTCTCTCCCGTCCCTTCGAGGCGCACGACCAGCAGTCAGCCTTCAACGTGAATACCGGTACGGTGATGGAGGCGAACAAGAACGGCGTCTCGCGCAGCATCATCTCGCAGGATTATCGCAATTTCGGCCCCCGCGTGGGCTTCGCTTATAGTCTGGGCGATGGGAAGACCGTGGTCCGCGGCGGATTCGGGATCTTCTACTACCTGGATTACGGCGGCATCGACAATCAACTCGGAGAGCAGCCGCCCTTCGGCGGCAGCAACGACTATTTGGCCACCAACGGCTACTGCATCACCTTCACCGGCCAGCTCCCCACATCGCCAACCCGGATGGCGTGGGACGGCGGCTACAATTGCACCGGTTATACCTCCCCGACCACCGCCGCGTACGGCGCTTCCGGCGACACCGGGATTGCACTCCCCAACCGTGGCTATCCCAACTTCAACCCCAACTCTCCGCCGGCGGGCACCAGCATGATCGCTGTGAACACCCATAACAAGACCAGCACGGTGCAGGAGTGGAACCTGCAGATCGAGCGCCAATTCGGAGCGAACAACGTTGTGAACATCGCTTACGTTGGAACCTCTGGCACCAACCTGTCGAGCTACTACCCGTACAACCTCTACCAGTTCACCTCGGGCATTCAGAACTTCCCGACCCTGGGCGGCATCAACTACAACAACTACGACGGCAAATCGAACTACAACGGCCTGCAGGTGCACGTGGAGCACCGCGTGTCGACAGGGCTGACCGCGACCGGCTCCTACGCGTTATCGCACACGCTCGACGACTCGCCGGGAGCTTTCCAGGGTCAAACTGCGGCTCTCTACTTCAACCCGATGGCGGGCTATGGCAATTCCAGCCAGGACATACGCCAGATCTTCAGCACATCGATGCTCTATCTCCTGCCCGTCGGCCGCGGCCAGAAGTTTGGCGGCACGGTCTCAATCCCGATGGACTGGGTGATTGGCGGCTGGCAGACCAGCCTGACCGCCATTGTGCAGGGCGGAACGCCGACCGACCTCGAAACGGGAACGGCCACACCCGGAAACCGCCCCGACAAGGTCGGGTCAATCAGCTATCCCAAGAGCATCCTGGGACATTGGTTCAATCCGGCCTCGTTCGCCAATCCTCCAACGACAACCGGGTCGGTTTGCAACTGCACGGTCTACACACGCCTCGGAACCTTGGGCCGCAACCAGGTCTACGGGCCCGGATACCGAGCGGTCAATCTCAGTATCCAGAAGAACCTCAAGTTAGAAAGGTACACGCTGGAATTGCACGGGGATGCTTTCAACCTCCTCAACTCAGCGGAATTCACCAACCCGAATTCCAACCTTACCGGTGGCAACTTCGGGCAAGTTGAAGGAACGGAAGTTTACAGCAACCGCCAGATCCAGTTGGCGGCTCGCTTCACCTTCTAATCGCGCTGTGGGATTCGACGCGCCATGGCGGCACGACGCCGCCGTGGCGCGGTGAATGCCTCTCGCTTCACGGTAATGCGCCCCGCGCGGCGCCGATATAATCCGCATACAACCGCATATATGAAAGGTTATGCAATGAAGCTCCCCGGGCGGCCACTCGTGATTGTTGTGTCTGTACTCGCCTGCGGTCTTTGGGCTTCAGGGCAAAAAGCGCCGGGGTGTTCCCCGGCGCAAAGCGCCAGCGGCCCCTATATCGACAAGATTGACCCGCCAGACTGGTGGGCCGGCCTGCCAGATCCTATGCTCCTCGTTCACGGCGAGGGACTGAACCATGCGCGCTATACATTGAGCGGCAAGGGCGTGACCCTTGACCACAGCCAAGCTTCGGAAAACGGCCATTGGGCCTTTCTGTGGCTTCAAACCAAATCCGCTGCCTCGCAGACCTTGTGGATTACTGTCAGCAACGACAAAGGCCAGTCGCGCTGCTCCTATGTACTGGCCGAGCGCACTCACCCGACCGAAAGCCACCGCGGCTTCTCTTCCGCCGACGTGCTTTACCTGATCATGACCGACCGTTTCGCCGACGGAAACCCGGCCAACGATCCGCCCGGTGATGATCGCGCCGCCCCACGCGGCTGGCATGGCGGAGACTTGGCTGGCATCGAGCAACATCTGGATTACCTCAAGCAGCTGGGCGTAACGGCGGTGTGGACTACGCCCGTCGCTTCCAACGACGCAATGCCCGTTGCCTATCACGGCTACGCCGCCACCGATCTCTACGCGGTAGACCCGCACTTCGGCGAGCTCGCGGATTACCAGCATCTGTCGGCTGCGCTGCATGCGCGTGGCATGAAGCTGGTGATCGACCTGGTGCCCAATCACATCGGCGTCAAGCATCCTTGGGTACTCGATCCACCCGCTCCCGGCTGGCTGCACGGCACGCTCGAGCATCATAGCGCCGTGAAGACCGATTTTTATCAGCTTGTCGATCCGCACGCTCCGCCGCGGGCGTGGCGCAACATCATCGACGGCTGGTTCACGGACGAGATGCCTGACTTGAATCAGGAGAATCCTCTGGTGGCGGGCTACCTGATTCAAAACGCGTTGTGGTGGGTTGAAACGGCCAACCTTGACGGCATCCGGCTGGATACCTTTCCTTATGTGGACCGCGCCTTCTGGCATGATTTTCACGCCACGCTGCACAGCGTGTATCCGCACCTGACGACCGTGGGCGAAATCTTCCATGGCGATCCCGAAGTCACTTCGTATTTCGCCGGAGGAATGGCACACAACGGCATCGACACGGGACTGGACACGCCCTTCGATTTCCCAATCTACTTTGCACTGCGTGACGTTCTGGCCCACGACAAACCGATGACGGAGTTGGCCACAGTTCTACGCCAGGATGCGCTCTATCCTCATCCTGAGCGGCTGGTCCCGTTCATCGGCAACCACGATACCACGCGCTTTCTTACGGAGGTTGGCGGCGCTGTGCCCCGACTGAAACTGGCGCTGGGCCTTGTGGCCACGTTGCGCGGAATGCCGCAGCTTTATTCAGGAGACGAGATCGGGATGACCGGCGGCCCCGATCCCGATAATCGCCACGATTTCCCCGGCGGCTTCCCGGGAGACGCACGCAACGCCTTTACGCAGGCAGGTCGCACCGCCACTGAGCAGAGTATCTTTGCATGGACTTCCGGGATGCTGGCGCTGCGGGCATTGCATCCGGCGCTCGAAACAGGACTCGAACAGAACCTCTTTGCAGATGACAATCTCTTCGCATATGTTCGCGCGATGGAAGCGGTAGGATGCTCGTCCAGTCATTCCTCCGATCCGTCCAAGGAGCGGCTCCTCATTATCGTAAACAAGGCAGAACGGAGTGAGTCTCTGGATCTGCCAGTGGAAGGGACGGCGCTTGCCGGGTGTACGGTGTTTCAGGCAATGACTCCGGCGACGGGAATCGCGCCGGTTGCGGCTAGTGGAATGCTGCATATCGAAGAGCCGGCGGAGTCGATCACCGTGTATGGGGTGCGGTGAGCTATCACCCCTATGCGCAGCCGGCTCCCCACTCAGCGATCGACCCATGTTCCGGAGTGGCCGGAGTTAGGGTCTTCGCTAATTAATTGATATTGCGGGATTTCATGGTCGGCGCTAGAGGACAATTTTAGAACTCTTCTGCTCGGTCTTGAAACTTCTGAAGCCGAAAAGCGCGCCCATGTCTGAATCTGGCCTTGGAGAGCTAATCTCCGGTTTGCCGGAGACCGTGTCAAGATGTCTTTTGCGAGTGGAAGCTGCCGCAATTAGCGGTCATGGGGGATCGGTCCTCTCAAGTCGTCCCACGATCTCATGATCGAGTCAGGGCCGGAAGTGACGATGATTGTGGGGAGTCTCTCATCGAGAGTCAGACGCAACTGCTCCTTTTGCGCGGATTCTCACGATCACGGCGGTGGTGCCTGCGACGCGGAGCGCGAACTTGCCATTGCGCATGCGGCCCAGGAGCGTCCACTTGCCTGACCACGGCGTGTGATTGGTAATCGTGGCCCCGCCGAGTGTGGCAGTCGAGAGTGCGGCATTGCCGGGCTCGCCATCTGTCAGCACCATAGAATCCACCGTGGCGCCGTCGAAGCCCGCGGCTTCAATGACAACCGCAGCAGCAATCGCATCGTGCGTCGTGGAATGGGTTTTGTTGATGATGGTGACGTAGAGATCGTGCGCTGTTCCGACCGCGTAGGCCGTGAGGTTGATCTTTTGCGGATTGGCGATGGCGACCGGCTCGACATAGCCGTGGCTTCCGATATCGAAGGCCTTGATGCCGTAGGCTTTGGGGGCTACCCGGTAGTTTGCGCAGCCTGTGGCAGCGCAGGGCGCCGGATCGGGGACGATGGTGTCGGTAGGGAGCCAGGGGTTGTTGTGGAAGTTGACTCCGGCCATGTGGTGCGCGGCCCACCAGTGCATGTAATCGAGAGCCCACAGCGCCGAGGCAAATCCATTGCTGGCGCCGGGCACGCCATGCAGGCAATCGTTGGCTTCTGTCATGCGATAGGGCACGCCCATGGCGACCAGCGGGGCCAGGACCTTTTCGTAAACGAACGGGTAGGGATGGAACTCCGCCGTACCGTCGCCGCGCGCGGGCTGGGAGCCGACGGCCGTTGCGTCGTCCCAGGCGCTCGACAGCATGTCGTCGATGGCCTCCTCGGTCGGGGTGTCGCCCGGCAGGCCCCATACATATTGATGTTGCAGCGCTGCCGCCAGCATGCCGGAGCTTTTGAGGTCGGTGGCAAACTGAACGGTCCAGGAGACGCCGTGCGTGGGATCGGGAGTAAAGCTACTGGTGTCGGATACGGCCGTGTCGGGGCCGGAAAACTTTGCGCCGGGTGCTGCTTTGCGGATGATCTCCGCGAACTTTTGCCATTGCGCGAAGTAGGAAGCGTACGCCGATCCGGGAACACCGGGCGTGGACTCGTAGATGGCCGGGTCGACAACGTGATCGGGCCGCGAATGGAAACCGTGCACGTCGGGTTCGTTG
>Ga0074046_10002360_pt1 | contig 16424 bp, 10 predicted proteins | sample BogForMeECP23OM3_FD_94441 | JGI IMG/M metagenome (GOLD analysis project Ga0074046, IMG submission 94441) | Bog forest soil microbial communities from Calvert Island, British Columbia, Canada - Bog Forest MetaG ECP23OM3 | ecosystem: Environmental > Terrestrial > Soil > Wetlands ...
CTTGCCGAGACCGAGACCGCCGAACTCCTCAGGGATGGTGAGCCCGAAAACGCCGAGCTCGTTCATCTTCTGAATGATTTCGAGCGGGATGTAGGCGTTCTGCATATGCCATTCATGCGCATGCGGCTTGACTTCCGCCTCGACGAAACGGCGCATTTCGCCCCGCATGGCCTCAAGCGTTTCATCGACGCCACTTTCGCCGAAATGGCCGGAGCCTTCGGCGTGCCGGATCAGCTCGACGAGCCGCGCGCGCGCTTGGGGCGAATTGGCTTTGATGAGCGTGGCGGCTGCGGGGCTCGCGAATGCGTCGCGGTCCTCAACCGTCAAATCCAGCTCATGAAAGCGCACCATCTCCGACTGGCACATAGGAATGCCGCCGAGGATCTGGGTCACGTATTCGCCTACGCCGATCTGCGTAAGCAGCGCTTCCATCTCGCCGAAGCGGCCCGCTTCGTTCAGCCGCTCCGCGTAGGCCGTCATCTGCTTGATGGCTTCGGCGTAGGTTGCGAGCCAGGCCAGGCCGTGACAGGCGTGCTGTTCGCGCTCGATCCAATCGGCGTTGAGCGCGCCGTTCTCCGTGACCTTCGCGCGGACCGCCGCTGAGGCGCGGCCCAAGAGCCGTTCCGCATTGCTGGCGGCTTCCCTGCAAAGCTGAAGCAGATTTGGCACCACAACGGAGCCGGCAAAGTGGCCCGAACCGGCAGCAAGGCTCATTCTTATTTCCTTTCGAACACTTAATTCAAGGACGCTGCCGGACGCACGCGCTAGTCTTTGCGTCCGAAGGCGAGATCGAGCCAAAGCTTGAAGAGCGTTTTCGGCGGCTTCGCTTTGGTTTGATCGGGCTTCTTGACCTCGATCTTCTGACCGGCTGAAGGGGCCGGCGTATCGAGCACGGGCGCTGAGACCGCGGCCGCTGGCTCTGCGGCCACCTCCGCCGCGGCTACGTCTTCGCGGACGGACTCTTCTTCGAGCTCAGCATCGCTCTCAGGGGCCGGTGATCCCAAATAAAACGCAGCCTCTGCAGGGTTTGGCTCGGGAGGGCCTTCGGCGGGAATGGCGGCGGGCTCCACGGGCTCCAGGATTTCTGTGCCGGCCTCTGAGCTACGCCTTTCTAACCTCCGTTCGGCTTGCGTTTCTTCTGCTACCTTTTGCCCGGCTGCAAGGGTCTTGGTATCATGCGCTGGCTCTGCGGCTGTTTGCGGGGGCGCTGCTGCAAGGCCGGTCCCTTCAAGGGCGCTATGCTGGGTCTGAGCGGCCTGTGATCCCACATCATGCGCAGCTTCTTTTGGGCTAGGCGCGGCAATGGCTTCGGCAGGAATGGCGGCGGACGCCACCGGCTCCACGCTGGCGGGCGCGAGTTCGGCCATGGCGCAGGGCTCGGAGCTGCGCCTTTCCAGCCCTCCATCGGCTGGAGCTTCAACTGCCGCATGGACTGGAGGGATGTGGTGCGCCGCGGCGATGCCGAGGCTCCCAGCCACTTCCTGGACGCGCGCTGCCGAAACCGCGGCAAGCTCGCTAAAGCCCGGTTTCGGCGCGGCGGATTCGCCCGCCGCAGCAGCGGCCGCGATCGGGGCTACACGCTCTTCGCTCATCGCGCCGGCTTTTCCGGTCTCTTTCGCTGGCGGCGTCAAGATCGCCTGCAGCACGTCGAGCTTGTGCACGATCATGTAATAGCGGTTGCCCGTGACACCGGTCCCGGCAAGCTTACGGACTTCGGCAAGCATGGATGCGAAGCCATAGGCGGCACCTTTTCCGGCCGGCGTGCCCTGGTCCCATCCAAGAAGCTCGGCTAGGCCGGCGATCTCGTTCGCCACCCGGTAATACTCGTTGCCGCTAAACTCGGCTTCGGCAGCCTTACGCAAACCATAGACCGCCTGTAATAAGTCCCCCGATGTTCCCGTCATGCGTGCCCTTCCGTTCTCATAATTCCGCGCGGATGCAAGAACGAAACCCGGGGTTAGGCGAACCGCGCTTTCGAGGCCTCGATAGCGTCCTCGAAGGTGCGCAGACCCGTATGCGGCGCACTTACCAGAACTGCCATGTTTCCCGGACGATGCTCATTCTTCCACATGCGCATATGCGCTTTCGGGATATCGGTCCAGGGGAAAACTTCGCTCATGCACGGATCGATCCGGCGCTCCACCATGAGGCGGTTAGCCTGGCTCGCTTGCAGGAGATTGGCGAAGTGCGAGCCTTGCAGACGTTTCTGGTGCATCCAAAGATAGCGGGCGTCCAGCGTAAGGTTATAGCCGGTGGTCCCGGCGCAGATCACGACCATGCCGCCGCGCTTGACGACGAAGACCGAGACTGGGATCGTCGCTTCACCTGGATGCTCGAAGACGAAATCGACATTGTTGCCCTTGCCGGTGTGTTCCCAGATCGCGGCGCCGAATTTGCGGGTCTCCTTGAACCAGTCGTTGTATTCCGGCGTGCCGACTTTCGGCATCTGCCCCCAGCATTTGAACTCCTTGCGATTGATGACACCCTTCGCGCCGAGCTGCATCACAAAGTCGCGCTTGTCGTCTTCGGAGACCACGCCGATCGCGTTGGCGCCCGATGTCGCGCAAAGCTGGACCGCAAACGAACCAAGGCCGCCTGAGGCGCCCCAGACCAGAACATTATGGCCTGGACGCAGCACATGCGGGCGATGGCCGAACAGCATGCGGTAGGCCGTCGCCAAGGTGAGCGTGTAGCAGGCGCTCTCTTCCCAAGTGAGATGCAAAGGCCGCGGCATGAGCTGGCGGTCCTGAACGCGGGAGAACTGTGCGAAAGATCCGTCTGGCGTCTCGTAACCCCAAATGCGCTGGGAGGGCGAGAACATCGGGTCCCCGCCGTTGCATTCCTCGTCGTCGCCATCGTCTTGGTTGCAGTGCACCACGACCTCGTCGCCGACTTTCCAGCGTTTCACCTTGGAGCCGACGGCCCAGACGATACCGGCCGCGTCCGAGCCTGCGATGTGATAGGGCTGCTTATGAGCATCGAGCACCGAGATTGGCGTGCCGAGCGCGGCCCACACGCCATTGTAGTTCACCCCGGCTGCCATGTTGAGCACCAGCACATCGTGGCTGTCGAGCTTCCATGTGGGCACGACCTCGGTTTGCATGGCTTGATCGGGCGGGCCGTGACGCTCCTTGCGGATGACCCAGGCATACATTTTTTCCGGGACATGGCCGAGCGGGGGAATCTCGCCAACCTCGTAGAGATCCTTCAGCTGGCCGGAACCGGAGCCAGACCCTGGTTGCTTAAATGCGACGGCCTCACTCATAGAATCGCTCCTTGGCACACGCAGCAATGCTCATGTTTGTTTGCAGTGCAGCATGACGCTTTTTTTATCGCAGCGCAACATCGCTGTCCTTCGCCTTTAGCTCAGGATAGCGCGAGGAAGAGTCTGCTTCGGATCGAGCGTTTGGCGGCAATTCAAGCGTCCGCCGGGCAATGGATTCCTTAAAACCAGGACAGACGCTAATGGCCGCCGAGATAGGCGGCGCGGACGGAGGGATCGTTCTTGAGGCTGCGCGCGGCGCCCTGGAAGCGGATGCGGCCGTTTTCGAGCACATAGGCATGATCGGCGACATCGAGAGCCATGGCCGCGAACTGCTCCACGAGCAGCATCGTAACGCGGTTCTCCTTCAGCCAGCGGATGGTGTCGAAAACGCCTTCGACGAGGCGCGGTGCAAGACCCATCGAGGGCTCGTCCAGAAGCAGGATGTCCGGCCGCGGCATGAGCGCGCGGCCCATCGCAAGCATTTGCTGCTCGCCGCCGGAAAGCGTTCCGGCAAGCTGGGTGCGGCGCTCCTTCAACCGGGGGAAAAGCTCATACATGCGCTCGATATCGGCGGCGACATCGCCTCTCTCGCGGGCGCCGGTTAGCCTCGTGAAGGCGCCAAGGCGCAAATTGTCCTCGACGCTGAGCGATGGAAAAATGCGCCGGCCTTCGGGCGAGTGTGCCAATCCCAGCCGGGCAACGCGGTGACTGGGCAAGCCGCCGATCTCGCGGCCGGCGAGCAAAATGCTGCCACCGCGCGGGCGGAGCATGCCGGAGATCGCGCGAAGCGTCGTGGTCTTGCCGGCACCGTTCGAGCCGATCAGCGTGACGAGCTGGCCCTGCGGCACATGAAAGCTGAGGCCGTGGAGAACCTCGACGCGGCCGTATCCGGCTATCAGCCCGTTTACTTGCAGCATGCTTTGCTCCCTAAGGCTACGCTTGCATGATAAGATCCCCTCACCCCAGCCCTCTCCCCAAGGGGAGAGGGAGTTGCTGCGGCCCTCTCCCCAAAGGGAGAAGGGACGCCCGCACTACCCATGCGGAGAGGGCCGCAGCTCCGTCCCCCTCTCCCCTTGGGGGAGGGGGTCTTCTTATTCCGCCGCATCGGCAACCGCACCGCCGAGATACGCTTCGATGACCCTTGGATCGTTCTGCATCTGCGCGGGTGTTCCTTCCGCAATCTTGTGTCCGAAATCGAGAACGGAGACTTTGTCGCAAAGCTCCATGACCACGTCCATGTGATGCTCGATCAAGATCACCGTGATACCGGAATCCCGGATTTTGCGGATGATGCCCGTTAGCTCCGCGATATCGGGTGCGGAAAGGCCGGCGGCCGGCTCATCGAGTAGCAAGAGCACCGGATCGAGCGCAAGAGCGCGCGCGATCTCAAGCATGCGCTGCTTGCCATAGGGCAGGTTGCGCGCCTCTGCAGCCGCGAAGGGCGCGAGCCCCATGAAGGTTAGGATTGCCATGGCGCGGGCACGCGCTGCGGCCTCCTCGCGGGCGCGCCTCGGCGTGCGCAAGATTGCATCGGCGAGCGTGCTCGAAAAGCTGTGATGCAGCCCAACCAGCACATTTTCGAGCGCAGTCATCTCTCCGAAAAGCTGCACGTTCTGGAAGGTGCGGGCGACGCCTTTCAGCGCGATTTCGCTCGGTGTGAGGCCGTTCAGCTGCTGCGCTTTCAGCGCGATTGTGCCTCCCGTGGGCCGGTAGATGCCGGTCAGCACGTTCATCATCGTGCTTTTGCCCGACCCGTTGGGACCGATCAGCCCGTGGATCGCGCCCGGCGCCACGGCGAGGTCGACGCCATCGAGAGCCCTTAACCCGCCGAACTGCATAACGACGCCGTTTGCCTCGAGGAGTGTGGCGGGCCTCGCGGAGCTGCGTGCAGCGAAGATCGTCTCTTCCGATGCGGTCTCAGGAGCGGCGGAATGGCGGGGTTTCAGGACGGGAAGAACATCGCGGATGAACCCCATGATGCCGTCGGGCAGGTAGAACACGACGAAAAGGATCATGAATCCGAAAATGGAAAGCCGGTAATCGGTGACGGACTCCGACCTGAGCGTCCAGGGAAGAAATGCGATGCATAGAAGAGCGGGCGGCAGAATCCGTACGATTTTCTCACGGTTGCGCACGAGCGTAATGAGAATGGCCAGAACCGCAGCCGCCGCAATTGCGACGGCCATGATCCGCACGAGGTAAATGTCAGAGAGAAGGTTGGGAAGATAGACGATGATGAAGGCGCCGATAAGAGGGCCCATGCGGGATTTTCGCCCGCCGAGCGTGACAGCGAGCAGGAAGAGGATTGTGAGCTCGAAGCTATAGGTATTCGGCGAGACGTAGCGCTCGGACCAGGAGAAGAGCGCCCCTGCAACCCCTGCGAGCGCTGCCGACACCACGAAGGCGTAGACCTTGTAGCGGTAAACGCTGACGCCCATGCAATCGCAGGCGATGGGGCTGTCGCGCAGTGCCTCGAAAGCGCGGCCGAATTGCGAGCGGACGACCCGGTTCACGACGAGGATGGCGGCCAGAAGCAGCGCTATGCAGAGGTAGTAAAATTCGAGGCGCTGGAAGACCGCGCCGCTCAAGCCCAGTGTGCTCTGCCAGAATGCGCGCCATTCGGGCAGGTCGACCACGCGCGGCGGAGGCAGGGTGATGCCGAGCGGGCCGTTGGTCAGGCCAGTCCATTCGTTGATGACGATCTGGATGATGGTCCCGAATGCGAGCGTAACCATAGCGAGGTAGGGACCGACGACCCGCAGCGCAGGCACGGCAAGCACAACGCCGAAAAGCCCCGTTACAACGGCACCGGCGAGCAGGCCCGGCCAAATTCCTAGCCCAAAATGGAAGAACAGAACGCCGGCGGCATAAGCGCCTATGCCGAAGAGGCCGGCATGGCCAAGGCTCACCTGGCCCGTATAACCCACCACGATGTCGAGGCCCAGGATCAGGATGGCATAAATCGCCATGAGCTGGGCGAGATGCACATAATATTGGCTGTGGCCGACCGCGAACGGGAAGGCGCAAAGCCCTAGAGCCAGTATAAGCGAGCCGAGGAAGGGTAGGGACCGGGCCATCGTTACACCTTCTTGACCGCGGTTCTGCCGAAGAGGCCCGCGGGCCTGATGGCGAGAACGATGAGTACGAGGATGAGGCCTGGCACGTCCTTATAGCCGGTCGAGACATAGTAGCCGGTCAGTGTCTCGACGATGCCGAGCAATATGCCGCCGATAATCGCGCCTAGGCCGGAGTCGAGACCGCCGATGATGGCGACGGCAAAGGCCTTGAGAGCCAGAACCGCGCCCATGGTTGCACCCGTCAACGTCACCGGTGCCACGAGCACGCCGGCGAAAGCCGCCGTCATCGAGCTCATGGCATAGCTGAGCGTGATGATGCGCCTTGTATCGATGCCCATGAGGCCCGCGGCATCGATGTCGTTCGAGGTCGCGATGAATGCCTTTCCGTAAATCGAGCGGCGATTGAAGAACTCGACGGCGGCCATCATCAAAAGCGCGCCAACAACCACCATGATTTCCGCCGGGAGCACACGGACGGTGCCAATCTGGATTGCCGCTTCCGGCAGCGGGGACGGAAATTTGAGATCGTCGCGGCCCCAGATATTTTCGGCGGCGTTGCGGAAGATGATGCCAAGCGCGATCGTGGCCATAATCCAGCCGGACTCGGACTTGGTTTCGATCGCCGGCCTCACGCCCAAGCGCTCGACGACGGCGCCCTGCATGAGACCGAAGACGAGGACGACCGGGATCATCGGCCAATAGCCAAGATAGGGCAGAAGGGTAAGGCCCAGCATAGCGCCTAGCATCAAGGCTTCGCCTTGACCGAAATTCAGAGTTTTCGAGGTCGCAAAGGTGAGCTGGTATCCGAAGGCAATCGTGGCGTAGATCATGCCCACTGAAAAACCGCTGGCCACGAGCTGCCAGAATATGGAACTCGTCAGCGCTTCCGGTATGTTCGAAACCCAATCCATACTTCAGCCTTCGAAGTTATCCTAAGGACTAAAAGGCCCCCCCCTCACCCCAAGGGGAGAGGGAGTTGGCTGCGGCCCTCTCCCCAAGCTGGAGGACAGTTCAGGCGTTCCTTCTCCCCTTGGGGAGAAGGACAGGATGAGGGGGTCTTCAACCGGAACTGCTCTAAATAATAACTATCGGCTTCTAACGGCCCGCTATTGTGAGGCGCTTTGTTTAACACGAACCACGCCGGCGTTCTTGGCGTCTTCTTCCCGTGCATAGACGATCTTGCCATCCTGCACCTTACCGAAAACCGGAATATTGCGCGAGATTGCATTGTGGTCTTCCGGGGTGAAGGGATGATCGTAGGTCGTCACGACGCCCTCCACTTTTTCTTTCAAGTTCTCGAGGGCCGCGCGGATCGCCGGACCGTCCGTCGAGCCAGCCTGCTTGATAGCCGCGGCCAGCAGGAGAACCGAGTCGTAGCCTTGAGCGCCGGCCACCGGAGTTGGGATCTTCGTGACGCCATAGGTCTTATAGTAGGCTTCGAGGAACGCCTTGCGCTTCGGCAGGGTCTTATCCTCGATGAAAGTCTGCGGCATCATCACGCCGTTGCCGTTCGCGCTCGCGATATCGAGAAAGCTCTGCATGGAGGACGGCCATGACGTAATCATGGGCACATTCCAGCCGAGCTTGGCGCGGCCGTTGGCGATTTGAGCAAGCTCAGGCCCGATGCCGTAGCAGAGCAGCACCTCGGCTCCCGATTCCTTTGCGCGCAGGAGCTGGGCCGTCATGTCGACGTCCTTGATGTTGAACTTCTCGACGGCCACAGGCTTTACACCAGCTTTGTCGAGCGCCTTTTCCAGGTCTTCCCGCCCGAGCTGACCGTAATTGGTGGAGTCGGCAAGTATTGCCACCTTTTTATAGCCGCGGTTCTTGATCGCCTCGTCCACCATCATGCCGGCCTGGATGGTGTCATAGGCGGATGTGCGGAAGATATAGTTATTATCGTAATCGGGCTTTTTGAATTGACCGGTGATGGCGGTTCCGGTCGCGACATTATTGATCACCGGAATCTCGGCTTCCTCGTAGAAGCGCTGGGAAGCCAGGGCGACGCCGGTATTGATGAAGCCGAGCGTTGCAACAACGTGCTCCTTATTGATGAGTTCTTGGGCGATTTGCACGCCAAGCTCGTTCTTCGCCTCGTCGTCGCGCTCGATGAGCTGGATTGGGCGACCGAGCACGCCGCCGTTTTTATTGACCTCGGCGACCGCGAGCTTGACGCCATCGCGCATGGAAACGCCCATGGACGACGAGCCGCCCGTGAAGGGGCCGGACAATCCGACCTTGATCGGCTCCGCAGCTTGAGCATGGACAGCAAATGCAAGCGCCGTCACGGCGCCTAATACTCTATATCTCATTGCTTCCTCTCCCTAAGCCTTGCTCAAACGCCGGGACCCAGCGGAAGGCAGGCTGAGGTATTTTTTATACAAGGGACGCATGCTCGTTATAGACGGCTTTCGTCTAATGGTGAGGCCCACGGCGACAGAAGGGCGGTGGCGGAACTGCAAAAAAACGGGCTTCCGCCTAAGGCGCAGCCAGGACTGCCGCCATGAATGCCTTGACGTTTTCGCGCTCGAACGGCTGGCCCGCCATGCTTTTCAAGAAATCCGCAAGCTCGCGATCCTCGCCAACCTCCCGCAAGATATAATGAAGGAAAATGGACTCCGGATCCAAGGGAGCCGTGCCGAGGGCTTGCTGTATGGCTGCCTTGGGCATGGCGTAATCGGATGGGTGCAGCGCGCTACTTTGCGGCAAAGCAGCCACGCCGCGCCGAAGCAGGAAGAGTGCGTAACGGGCGGCCAGGTAGCCCGCAAGGATGGGATGGGTGAAGTCCACCGAGCCCGCGCGCCGGCCTGCGCCGAAGAAGGCGAAATGCACCAGCGTATTGAGCCGGCGGAGGTGGGCGTCCTGCGTCAGATCGTTGGCGATATAGGAGATGTCGGTCAGCGCTTCGATGTCGAGGGCGTCGAGCCCCGCTCCAGCCCCGCCCTGGGCGTCCGACCGGTGATAGGCGTGAGCGAGTGCGGACAGGAGTTCTGCAACGTTCTCCTTGCCTTGCTCATCGAGAAGCCCGCTAACCAATTTACGTGTCCTGGCATCGTCCGCCTTGAGGCCGCCTGTCTTGCCGATCTCCTCTTCGATGGCCGCCGAAAGCAAATCCTCGTCGACAAAGTCCTGCCAGCGGAAGATCGCCTTGCCATGCTCGCGTTCAATCATGCGCTCGAAAACGGTATCGAGAAGCTCGTACTCGCTTGCGGGGAGGGTTCCCCCGTTCTTGAACAACTCGATCAGCACGCTGCAGTAGAACGGCAGCCGCGCAAGGTCCGCCACAACGGGCGAGGCGGTGAGCAAAGATACGAACTTCTGTGCCTTTGCGCCTTCGCCGAACTCAATCGCGGCTATTGCGCGCCAGGCGGACTCATCCCAGGGCGCAAGCTCAAGGATCTCCGTATCCCCGGCTGTGCTGAGCCGGGACTCGACAAAGGCGCGCATCGCTGCGCTCGATGTGAGTAAGGAATCGCGCGTGCAGATGAGAATGCAGGCCCTGCTGCCTGGCGCGTCGAGCGCCGCCTTAATATGGCCGAAGAAACCTTCGCTGCCTTCGTAAAATTCGTCGAGCCCGTCGAACATCCAAAGGTTGAAGCCGTTGACGAGAAGCCACCGGAGCTGATCGGGCGTTACTGGCGCAGCCATGTCTGTGGCGTTCGCAGCCGCGATGATGTCGTCGATGCGGCCGATTTTCCCCTCGCCCCGCAGATGTTGAGGCAAGAAGATGATAGGGCGTGCCGCTGTCCTGCCGGTTTCGCTGTCCTTCCCTTGCCGACGCTTCAGTTCTATGAAAGCCTGGTGGGCGTAAGTTGCAAGCGCATTGAACGCGACGGTCTTGCCGGCCCCCGCACTCCCATCGATCAGGCAAAAGCGCGGACGCTGGCCAGCGCTTGCAATCCAAGTCTTGAGGTAGCCGGCAATATCGCCTTGCACCGGCGATTTGCCGTTTTCCCCGAGACCTTGGCGCCGGAAAAAGGGTTGCGGTACGCGTTTGATTCGTGCCGCCTCCTCGAAGACGGCGCCGGCAACGCTGGTTCTCGCCCTTCTTCCTCCTTCGTCGGCACGATAGGCCGTATCGAAGAACTCGACCGGTACTCGAATTCCACCCCGTAGCCTTTTTGTCGCGGCGGTTACGAATTGTGCCGATAGGCCAAGGCGCTGGGGAACGAGAAAGTAGCCAACCGCTCCTGGCGTATCCTTCGTCTCCCTCGCAAAGCGCTGAAGCCACTTCAACTCGCTTGCCTCGCGCTGCGCTTTCTCAGCGCTGCTAAGGCTTGCCGATGGAGTAAGAACGGTGTCATCCGCCCAAATCAGCACTCTAGCCGGTGCGTCCTCGGCAATCTCTGTCTCCGCGTCGAAAAAATCGGGGGTCTGGCGCGTTATCCAATAACCGCCAAGCTGGAAATACTCAGCTGCCATCCGGGCCAATTCGGACATAACGCACTCTCGAACTATTACAAAAAGCAACGCCCGCGCCAGCGGCACTATCTAGGCACTTTGGCTTTTTAGAGACGGATGCGGACAATTCCTGCCCGCTTTCGATGGACTCAAAAGCGGGCGTCTTACGTTTTTGTTTTATCGTGCGTCTTTATCGGAAAACCGCTTCACACTTTTCCGGACGCACCCTGGGAGCCGGGCAGGACGCAAAGATCATGGGCCGGAACCGGCAGAACCGGCCCCGGCAGCGCCGGTTCGCCTAAAAGCTCAAGCGCGATGCGCGTACCACATGCGGAAGCGCGCGAACCTTGGTGAGAACGCCGTCATTCACGCGCTCGTCGACGCTGACAAGCGCGATGGCCTTGCCGCCCTCTGCTTCGCGCCCGAGGTTGAACGTTGCGATGTTGACGCCTTCGTTGCCGAGAAGCGTGCCGAGTGCCCCGATATGCCCGGGCTTATCTGCATTTTCCGTGTAAAGCAGATTGGCCGAGAACTCGGCATCCATGGGCACGGTGTTGATCTGGATGATGCGCGGCTTGCCGTCGGAGAACACGGTTCCGGCTATGGAGCGCTCGGTGCGCTCGGTCTTGAGCGTGACGCGCATATAGGTTTCGTACGCGCCTTCCTGGCCGCGGCGTACCTCTTCGACCTTGATGCCGCGGTCTTTCGCGACGATCGGTGCGGACACCATGTTGATGTCCTCCAGCAGGGGTTTCAGTACGCCGGAGACAGCAGCCGACGTGAGCGCGCGCGTGTTCATGTCGGCGACGTCGCCCGCATATTCGAGCCGGATCATGCTCGGCGCCGTCTCGGTAAGCTGGCCTGCGAACGATCCGAGCTGCTCGGCGAGTTTGACGAACGGTTTGAGCTTCGGTGCTTCCTCGGCGCTGATCGATGGGAAGTTGACTGCGTTCGAGATCGCGCCCTGCAACAGGTAATCGGCCATTTGCTCGGCGATCTGCAGCGCGACGTTCTCCTGCGCCTCGCTGGTGGCGGCACCCAGATGCGGCGTGCAGATCACGTTCGGCAGGCCGAAAAGAGGATTTTCCTTTGCGGGCTCGGTCTCGAACACGTCGATCGCGGCGCCTGCCACATGCCCGGCCTTGATGGCCTCAGCCAGCGCTGCTTCCACAACGAGGCCGCCGCGCGCGCAATTGATGATCCGCACGCCCTTCTTCATCGACGCCATCGACTCCGCGTTGATGATGTTGCGGGTTTTCTCCGTCATCGGCGTATGCAGGGTGATGAAGTCCGAGCGGCGGAAAAGCTCATCGAGGTGAACCTTCTCCACACCCAGATCCAGCGCACGCTCCTCGGTCAGGAAGGGGTCGTAGGCGATGACCTTCATCTTGAGGCCTTGAGCCCGGTCGGCGACGATGGAGCCGATGTTGCCGCAGCCGATGACGCCGAGCGTTTTGGACGTCACCTCGACGCCCATGAACTTCGACTTCTCCCATTTGCCGGCTTGCGTGGACCGGTCGGCTTCGGGGAGCTGACGCGCGAGTGCCATCATCATCGCAATCGTGTGCTCAGCGGTCGTGATGGAATTGCCGAAAGGGGTGTTCATGACGATGATGCCGCGGCTTGTGGCTGCCGGTATATCGACATTGTCCACGCCGATGCCTGCCCGGCCGATGACCTTGAGCCCAGCTGCTTTTGCGAGGACTTTTTCGGTCACTTTGGTGGCGGAGCGGATGGCAAGGCCGTCATATTGGCCGATGATTTCGGCCAGCTGATCCTTATCGAGCCCAATTTTCGTGTCGGTCACGATGCCGCGGTCTGTGAAGATGCCAGCTGCGGCGGGTGAAAGTTTGTCTGCGATGAGAACGCGGGGAGCTGTCATGTCGGGTCTCCTGAGAGGAAATGGGTGGGCTGTCATTGCCGGGCTCGACCCGGCAATCCAAGACAACGGGCTCGAAAGCTTGCGGCTGGATGGCCGGATCAAGTCCGGCCATGACACGGAGAAGGCCTAGGCGGCCTTAGCCAAGCCTGCCTTAGCGGCAGCAAAAGCCCAGTCGAGCCAGGGCATGAGCGCTTCGAGATCGGAGTGCTCGATGGTGGCACCTGCCCAGACGCGCAAACCCGGAGGTGCATCGCGGTACGCGCCGATATCCAACGCGACCCCTTCTTTCTCAAGGGTGGACGCAATTTGTTTCGCGACTGCCGCCTGCGCTTCGGGAGAGGTGAGCTCTGGGTCTACGATTTTGAGGCAAACGGACGTGTTCGAGCGCGTTGCCGGCTCTGCCGCGAGAAAATCCACCCAAGGCGTCCGGGCCACCCAATCGGCGATGACGTTGAAGTTCGCGTTGGACCGCTCTTGCAGCGCCCTCCATCCGCCGAGACCCTTCGCCCAGCGAAGCGCATCGAGATAGTCTTCCACGCAAAGCATGGAGGGCGTGTTGATGGTCGAGCCTTCGAAAATGTCCCTGTTGAGCTTTCCGCCCTTGGTCATGCGGAACACTTTCGGCATCGGCCAGGACGGCGTGTAGCTTTCAAGCCTTGCGACCGCGCGGGGCGACAGGATGAGCATGCCGTGTTGCGCTTCGCCGCCAAGCACTTTCTGCCAGGAGAACGTAACAACGTCGAGCTTCTGCCAATCGAGGTCCTGCGCAAAGGCGGCCGATGTGGCGTCGCACAGCGTTAGCCCTTCGCGGTCCGCTGGGATCCAGTTGGCATCAGGAACCCGCACGCCCGATGTTGTGCCGTTCCATGCGAAGACTACGTCGTTCTTGAAATCGACTTTCGACAGGTCGGGAAGTGCGCCGTAGGGGGCCTCGATGGTGCGGGCGCCCGGGATTTTAAGCTGTTTGGTGACGTCCGTGGCCCAGTCCTTGCTGAAGCTTTCCCAAACGAGCACGTCTACGCCGCGCGCGCCGAGCATGGACCACATCGCCATCTCGAAAGCGCCTGTGTCGGAGCCCGCGACAATGCCGATCAGATAATTGTCCGGCACGCCCAAGACCGCGCGTGTCTTGTCGATCGCGAGTTTGAGCTTGGCTTTGCCGGGCCTGGAGCGGTGGGAGCGGCCCAGCTCGGCGGATTCGAGATTTTCAAGAGAATAGCCGGGGCGCTTTGCGCAGGGGCCAGAAGAAAAATGCGCCACGTTGGGGCGCACAGCAGGCTTGAGAGCCGTCATAGCGGTCTACCCTTTCAGATAGTTGCCTCCCGGTGGGGGGAGGTGTCCCGCCGGTGTCGTTATCAGCGCTGTGCTAAGATGTCAACGGATTGTCTAATCGCCGCGTGCGGTTTTTCCGCCGCTAACCGGCGCCGTGCCAAGAGGCGTTTTCGGCTGCACGGGAAGCTCTCTTGCTACGCGGAAGCTAAGCGTTGGCGAGCGCGCATCGGCAAATTCCCTTGCTCTTGCTGCAATTCGCCGCCCCCCAAATTGGCCGCCGGGTGCGGCGGCGCCGCGCACTGCGTGATAGGCGCAGTCCCCGTGCGCTCCGGACAGCCAGGGCGAGCCGTCGGCTGGCGCTTGTGCGTAGTTCGCGTGCCAGCAGTCCTCGACCCACTCGAGGATAGTGCCCGGCAGAGGCTGCAGGCCCCAAGCGTTTGGCTTGGCCGCGAGCCTGGCGGTTGGAGTGCCGAAATGGAGAAGTCCGGGCCCTGCTATTGGCCCCGGCGATGCGCCATCGGGCTTGGCTGCTGCGCCGTCCAGAGATTTGCTGCCGGCCTGGGCCGCGTATTCCCACTCGGCCTCGCTGAGCAGGCGGTAGCGGCGGCCCGTGCTACGCGAAAGCCAATCTACATAAGTTTTTGCTTCGAACCAGGAAATTCTCGTTGCTGGAACGCCTGGGCCGATGGAAAGATAGGAGGATATCGTAGGGCGGCAGACCCCTGCCTCGACGCAGGCGCGCCAGTTCTCGGCGGAGACGCCGTGTTTCGAAACCGCAAGCGGTTTGCGGATCGTAATTCGATGCGCGGGCGCTTCCTCGGAACGGTAGCCGGCACTTTCGGGCCGCGATCCGATCACAGCCTGCCCGCCCGGAATTACAACCATTTCCGGGCAGCTTGGACAGTCGGAGAAACTTTGTGTAAGGCCCTTTCCGGGGATCAGCCGGAGAACGGTTTCACTCGCATGCGGGCCGGCGGCAAACTCGACGGCGCCGTCATCCTCTTTGAGATGCAGGGCTCCGGGATGCGGGGCTGCGACGGCGGCATTTTCCTGAGGGGAAAGATCGCCCGGACGTTCACTCGGCGTAGCGGGCGCCTCTTTCTGCCCCGCCTTCAACGCTGCGATGCGGTTGCGGATCAGATCCAGAGTTTCTGGCCTGCGGGCAAGCGAGCCTGCTTCCAAGAGAGACTCGATCGAGTTCGTCGAATCGATGACCGAAACGAGCCGGTACGCGGCGGCCCCGCCGTTGCCTGTGTCCATCGAGCGCTCTGCTAACAGGACCGTTTCGGCGAATTGAGAGTGCGGCATGTCCTGCCGGGCAGGGGCAGCTTCAGGAATTGTCCCGGACTGAATGGCTGAAGGTGAGCCGGCGGGTTGCGACCCGGTGAGGGCCGTCCCTTGCAGATCGCCTGGCGCCTCGGGAGGAAGCCCGGGCGCCCCGCTGCTTTCGTTATCCGCAAGCCCAGCCGCTCCCGAACTGCCCTTCTTCCCATCCGCCTCTAACCTGGGTTCCTGCGGCGCGGCGAAAGAAGGATGCTCAGCTTTTCCAATTCTAAGCGATTCTTGACTTTTCGGCGCACCGCCTTGCATGCCTGCCCGGTCGAAATAAATCTTGGCTCCGATGGCAACAACCACAAATGAGAGACCGATTGCCAGCCCCGCAGCGAAAGCGCGCCGCGGCTTGCCTGGTTTTCCGTTGAGCAAGGCCAGCTGCCGGGACCGGATCAGGTTCTCGTCATAGGCCTGGCGGCGGCCTGGATCTTTCAGCGTTTCGTAGGCTTCGGTAACTAAGCTGAACTCGTGAGAGGCGTCGTCGTGCCTGATATCGGGGTGTAGCGCCTTTGCACGCGTGCGGAAGGCCCGGCGGATTTCCGCTTCTGGCGCGTCCGGGGGAACGCCAAGTATCGTGTAGAAATTTTGCTCGTCTTCCATGGCTTGGAAGCCCACCCGCTGCAATCTCTCATCGCACGCTATTGACAGCGGCGTAATTCTCTTTTGCCCGGCGAGCGATCTTAGGCAAGGATACGGCCGGATTGGGGCGTAAAAGCGAGGCCGGGAGGAAGACGCATCGTGAGATGCTCTCCCTGTCCGGCGCTTTCGCTCTGGTTATTTCGCCTCGGCGGCTATTTTGGGGCACTCTTTCTGGACGAAGCGATTCACCTCGCGAACCAGATCGCCTTCAAGAAGACCGAAATGCTTCTCGAGCTCCGCTGCTGTCCAGACTACCCCCTTTATGAGCGTCGCGCCCTGGATGTCATCGATATGCAGCGAGGCTGCTGTGTTGGTGCCAGCTTTGAACGTCAGCTCAGGTGCAAGCGTCGCGCTGATGAGGTATTTTTCCGTGCCGATCTCGCAGGCGACCGATTGCTTGCTGATCTTGAGCGTATTTTCCGGAGACGTCAGAGCGGCTACGAGATCGCCCCGCTTGGCACTGACCTTGACGCTGCACTTTGCCGTGCCAAGCCCCCAGGCGATCTTCTTTGCGTCTGCGCCCTTTTGGATCGCGTCCTTTTCCCAGGTCTTGGTC
>Ga0074046_10002361_pt1 | contig 16423 bp, 13 predicted proteins | sample BogForMeECP23OM3_FD_94441 | JGI IMG/M metagenome (GOLD analysis project Ga0074046, IMG submission 94441) | Bog forest soil microbial communities from Calvert Island, British Columbia, Canada - Bog Forest MetaG ECP23OM3 | ecosystem: Environmental > Terrestrial > Soil > Wetlands ...
GCATGCGCCCGCTGGCCGTCAACGGTTCGGACCGTTTTACCGGTATTCTGCGTGCTGCCTTACGTTCTGCTTTCCTGTTCGCATCAGATGTTTTCATGGAAATGGTGCGCTCTCTATGCGGCGCTGCCGGTGGCGATGGCGTGGCTGCTGGGGCAGGCCGCAATCGCCGATCCCGAACAACGCGGCAATTGGCGAGACGCGATCGTTCTGCTGACGCTGGGGCTGGCGGTAGATTTGCGCTGGTTCGAGCGAGCGTGGCCGAACGGGCTTACGGGCCTGGGGAAACTGCTCCTGGTCGATGCCGCGCTGTATGGATTCCTCGCGATCCGGCGGCTCAGTGGCACCGGCTTTGACTTTCACTTCCACTGGAGCGATTGGAGAACTGGACTGCGGGAACTGGTTTTCTTTACGCCACTGGTTCTGGGGCTGGGGATGGCGCTGGGCTTTCTCCATCCGCATGGCTACGCGCTAAGGTGGTCGATGGTTCCGACGTGGATCTATATCTTCATTTTCGTTGCGGTTCCCGAGGAACTTTACTTTCGCGCCTGGGTGCAGAACCTGCTGGAACGGCGGGTGGGACGGAGAACGGCACTGGCAATGACGGCGGTGCTGTTTGGGCTCTCGCATTTCAATAAGCATCTCAGTAAAAGCACGGCGCACTTCAACTGGCAGTACGTCTTGCTGGCAAGCATCGCCGGGATTTTCTACGGCCGGGCATGGCGCGACGCGCGGCGAGTACCGGCTTCGGCGATCACCCATGCCAGCGTGGACGCCATCTGGTCATTCTGGTTTTAGTCAGCGACTGTGGACGCGCAAAATGTAATGCGTCAATATTGAAGACAGTCAAAATGGCACCTGAGTCGAAAACATCTCCCGCGTTTCAACCTGCCGGCCGCCGGTACTTCATTTGGGGCCAGATCGTCATCGTGTATCTTTTCCTGGAGTTCGCGCTTTGGGCGCCAACAAAGGAAATCCGGAACCGCTGGGCCATCGTCGCAGCCACCACGATTCTGGTCCTGCTGCTGATCGACCGGCCGTCGCTCCTTCGCCTCGGCCTCGGATTGCCGAAGATGTTCGGGGCTTCCATGGTGTTCGGGATCGGTTTCGCGACCGTTGCTGTCATGGTGATCCTAATGCGCTGGCTGGGCGGCGGACAAATTCCAGCCAATCCGGCCTGGCGGCCGAATTTGCATCTGGCATGGGCGTATGCGATCTGGGCTCTGATTCAGGAATTCATGCTGCAATCGTTTTTCTTCACCCGCTTTGAAGAGCTGTATAGCGGCCCGGCTGCGGTTTGGATGGCATCCACGATCTTTGCTGCCGCGCACCTGCCCAGTCCCATCCTCACCACTGCTACCCTCATTGGCGCACTTTTCTTCTGCGAAATGTTTCGCCGCTACCGTAGCATCTATCCGCTGGCGGTCGTCCACGCTATGCTGGGACTCACCATGGCCGCTATTACACCCGACAGCCTGCTGCACCACATGCGGGTGGGCATTGGGTATCTGCGGTATTAGCGGCCGGATGGTTAACCCAGCACCGGCTCCTTTTGCAAGTCCACGGTTGCGACAGCGTCCGCGGCAGCCCTGGCTTGGCGCGCACGCTCGTAGATCTTGCCGTACTCGCGGGCCGACGCTCCCCAGGAAAAATCGCGGCTCATGCCGTTGCGCATGAGCGTCTGCCACGACGACGGATCCTGGTAGGCGAGCAACGCTTGTTTGATGGTCGCTAGCAGAGCCTCGCCGGTGTAGTCGGTGAACTTGAAGCCTGTACCCTTGCCCGTGCGCGCGTCCCAGGGTTCGATCGTGTCGTCCAGACCACCGGTCGCACGCACAATGGGGACGGTGCCGTATTTCAGGCTGTAAATCTGGTTCAGGCCGCAGGGCTCGTAGCGGGAAGGCATCAGGAACATGTCCGCGCCCGCTTCAATCTTGTGTGCGATTGCGTTGTCGAACGCGACCTTGGCGGCAATCTTGTTCGGGAACTGCTTGTTGAGGCGCTGGAACATTTCCTCGTAGGGCTTGTCGCCGGTGCCGAGCGCGACCACGATCATTTCTTCGCGCGCCAGGCGGTCCATGATTTGCGCGATCAGGTCAAAGCCCTTCTGCGCGGCAAATCGCGAGACGATGCCGATCACGGGCACTTTGGCATCAGCGTTCGCGACTCCGAAGGCATGCAGCAGATCGTGTTTACATTGCAGCTTGCCGCTCAGATCCTGTGACGAATACTTGGCCATGGCGAATCTGTCGGTCTGCGGGCTCCACTCCTCATAGTCCACGCCGTTCAGGATGCCAGTTACGGTGGCAGCGCGATTGCGCAGCACGCCTTCCAGGCCAAATCCATATTCCGTGGTCTGGATCTCCTGACTGTATTTCTTGCTGACCGTGGTGACGAAGTCAGCCAGCACGAGCGCGCCCTTCAGAAAATTCACTTGCCCGAAAAATTCCATCTTCGAAATAGTAAGCAGGTCCCAGGGCAGCATCAGCAGCGGCAACGTCTCCGGCGGGAACAGACCCTGGTAGCCTATGTTGTGGATGGTGAAAACGGTGGCAACTTCGCGAAACGCAGGATCCTCGGCGTAGAGCGTGCGCAGCATGACTGGCACGAGCGCGGACTGCCAGTCGTGGCAGTGGAACACATGCGGCACGCCCAGAATCTTGGAGGATTCGAGCACTGCCCGCGAAAACATAGCGAAGCGCTCGGCGTTGTCGGGATAATCGCCGGCCGGCGTGCCGTAGAGCGCGTCCCGGTCAAAGTATTGCGGATATTCCACAAAATAAAATTTTATTCCGGCGCTGCTGCCCGCTGTCACCACCGAGCAGAAGCGATATTTGTCGTCGTAAGGAACAGTGATGCTGCGGACGACGGTTTGCGGATCGGTCAGCTTGGTTTGGCGATAGCGCGGAAGATATACGCTCACCTGATGTCCGAGAGCGGCCAGTGCACGCGGCAAGGCTCCGACCACATCGGCCAGGCCGCCAGTTTTGGAAAAGGGAACACACTCGGATGCCGCGAAAGCGATATGCATGGCGAAGAGGCCTCCTCGGCCAGAACTCAATATGCCCCGCACACGTTATGATTAAGTTCCGTAGAGACGCGGCATGCCGCGCCAACTCCGTCAGTCTAAAGCCGGGAAGAAAGAGGGTCAACGTGCCAAAGGGCGCGACCATGCAAACGAGTCCACGCAAACCCAAATTGGGACAGCATTTTCTGGTGAGCGAAGCGGCGGCGGTGCGCATTGTGGAGGCGCTGGGCGATGTTTCCGAGGCCACGGTGCTGGAGATCGGCCCCGGCCGCGGGGCGATCACGGAATTGCTGGCACGGAAGGCGCGGCGGCTGATCGCCGTGGAATTGGACCGTATCCTTTCGGCGCAGCTGCGGATGAAATTCTCGATGCGACCCAATGTCGAGATCATCGAAGGCGATATCCTGAAGATTGAACTGGACACCGTCTTCGGGGCGAAACCAGGCAGTCTGCGCACCGGCCTGAACTTCGCGCCCGAACCGGCGCGCGTCATCGGCAATCTGCCGTATTACATCACTTCCGATATTCTGCTGCGGTTGCTGGAATATCACCGTTACTTTTCAACCATTGTCCTGATGGTGCAAAAGGAAGTTGCCGACCGCCTGGCGGCTTCGCCGGGAAGCCGCGACTATGGCTTGCTTTCAGCGACGACGCAACTCTATGGCCGGGTCGAGCAATTGTTCACGCTTCCGCCGGCAGCGTTTTCTCCACCTCCCAAGGTACATTCCAGCGTGGTCCGCATTACAATCAAGCCGCGGATGGAAGCGCTGCGCGTTTCCGAAGCCGAGTTCATTCCTTTCCTGAAACTCTGCTTTGGGCAGAAACGCAAAACTCTCTGGAATAATCTGAAAACGGCGTACGATGAAGATGCGCTGCGGGCTGCGCTGACGAAAAGCGGGGTAAAACCTGCGATCCGGGCTGAAGCGCTGCCGCTGGAAAAGACTGCGGCGTTGTTCCGGGCGCTCGGCGGCGGCGGTTCATAAAATCCCGGGCTTCATTTTTGCGGTTCGACTTTTCGCGGGCAAATGCCCGCGGCCACACGAGTTTATGATGACTTCCGCTTTACGAACTCCCGCGGTTGCTGGCAGGTTTTATCCGGGGCGCGCCGAGGAATTGCTGCGCGAGATTCGGGAGTACACTTCTTCGGCTGACGCTCCAGTCGACACCGGCCGCGTTGCCGCCATCGGATGCGTCGCTCCTCATGCGGGGTACATATACTCCGGCGGGGTTGCGGGGGCTGTGTATTCGCGCCTGGAAATCCCCGAGCGGGCGGTGATTCTCTGCCCTAATCACACGGGCAAGGGACGTCCGCTGGCGGTGATGGCCAACACCACCTGGCAGACTCCGCTGGGTGAGGTCGCAGCGGATGCGGAGCTGGGCACCCAGTTGCTGCGCCGCTTCCCCGCGCTGCAAGAGGACAGCGCGGCGCACCGCGGCGAACACGCCATCGAAGTCCAACTTCCTTTCTTGCAGGCGCGACGGCGGGATTTGAGCATCGTCCCGATCGTCATTGGCACCAGCAACTTTGACGTGCTTCGCGGATTGGGCGAGGCGCTCGCGGATGTGATTGGCGATGTTCAAGAAGAGGACCGCGAGGAGAAAGTCCTGATCGTCGCCTCCAGCGACATGAACCACTACGAGTCCGATGCCATCACTCGCGTCAAAGACCACAAAGCCATCGAACGCGTGCTGGCCCTGGACGCACGCGGACTTTGGCTGGTGGTGATGCATGAAGACATTAGCATGTGCGGATTTGGGCCGACGATTGTCATGCTCACGGCGGCCAAGCTTCTGGGGGCGACTTCGGCTACGCTGGTGAAGTACGCAACTTCGGGAGATGTCTCCGCCGATTACGAATCGGTGGTGGGGTACGCGGGAATTATTGTGGAGTGAGAACAAAGTTGGATGAAGTGTTGGGTTCCGCAAACTCGCTATAACTGTTAGGTTGTCATCCTGATTATGATTGTCATCCTGAGCGAAGCGGAGGACCTGATTATTGCGGCGAACAACAGGTCCTTCGCTTCGCTCAGGATGACAAAGTCTTGACGAATTGAAAACAACTCCTGTTTCAGTGAGGGCGCGACGGGGGCGGCGCGGGTGACCGGTGCGGCGATGCCGTCGGAGCCATTCCTGTGGACCCGCTTCCCGTTGAACTTGAACTCGGACCCCAACCCGCCGTCGATGTCGTGGTCGTGGCGGGCGGCGCTGTTGCGACTACGACGGGACGAGACGTGCGCTCCATGTTTTTCGCAACGTGACCGAGGTTGCGCACCGAGCCGCGCGGCACTCCGAAGCCGGCGGAGCCGGGATTGATAGTCAGGCGATGGGGCGCTCCAACTCCGACGCCCGGATTGGCGGCCAGGCCCTGTCCAACCATGACTGTCTGATGCCCGCTTGCGGGCGCCGTCGGCACTTTGGTTCTGACCGGCGGATTCACCACTTGCAGTACCCCATACCAGGGATTCCAGTAGCCAGGTTGCCAGACCCATCCAAAGCCGGGAGCGAAGGCCCAGTTGCCGTAACTGTAAGGCATCCAGCCCCAGGGATAGCCCGACACCCACATGTAGCCATAGCCGGGATAGTAGGCCCAGCCGCCATCCTGGAAAGGGCTCCAACCGGCGTTGATGAAGTAGGGCTGCCAGACGTTGCCATACCCCGGCACGGTCATGAAGTTTCCGTAGTAATTCAAGTCGCTCATGCCGTAACCGTACGGCGAGTTAATGCTGGAGCCTCCGGCGGAAGCGTAGCGATCGTGATAGTCGTTCTGCTGGCGATCCCAGGCGTCGGAGGGCTCCACTTCGTAATTCTTGGCGATCACGAAAGTGTCTTTTTGAGCGGGAGCGGACAGATCGATGGTCGCGCTGTGTTTCTCGGCAACCTCAAATTGTCCGGACGGTGAAGTCGCGCTCAACTTGCCTTTGAAAACGGCTATGGTGGCTGCGGCGTCGGCGAGTTCCACGCGGAAATGCGCGGTCTCGGACAAAGTGAGGGACTCGCGGGCAAAATTCAGCAGGAACTCGTCGCCCTTTTTCGAATGAAGATTGGCGTAGAGGGTGCCGGAGACAAGCTGCACGGTGCTCAGTTTCTGCCCCCCATCCCCGAGCGCAAGGCGAGTGAAGGCGACTTCGCTGTCGGGGGCGAGACGGAGCGCGCTGCCATCTTCGAATTCCACTTCGGCGCGGCCATCTTTACCAGTCTTCAGCCTGGAGCCTTCGATCACGGGCAGGTTGATAAACGCTTTATCAAAACCGTCGCCGGCGGCGCGGTCGATCTGCACCTTGCCCTCCACTTCGCTCAAGCGCACGATGCGCGCCTTCGACTCAGCCGACGCCGAGACCACCAGAAACGCCGCTGCTAGCACGGCCAACACTACCAGTGTCTTTCCGAGCTTTGCGATCGCCATATGCTTCTCCCGGGACTGCTCCCTTAACGTTTTCCAGGACGTTAGATCGGTGGCGAAGCTCATAGGTTGCCAATCGACAACCGCGAACTGCACCAGCACGCAAAAACATTCAACAATTTGAGGCTTACGGATCCTTCCGCTGGTCTTGATCTGCCTTGAGTTTGCGAGCGTCCGGGGCCTAAGTCAAGCGGGATTTGGGACAATCGGGGCCCTGCACCTCAGATTAATGAGCGCCCGCCCGTTCCAGCAAGCGTTGGGCGCGGGCACGGGTCACGTTGATCACGGACGGATCGGCGATGATCTGATCGAGGATGGGTTGAATGGAGGCGACGTCAACCAGCGAATTGCTGCGTGCCATGTCTTCCATGCGCTTGAGTTCTTCGTCGAGCGCCAGCTTCTGGTACTGGCGATCGTACTGAAGGCGATGTCCGAATTCGAGCGTGGCGGAGAGGCTCTGGAACAAGGTGGTCAGATCCTGCACGGCGGGGTTGGAGGAGTAGTTGTAAGTGGACTCACCGCTGCGGTGCTCGTCTTGGTAGGAGAGCGTCTTCTTTCCGGTAAAGGCGACGCCTTTGTGATGGGAGTCAACATCCTTCTGAAAATAGCCGGCCTTGGCCGCCAGTTCGAAGATTCTCTGCCGCGTTTCCCGGGTTGCGATGAAGGCAAACTCGAAGCTGTCGGTGTCGTCGGAATCGGCGGAGATGCGGCCGCTGGACTGGTAACGGGCGGAGCCATCGGATTGAACGCGAATCGAGTAATGCTCGGGCTGGGAGGCGGGAAAATCGAGGGTGAAGGTGACCGCGGCCGGGGCTTCGGCCTGTGAATAGGCGAGGAGTGAAGAAGAGATCAGCAAGCAGACAATCTGAAATGGACGAGGCATGGGCCGCTGTAATGATTGGGGATGGCGGGGAGCAGTGTCAAGGGGATGGGGCGGCCGTCAGCTATCAGCTTAAAGCACCGACGCCGAGCTGCGCCCGGCGGGACGGACGAGTGCGTCCGTCCCTACGTGGTCCTTGCTGGATCGCTTGGAGCTAGTGGCAGACCGCGGTGTAGCCCAAGCTGGTGCCCCCGGTGAAGTAGATCTGGCCGGAGATCAGGCCGTTGTTGTTGATGCCACCGGCCATAGTGAACTTCGAGCCGGAATAGACGATGTTCTTGAAGGTACCGTTCTCGTAGATGAAGCCGTAGGCGCTGTCGGCCGCAAGACGGTTGCCGACAATTACGCCGGAGTTGTTTACTCCCAGCAGAGCGGTGCCGTACTTCGAATTCGGGTAATCGATGGTCGTGAAAGTCTTGTTGTTCCAGACGAAGCCATGGCTGACGATGCTGCTGGCATAGGATCCGACGATCTCCCCGTTGTCATTGATAGCCATGGCATAGGTTGTCAGCGCATTGGGATAGGCGATGGTGGTGTAGGTGCCATTGACGAGCCTGAATCCCTTGACCACGGTCGCGCTGGCGCTAAAACTGCCGACAGAGGCGCCCAGCAGGTTGACGTCGAAGAGCCAGGTATTGGCGGCGTTGGGATGGTTAACGGCGGTGAAGGTACTCCCCTGCAGCAGGAATCCGTGAAGGTGTCCGGGGTACGCGGAGGCCTGGTAGTAACCGACATTGACGCCGACGCCATTGCGTCCGTACAGCCACGTGGCTGACGATTGCGGAGCTGCATACTTGGTGATGACTCCGCTAGCCGAGCGTTGGAAAGCCATGGATTGTTGCGTGCTGTTGTTGAGCAACTGGCCAACCACGGTGCCGTCGTCGCTTACTCCGTCAACCTCGCTCAAGGAATATCCCGAAGGCGCGGAAAACGTGTCGAAGGTGCAGGAAGCCGTCGTGGCGGCGCGCATCGCACCGGATTGCAAGAGAAGCGTGATGGTGATCGCAGAAACGAAACGGCGAAAGGACATGAAAACCCTCACTTGAGATTGTTTCTCGCTTCAAGATGTGCATTCTCAGAATAGCCTGAGAACCATCCAGAGTCAGCACCTGATGCCCAAACGAGTGGCACGGTGCGCGGCGGTTTTAGGACGAGGACGGAAGTAACTTGGACATGGGATGAGAGTTGCAGCGGGCGCGCGGGGAGAATGCCTCGCGGCGCCGCAGGCGATGTTTATGGCGTAGGGGTCCTTCGACTCCGCAGCTCGCCTCGCAAGCGAGGCGGGCTGCTCCGCTCAGGATGACAATTGATATGGCTCGGATGGCCTTGGCGTTCGCGGGTAGCCGCTGTGTGTAAATGGCAGATGGCGATGGCTAGCGCATCGGCGGCGTCGGCGGGCTCGGGAATCTGATCGAGATTCAGAAGGCGCGTCACCATTTGCTGGACCTGATGTTTTTCAGCGCGGCCGTATCCGACCACCGCGGACTTGATGGAGAGTGGCGAGTATTCGGCGACTTCGAGTCCGGCGGATGCGGCGGCCAGCATGGCGACTCCGCGCACCTGGCCGAGTTTGAGAGCCGATTTCACGTTGGCGGCGTAGAAAATGTCTTCGATGGCAACACGGTCTGGGCGGTGCTTCGAAATTAGTTCTTGAAGGCCGGTCGAGATGAGCGACAGGCGCCTGGGCATGGGATCGCGTGGGGAAACTTTGATGGCGCCGCAGACGATGCAGACGAGACGGTCGTCGGACAGCAGGTCGACTATGCCGTATCCGGTGTATTCCGTGCCGCAATCGATGCCGAGGACGCGCATGGGGGAAGTGTAGCAGGAGAGCTCTCAGCTCTCAGCCGTCAGCTCTCAGTTCAACAGCACCTTGGCCTTCTTGACTGGGATTGCTCGGTCTCTTGTCGGAAGATCGCGTAGGCTTTGGGTGAGGATTCCAAGCGACTCCTGTCTAGAAAGCGCTGGTAGGCGGATTCGTCGAAGATTTCTTGCAGCATGGACAAGATCACGCTTGCTATTCGAGACAGGGTTGAGAGCAAACTGCCTCGCTTCGCCCGGCTGGACGGCCAAGGGCGGCCGTCCCCACGTGAGTTCATTCGCTTCATGCTTGCTCCTCTGCCAGCTTGGTCATCACGTAGGGGGCTTCGTTAGTGGCAGCGGGCTTACCTCCGACAATGATTCGCGTGCATTGCATGGCCGATTCGACCAGGATCAGGGCTACCATCACGACCAGGGCCCCGGTGACGGCGGCGTCCAGGCGATCGTTGAAGATCAGGCGCGGGTTGGCTCCGGCAGTCGCCAGTTGACTGGCGTGGGCGAGGAAGCCGACCCGCGGATTCGGATCGAGAATCTTGTGCCACGACGCGGTAAAGGTAACGGCCACGAGCCAGCATAAGGGGATCAACGTGACCAGCAGATAGCGCACGCGGCCCATCTTCACGATGATGGTAGTCGCTACGCAGAGGGCAACGGTGGCCAGCAATTGATTGCAGATTCCAAAAAGCGGCCACAGGGAATTGATCCCGCCTAGTGGATCTTTCACGCCATGCCACAGGAAGTATCCCCAGAGGTTCACGATCAGCGCGCTGGTGAACAGAATCGACGGGTACCAACTGGTACGGCCCAAGGGTTCCCAGATGTGGCCGAGCGCGTCCTGCAACATGAAACGGCCGACGCGGGTGCCAGCATCGAGGAGGGTGAGAATGAACAGCGCTTCAAACATGATGGCGAAGTGATACCAGATGGCCATGACGGCCTGGCCGCCGAGGGTGTTGGAAAAAATCTGCGCCATGCCGACGGCGAAGGCGGGTGCGCCGCCGGTGCGGTTGAACAGCGTCTGCTCGCCGACGGCGTGGGCTAGAGTCGCCATCTGCGCGGCGGTGAGGGGGAATCCCCAGGAACTGATGGTGGCGGCGGCCGCTTCGGGCGCCTGGCCTACTACGCCCGCGGGGCTGTTGACGGCGAAGTAGACGCCGGGTTGCAACACCGAGGCCGCGATCATGGCCATAATTGCGACCATCGACTCGGCCATCATTCCACCGTAACCGATCATGCGGGTTTCCGGTTCGCGGCGGATCAACTTGGGCGTGGTGCCGCTCGAAATCAGGGAATGGAATCCGCTGACCGCGCCGCAGGCAATGGTGATAAAGGCGAAGGGGAAAATAGTTCCGGCAAACACGGGTCCGGTGCCGTCGGCAAAGCGGGTGAGGGGCGGCATGTGCAGGGAGGGACGGAGGGCGACGATGCCGACGGCCAGCAGAGAAATGGTGCCGAGTTTCACGAAGGTGCTGAGGTAGTCGCGGGGCGCGAGCAGCAGCCACACGGGCAACGAAGATGCGGCAAACCCATAGACGATGATGAGAATCGCCAGCGTGGGAGCCGTCAGAGTGAAGATTGCCGCCCAGGAGGGCGTCTGGGAAACCCACCGCCCACCGAAGATGGCGGCTAGCACTAAGACAAATCCGAAGACGGAAGTTTCGAGAACTTTTCCGGGGCGGATGCGGCGCAAATAGACCCCCATCAAGACAGCGATGGGGATGGTCATAGCGATGGTGAAGGTTCCCCAAGGGCTCGCCTTGAGGGCGTTGACGACGATGAGCGCGGTGGCGCCGAGCATAATGACGATGATGCTGATCACGGCGATGTAGGCTACAAATCCGCCTACTCGGCCGATTTCGGACTTGGCCATCGCGGTGAGGGATTTACCGTCGCGGCGAACGGAGAACAGCAGAATGACGAAATCCTGCACGCAACCACCGAGGACAGAGCCGGCGATGATCCAGAGGGTGCCGGGCAAATATCCGAACTGGGCGGCGAGCACGGGCCCGACCAGCGGTCCGGGACCGGCGATGGCGGCGAAATGATGCCCGAAGACGACCCACTTGTTGGTGGGAACAAAGTCGCGGCCGTTGTCGAGGCGCTCGGCCGGAGTAGCGCGCAGAGGATCGAGCGCCACCACTTTGGCGGAAATGAAGCTGCTGTAGAAGCGATAGCCGACGGCGTAGGTAGAGACGGCGGCGACGACCAACCAGAGGGCGCTGATCTGCTCGCCGCGATGCAATGCGATGGTGGCCAGCGCCAAGGCTCCAATGAGGCTGATGACGATCCAGAGAAGGACGCGCAAGATTTTTCGCATAAGACCCTTGATGCGTGGCAAACATTGTGGCGAAAGCGAGGCGGTTGCGCAAGCCACGCTGCCGAGTTTCGTTCGGTGGGGGACAGCCGAGGGCGGCTGTCGCTACGCAGGACTTGCTACGTCCGCCAGCCAAAGCAGCGTGATAATCTAGTAGGCTCCGGCTCACTGAAACATGCGGGGCGGGCGGATTCCATCCGCTCAGGGCGACGACTCTTACCGGTACGGGAAAGTCATATTTTAAGGAGCAGGCGATGAAAATTGGAATGCTGACGGGCGGGGGCGATTGTCCCGGGCTGAACGCAGTCATTCGGGCAGTAGTGCGAAAGGGCAGCTTCCACTACGAAGACAAGTTCGTGGGATTCATGGAGGGGTGGCGCGGGTTGCTGGAAGACAAGACCATGGAACTCTGCCTGGGGACGGTGGGAGGCATCTTGCCGCGGGGCGGCACCATTTTGCGGACTTCGCGCACCAATCCAGTCAAGCATGAAGGGGGCCTGCAGCAATGCATCGATAATCTCAAGAAACATGGTTGCGACGCACTGATCGCGATTGGCGGCGATGACACGCTCTCGGTGGCGAAGAAACTTTTCGACAGCGGAGTCAAAGTGGTGGGCGTTCCGAAGACGATCGACAACGATCTGGCCGGCACCGACTACACCTTCGGCTTCGACACGGCAGTGAATGTGGCCACCGGCGCGATTGACCGCGTGCATACGACGGCCGAAGCGCACAATCGCGTGATCGTGGTGGAAGTGATGGGACGCGCCGCGGGCTGGATCGCGGCCTACAGCGGCATCGCCGGCGGCGCCGACGTCATACTGGTTCCCGAAATTCCTTTTGATATTGAAGAGGTGGCGGAACTGATTCGGCAGCGCCACGCCCGCGGAAGATATTTCAGCATCGTGGTGGCAGCCGAAGGCGCGAAGTTTGCCGATAACACCCAGGTGAACGGTGGAGTGTCGGCTCTGCAAGAAGGTCGCGATGAGTTCGGGCATCTTCGGTTGGGCGGAATCGGCTCGACGGTGGCGCGCGAGATTGAAAAGCGGACTGGCTTCGAATCGCGGTCGGTTGTACTCGGCCACATCCAGCGCGGCGGAACACCCAGCGCGTTCGACCGCGTGCTGGCCACGCGCTACGGACTGGGCGCCATCGACATGGTGCATCGCGGCGAGTTCGGGCAAATGGCGGCGCTGCGGGGAAACAAGATTATTTCCATTCCGCTGGCGGAAGCTATTGCTTCGAATCGCAAAGTGGACAAGGAAATTCTTGATGCCGCGATCGGCATTCTTGACAAGCTCGACGCGAAAGTTTCCTGAGCGGGCGCGGGCATAAGAACAGCCGCGGCATAGCAGAAGCTACGACCAGACCGGGATTTGCTTGGCACGGGGCGGATTTGGGGGCATACTTACTCAGCACTAGCTCAGCGATCCTCGACCTGCGATCACAATTTCGAGGACGCTTCCGTACTTATGTTTCAAAACGAAATCCAGCCCGAGGACCGTCTGGAGAGGGTGACACCAGTTCCCGTGCTACCCGCGTCGCAGGACGCGGATGTGCAACGCAAGCGAATGCTGATCGCGCTGGGGATTCTGCTGCTGGCGCTGGGAGCAGTGGTTCTGAAAGATTGGGATTTCTGGTTTCCGCAGGGCAGCGAAGTCCAGGAAGCTGTGTTTCACAGCCGGAGTAAGAGCGCGGCTCCGGCAACTCCGGCGCGGGAACGCAAATCGACCAAGTCCCCGACACCGGCGGCGGCCGAAGTTCCCTTCACGGCGGCTACCGAGCGGGCGGCGCTCCCTCCTCTGCAGGTAGAAGTGGTAGCCGGAAACCGGCACATCAACGTGCCCGCGAAAAGCAATGCCATTCATCTGGACGTGAACTCGGGCGCGACGTCTTCCGCGTCCGGCGTTCCCGCATCGGCCAATGCAGTGGTCAGTACGGGCGACCGGGTGCATCTCTCGCCGCAGACGGCGCAGAGTGTGAGCGTTTCGGTGCCACCGGATTATCCTTTGCTGGCACGGCAGATGAAGGTGCAGGGTGCGGTGAGTCTGCTGGCGCTCATCTCGCGAGACGGCACCATCCAGGAGCTACAGATTCTGAGTGGCCCCAGCATTTTAGCGGCCGCGGCTCGCGAAGCCGTGAAGCAGTGGCACTTCAAGCCCTTCCTGCAAAATGGGCAGCCGGTGGAAACGCAGGCCAAGATCACTGTGAATTTCACAATTTCTACCAACTGAAGTGATGACTGCTCTGAGCCTGCGGTGAAACTTCAGGGGCTACAGCCAGAGGCGCTCCCGTGGCACGGATCTTACGGTATGCCTGAAGGCATACCCTGATACAAATCTGACTAGCACCACAGTGGCCATTATGCTTCTCTTATCGCTCGATGGCACTCCGACGCAGCGTCTTTTCCGCACCGTGAGTTTGCTGCTGATTGGCCTAGCCTTTCTGCCGGTGCTATCCACACCTCAGCCTTATGATGGTTCGAAAGGAGCGCCCGCTATGACCTTCGCGCTACGCAGTCCGGATTTCCCCGATGGCGCAAACATCCCTCGACCCTTCACCTGCGAGGGTGAAGACCGTTCTCCGGCGCTCGAATGGAGCGACGCTCCTCCGGGCACGAAGACTTTCGCACTGATTGCTGATGACCCGGATGCACCCGCTGGCACCTGGGTGCATTGGGTAATTTACAACATCCCGGGCAGCGCGCGTTCGCTGACCGGCGGTGTGGAAAAGAAAGAACAGTTGGCGGATGGATCGAGCCAAGGCCGCAACGATTTCCGCAAGACCGGCTACAACGGTCCCTGTCCACCACCGGGCAAAGCGCATCGCTATTTTTTCAAACTGTATGCCTTGAGTACCAAACTGACGCTGGCTCCGGGCGCCAGCAAGAGCGACCTGGAGCGTGCGATGGAAGGGCACATCCTGGCGCGAACGGAGTGGAAGGGGCGGTACCAGCGGTAAATTCTCGTGAAAAATAAAACGGGCGTCCGGATTCTTGCGAATCCATGACGCCCGGGCAGCCCTCCCCCAGAACTGCTCAATGGGGAATGTAAGACTAAATGGCAAATCTGAAAATGGCACGCGGGTGCCGAGTTCGTCCCCCCAAAGTGCCAGCCTGTAAGCCATACATTACAAAGCGACCGGCGAGCTTTCGCTCGCCTAGACAGCCGAACCACCCCAGCCCGCGAAAAGCGCGCGGTCTGGGGACCCAGGCGAGGGCGGCTGTGCCTACGTGGGCTACTCAGAGAGGACCATCTTGCCGGGCGGCGTTCCGGTGGAAAAAGGCGAGCCCGAGATCGCCGTCGGAGCGCCGGTCGAGGAGTTGTAGGTATAGCCCGCAATCCCATTTCCGCTCTGAGTTCCGGTATAGAAATAGTTGCCACTGGGGTCGATGAGGGCGAACAGCCCGCCCGCAGCCAGGCTGAACGGTGAGTTCGTTACCGGCACCAGTTGCCCGTTGGTGGGAGTGATCATAAAACACCAGATGGAATAGCTCGACCCGGCGGCCGTCGCGTAAATAAACCTGCCGAAAGGATCGAGGGTGAGTGCGCTAGGGCCGCTGCTGACCGTGGAAGTACCGGAAGTAAAGGGTGAACCAAGCATCTGGGTCAGTGCGCCGGTGTTCGGGTCGATATCGAACCCGGAGATGTTGCCGGTGGTGTTCAGCGAAGGATTGGGTGCGGAGGGGTTGGCGACGTAAAGGAATCGTCCACTCCCATCCACTGCCAAGCCGAAGGCTCCCGCGCCCGAAAGGACCGGAGAAGTAGGCATCTGTTGGAGCACGCCATTCGAGAAGGTGAAAGCGGTGACCATCCCGAGGCCCGGATTGGTCACGTAGACGAACTTGCCGGAAGGGGTGATCAGAATCTCGGTTGGACTGGCATTCGCGAAAACGGGCGAACCCACCAGCGACAAAGCGCCGCTGCTGGCATCGATGGAAAAGACCGAGACGTCGTCAGTAAGGTTATTGGTCACTAACAGGTACTTGCCGGTAGGGTCGATGACCATTGCGTTCGGACTTGAGCCTCCGGCCGGAATGGGCGTGCCGCTGAGGGTCAAGGTGCCGTCGCTGGCGACGTTGAAAATGGAGATCGTATTGGCGCGGGAATTGGCCACGTAGAGAAATTTCTTTGAACTGAGCAAGGCCAAGCCGGTGGGCGAAGAGTTCTCCACTTGTGGCGTTTGGGCTCCCATGGTAATGACGCCGGTAGCGCCGTCGATGTTCAGCAAAAGCACGGAACCTCTCTGCGGCAGGGTTACATAGGCATTGTGGTTGGGCGCCGACCTGGTGTAACCGCTGCCGCCGCAGGAAAAAGAAAGTCCGGCCAGAACAACGACCAGGGCCATTAGAACCGCAGGAAGACCAAATTCATTTACCAGTGCGGCGCGCGCCGCCCTCAAAAAGCTCATTTGCAAACCTGCTCCTCAATATTCAGATGCGAACGAAAAGGTCGTGTTTACTATCGTGCATGAGAAAGTGGGAACTCGCAACTATCGGGCGATCGGGTCATCGGGTCACCGAAAGTCAACGGCATTTGACCTTAGATTACACGATGGCCCGATCACCCGATGCCTCGATCAGATGTGTTCTAATCTAGTATTGATGTGAAGATTACGCTGTGATCGACATCCACTGCCACCTTTTGCCCGAGGTTGACGACGGCCCCAAGTCCTGGGATATAGCGGTCGAAATGTGCCGCATGTCGTCGGCGGACGGGATTACCCATGCTGTGGCCACTCCGCACGCCAATGATCGTTACGCCTATGATCGCGCATATCTCTCGGGGCTTCTCGACGAACTGCGCGAGAAGTCCGGTTCCATCCTACAGTTGAGCCTGGGTTGTGACTTTCATCTTTCGTTCGAGAATCTGGAACGCGTGCTGGAGCAGCCGCACACCTACACGATTGGCGAAACCAACTATCTGCTGATTGAACTCAGCAACTACAGCGTGCCGGCACAGCTAGGCGACTGTTTCCGGCGCC
>Ga0074046_10002362_pt1 | contig 16421 bp, 10 predicted proteins | sample BogForMeECP23OM3_FD_94441 | JGI IMG/M metagenome (GOLD analysis project Ga0074046, IMG submission 94441) | Bog forest soil microbial communities from Calvert Island, British Columbia, Canada - Bog Forest MetaG ECP23OM3 | ecosystem: Environmental > Terrestrial > Soil > Wetlands ...
GCCAAGTCCAGTCCATCCCACGCGCTCGGCGCTGCTGGAGATGGCCTGCATGATGCCCTCAAGACTGTTGACCTTCGGCAATGCCACCAGTACCGCGATCGTCCCCAGAATGTATCCGGCGGTGATGATGAAGCCTGCGGCAATCAGCCCGCGAGGAATAGTGCGGCGCGCGTCCTTGATCTCGTCGCCCATGAATGAGGCTGACTCCGCGCCACTAAACGCGTAGAGGAGCGTCGCCCACACGCCGATCGTCCCCATGTTCAGGGACGGCTTCAGCGACGCCACGTTGAACCTGGTTGCGGAGCCGAATTTCCACCATGCGAGAGCGCCGACGATGCAAAGCAGCGCAATTGGCAGCCACGTTCCGATGGCGCCCAGGTTGCTGAGCCACTTGCCAACATCGAGGCCAATGATATTTAGCACCAGCGCCAATCCCAGGCCGAGCAGCGCGAACACAACAAAGAACGTTGCGCTGCCCTGCGCGGCTTTCCACCTCGTTCCGCCGACGTACAACGCGTTGCTGGCCGCGAAATACAGCACCGCCGGGAAATATGGCAGGTTGCTGGTCCAATAGATCCATCCCGTGAGGAAGCCCGAGAAGTCGCCAAAGGCGCGCTTGCTCCAGACGTACATCCCGCCTTCCTGCGGATAGCGCGAGGAAAGCTCCATGACGCATAGCGCCAGAGGGATGAAGATCGTCGCCATGCCGATGAGCCAGATCACGATGGAACTCGGCCCGGCGCTGGCAGCGACGGCGATCCATCGCAGGCTGAGCGTCGCGACCACATAAAACATCACCAGGTCGCGAAATCCCAGCACCCGCTTCGGCTGCGCGGGAACTGCCAGCTCCGCATGGTTCGTGGATGCTTGCTGCATCGGTGGCTAGCCGCTAATTGCTAGTTGCTTCCTTTCACACCGGCAGGAAGTAGCGATAGAACTCCTCGTCGCGCTTCCAGCCCAGGCCCTCATAGAGCTTCTGCGCAGCCTGGTTGTCGATCGCCGTCTCCAGCGCCAGGCCGTTGGCCTGGGTAGCTTCGGCGAGGTTGCGAGCGCGCTCCATCAGAGCGCGGCCCACGCCAAGCTTGCGCGCTTCGGGTGCGACGAAAAGGTCGTTGAGGATCCACTGTCGCGTCAGGTTGACCGACGAGAACACGGGATATAGATTCACGAAGCCGGCCATTTTTCCCTCGACCCGCGCGATAAACATCACCGACTCGTCCTTGCTGAGCCGCGCGAAAAGGAAACGCCGCGCCGCTTCAATGTCGGGAGGCTTGCCGTAGAACTGACGGTAAGCGTCGAAGAGAGGAGCCACGGCGCCCACATCGGCGGGCGTTGCCTGTACGATTTCCGTAGGACCTGCTGAAGCGCGCATGGTGACAAGGGAACACGGCGCACGCTGGACGTCAACACTTTTATGCGGCGCTCGCCTGCTATCATCGCGGAAAAGCGGTTCGGAGCCTTTGATGGATTCTTCCCTGCGCGAGATTGTCTCGTCCTACAACGATCGGGAACCGCTCGATCAGGCATCTACTATTCCCGCCGCTTGGTATGTGGACGGCCGCATCGCTGAACTGGAGCGTCAAACAGTGTTCGGACGTACCTGGCAAGTTGTGGCTCGCGGTGATCAGTTGCAGGGGCCCGGGCAATTTATCACCGCGGAGTTGGCAGGCGAGCCGATCGTGGTCGTTCGCGACGGCGACCATCAACTCCGCGCCTTCTACAACGTCTGCCGCCATCATGCCGCGGCAGTGGTAATGGAAGACGAGGGCACTGCAACCCTCCTTCGCTGTCCTTACCACGGGTGGAGTTACGGACTAGACGGCGCACTGAAGGGTGCACCTGAGTTTGAGGGCGTGCGCTCGTTCGACCGCTCGAGGAACGGACTGGTTCCGGTGCGCGTAGAAATGTGGGAACCGTTTGTCTTTGTGAGTCTCGACCCGCAGGCCGCGCCGCTGGTGGATTTCTTGGGCGGATTGGTGCAGCGCGTAGCGCCGTTGAATCTCGCGTCAGTACGCTTCTTCGAACGTCGCACGTACCGCCTCAACTGCAACTGGAAGGTCTTCGTTGATAACTACCTTGACGGCGGCTACCACGTTCCCCATTTGCATAAGGCGCTAAATAGCGTCCTCGAGTACAAGCAGTACACCATCGAGAACGAAGATCGCCACTGCCTGCAGTCGAGTCCGATGGTTGCGTCCGACGTGGACGCCGCTACTTCTGCCACGCGTACCGGCGACCGCGCTTGGTATTTCTGGCAGTATCCCAACTTCATGATCAACCTTTATGCGGGGTATATGGATACCAACTTGGTGCTGCCAGATGGCGTGGACCGCTGCACAGTCGTCTTCGATTTCTACTTCGATGATGTGAGTGAGTCTGCCGTCGAACACAACCGGCAAAGCATTCTCGTCGGCGAACGGGTGAATGACGAAGACGTCGGAATCTGCGAATCAGTGCAGCGCGGCTTGCACTCGCGGGCGTATGGCGCGGGACGCCTCTCCGTGCGGCGCGAAGCCGGGGAACATCTGTTTCATCGCCTGCTGGCGGCGGATTTGAAGGCGGGGCTGTGGAAGATCGCGAACGCCCGCTGAAGGCACGGGGTTAGCACGCGCAAAATTGCCTCTCGACGCGCATCCGGTGCTGATGTACAAAGTATTCCAGAGGTGCCGCTAACATTCTCAGGAATCGAGGTCAGCCATGGCCGACAAAAAGAACATCGTCATCTGTTGCGATGGAACCGGTAATGAATTTGGCGACAACAATTCCAACGTTGTCAAGCTCTACGCCACTCTCGACATCAACGAAAAGCAGATTGGGTATTACCATCCCGGCGTGGGCACCATGGGCGCGCCCAGCGCAAACAATAAGCTCGAAGAAGAGTGGAGCGTGCTGAAGGGTCTGGCCTTCGGCGCCGGCTTGATGGACAACGTCGGCGACGCCTACCGCTACCTTATGGACCTGTACAGCGAAGGCGACGACATCTACCTCTTTGGCTTCAGTCGCGGCGCTTATACCGCACGTGCGCTGGCTGGCCTACTGCATATGTTCGGGCTTCTGTGCCCGGGTAACGAGGGCCTCATCCCGTATGTCACCCGCATGTTTGCGCAAGCCAGCAGAAACCTTGCCAAGCACCAAGACAGCTTTGACGTCGCAGAGCGCTTCAAGACGACCTTTTCACGCGATGTCACCTTGCACTTCGTCGGTGTCTGGGACACAGTCAGTTCTGTAGGGTGGATTTATAACTCTGTCACCCTTCCATTCTCAGCGCGGAATCCTGACATGAAGATTGGGCGGCACGCAGTCTCGATTGACGAGCGCCGCTGCTTCTTCCGCGACAACCTATGGGGCAAACCGTTTGAGCCTGGGGAGCCTGGTTATCGCTTTGACGTTAAGCAGGACATCAAACAGGTGTGGTTTGCCGGGGTGCATTCGGATATAGGCGGCAGCTATGCCGAAGCGGAGAGTGGCCTGTCGAAGCTGACCCTGGAATGGATGCTGCGTGAGGCCTCACTCGCAGGGTTGATCGTGGATCCGGCGCGGGCCGCGGTAATACTGGGGTACATGCCGCTGCCGCACGGTGAACATTTGCCGTACGCCAAGCCCGATCCTGCCGCTTGCATCCACAACTCGCTCACCGCGGCGTGGTGGCCGGTCGAATTCTTGCCGCACACCCATTATGACAAGCAGGCCAGGGAGATTCAATGGAGGATACCTCTGGGCGCGCGGCGTTTCATTCCGGTGGACAAATCAATCGTCATGCACGAGAGCGTGCAGCAACGCTTGGATGCCAGCGACAATCTGGAAGTCTGCAAAGGCTTTGACGCTGGCAAGAGTTACGCCCCGTCCAACTTGCCAGAGGGGAAATTGGAGGAGTATTTCACGATTGAAAAGAGAGTTAAGTTCCCTGAGTTTACGGAACGCGCGCAATCTACTTCCGCAGGTCTTTGATAATTTCGCGGGCGGCGTTAGCGCCAGACATTCCGTTCAATCCCGTGCCGGGATGTGTGCCCGACCCGCATAGATACAGGTTCTGGATGGGCGTGCGATATTGCGCCCAGTTTAGCAGCGGACGCATGGTGAACAATTGATCCAGCGCCAGCTCGCCGTGAAAGATATGCCCGCCGGTCAGGCCGTATGTCTGCTCCAGGTCTTTGGGCGTGATGACCTCCCGCGCTTCGATCAAATCAGGAAGGTCAGGAGCGTACTCCGCCAGAGTCTTGACGACCGTTGCTCCCAGAGCGTCGCGTTGCGAATCCCAATCTTTATCCCGCAGTTTGTATGGCGCATACTGCATGTAGATTGACATCAGATGCTTTCCCGCCGGGGCAAGAGAGCTGTCCCACAATGTGGGAATCGTGGCTTCGATATAAGGATGTTCGGAAAATTCTCCATACTTCGAGGCATCGAAGGCGTGTTCCAGATAATCGACGTCGGGCGAAATCTGGATTCTGCCCGACAAAAAGCCAGCGTCTCCGTTCACACCTTCGAACTTCGGCAATCCACTCAGTGCGAGGTTGACTTTGGCAACGGTGCCGTTCATGCGGTAATGCTGCAGCTTCTGCAGGAAGCCCGGTTCCAGGTGCTGCGGTTCGACAAGGCCAAGAAGCGTACGCTTCGGATCGGCGTTCGAGATAATGGTCCGCGCCTCGATCTCATTGCCATTCGCGAGGACGACTCCGGCAGCCACGCCGTCATTGATCTTGATGCTCGTCACTTCGCACGAAGTGCGCATCTCGCCTCCTGCGTCCGTAACAGCGACCGCCATGGCCGCGGTGATTGCACCTGCTCCTCCCACAGCGTAAGACACCGGTCCCGCAGGATTGCCATCCGCAGCTGTTCGCAGCATGTAGGTCGCGGCTGAGCCGGCAGACCATGGCCCCAGAAAAGTGCCGAAAATGCCTTGCGCGGCGATTGTGCCTCGCAATAGCTCAGTGTCGAACCACTCGGCCGCCAGGTCCGCCACAGCCATCGGTCCCCAGCGTAGCAGGCGATAAAGGTCCTTCTCGCCCAAGCCGCGGAGTTTGCGGCCAGCCTTCAAAAGTTCCCATACATTGCCCGACGCCGGGTCGTCGAGGTCGGGCGGCGTCATTGCCAGCAGAAGGTCGATGACCTCTCCGATTCGCTGCAAGGATCTCTGAAAGCCAGCGTAACTCGCCGCATCTTTCTGCGAAACCTTGGCGATCTCCGCTTGAGACTTCGGAGCGTCGCCGTAAAGCACCAGTGGTTCACTGTTAGGCGACAACGAAAGGACCCGCACATCGGGCGAATAGGTCTTCAGCCCATGTTTCCCCAGATTCATGTCTGCCACAATGTCAGACCTGATCGGCCCCGCGCTGTGCGCCAGCCTGGAACAGCGAAAACCGGGATGAAACTCCTCCGTAATCGCACAACCGCCGACCGCAGGCCGGCGCTCCAGCAGGAGCGGCTTGAATCCGGCCTTGGCAAGATAGAAGGCAGCAACTAGCCCGTTGTGCCCAGCGCCCAGGATGACGACGTCGCGCGTCTCCGCCATGGCTAGCTTGTCCCCTTGGAGTGCTTCAGCATCTCCAGCGCAGCCAACCGTCCGGGCGCGCCCATAATGCCGCCCCCGGGATGCGTGGCCGAGCCGCACATCCACAAATTCCTGATCGGGCTCTTGTATTGCGCCCAGCCCGGCACCGGACGCAGAAAGAACAATTGCTCCAACGAGAGCTCACCCTGGAAGATGTTGCCCTCGGTCAGCCCCCATTCGCGCTCAAGATCGAGCGGGGTAACGATCTGACGCCCCACGATAATATCCTTCAGGTTCGGCGCGAACTCGGCGATGGTATTGATCACGTTATCCCCGAAAGCCTCGCGCTTCTCGTCCCATGTGCCTTCCTTCAATTTGTAGGGCGCGTACTGCACGAAGCACGACATCACGTGTTTGCCCGGCGGCGCAATGGATGGATCAGTCAAGCTTGGAATCACCATGTCAATGTAAGGCCGCCGCGAGTAGCTGCCGTATTTTGCGTCGTCATAGGCGCGTTCCATGTGGTCAACGCCGGGAGAAATCGATATCGCTCCCCGCAGATGATTGCCCTCACCGGGTAGACAGGTAAAGTTAGGCAGCGCGCAGAGTGCGAGATTCACCTTGCCCGAGGAACCCCGATATTTGTAGCGTTTGATCGAATCGCGAAATTCATCATCGAGGTGCTTCGGCTCGATCATCTTCAGGAACGTCAAGTTCGGGTCCACGCTCGACGAAACGATAGGCGCGAAATACTCGTCGCCGGTCGCGGTCGCAACCCCGACCGCTTTACCGTCTTTCACGAGAATCTGTGCAATCGCGACCTGCGTTTTGATCTCCACACCGAGTTCGCGCGCCGCATTGGCGATGGATTCGGAAATCGCTCCCGTTCCGCCACGCGCGAAGCCCCACGCACGAAACGCGCCGTCGATCTCGCCCATGTAGTGGTGTAGCAGCACGTAGGCAGTTCCTGGCGAGCGCACGCCAAGAAACGTGCCGATAATTCCCGACGCCGACATCGTCGCTTTGAGCACATCCGTCTCGAACCACTGGTCGAGGAAGTCGATGGCGCTGATGGTCATCAACTGGACCTGGTTGTACTTATCTTCACCGCTAAGGCCGGTGAACCGTCGGCCCAGAAAGAGCAGTTTGAGCAGGTCACGCGGGTTCAACGTAGTCGGGTCGGGTGGCACCATGGCAAGAATCGGCTTCACGAAGCGGCACATCTGCAACATCGCCTTGCCGAACTCTTCATACGCCTCGGCGTCGAACCTGGAATGACGACGGATCTCGCGCATCGTCTTGCCGTGATCGTTGACGCGCCACAGGTAGTCGCCATTCGGCATCGGTGTGAAGGTGCCATCGAGAGGAAGAATTTCGAGGCCGTGTCGCGGAAGGTCGAGGTCGCGAATGATCTCAGGCCGTAACAGCGAAACAACGTAGGAACAAACGGAGAACTTGAATCCAGGGATGATTTCTTCCGTCACCGCCGCGCCGCCAAGGACGTGACGGCGCTCCAGCACCAGAACTTTCTTCCCAGCCCGCGCCAGATAGGCGGCGTTGACTAATCCGTTGTGGCCACCGCCGATGACGATGGCGTCGTACTTCCCTGAAGCGTTCGAAGCCATGATGAATTGTGTAGAAAGGAGATTTTAAAGGCTGGCGAGAGATTTGTCGCGACGCATGATGGCGCCGCTAATCGAAAGGTTTATACTGGCGCGCTCAGACACTTTTTCCCACGAGGCGCCATGAAATACCTTTTGCGCATTCTTTTGTTCCTCTCTCTGACGACCATTTTCATCACGGCACAAAACATGAAGCAGCCCAATAATCAAGCCAACACGAAGTTCTCCCAGATGTGCGATCAGTTCGTGAAAGACTCGCTGGCGCTTTCGCCCGTGAATGCTTCTCAAGCTGGCTATCACAAGCACGTCGATCCCAAGACTGGAAAGATGATACTTCTCGACGCCCAACTCGACGATGTCAGCGCGCAAGGCATGGCTGCGCAGGAGAAGTTTTACCGCGCGTGGCGGCAGCGCTTCCGGACGGAGACGCCAGTCGCATCGCTCAACGCGCAGGACTCCGCAGATTTTCGTCTGATTGACGATCAGATCGCGCTTAACCTGCTCGAGTTCGAGCACATCCAGAGTTACAAGCACAATCCGACCGGCTACGTGGAGCTGATCGGCAACGCCATGTTTCTGCCGCTCACCCAGGAATACGCCGCGAAGGAAGTGCGGGTGGGCGATGTGGTCTCGCGTATTGGCCAGATTCCGCGCTTTATCGAGGAGACAAAATCGCAACTCACGGACTCCGACCCCATTTTCATCTCGACCGCAATCGACGAGAATGAGGGCAACATCAACCTGCTGGATAGCGTGGCAGCGGACATTTCCACCGGGTCGCCGCTGAAGGCGCAGTATGACAAAGTCGCGCCCGCAGCCAGGAAGTGGCTCACCGACTTCAACGACTGGATGAAGAACGATCTGGCCAAGCGGCCCTCTAACCAGCGCACGTGGCGATTAGGCAAGAAGTGGTACGACGAGAAGTTCCGTTATGTGATGGAGACCTCGATCACGCCCGAGCAGTTGCTGGCCGACGCTGAGGCCAAGGTAAAGGCCACGCGCGCCGAGATGCTGCAACTGGCGCTCCCACTCTACAAGCAGATGTATCCCGGCCAGGACGATTACAGCAGCCTGCCTCCACGCGAGCGTGAGAACAAGATCATCCGTGCGGTGCTCGACAAGATCAGCGATGAGCACCCGCAGCGCGACCAGTTAATGGAAGCGGTCAAGGCGGACCTGGACGGCATCAAGCAGTTCATTCGCGAAAAGAAAATTGTGACCCTGGGCAGCCGTGACAACCTGAAAGTCATTCCTACTCCGGAGTTCATGCGCGGCATTTACTCCGTCGCGGGCTTCCACGGCGCCCCGCCGCTGCAGCCGACCGCCGAAGCGCAGTACTGGGTCACCCCCATCGATCCCAAGATGCCGGAGGCCAAGGCGGAGAGCAAGCTGCGCGAGTACAACAACTACACGCTCAAGTGGCTTACCATTCACGAGGCGCTGCCCGGACATTACGTGCAGGCGGAACACGCTGATGATGTCGAACCCCCAACGCGCCGTGTGCTGCGCAGCCTCTTCGGCAACGGGGCCTACGTGGAAGGCTGGGCCGAGTACATCGCCGACGTCATGACCGAGGAAGGCTATCTCGACCACAGTCCGAAGTTCGGTCTGGTTCGGAGGAAGATCATCCTGCGCGCTGTCTCCAACACCATTCTCGACATTCGCCTGCAGACCATGAACATGACGGACAAAGAAGCGATGGACTTGATGCTGAACGACACCTTCCAAACGCAGGCTGAGGCCGAGGGCAAGCTGCAGCGCGCGAAGCTGAGCTCAACCCAACTGCCGACATACTTTGTCGGCATGAGGCAATGGTGGGAACTGCGCAAGAAATATCAGGCAGCGAAGGGGAACGCGTTCTCGCTGGAAGAATTCCACAACGCAGCCCTCGATCAGGGACCGCTACCCCTTGAGTATTTGGAGAAGATCATTCTGCCGGGGGTGGGGAACATCAATTAACGGTTAGCAAATGCAACAGGTATTAGCGCCTCGTTTACTCGAACAACGCTCGTCTTAGCCACAGCGGTCAGAATTGCAAGCTCCAGCCGCGAAGCGGCGGCGGAGAAGTGCGCCCGGGGCGCAAGCCCCGGGAAAGCTAACAAACTGGGGCGGAAGCCGCGTAGCGGCGAAACTTTGTGAAGAATTGTAAATATCCGGCCCGCGCGTGAACTTTTTCCGCTCAAATCCGTCTATAGCAGTAACCCAAATCCAAGGTGGGCGCCGCAACCCCAACAGATACGCAAACCGGCGCTCACCGCCTTTTTGTCCCAACCCAAATTACCTCAAACCTTTTTCAGTCGTGCTCAGCACCAGTTTGCCGTGCTTCACTCCCCGCATCGCCAACATGTGATCGGCAAGATGCTTGACCTCTCCACTGCGGCCTTTCATGATGACAACTTCCAGGCAGTTGTCCTTGTCAAGATGGACGTGTGTCGCCGCCAGGACGTTCCCATGCGAATGATGCTGGATCTCGGTCAGCTTGTTGGAAAGGTTTGGGCGGTGGTGGTCGTAGATCATGGACAGTGTCGCCACTACCGGTTTGTTGCGGTCAATAGCCTCCGTTACCAGGCTTTCGCGAATGAGATCACGGATTGCCTCCGAGCGGTTCTTGTAACCGCGCTTGGCGATCATCCGATCAAACTGTTCGAGCAGGTCATCTTCGAGGGAAACCCCGGTTCTAGTCAGCTCCGCCATGATCGTTTCAGTCCCTCCTGAATGCTCCACCAGCCTGCGAACACTATAAACCACCGGTTTAGCAGGGCTGCGTCCCATTGCCGGCCCGCACCAATGCCATTTGTCTCAGAAATATGTGCCACGATTCTTATAATCGCGCCATATTCGTGCTACGAATTTAGGTATCGTGTTACAATCCCACGGTCTTGCAAGGCAGGCTGGCAAGGCCGGGAGTGGGATATGGTTCCGTCAATGCGCCCGCCGCGACAGGCTTTTCTGCATCTTGGTCTCCTCACTTGGTGTCTACTACTGCTCGCCGCCTCGAGCCTTTGGGCAGCGCCTGAGCGGGGTCAAATTTCAGGCCGCGTCGTCGATCCGCAGAGTACGCCGGTCGCCACGGGTGATAAGGCTTATCCGCATCAGCTATCAGGAACTGTCGTTGACACGTCTGGCGCGGCGATTGCCTGGGCTACCGTGCTGGTGCGGAGCGCGAACGGTCCTCTAGAAATAACGACACAGGCGGACAGGAACGGCTCCTTCATTATTTCTGGACTCTCAGCAGGCGATTATCGACTCGTCGTATCTAGTCCCGATTTTCAAACCAAAGAAATGCCGATCACCATAGGGACCACAGAGGCGTCGGCCCCGCTGCGCATCTCTCTGGCTGTCGGCCCCGTGAGCACCTCCGTAAACGTGCAGGGCCGGGAGGATAACCTCATCGGAATTGCCGATTCTGCCACCCAGGGAACGGTGGGCGCAACGGAGATCGAAGATCGTCCGATTCTTCGTTCTGGAGAAATTTTAGAGACGGTTCCGGGTCTCATCATCACTCAACACGCCGGCGGCGGTAAGGCCAACCAATATTTTCTCCGAGGCTTCAATCTCGACCACGGCACAGATTTCGCCGTTTTCCTCGATGGTATGCCGCTTAACCTACCGTCGCACGCGCACGGCGAGGGGTACGCGGACATGAACGCAGTGACTCCCGAGTTTGTGCAGCGGCTAAATTACGAGAAAGGTCCTTATTACGCTGATATCGGCAACTATAGCTCAGCTGGATCGGCCAATGTGGTGTTTTACAAGACATTCCCCCAGAACTTCTTCATAGTGGATGGCGGTGATGGCTTTGCACGGGCCGTTTTCGGCGTTTCGCAAAAGTTCGGCCCGGGCACTTTGCTGTATGGCGGAGAAGCATATTACGACGACGGCCCATGGGTGCATCCGGATGCGTATGCCAAATTCAACGGCCTTCTAACCTACAGCCAGGGCGACGCCACCGATGGTTTCAGCATCACGGCCCGCGGTTACCACGGCAAATGGAACTCGAGCGATCAAATCCCCATTACCGCCGTCCCCCTCGTTGGTTTCTTCGGCGCACTGAACCCAACTGACGGCGGTAATTCACAGCGTTATAGCTTGCAGGCCGAATGGCATCGCGAAGACGCAAATTCCGCGACGAAGATTATGGTCTACGGATTTTATTATGATCTCGATTTATTTTCCGATTTCACTTACTACCTGGATGACCCCATAAAGGGCGCTCAGTTCGAACAGCAGGACAGGCGCTGGGTGGCTGGGTTTGCCGCAGCCCACACGATTTTCGGCCAATGGTTTGGCCGCAAGATGGAAAATACGTTCGGCCTCCAGCTCCGCAACGATTGGGTCCACAACGGCCTTTTCCGGACGGAAAATCGTGTGCGCACGGACAAGAATGATAGCAACGCCTGCAATGCTGAACCCATTCCCGAGTGCGAGGACAATCCGAATCTGATCGCGGTCCTGCCCGCGGCCACGGATTTGAATAAATTTACAGACACGATGATAGGTTTTTATGTAGAAAATAAAATGCAGTGGGCGGAAAAATTCCGCTCGGTCCTGGCCCTGCGCGGCGACGAAGCGATATATAACGTCACCAACTTGACTCCTCCTTATGTCGCCACCGAATTGCCTGGCGCTCCGGTGATCAACTTTGCGAAGCTCAATTCCGGCTCGGCCAGCCAGTTCCTGCCCAGCCCAAAAGCGAGTTTGATTTTCGGCCCGTGGGCCAATACGGAGTTCTATCTACAGGGCGGATTCAGTTTTCACAGCAACGATGCGCGCGGCGCAACGCAAAGGATTGAACCGATTTCGCCGGACTATCCTTTCCCAACCCCCACCACCCCGATTTCCCCTCTGGTCCCAACCAAAGGCGCGGAAGTCGGCGTGCGCACTGCGGCCGTCCCCCATCTGCAAAGCACCCTTTCGCTCTGGTATCTCCACAGTGCTTCCGAACTGCAGCAGGATGGTGATACCGGAGGCACAATTCCTTCAACATCGCCGAGCAATCGCTACGGCGTCGAATGGGCGAACTACTACACGCCACGGGAACATTTGGCTATTGATTTTGACATCGCGGACTCCAAGGCCCTCTTTACCACAATAGACGGAGCGGATGCGGCGCCGGGCAGCCCGGGTGGCAAGCTTGTGCCCGAAGCGGTTCAGTGGGTGGTTTCATCGGGCGTCACACTGCACGATTACAAAGGCTTTTTGGTGACTTTACGCCTGCGCTTCTTTGGCCCGCGCGATTTGACGTCCGACGGAATTTATCGCTCAAGTTCAACGGCGTTGGTCAATGCGAAGATCGGTTATCAAATTAACAAGACATGGGGCATTTCGGTCGAGTTATTAAATTTGCTTGACCGCTACGATCACGACATTGATTACGCCTATATCTCGCGAATAACGCCAACCGCCACGGCGGCATTCACGGACGTTTTCCACCCCGTCGAACCGTTTCAGGCGCGAGTCGAGTTACGCAAAACCTTTGGGGGAAAGTAAGCAGGTATGCGAGGGGAGGTCAAGTAGGTTCCCGCGCGCAGGTGAAGCAACCCAGGGTCGCCGGTTACCCAAGCTCAGTCGGGCCCTCTTCTCATAAATCCAGTTCAGCCAGGATCATGTTCTCTTCCAGGCTCGAGTACATTTTGAACCCACATTTGACGCAGACCGCTCGCATCTCGCGATTTTCGGGCAGCATGTTGGAGACGACCCTCTTCAGTTTTTCATCGCGAGCAATCTGGATGAGGCGGCGATATAGCTCCGTGCCCAGGCCCTTGTGTTGCGCGGCATCAATCGCAACGGCAGCCATTTCGGCTTCATCGCGGCCATGCAGCTGGCTCATGCGGCCAACTGCCAGAATCTCCATTTGGTCGCCGTCACCCTTGCGCTCGGCGATCAGCGCCATCTCGCGGTTGTAGTCGATGAAACAGGCGCGAGTCAGACGGTCGTGCGCGGTGCGCTGCGTCAGCTTCAGCGGCTGGAAGTACCGCAGATAAACACTTCTCTCCGACAATTTCTTGTGGAACTCGATCATCGCCGGCTCATCCTCCGGGCGGATAGGACGGATGGTTACCGGGTTGCCGTCCTTCATCGTCCACTCACTGACCAGGTGAATCGGATATGGGCGAATCGCGGTCTCGGGTAGTTCCTCCTCCGTCACTTCCGGACCATGGACCACGACGCGCGCATCCAGGGCCAGCAACCGCTCCGGCGACGCCAGCAGTGGATTGATGTCAATTTCCTTGATCCAGCGCTGTTCAACAACTAACTGGCTGAAGCGCACCAGCAGGTCTTCCAGCGCCGCCACATCCACCGGCTTGCGTCCGCGCACACCTTTTAGCGCCGTCAGGATCTTGGTCTGCTCCATCAGTCGAAGGGCAAGTGTTGTATTCAGCGGCGGCAGCGCCAGGGCGCTGTCTTTGAAGACTTCCACCAGCTGCCCGCCGGTGCCGAACAAAATGACTGGGCCGAACTGTGGATCGAGACTGCTGCCGATGATGAGCTCGTAGCCATCCAGCTTCACCATCGGCTGCACCGTCACGCCTTGGAAATGTTCGGCACCGGCTTTTTCCGTGACCGATTGTTTGATCGCCTGGAACGCCGTCTTCAGCGCACTGGCATCACGCAGGTTCAACTGCACGCCGCCGACGTCGGTCTTGTGAGTGATGGTCAGCGAGTGCAGCTTCAGCACGATGGGGTAGCCGATCTCCTCTGCCGCTTGTAGAGCTTCCTCTTCAGTCCCGGCGATACGGGTCTCGACGGTAGGGATGTCGTAGGCCTTCAGCAACTGCTTCGACTCGTACTCGGTCAGAATCGTGCGCCCAGACTGGCGGGCCTCGCGAATAATGCGTTCGGCCTTCCCGCGCTGCAGCATGGCATCTGCGTTCTGCGGCATGGTGGGAGTCTCGTAGATCCCTTTCAGGTTGTAGGAGTAGCGCCACATGTAATTGAAGGCGCGCACTGCGCTGTCGGGAAACTGGAAGGTGGGAATGCCGGCCTGGTTCAGAATCTGTTCGCCGGCAGCGACTTCTGCGCCGCCCATCCAGCTTGCCAGCAACGGTTTGCCGAGGCCCTTGGCGTAGGGCTTCAGCTTCTCCGCGATCTGCGTGGGGTTGGTCATGTCTTGCGGCGTCAGAACAACCAGCATGCCGTCGATGCTGGGATCTTTCGCGGCAATTTCCAACGACTTGGCATAACGCTCCGGTTCGGCGTCGCCCAAAATGTCCACCGGATTGTTGTGACTCCATTGCGGGGGCAGGAACGCGTCGAAGGCCTTCATTGTCTCCTCCGACAGTTCCGCCAGCTCGCCTCCGCCCGCCGCCAGAGCATCCGTCGCCAACACTCCCGGCCCGCCGGCGTTAGTCAGGATGCACAGGCGCTTGCCGCGAGGCCGCGGCTGCTTGGCCAGGACATCGGACATGAAGAAGATGTCGGCAATACTATTGACCCGCAGCACACCACTGCGGCGGAAGGCGGCATCGAGAACCGCGTCGCTGCCGGTGAGCGAGCCGGTGTGTGACGCCGCAGCTCTGGCCGCGGCAGCCGTCCGTCCAGCCTTAATAACGATGACCGGCTTGGTCAGCGACACTTCGCGCGCGGCAGAGAGGAACGAGCGCGCATCGCCAATCGACTCCATGTAGATGACGATGCTGTGCGTCCGGTGATCGTTGCCGAAGTAATCCACCAGGTCGCCCCAATTGACGTCCAGCATGGAGCCGATCGACACAAACGCGCTGAAGCCGACATTCTCCCGCAAGCTCCAGTCGAGGACTGCCGTACACAGCGCGCCGCTTTGGCTGATGAAGGCCACATTGCCCGCTCGCGCCACCGAATGGGCAAAGGTCGCATTCAGTCCGCGGACCGGATTCATCACGCCCAGGCAATTCGGGCCGATAAGCCGCATCTTGCCGCGAATCGTCTGCGCGATCCGCTGCTCCAACTCCTGGCCATGTTCGCCACTCTCTTTGAAGCCGGCCGAGATGACGATGCCGGTGGGGATACCGAACTCGACCGACTCCGCGACGAGGTCCGGGACGGTGTCCGCGGGAGTCGTAATCACTACCAGGTCCACCTTGTCGGGCAGATCGCGCACGCTGGGATAAGCCTTGATTCCCAGCACATTGGGCCGTTTAGAGTTCACCGGGAATACAGTGCCGCCGAAGGGCGAGCTCAGCAGGTTCCACAGCACCGACCGGCCAACACTGCCGGGCCGCTCCGAGGCGCCAATCACGGCGACGCTTTCGGGCATAAACAGCGGATCAAGAGGATGGCTTTCGGAACGGTAAACGTCAGACGACGGGTCAACTTTGATCTTGGATACTTTGGAGACCTTGGATTCAGGTTTCATAGCAGTACCGGTAGTCATGGCTCCTCACGATTACGACCTTACAGTCTAATCGTTTGAGGTACTGCGCAGGAACCAGTCAGTCACTTTGGGTTGTGACCGGCCTCACGGGGTAGCGGCTGCCATAAAGGTGATTTCCCCGTCATGTCGGGGGCCTTGGATAACCCTGAGGCCATGAGAAGGGGGCTACAAGAATAAACGCAATTCGGCCCAAAAACGTTACAGAATTCTTCGGTAAAGTTTTGTAAAGCTTCAAAACGGGAAGATGAGAGCGAGATTGGCTTCAAGATTCGTAAAGTCTCCCGAAACGGGAAATAAGGCCCGACATTGCCTCCTCGAACTAATTAGCCCAGCGCGGAAGCGCTGGGTATTCGGCGCTAAGGAATCACCGGAGCCCCCTTCAGGGGGCGGCACACATGCCACACAGCTACATCAGTTCCGTCTTCCACATTGTCTTCAGCACCAAACAGCGCGCGCAACTGATTCCTGCCGACCATCAATCCCGGCTGTGGAACTACCTCGCCGGCATCGCTCACAACCATGGAATGCAAATGCTTGCCGCAGGCGGCACCTCAAACCACGTCCATCTACTCATTGTTTTGCCTGCCGAAATGGCGCTGGCCGACGCGGTACGGACCCTAAAGGCAAACTCCAGCCGCTGGATGCGGGAAACATCAACCTTATTCGCTTGGCAGCAAGGATACGGTGCGTTCAGCGTCAGCCCATCACAACTCGATCGCGTGAAGCGGTACATCGTCAACCAGCCCGCGCACCATCGGACGCGTTCCTTCGAGCAGGAGTTTCTGGCAATGTTGCAGGCAGCGAATGTCCGAGTTCAACGGTAATGTGCCGCCCCTGCTGAATCGACTCTTTCTCACGACTCCTCCTCTGGCCCTGGCGGGCCATGCTAAATGGAGAAGTCACATTTCCAATGGACTATTTTCTGGGGAGCAGGTCAGACCGGCTTCACTGACAA
>Ga0074046_10002363_pt1 | contig 16418 bp, 11 predicted proteins | sample BogForMeECP23OM3_FD_94441 | JGI IMG/M metagenome (GOLD analysis project Ga0074046, IMG submission 94441) | Bog forest soil microbial communities from Calvert Island, British Columbia, Canada - Bog Forest MetaG ECP23OM3 | ecosystem: Environmental > Terrestrial > Soil > Wetlands ...
GCCCATCTGGAAGGACATTTCCGGGTACGTGGCGGTTGCGAGACAACCGTACTCGATCTTGAAATAGATAGCCGTTGGACCGGAACCCGTCTTCCAGATTTCCATCCAATAAGGAGACCAGTAGGTGGCGTTGGTGACGACTTGCGTGGTTGCCGCGAGGATACAAATGTACGCCTGTGTTGCTCCGCCAGTTGCGCCGTTGGAGAAGACCACGTTGCCAGCAGCATAGCCGCCAGACCCGCCCGGCCCGCCGGAAGTCCAGTTCCCTACGAACTTCGTGTTCGCCAAGGCAACACGCGCGTTGTTGCTAAATGTCGGGAAGCAGGTTGCGCCGAAAAGGTTGGAGCCAACAAGAGGAAGAGGTGCTCCCGCTGCGGCTGTGTTGTTCGTTGTTCCGTTCGCCCAAGTGGTCGTCTGACCGTTGGCTGCGTATGGGTCTTGGAATGTCCCTATCGGCGTGCCCGATGCGTCAGAGTTAGCTCCAACTGCGTTAGCAACGGTGAAAGAAGTTGTCCCGCTGACTGCGGTGATGAGACCTGAAATGTTGTTTCCGGGAGTCCCGGTGAAACCCGTGACCACCACATACTGCCCGACATAGAGTTGCTGCCCACCGGAGTAGGTGTAGACTGCGGCTGAGCCGTTAGCCGAAACCGCGGTGATGGTCAGGACGAAAGTGGGAACTTGGAAACCGAGCGCAGTAAGACCAGCAGAAATGCCTTGAGTCGCACCCGCCCAGCCAAGAAAATTAGCCCAAGTAGAGTTGGAAGCGGGGTTAGCGAATGAGAATTTGGTTGCCATTTTAGCTCCTTATGATTGCGTATAGTAGATCAGGCCAGTCACTTTCTGCGCGGCCGAGAGATTGATGACGAAATCCTTCCCTGCCGCTGTGATGAACCACGGAACCCCATCCAGCATTAACTGGATGGAAGCCGGAGGAATGAAAGGAGAAGAAGGCAGCAGTGTCGCTGGGGTGCTGTCCTTGAAGGTAAGGTCTTGTTCTGCTGTTCCGCCAAGTATCAAAAACATCTTCATGATGCGGATGGTCTGACCCGGAGGACTGGAAATTCCGGCAATGATCGTGTGGTCTCCTGCCGTGCTAAGATTGACCTGTACCACTTGAAGGGTTGATGTCGTGGGGTTGGCATAAGTAATAGCCCCCCCGCCAGACCCACCTGCTTTGACGTTAACTTCCAGATACCCGGAGCCGTCGAGCGGAAGGGCTTTGACAACAGAGCCGTCCCAGCCAAGAGCGAGGGTACCAGTCGGCGTGGCTTCTGTTGCGCCAGTTACATACTGGGTTCCACCGCCGAAGGATGTGATCTGGTTTCCGCTGCCATCCACGACAGCGACAGACAGCGACTTGGCGTTCGTGAGGTTCTGCACCTTGACCGGAGTCGTAGTGCCGTCGCCGATGGCTGTGACTGCGACTGAACTGCTGCCGAATGAGGTAATCTGGTTGCCCGATGCGTCAAGAATTTCGACGGCGAGCGGTCGTGCAGAGCCCCGTGCATCTGAGGTAATGGCATTACCTGCACCATCTTCAAGCTTGGCGCTAACTGTACCGCTGACAGACCAAGGTGTTGGCGGCGAGGTGATTGGGGCAACAACCCACGGTGATGTGCCTTGGTTGGCAGTGACCGTACTGGAGCCAAAGCTCGTGATCTGATTCCCGCTGGCGTCCACGATGGCGACCGTGGCTGCCTTCGTGGTTGCGCCGAGAGCGAGGCCCGTCTGGCCGACGAGGTTGCCAGAAATATCCACGCCGATATAGTCCGCATCCGTGGGGACCCCCGAGCCCGTCGCGGATGCAGCCGCGTTCCCAGTGGAGCCCCCCGTAACATTCACATTCAGGCTGGAGCCCGTGGCCGTCAAAGCCGTGCCCGAAGCCTCGATGTTGGTGATCCAAGGCGTCGGGGGGCTGGTGACCTGCGCGACGATCCACGGCGAGGTTCCCTGATTCGAAGTGACTGTGCCAGATACGGTGACGCTTGTGACTGGGTTGCTGACCGTGACGGGTACGTTGCCGCCCGCATTCAGTTGAATGTTGGCAAGTTTTCCGGTGGAATCTTCGGCTCCAATAAGAACCGGATTGATCCCGCTGACAGCGGTTGTGACTGGACTGATGCCTTGCACAAGAGGGTCGGCCCATGCCGCTGAACCATCACCTTGCGTGATGGGAATCTTGCCAGCCGTGCCGGAGTTCGTACTGGGGATCGGGACGCCGTTGATCTCCGTCGCGTCGATCACACCGGAGCCTATGGCTTCAAGGGTAGAATTGTTTCCGACCTGAAGAACCTGCCCTATGTTGGGGGCATCCCCGACGACCTTAGACCAGTCTTGGCCGCCGCCTCCTCCGCCGCCCATCGAGGCGTCAAGCTTGCCATCAAAACTGAGCAGGACGAGCTTTCCGGCGTCCATGTTTCCGCGGCTGACGCTGATCGCATCGGTTTGGGTTTGGATGAAAGGCCCGGCTGGGATCGGCTTCTGAAGCTCCGCCGACTTTCCCCCGAAGCCCCGCCATGTCCAATCGGTGATCGTACCGTCAAGCGTGGGAATAGCCGGGTTGGTAGACCAAGTTGGTGGGGTGGGACCAGAAATCCCCCCAAAGACCGTGTACTGGATATTCCCCACCCCATCCAAAATGTATGAGTTAGCGGGATAGTTGAAGTTTTTCTGCCAAAATTGCAGTTGAGACATGTTTAGCCGCTCTGCTTTAGAATCTGAAAGTTGCTAGATGCGATCCGCCGCGAAATGGCGTATTATGATGGGTATGGACCGACGCTATCACTACATGGACCTTGCCTCTTGCTATCTGGAGTTCGCCCCGAACGGATTGGACAGGATGGTCGAGCTTCTTTACCAGTTCGCCGTGCTGGGCGGCTTGTACTCGGAGCCCCATCGGCACTACCATAACCTCGACCACATCTCCAGCGGCTACCAACTGTACCGCACCTTCCACGGTGACATGCCTGCTCCGGAGTTCTTCGCTTGGATGTACCACGACTCCATCTACGATCCGGGAGCGCCGGACAACGAGGAGCATTCCGCCGAGTTGTTCGTGATGGACAACGCCAAGATCGGCTTCGGAACTGAGGAAACGGACAAGATTGTGAAGCTCATCCTCAGTACCAAGCACATTGGAGAAAAGAACATCATCACGGATGTCGATCTAGCGGGTTTGGGTTTCAAGTCAGAAGTTTATGACGAGTGTAGCGCCCGGATACGACTGGAGTACGGTGATTTTTCCGACGAAGAATGGAAAGTCGGAAGAACAAAATTCCTTACCCGGTTCTTGGCGACCGAACGGCTTTTCGTCACTCCGGACTTCCTTCAGTTCGAGGCCCCGGCTAGGGAAAACATGCGCCGGGAACTTGACGGTTTGGCCCTAAAATAAGCCATTTTCATTCCCCAATCCCGACAGTGCGGAGCGAATCGCCTTTGCGATCCCTTAGGAAGGGGTGTCAGCGCCACTTCTATGCCGACCACAGGGACCAAAAGAATGAAGACTGGGGCAAAGCAACAGCTTGATCCGAGCCGTCGCAGTGCAGAAGCAAAGAATTTCGAGGCCAGCCTCCGCAGCAAAATCGTGGGTCAGGACACCGCGGTCGAAAAAGCAGTTGAACTATACCAAATATTTTTGGCTGGCCTGAATCCCATCGGGCGGCCTGTCGGAAACCTCCTGTTCCTCGGCCCCACAGGCACGGGCAAGACGAGAGTCGTGGAGGTGATGGCGGAAATCCTATTCGGCGATCCGCGGCTGATCATCAAAATCGATTGCGCCGAATTCCAGCACTCCCACGAAATCGCCAAGTTGATCGGCTCGCCCCCCGGCTACCTTGGCCACCGCGAAACCCATCCCCTGATTACACAGGAGGCGCTCGCCGCCTCGCACAGCGACAAGCTGAAGCTCTCCATCCTGCTTTTCGACGAAATCGAAAAAGCATCCGATGCGCTCTGGCAACTGCTCCTCGGCATCTTGGACAAGGCCACACTCACCCTCGGCGACAACCGCCGCGTTGATCTCAGCCAGTGCATCATCGTCATGACATCCAACCTCGGCAGCGGCGACATGATCCAGATTCAGGAAGGCGGCGGGATGGGGTTCACCGTGGGAGCGCCTGTTGTGGACGAAAAATTCGACGCCCGGATCAACGACTCGGCGATCAACGCCGCCCGCAGGAAGTTCACGCCGGAGTTCATGAACCGGATCGACAAGGTCGTCGTCTTCAATACGCTCCGCGACGAGCACCTCCGGCAGATTCTCGACATCGAGCTTGGCATATTGCAGCAGCGGGTGCTCGCCGCGCAGGGGAACAATCACTTCCTCTTCAACTGCACGCAAGCGGTCAAGGACAAGATTCTGGCCGAGGGCACGGACGTGAAGTACGGTGCCCGCCACCTGAAGCGAGTGATCGAGCGCAGCCTCACATTCCCGCTGGCGAACCTCGTGGCGACCGGGCAGATCAAGCTCGGGGATATGGTCAAGATCGACTTGAATGACGGGATGGAGCTTCTGTTCACCAAGGAGACCGAGGGGGCTTTGATCCCGGTCCTCCTTGAGAAATACGGAACAGCAGCCCCGGAGTCCCCGGCCTTGTCGCCCAGTCCCACTCCGGCTGCGGCTCCCAAACGCCGGAAGGTGGACCCGGACGTGGAGTCTGACTAGCGGCCCCGTAGCTTTATAGTTTACAGGCTCCCTTAAATAGAGAGCTTTCACCATGAACTTCAAATTTTTGCACAATAGCTTCACCCAGTTCAAAGAATTGCCGCATACGGCGATAGGCCTGATCGTCTTTGGCATCACCATGACGTTCCACTGGCTGACGGGACGGGACCTCGGGCCGAACATGACCATGAGCATCAGTGCGATGTACATGTTTTTATTGGGTCACGGGGGAATGAGCTTGTGGGCAGGCACGAAGAACGGCGGAAATGGTGGAGGCGGGGATCAGACGGCCGCGCCACCAGCCGCTCCCGATCCAAACGCCGCAGCCGCACCAGCGGCGGCTCCAACCGCAGCAGCTTCCTCGGCCCCCGCAGCACCGCCACCACCTACCACGAGCTAATCGGACATGGATTGCATAACCTTCCTAACCCCCGATGACCTCCAATGGCCCCTCGGCGTGCAGGACACGACACCGCAGTACGCCTTTGGCTCGGGCACTCACCAGCGCAATCTCAAGGTCGATCCGTACCCTGCCTACCCGCACGATCTGGAGCATGTGGAAAGAACCCTTGACCACTGCATGAGCGTCTTTCCCCTCAAGGTTGCCAAGTTCGGGCTCTGGGTGCTGAGCCACGACCTGATCGACAGGATAAACGGGCTCACCTACGAGGATTACGAGTACTACCGGGAGGACGGCTCTGACTGGGAAGACATGATTCCCCATTACGACGGCTCCGGCGAGATGCGCAAGTTCCACGGGCAGGCGCTCAGCATCGCACTGGCAGCAAAGCGTATCCCCATCATGCCGAGCATGACCCGCTACCTTGTGTCCCACGAGTATGGGCATGCTGCTTTCTACGTCGTCGCACGAACCATGGGTTACAAGGACAGCGAGAGGGACAAGCTGGAAGCGAAGTACATGGAGCTTCGGGGAATCGAGGATTACGCCAAGAAATACCGGGGAGGCGATTGGCACCGCACTCCCGGCGAGATCATAGCCAACGATTTCAGAATTCTGTTCACGAAGCAAGAGATGGAATTCTATCCTCACGATTGTCCGCTTCCAGCATGGTCGCAGGGCGAGGGTCGTTGGTGGAAGGAAGCGGCTGAGTTGTGTGGGGTGAAGCCGAAGTAGCCCGCTTCTCGGCTGCCCTGAGCCGACCCCGCCATTTACGCAGCATCGTATCAGCACGTTTGTGGGCCGTGGTCCACTTGCGTACCATCTTTTGGGCCTTTGCAACTGCCTCCGTCCGGCGCTTGGCTAGCTTCTCTTCGGGGGACAGCTTGGCCGGGGAAGGCTTAACGCCGATCGCGAACTCCGCGGCATAGGCGTAGCGTTCCCGCCAGCCCTCGACCCAGCCATAACGAACATTATGCATGTCGGCGTGCTTTATTCCCTTGGAATGGCCTAGCTCGTGGGCGATTATCTTCGCCAGCGAAACAACGTCCATCTGCTTGCCGGGGCGGGGCAGCCTCAGCGTCATCCGCACATGGGGCTGGAGCATGGTGCCATAAGTGCAGTTTCCTCCGAGGTGCCCGCCGCGGGCGTATTCAACCTTTACCCGAGCATATCTCAACTGCCCGCGATCAAGCTCGTCCTGAGCCACACGATAGATCAAGCGACTGAGGTCCTTGGTATTCCAATGCGTAGCGTTAGCGATCCGCATTCTTCTTCCTTTCCACCCGCTCGCGGCGGGCTTGTTGTTCCGCGGCCCACTCGTACAGTCCTTGCCAGCTAAAGGGGAACTTGTGGCGGGTGCCCTTGAGTCGCACGCTCCCATGCCAGCCATTGTCAACATCGATGATGATGTTCCGACGCTGCACTATGGCGTCCGTCTCGAAGCTCAACCGGGTTTTCCGTTCCGATACTTTTGTCATGGTACCTCCATTGACACGACCATTATACCAGATGAGTTTTAGCGGTTTTGAAAAATGGGCTTTCGCCCCGCGGAAAACATTGGGAATTTGTGCGGTTTTCTAGATAAATCCTAAATTTGACATCGGTTTTGGCCAATGAAAATGCAGCCTTTCGCCTGCGTTTTTTGAGGTTTGGAAAAATCCGGCGTTGAAAATACGGGGGATAAAATTTTCAAAAACTGCTTTAGCGCGTCGGCACTCCGTGTTGTTCCATGCACCGGACGCAGATCGCCGCGATCTTGCGCACAACGGCGAGCTTTGCCCTCGGATCATTGGGCGAGGTGGCCGTCTCATCCAGAACCACGCTGTACTGGCGGATGTAAGTGGCGAACGCATCGATCTCGTGCGGGTTGTCTCCGAACTTATTGCGCTGGTAGGTTAGCTCCCCATCAATGGCGGCGTATACAACGTCTCTAGTAACTTTGTCCATTTGTGGCTCCTTAGTCCGTCAGGAAGATCGGTGTGCTCATCGTCTTTGACATGAATTTCTTGGACACGAGGAAGAAAGCCTGCTGTGGCCTTTCGTAGGCGGCCTTGATGGATATCGCATAGGCGTTGTATCCGATGAGGGAGCCGTTGCACACGAAGTTCCCGTAGTTCACGTATTGGTGGAAGTGCCCGAAGACATCAAGGCTCACGTTGCGGTACAATTCGGCTTTATTCCATTCGTTGATCGCCTTGTTGACCGGGACGGTGATCCCGCCCACGCCGCCGCCGTACTTGATGTTGTGCCCGTGGTGGAAGCGGATGGTGTACTTGTCGAACAGCGTGAGGTAGGAGTGGTAGCCGAGGCTGATGATGAACTTCACGCGAGGATCGCTGGCGAAATGCTTTTGCAGATGCTTGTACATGTAGTGCTCAAGCGAATTGCCCATCTCCGTGGTGTGCCGCTGCTTCTTGGTCATGCGTGCATGATTGCCGCTGTGGCACGGGATCACAAGCTCCTCGACATCGGTGTTCTCCAGCAGGAAGTGGATGCCGCTGGTGAGCTTCTCCTCGGCGTTCCAGATGGCTTCGGATGGCGGCAGGAGATTGCTTTCCGCGGAGTCCTCGTGGATGCTTCCGGTCATGAAGTCCCCAAGCAAAGCTAGCACAAGCGTCTTGATGTGGGTATCCTTGCGCAGGATGTCCCAGAGCCGCTGACCGCCTTTGAAGAACGTATCGTTGCGCTGGGCATAGATGTCGAGATTGAATTCGTTCAGCCCGGCGACATCCGTGGACAGCACGCGTTCCTCACCGTGGTGGTCCGAGGCGATCATGAAGGCCACAGCCTCGCTTGTGCCAGTTGGCATTTTAGGTTGGATATCGTATATCTGGACGCTCTTGTCTTCGAGCCCGAGCAGGATTTCCCGCTCCGCCTCGTAGATTTGGAGCTTATTCAGCGCCGCATCCAGCAGTTTCTTGCTGTCGCCCTGCTTCGCCGCCAGCTTCTCACGCTCAAGAGTCAGCTTGTCCGCGACGGGCATCGGTGGCGTGGGAGCCACCTCAACCGATGGAGTGGACTTGGGGTCGCAACCAGCCTCTTTCACCAAATCGCTGAACTTTGGGAAGTAAAGGGAAATGGCCTTGTCGGCGAATTTGCCCTGCTGGCGGTAGAAATCGCGGGTGATGACCGCATTTGGAAAACTCTTGCGGATACTGCGGATGTCATTCAGGAGTTGATCACGGGAAGCGGTGGCCCTTTTGTGGCTCTCCGCTGTCCTCGACTGGGGTTTCTTAGACAAAGTGGACGTTCCCTCCAACGGAACTTTCTACTCAAGAATTCAGTAGTTCAAGCACAACATAATTGGTGTCCCCATCCGTGCGAGCGGGCTACACGCCGGGAACAACGCTCAGCACATAATACTGGTAGCCGCTGATAAATCCTGTTTTTTGGATTCGTTAGAGAGGGGGTGTATGCTCCCCCGTTCCAGTTTTCACAGTATCATTGGACATCGTATGATCAAGACCGCCGACAAGTTGCCGAACATGCACAGCACAGAGTACCGAGGCCTGCCGATAATCATCCAATGGCCCAAAAGCAGCATCCGCGTGGGTGAGCACGAAGACGGCACGCCGTTCAAAAGCGAAATGAAAGCCGACTACGGCTACATTCCCGGCACCAAGGCGAACGGCGACGAGGAACGCCTAGACGTGTACATCGGGCCGGACGAGGACGCCAAATCCGCCTATGTGATCGAGCAACTCAAGAACGACGGGTCGTTCGACGAGTATAAGGTGATGCTGAGCTTCAAGTCCCTTGAGGATGCCGAGGAGATGTACCTCGCTCACAACGACGAAGGGTGGGAGGAGACCCACGTCGGCGACATCCAAGAAATCCCGTTTGACGACCTGCTTGAGCGGGTGCAAGATCACCAAGAAAAACTGGAAGAACCGAAGACCGCCGGGGAGCATACCCTGATCGAGGCGTTCATCAAGAACTACGAGCACGAGGTCGATTTCTACCAAGAAGTCGCCGGGCTCGCGCAGGATAAGCTGGACTCCGCCTTGCAGGACGGGGGCATCAAGGCAGTCGTCTCCTCCCGCGCAAAGCGCCCCAGCCGCCTCGAAAAGAAGCTCTACAAGCGCGAGCCGGAGAAGGGCTACAAGACCTTCCGCAACATTACCGACGATATCATAGACCTCGCCGGATGCCGCGTGGCGCTCTACATGCCCGCCGACCGTGAAGAGGTGGGGGCGATCATACAAAAGCTTTTCACCGAAGTCCGCCCCGCCAAGCATTTCCCCGCGGATCGCGGGCCCGCAGACTCCATCGGCTACATCGCCGACCACTACCTCGTGACTCTCAAGCCTGAGAGCCTGCGGAAGAAGGAGCTTCGGTACGCCGACACGCAGATCGAGATACAGGTCGCCTCCGTGCTCATGCATGCGTGGGCGGAAGTCACGCACGACCTGATCTACAAGCCGGAAAAGGGCAAGCTGACTCCCGCAGAGATGAGCCTACTCAAGGACCTGAACGACATCGTGCAGATGGGCGAGCAGCAGCTTGAGAAGCTCCAGAACGCCATCGAGCACCGCACGTCGGAAGACCTGAGGTTTGACATCGTTGCAACGCTGGAGAAGCTTGCCAAGATCGGCCGCGGCGACATGGAAGAGTTCAAGGTGCAGGCAAGCAAGATCGCAGCCGGATTCAACCCCAAGGACATCTGGCGCTACGGCGGCTGGCTCCTCTCCAACACAAACGTCGTGCCTTCGGTGGGGAACGAGAAGGCGGCGCTGGATAATGGCGCGGCGAAGTTCGATCTCGACGCTGAGGGGGCGATGGTGATTGAGCGCAAGAGCGGCGACCGTCATACGGAAGCCCGCCTTATGGACTTCATCAAGAAATTCCCCCCGCCCGAGACACTTTACTTGAAATTTAAGAGCGTCGGCGCTGACGAAGAAGCCGCAAAGCTTCTGAAAGACCTCGGCGTCACTGCTGCGATTCCGACGCTCCAGCCAGCCAAGAGCCAATGGGCGTCGTACTTGAAAGCCCGGCTGGCGATGATCAAGTCCGGCAGAAACACCCAGTAAAACAGGCAAAATGACAACTTCGGGGAAACCTCGATTTTTCAGTACCTTAAGATAGAGGGCATCGTGGAATCATCTCTGCTCAAAAAGCCCACAGGCGAAAGCAAAACCGCTCGTTCCGATCCCATCCAACAGTACGCGCAGCGAGTCGTAGATGCCAATCCAGCCATTGACGGCATATATCTTGTTGGATCAAGCACTTCTACCCAGCCGCTTCCGTTCCCCGGTGAAAAAGAACACGACATCGACCTGCTTTACGACTTCGGGCAGGTGGGGCTCGGTGAATTCCCCGAAAGCGATGTGGAAACCCTGCTTGAAGCCCAAGAGAATATCGATCTGGATTCCTACGACACTTTCGTTTTGGCGGACAACCGCTACTTCCATGTGTCCATGGGTGCGGGGCGTAGTATCGTTGAGAATACCGAATACGGTCAAGCGCAACAAGGAAAACCCATGGTCAAGTTGGCAGCGGCAGACCAAGGAGCCGTCCAAAACATCGTCGCCGAAATGATGCCCATCCTCTCGCCCGGCCTGCCGCGCCCCGAGATCAGACTCGTGAACAACATGGGCTCCCGCTGGCTTGGGCGCACCGACTGGAAGTACGGATCGAAAGGCGGGCAGGACTACTGCGATGAGACGACTACTATCGTGGTCCAGAAGCGCATCCTCGGGCATGAGGAAACCCTGCGCCGGGTCATCGCCCATGAGCTTTGCCATCATTGGGAAGTCATAGAGCACTACTTGGCGGACTTCAGGAAGATGGGCGCTCGCACCTTCACGCTCCTAAGAAGCAAGCCGGGGCACGGATCGCAATGGAGGGAATACGCCAGCATCTTCAATAGCAAATACGGGAAGGATTTCGTCACCGAGAAGTCCGACGAAGATTACGTCGAGGACATGACGACCCTGCGAGACTATTTCCTGCTTCTTTACCAGCAGCCCAACGGGCACACCCACTATCAGGTATCAATGCGACTGAGCCCCCATCAGGGGAAATGGATCAACGAGCATGTCGGGCACCCGGAATACCGCCTGCTCAAGACCAAAGACCCGGCGTTCCTCCATGGTCCGGCGATTGCCTCCGGGCGCTGGGCGTACGCCCCACCCATGAAGCCGGAAAGGGAGGAAAAGCTCAAGGCGCTGTGGGCGGAAGCCGAAACCACGAAGATCGCCAAAGCCACCGCCAAGCACGCTTCGACGCAAATCAACCTGCCTGAGGAGCTAGCGTGGAAAATCCGTGACCTCGCCAAGAAAATCATACCGGAATCCGATCTGGCTGGCGACGGCTATGAGAAAAGCTGCCACGTGACATTAAAATACGGAGTCGAGGAAGACGAAGAAGGCATGGTCGAGGTTGTGGGTGGCCAACCCGCGTTCGAAATCAAGCTCGGCAAGACCCACGTGTTTCCGCCCAGCGAGTCCAGCGACGATGCGGCGGTTGTCGTTGTCAAGCTCGACGCCCCGGAACTTTACAAGCTGCATGACGCCATCGACAAAGCCATGAGTGTCAAGGAAGATGACTTCGAATACCATCCTCACATGACTTTGGCTTATGTCAAACCGGAAGCCGCCAGCAAGTACGAAGGGCTGGATTTCTTCGAAGGCATTGTCTTCGAGGCGGATACTGTCGTCTTATCGAAAAAAGACCGTGTTGAATTCGCTGTGGGGCTCGGACAGGTGAAAACGGCAAGCCGTGCCGAAGACACCAGCAGCTTGACCTTGGGAGCCAACGCCGAAGGATTCCCCGCCGTCGTGGTCGTCCGCTGGGCGAAGCCTCTTCGTTGGCGTCAAGTCCTCAAGGCGGTGAAGCAGATTGCCGGAGAAGTTGCCGGGAAGCGCATCCCTTGGAGGGATATCCATGTCTGGGAAAGCCCGTGGGGCAGCTTCGCGGAGCAGGAGGAGAAGTTCCCTGAATGGGTGGCCAAGCAAAGGCTCGTGATGTACGACATTCTGCCGGACGGAACGTATCAATCGGTAGGAAAGCAGCACACGCCGCTCACGCCTCCAGAGAAGCCAAAGCGCATACGCACGAATTACGACGCTTACGCCGAGGACGGCACCCCGCTTAATCCTCGCACGAAGGAAGAACTTGACGATTTCATGGCGAACCGCAAGCCCGAAGAATTCTTCTCCGAATACTACCGCCGCACGAAGACATCCAGCCACAAGACCCCGCCGCTCAGCGACACGGTGTACGAAAACCCGGACATTGGGCAGGAAACCAACGCTTACGCGGATATCCCCGAGCGGGTGAAGGGCGTGGAAGCCCTGCCTACGCTTGAAGAACTTGCGCCGGAAATGTTCGAGAAAACCGCCGTCTTCGCCGAGGCGCAGAACCAATCACAGCACACAGACCACAAAGCCGTGGGTATGTACAAGACCCCCAAGGGCGATCCGTTTCAAGAGGAGTTTGAACTATTCGGCCAAAAGGACAAGCCCGAGACGCAGGAGCCGAAGAAGAACGCGCCCAACACGCCGGGCAGCGAGATCAAAAGCCTTTTGAACAAAGCTGCCGCAGCGAGGCATTTTCAACCCGTGCCGTTTGAGCAATTCGCACAACAGCACCCGGAACACGATTTCGGCGACGATGAGCAGGACAAATGGAACTACGAGGAAAACGTGGAGCATTTCTCCACGATCAAATTCCCGCTGATGCTTTATCGTGCGATAGAGCTTGAAGCCGGGCAGGAGCCCAATCGGGACCAGATGGGCGTGCATTGGACTTGGGTTGAGAACAGTGCCGACGCGTACTTCGGTTCCAGTTCAATCTGGAGCCCCTACGACCATCCGAAGCCGAAGAATCCGGTGCTGGTTGTCGTCAAAGCCAGCCTTTCGCGCCCCGATGCCGTGGACTGGGAAAGCACGCTTCTGGCGAACATGATCAACCCCGACGAAAACGAAGTGTGGCTGGAATCCGGGGCACAACTGAAATTGATCGGCATCGACAAGGACGGCAAGGGCTACCAGAAACCAGCGAAGCCCATAACAATCACCGCCGCCAAGGACGGAGCCGCCAAGCCGATCCGCAGGAACGTCAGGGGAGCGCCGTTCAAGATCGGCATGCTCGTCCGCTACGTCCACGCCATTGAAGAAGACGAGGCGGAAGAGCTTGGTACCATGCAGTACCTCGGGCAGGTAGGCAAGCTCGAATACTACGAGTACAGTTGTGGCTGCGGCCAGACCTACCCCGGCGACCCCATGATCGGCGTCCGCTTCCCGGACGGCAAGCTGCATGAATTTTGGAAGGAAGAACTGGAACCCGTTGGTAAGACCTCGGTTTTCTCTTCGGAACTGCTCAACTAGGGGATTCCTTAAGTAGGATGAAAACCACAGTCAAAACGGCAGAATTCGACATTCTCGCAGCGAATTACGACGAGATGTTCCAAGGGTTCATCAAGCTCCTGCCCCAGCTTTTCGCCGATGAGCCTTCTGGAGACCCCACCCGTCCGAGCACGGGAAAAGTTGAAATCGAGCATTGGAAAAGCCAAATAAAAGAGCACATTTCTTGGGCCAAGCAGCACCTCAAGAAGCAGGACAGGATCGTCTGGTACCTGAGATGGATTCGCCTTTTGCTGGTCAAAGACCTTTGCTCCTCTGCGCCCAATCCCACGCTCCAGAAACAATGGAAAGCCAATTTGCTCCAGCCGGAAATCAACCGCATGAGCGGGATTGTCGGAGCGGACGTGTCGCAATTACCCCTGATGCGGCCGGGCACCAGCGGTCTCTGGGAAACCAAGTTGCAAGAAAAGCTCGACCACTTCTTCAGCCTGCCCGCCGCTGGCATCCAAAACACGGTTCTCGACAGCCAGACTCCGGATAGCCTGTTCAACACCTTCCAAGAATACGAGAATGAATGGAAAGAGGAAGCCCAGAAATATCTCACCCCGCACCCGGACGATGAGCTTGTCCTCCAGTTCCAAGACGGCTGGGCATGGTGGAAGCTCGGGCGCAGCTATTGCAGCGAGGAAGCCGCAGCCATGGGCCATTGCGGCAACATAGCGGGACAGTACAATAGGTCGGAGCGCATCCTGAGCCTCCGCCGCCCGGTCCAGCGGGGCACAGAGACCCGCTGGGAGCCCTTCCTGACGTTCATCCTCGATGCCGATGGCTGGATCGGCGAGATGAAGGGCCGGGGAAACGTCAAGCCCGCGGCGAGGTACCATCCGTACATAACCGCCCTGCTTGAGCGCACGGACCTCGTAAAGGGCGTGAAGGGCGGGGGCTACTTGCCGTCGCATAACTTCAGCCTGAATGACCTAGACGACAAGACACAAGACAGCCTCCGGAAGGTCAACCCAAACTTGGTATCCTGCGTCACCCGGCTGCGGGAACTGGGCGGCAAGCCGGATCGCGACCTGATAAAGCGCATCAGCAAGTCCGGCGTGACCGAAGGATACTATGACGAGAAGCTAAATGGGTGGGTGGAAGACACTTGGGACGATGTCGGCAAGTACGTCGAGGGGAGAATTTCAGGCGATGCCTTTGAGGCGTACGAGATATTCACGGGAAAAGACCCGCAGTACGAATCGGGATACGGCTCCAACGAGAACATCAAGAAGGTCATTGACGCCGTGCCGATCAGCGACCTAGCGCTGATCGAGGATTGGCTGGCAAAGCAGGGCGTGGAACTCCAGCAGTTCATGAGCCACCAGAAGAAGAGGTACACCCGTCGCGAGAATCTCCGCCAGAACCTTAACTTGGCAACCGCCGCTGCCAACGCCCCAGCCTCGGTCATCGAGGCCGCCCGCGTCAAATTGTGGGACGCTTGGAAGGCGGGGATCACGCCGGGCATGCGAGCCGATCTCGGCGACCAGCTTCAAGAGGCTCTTCTGGAGTCCTATGGTACAAAGGGCAGGGCGCTCCATTTCGACGAGAACGACTTCTGGGGCGGCACGGTCAAGGAATACAGGTCCGCAGATCACGCGGCACAACTGGCAGACGGTGGCGGCGACGAGGACGATGACTACGACGAATACGCCGAGAACGAGGAGGAGGACACGAGCCTCGACTTCCACTACTTCGATCCGTACCAAGCGGCGTACAACGCAAACATTGACAAGCTGAAGAAGAAAGTCAAAAGGATGAAGCCCGCCGACCGCAAGAAAGTGGAGAAACTGAACGACGAGTTCCACAAGGGAAACAAGCGTCCCCTCATTGAGTGGGCGCGAAGCGTGATCCCGCAGGCGTTCGCCGGGGTCGAGGACAGGGTTTGGGATACAAATGCCGTGCACAGCGTCATCAAGGCGGACTTCTCGCAATACTCGCTGCCCTTCCCCGAGGAAAAGCGGCCCAAATCCACGGTGCGGCGGTCCAGCTTGCTCAGGAACGCCAATGATGAAACCAAGACGGCTGCAACCACCCATGTGACGCTATGGGATTTGGTGAATATCGCTGGCGGGCCGCTCCGCATCAAGAACCAATGCAAGACCCCCGAGGAGGCGCTGGCCCTGCTCAACGACACCCACGCGAAGTACCTCAGGAACCTGCGGACGAAATTCGTCGGCATGCATGTGGTTCCCGAAGACCCGTCGAAAATCGTTGCTTGGGTTGAGCAGCAATACAGAGAAACCAAGACAGCCGCTCCGCTGCACGACGAGGCAAAACAAAAGACATATTATCATGGCACGAACAGTGAAGAGTCCGCACAAGGAATCATACGCAACGGCATCCAGCCCAGCGAAATCCTAATACCGGACAAGGCTAAGAGCCGTGCCATGCAGGCTCCGATGCCGGATCGTGTTTATTTGACCGACAGCTTTGACTATGCCGCAATCTATGCCATGGGCGGACAATCATTCGGCATGGGGTTGACCGATCAGACAAAAACAAATTACACCGCCGATCAGTGGCTTGCCAATCACATCAAGACGGGTAAGTACGGATACATATTCGAGGTGCGCGGCGTTGATCTCACCGGAGACGTGATGCCGGATGAAGACAGCATCGGTGAAGCCCTCGCATGGGTGCTCGACTACAGGAAAAGCACGCAGAGATTGAGGGAACTTGAAACCCAGCCTGAACGTTGGAAGGGAGAAAAAGAAGGCTTACAAAAGTCCATGAAAATCATCATGGATCAGCCGATCACCCAAGCCCCGGAAAACATTCAAAATCGGCTCGCTTGGCTCCAGACTTATTTGACACCGAGGCAACTGGATCGTGTCGATGAAGCCGCCGTGCAAGCACAAATCGGCAAGAAACTCCAGAGACGTTTGCCGCCCGAAGTTGCAAAGTGGCTTCTCGACCATGGAGCCCACCTCGCGCATCGAGGTCCCGTCTTTCCGTCCCGCTATTGGCGCTTCAGTAAGAAAGACGCTTTGTATACAAA
>Ga0074046_10002365_pt1 | contig 16408 bp, 15 predicted proteins | sample BogForMeECP23OM3_FD_94441 | JGI IMG/M metagenome (GOLD analysis project Ga0074046, IMG submission 94441) | Bog forest soil microbial communities from Calvert Island, British Columbia, Canada - Bog Forest MetaG ECP23OM3 | ecosystem: Environmental > Terrestrial > Soil > Wetlands ...
ATCGACCCGATACCGCTCGCCAGAAATTGCCCCCGAAGCCATCTGACTGGAAGGTGCCGGAGCGTAGGAAGCAGCCGGAACCGAAGGGGCGAAATCAAAGGCTGAGTGACTGATAGGAGCGGGAGCGGTCACAACGGCGGGCGCAGCCGGCTCAGATGCAGGCGCAGGTGCGCTTGGCGCCGCAGCCGCAACTGTCTCCGTTGTGGTCGTGAAGGTTCCGGGTGTCGAGGAAGATGATGATGCAGATGTCGAGGACGAAGCGACCGGACCGGTGCCCGCATCCATCTTCGCTACGACCGGAGCCGCGGTGCCCGTCGATGCGCCGGTGCCTGTGATTGGTCCCGGACTAGTCCCCGGATGATTAATGTCATTGATATTGGCGACTGACTTGACCGTAATGTCGTATTTGACGTTGCTGCCATCTGCCAGTTTAACCGAAACGGTCCATTCTCCCGCTTCCGCGCCCATCAGGACGACTTTGCCCGGTGCATTGTTCACCACCAGCGCGTGGGGATTTGTGATCACGTTCACGGCCGGCGTTTCACCGGGGGCGACGTTGTTGATTACGTAACTCTCGCCGGCATTCAGGCCGAGAGACATTACCGTGCCATCGTCGGCAAACAGTAGGCCGGGCCGAAGCATGAGCACGCTGATAGCTGCGACTAGCCATGGAAGCAGTCCACATCCTCGTTTAGCTTTCATCTTCTTCACCTCGTCCTCTTCCGGCTTGATTACGGTATGTCGATTGTCTTTGGCGTCGGCACGTGATCCGCCGTCGCGCTGAGAGGGATGGCGGGTGCGACGTCGCCCTTCAACAGCGGTGACGCGAGGTCGTGATGGTCGGGTTCAGGAGCGCTCGCCACTGTCGTTGACGATTCAGTAGCAGTGCTCGCGTCGGCGTCCTCGCTATCTTCATCGGCCTGCGCTGCGGTCTTGCGGCTTTGGACCGTCGGCTTGGCGGTATCCTCGAAATTCGAAGCCGCCTCATTCACGAACGAGACTGATTCCGACGACTTGCCGTTTCGAAGAATCTCGATCTCGACCGGCTTGGGCCGGTGCGGCGCAGCGGCGATATGACGAGGCGCCGGCTGAACAGCCATCACCGGAACGTCAGGCGCCAGGCTGTAAGCCCGCAGCATCTGCGTAACGTCGCTGCCGCTGGTCAGAACGATCTTGTTGTCATTGTAATTGCGCATCGCCAGGCGCAGCGTTCCCGAGTGACTCGCCAAGGCCAGGCGCTCAGACTCCTGCGGCGTCACCAACAGCGTGACGACCTTCACTATTTGCGGCTCGTCTTTCTTCTGCTCGACTTCCTGAGCCACTGCGAGCACTTCGACGTTCTGCAGAATTACTTTAGAGAACGCCTTTCCCGCGGCGCCTTCGCCGCCCTCGGTCGCGACCAGCACATCCACGCGCGTGTGCGGCAGCACGAAGCCGGCGACATCGCTGACCTCGTCCACCGGCACCGACACCGCTCGCATCCCGAACGGAATCAACAGAGGCATCACACCCGCGGTCTTGTCGCCGGTAAACAGCTTGGCTTGCACTATAGGCTCGTTGGCGACCAACGAGTTCTTGACGTAGCTGCCGATGACCTGTTTGGGATCGGTGTAGGATCCATCGGGTAGACTGTCCGCGGACCATCGCGCGGTCTTTACTTCGCCCAGCTCGATCTTGGTGCCGAGCGGAAGATCGTACGCCGCTACCACCACCTCCACGTTATGTGCCATCGCGTTCTGTACTTCGGCTTCTCTACGCTTCAGGGCGGAGTACACCATCACCGAAGCCAGCATGGCCGCCAACCCCGCCAGTAAGACGAATACCATTGGTCGTCTCATATCTCCCCTCCCCACCGGCCGCCTTAGGGCAAACCGGCTATCTTCAAATAATAGTTGCGCATATTAGTAGTTTGTCACTCGTAAAAGGAGATTCACTACTAGTCGGCTCGGCGATATAACCAAATCGCCGAATCCGAACCAAATATAGTCGAATGGTTGAAACAGGTAGTCAGTAGATTGCTGAAGCGGCGAAGAAGTGAATCTATCGTCATGACAGGTTCCCCAACAAACCGCGGGCTCCTGCCTAAAGAAGCGCGGACACTGTGCCGACCAACTCCGAGACGATAGTACCCGCATTGTGAACCAGAGCAACACTGATCGCGGCGATCGTTGCGAGTATAAGCGCGTACTCGGCCATGGTCTGACCGCGCGAAATTACAAGTGACCGAGAGACTCGATTCTGCCGGTTCATTGACTTCCCCTCCCAAGGTGGTCGTATTTCTGGAGTGACCTCTCATAGCGGGGGCTGGCTTAACAGCCCCCGCTATGAGGAGTGGCCCCTGACGACCGTCAGGCCATTGAACGGCTACGGTTTCCGTCAACCGTAGTCAGCAACGACGTGATCGTCGTACCCATTGTCTGGTAACCGACGAAAACGACCACCGCTACTGCCGCCATGATCAGTGCATACTCGGCCATCGTCTGTCCGCGATTAAACTCGCGGGCCCGGATTACTAACTTCGCGATCGCGTTCATGCCTTCCTCGACTTTTCTGGGCGATTGCCTTTTTGAACGTGGGGTGGCGGATGGGTTAGTCCGCCACCCCGAGATTTCGCCCTTCTCGCTTTAGAGATTCCCGTCCACTGTAGTCAGCAACGATGTGATGGTCGTACCCAAAGTCTTGTAACCGACGAACACCACTACCGCTACTGCCGCCATGATCAGCGCGTATTCTGCCATCGTCTGGCCGCGCTGATACTCGCGCACTTTCACAAACATCCTCGTGATCTTATCCATTGTCCCGTATCCTCCTTCAGTCTGTTTTTCTGGCCGAAATTGGCCATTGTCCCCGTTAGTTAATCCGATTCCTTCAAAGCTACGGTCATTTTCCGCTGGCGGCAATTTTTTGCTTCGCCACAGCGAGACTTATTGAGAGCATCTCTCATGCCATCTTGATCTATTCAGCAATCTCTTCAACTTTTTCGTATTACGAGCGACTATGACAGCCGCAGGGTTGCAACTGACGGTTGCGAACCCGCAACAGAATATGGCTCAGTGGCCTTTTAATTGGAATTCAAAGAGAGTCAAAGAGGTTTTAGCTTAATATAGATTAGTTAGGCGACACGACCTCAATGGATGGTAGTACACTCGAATCCGACCACCAAATGGAGTGTGCGTGGAGGTTAGACGGGCTTTATTCGAGATCCTACGACGCTCTAAGTGACGGGCTCGAAAGTAATCTGATCGCCTACCTGCGTCGAACTCTCGTCCGCCGCGCCCGCGGGAAGTTCCAGAGCGCGTCGCGCTCCGAATACCATAGAAGAAACGCGCCACGGTTTTAGCCGCCGATTGATCTTGATGACTTTGTCGCCCCGCCCGAGAAAAACGATGTCGATCGCGAAGCGCATGAAGAACATGTGCATCCACATGAATGGCGTGAACCGCCCGTTCTCGAACAGCATCCCCGTTCCCGGCTCGAGGCCGTCACGACCCAGCAGACCGCGCCCCTGGCCGGCAAGACCGCCGGCGTCCTCTAGCCGCGTGCATAACACGGTACCGCGGGATTGATTAACGGCTCGGCTCGGTGGCGCCTCGGGCGCTTGGGACTGTCTCATTACCTCATCATGTAATAAAATCGCGAAAGTTTCATGGGATACATTCCGATATTTTTCGACGTGACCGGCCGCGAATGCGTGGTGGTCGGTGGCGGCGAGGTCGCCGCGCGCAAAGTCGAGTCGCTGCTCGAGGCTGGCGCTCACGTAATTGTCGTGAGCCCGCGCCTGTCGCCGCCGATGCGGGAGATAGTTGCCGATGGACGCGTAACTCACCTCGCTCGCGGCTATCAGCGCGGCGACATCGCCGGATGCCTGCTGGTGTACGCCGCTACTGACAATCCGAAATCGCATCGCGAGCTGGCTGCCGAGGCACGTGCGCTCGGAATCCCGATCAACGTCGTCGACATGCCCGAGTTGTGCGCGTTCATCGCGCCCGCGGTTGTGAAGCGCGGCGCGCTCCAGATTGCTATCTCGACGGGTGGTGCATCGCCCGCGTTTGCAGCGCGGCTGCGGCGCGAGCTGGAGGATCAGTTCGGGACGGAGTACACACTCACGCTCGAAGTGCTGCGCGCCGCGCGGCGGCGGTTGCATGCCGATGAAATCGATCCCGCCGAGCGCATGCGCCGGCTGACAGATCTCGCCAACTCCGCGCTGCCCGACGCGATTGCGGTTGGCGACGCGGCCGCGATCGAGCGCATACTCGCAACTCATCTTGGCGATGGTGTAAGTCTGGCTACGCTCGGCCTCGCGCCTGCGGAATTCTCTCACTGAAAAAGCCGATGAACACGTTATGGCTACTGCCAGCGCTTGCGTGTTACGCGCTCTCGGCTGCGTTGTTTGTGTTCGATCGTTTGTCCGGCCGTGCACGCGCGACCGGCTACGCTGTTGCGATACTCGGCGCGGGCGCGATTTTTCATGCGCTTGATTTGACGGCGCGCGGACTGCAGGCCGGCAATATCCCGGTCGCCAATTTTGCGCAGGCGCTGTCGTTTCTGGCGTGGCTGACAGCGCTCGCGGGACTGCTGATGATCGTGCGGCTGCGGCTGGCGGTGATCGGCGCGTTCGTGGCGCCTGCGGTGACACTGGCTCTGGGAGCGGCTTCGCTCTCGACCAGCAGCGGGCGGCTGGTTTTACCGGCGACATTGCGCAGCGTATGGCTGCCGATTCACGTGACGCTCGCAATTCTTGGCTACACGATGTTCGTGCTCGCGGCGAGCGTGAGTATCGTTTATCTCGCCTACGAGTCGCGGCTCAAATCCAAGCGCGCACTCGGGCCCGCCAACGAGGGCGCGCCGAGTCTCGAAAAGCTCGACCGGATCAACTATCACCTGCTGGGATGGGGTTTCATGATGCTCAGCCTGGCGATCGTGAGCGGCGCGATTTGGGCCGACGCGACGTGGGGACATTTCTGGTCGTGGGAGCCCAAGGAGTCCTGGTCGCTGGTGATTTGGATACTCTACGCGGGCCTGCTCGAATCGCGCCTGACAGTGGGATGGCGCGGGCGGCGCGCGGCGGCGCTCACGATCGTGCTGGCGAGCGTGTTGGTTGGTTCGTTCGTGGGCGTTAATCTGATTTTTCCGGGCAAGCACGGCGGCAGTTTCGGCTGAGATGGATCAGACTTTATTTATCGTTGGGATAAATCATCGCAGCGCCGCCGTCGCGTTGCGTGAGCGGCTCGCGTTTGCCGACGACGAGATCGTTCCAGCGCTGGACCGGCTGCGGGAGTCATGCCATGCGGTTGCCGAGGCGGCTCTTATTTCGACCTGCAATCGCGTCGAGGTGGTGGGCGTCGCCGCCGATGCGGAGCGCGCGACCGACGAGACGCTAAAGTTTCTCGCCGCTGATCGAAAAGTCGAGCGCGCCGCGTTCGCCGACGCGATTTACAGTTTCGCCGGGCGCGACGCCGCGCGTCATCTGTTCCGCGTCGGCGCGAGTCTCGACTCGATGGTGGTGGGCGAGCCGCAGATACTGGGTCAACTCAAGCTCGCATACGCGCAAGCGTCCGAGGCGCGCAGCGTCGGTTTGATTTTACATCGAGCGTTTCACAAGGCGTTCACAGTAGCCAAGCGCGTGCGCAAGGGCACCCTTATCGGCCACGGGTCGGTCTCGGTCAGCACCGCGGCGGTCGCGCTCGCGGGCCAGATTTTCGACACGCTAAAAGACAAGACCGTGATGCTGATGGGGGCGGGCAAGATGGCCGAGCTGACCGCGCGCCAACTGAGCACGCTCGGAATCGAGTCGCTGCTCATTACGTCGCGCACTTTCGATCGCGCGGTCGCACTTGCGCGCGAACTTGGCGGCACCGCCGTGCCTTACGACAACTACAAGCCATACCTCAAGATGGTTGACGTGCTGATCGGTTCGGTCGCCTCGACCAAGCCTGTTCTGGGACCCGACGAATTCGAGTCGGTGGTGCGCGAGCGCCGCTACCGGCCGATGTTTCTGATCGACATGGGCGTGCCGCGCAATTTCGACGAGCGGCTGAACGCGCTGCAAAACGTGTACTTGTACGATATCGACGATCTCGGCGCGCTCGTTCAAAGATCGCTCGGCGAGCGCGAGCGCGAAGCGGAAAAGGCGGAGCAGATCGTCGAGTTGGAACTCGAGTCGTTCCTCAAGTGGCTGGCGGGTCTCGACCTGACGCCGACGATCAAGGACATTCGCTACAGCGTCGAGCGGCTGCGCGACGACGAGATGGGGCGGGCGCGCGGATGGCTGGCGCAACTCGAGCCGGCGGAGCGCGAGCGTGTCGAATTGCTCACACGCGGGCTGACCAACAAGTTGCTTCATCGTATTTTGTCGGGTCTCAAGCAACGCGACGACAAAACTCTCGATGCGGCGTTTACCGCCGAGGTCGCGCGGCGGCTGCTGGGCGCCGAGTTCGACGCGCAGGACGACGACCCTGATGACGCGGACAACGAAAACGATGACGGCGACTCAGGAATCGAGTGACCGCGCGCCGCGCTGACCCCCTTGTCCGCGATTGTCTCCCTTCCCACATGGGAAGGGGTTAGGTCGCCCCGATGGCGCTGAAGATCAGAATCGGTTCGCGGTCGAGCAAGCTCGCGCTGGCGCAGGCGGCGATCGTTCGGGACCGTCTCGCCGCACAAATTCCCGCTGAGATTGAAATCGTCGAGATACGCACCAGCGGCGACAAGATGACGTCTGCGTCGCTCGCGGACGTTGGTGGGAAGGGGCTCTTTATAAAGGAGCTCGAGCAAGCGCTCGCCGATCGCATGATCGACGCCGCAGTCCATTCGATGAAAGATCTTCCCGCCCTGCTGCCCGAGCGGTTTCGTGTGGCGGCGGTGCCCGCGCGAGAGAACACCGCGGATATCCTGGTGACGCGCGACGGCTCAACGCTGTCTACCCTGCCGGCGGGCGCGCGGCTCGGTACGTCGTCGTCGCGCCGCCGCTTCCAAGCGCTCAGGATGAATCGCGGACTTGAGATACTGCCGCTGCGCGGCAATGTCGATACGCGCCTCGCGCGCGTTGCCGACGGCAGCTTCGACGCGATCATAGTCGCGATGGCCGGGCTGAGGCGGCTGGGGCGAGTGAAGGATGTAAGGTTCGTCGAGCTTGACGCGCGCGATTTCATTCCGGCGGGAGGCCAGGGCGCGCTCGCGATAGAAACTCTGGCCAATCGCGGCGCGAACGAACTTGATCACGCGCTTTCCGCGATCAATGACGCGCGCGCATTTTATGAAACCGCGGCCGAGCGGGCGTTCCTAGCTGCGATGAACGCATCATGCACGACACCGGTGGGAGTGCAGGCGAGAATCGACGGCGATACGCTCGCGCTCGCGGCGATGCTGTTCAGTCCCGACGGCGCGCGGGATCTGTCGGAGTCGATGCGCGAGCCGATCGCATCCGACTTTGCGCCGACCGCCGCCGAAGATTCGGGCAAGCGGCTCGCCGAAAAAATGCTCGCGCGCGGCGCCGCCGCTCTGCTTGGAAAATGAATGACCGCGCGCGCCCCGAAACAGAAACGCGGTCGAGTTTTCCTGGTGGGCGCGGGTCCCGGTGCGTCCGACTTGATCACGATTCGCGGCGCAGATGTTCTGAGCCGCGCCGACGTTGTTATCTACGACAATCTGGTCAGCCCCGAACTGATCCGGCTGGCGCCGCCGAAAGCCGAGCTGATTTACGCAGGCAAAAGGGGCGGCTCGCAAAAAACGATCGAGCAGTCCGAACTCAACGCGATGTTGATCGCGCACGCACGGAAGGGGCGCGTCGTCGTGCGGCTCAAGGGCGGCGATCCATTTATCTTCGGACGCGGCGGCGAGGAAGCCGAAGCGTTGGCGCGCGCACGGGTCGAGTTCGAGGTCGTGCCGGGAGTCACGTCCGCGATTGCGGGGCCGGCGTTTGCGGGAATTCCGCTGACGCATCGCGAGCACGGCTCGTTCGTCGCGTTCGTCACCGGCCATGAAGATGAAAGCAAGGGGGCGAGCTCGACGGTGCCGTGGGACGAGCTGGTCGCGGCGGCGCGTCGCGGCGGTACAATCGTCATCCTGATGGCGACAGCGCGGATGCGCGCGACGCTCGAGCGAATCCGCGCGGCCGGACTTCCCGCGAAAACTCCGGCGGTGGCGGTCCAATGGGCGACGACTGCGGTACAGAGGACAGTGAGTGCGACGCTGGCGACGCTCGCGGAAGAATCGGCGCGCGAAGGAATCGGCGCTCCGGCCGTAATCGTGGTCGGAGAACTCGCGGGCCTGCGCGAAAATTTGAAATGGGTCGAGCGCACGCCGCTGTTCGGGCGCACAATTGTCGTAACGCGAGCGCGCACGGCGGCGTCTGAGTTCGCGACGGCGCTTAGAAGACTGGGCGCCGAGGTGGTGGAATTTCCGACGATCGAAACCGCGCCGCCGCGAAGTTACGCGGCGCTGGATCGCGCGATTGCCCGTGTCAACACCTTCGACTGGATAATTTTCACGAGTGCGATGGGAGTCGAAAGCTTTATCGAACGGCTGAAATCACGTGGCCACGATATTCGCGAGCTCGGGCATGCATCGCTCGCCGCGATCGGACCGGCCACCGCGTCGCGGCTGGCCGACCATGCGCTAAAAGTCACGGCGGTTCCCGACGAGTATCGTGCGGAGCAGATCATTCCCGCGATTGGAATCAAGCGGATTAGCGGCAAGCGCTTCCTGATTCCGCGGGCCGAAGTTGCGCGCGAGGCGCTGCCGCAAATTTTGCGCGACAAGGGCGCCAAGGAAGTCGTCGTCGCGCCCGCCTATCGAACCGTCAAGCCGAAAGGCGTGCAGATCGAGCGGATGCGCGAGCTGCTCGCCTCGGGGGCGATCGATCTCGTGACGTTTACCAGTTCGAGCACCGTCACAAATTTCTGCGAACTGATCGACGTGCCTGCGAAGGGACTCAAGGCCGCGGCAATTGGGCCGATCACGGCGGCGACCGCGCAACAGAACGGATTCGAGGTGGTGGTCAGGCCGCGGAGGTACACGATTGAGGCTCTGACAGAGGCGATTCACGAGTTCTATGCGGCGGAAGAGCAAAATTGATTGAATGTGAAACCCGCGGTGGGTTTCACGCTTCCTTCGGCAGGGGTAACCCCTGCACCTTAGCATTAAGAAGTGATGTGGGCTTCTCTCAACTGCGGAGTTTGCGGGCTGCGTCCTTGGCGAAGTAGGTCAGGATCAAGTCAGCGCCGGCGCGCTTGATCGACGTGAGGACTTCCAGCGTGGCGCGTTCTTCGTCGATCCATCCGTTGATGCCTGCTGCGCGGATCATCGAGTACTCGCCCGAGACGTTGTAGGCCGCGACTGGCGCGTTGAATTCCTGTTTCACTCGGTAGATTAGATCGAGATAAGCCAGCGCCGGCTTGACCATCACGATGTCCGCGCCCTCTTCCAAGTCCAGCGCAACTTCGCGCATCGCTTCGTCGCCGTTGGGTGGGTCCATCTGGTAGGAGCGACGGTCGCCGAATTTTGGCGCCGACTCCGCAGCTTCCCGGAACGGGCCATAGAATGCGGACGCGAACTTGGCCGAATACGACATGATCGCGACATGGTTGAAGCCGTTGGCGTCGAGCGCAGTGCGGATCGCGCCTACGCGCCCGTCCATCATGTCCGACGGCGCGACGATATCGGCGCCCGCACGCGCATGCGAGAGCGCCGAGCGGGTCAGCAGTTCGAGCGTCGCGTCGTTATCGACATCGTTGCCCGCGAGCGCGCCGCAATGGCCGTGGTCGGTGTACTCGCACATGCAGACGTCGGTGATCACCGCCATCCCGGGCACCCGCTCCTTGATTTCGCGGATCGCGCGCTGCACTTCGCCGTTGTCGTTCCATGCCTCGCTGCCCAGCGCGTCCTTGCGTTCGGGAATCCCAAACAGGATGACGACGGGGACGCCAGCGGCCCACGTCTCGCGCGCTTCCACGACGATATTGTCGACCGACATTTGCGCGACACCGGGCATCGACGCGACCGCCTTCCTCACGCCGCGACCAGGGCATACGAACATCGGCAAAATGAGGTCGTCGGGCGATAGCCTCGTCTCGCGGAGCATGCGGCGGATTGTTTCGGTGCGTCTGAGGCGCCGCGGGCGATTGATTGGAAATGCCATCGTTGTGCTCGGGACCGATTATATAATGATAAGCGTCGGCGAGATAACCCGTCGCCGGGCAGCTTCGCCGGCGCTACTGCCGCCGATACGGCTCACCCAACGCGCTCGGCGCCGCCGCCTGTCCGCCGAAGGCTGCGAGCACCACGAGAGTGAGCGCATATGGCAGCGCGAGAAACAGCTGGTACGGCACGACGGTGCCGAGCGCCTGCAATCCGAACTGCAACGCCATCGCGGCGCCGAACAGTAATGATGCGGCGGCGAGACCCCAGGAATTCCAGCGCCCTACTATAACCACCGACAGCGCCACGAAGCCGCGGCCGGCTGAGATGTTCTCGACGAAAGTGTTGGCGTAGGCGAGCGTCAGGAAAGCGCCGGCCAGGCCGGTCAGCGCGCCCGAGACGAGCAGCGCCTGCCATCGGGTCGCGATTACGCCGAGGCCGAGTGCGTCCGCTGCTTCGGGACGCTCGCCGCATGCGCGCAGCCGGAGTCCGTAGCGCGTGCGCGCGATCACGTACCAGAGCGCAGGCACGAGCAAGAACGTGAAGTACACCAGCGCGTTGTGATCGAAGAGCACCGGACCCAGCAGCGGGATTCGCGCCAGCGCGCCGAGCGGGATCTTCGCGATCGGCGCCACCATGAACGCGCTGCCGGTCACTCCGAACAGCTTGCGATAGAAAACTCCGGTAAATCCGAGCGCCAGGATACTGACTGCGGTGCCGGTGACGACCTGATTGACGGCGAGATTCACGACGAGGACCGCGAAGATCGCATTGATCGCAACGCCCGCCGCGATTGCGCCCGCCAGCCCGAGCGCGGTGCTGCCGCTGAAGTACGCGATCGTGAGCGCCCCAAACGCGCCCGCCAGCATCGCGCCCTCGATACCGATATTGACGACGCCGCTCTCTTCGACCAGCAGCTCGCCCAAGGCCGCGAGCAGGATGGGCGTCGCCATCGTGATGACCGAGACGAGAAACGCTTCAAGCATCGGGCATCTCCGCAACCGGGGGCACTGCGGCGGCGTCATCACCGGACGCGCCGAAAATATTCTCGCGCAGTCCACCCCACGCCGGCGTGTCGAAGGCGAGGATGATCAAAATCACGAGGCCCTGGATCACCTGCACCAGCTCCGGCGAGATCCCCTGCGTCCGCTGCATCGCCTGCGAACCGTTGTCGAGCGCGCCGAACAAGAGAGCGGCCGGGATGATGCCTAGCGGATTCAGGCGCGCCACCAATGCGACCGCGATCGCCTCGAAGCCCCATCCGGGCGAGAGCTTCTCGTACAATCGATGCGAAATTGCGGAGACCTGCACCGCACCGCCAAGCCCCGCCAGCGCGCCTGACAACGCCATCGCCCAAACGGTGAGCGCGGGGATTCGGATGCCGAAAAATGTCGCGGCGCGCCGGTTACGGCCCATCGCGCGCAGCTCGAATCCAGTGCTGGTGTTGAACAACAGCATGTAGCACGCGGCGGCGAGCACGACTGCGAGCAGCATGCCGAGGTTGAGGCGGCTCGGCGCAAAGTAGAATTCGAGCTGCGCCGCCGGTGCGATCGGCGAGCTGGTCGGATACGCGCGCGACGGTTCCATCAACGGGCCGTGCACCACCCAGCTCAGCGCCTGCACGGCGACGAAGTTAAGCATGATCGTGCTGATCACTTCATTGACGTCGCGTCGCGCGCGCAGCCATCCCGCGATGCCGCCCCATACCGCGCCTCCCAGCGCGCCCGCGGCGAGAATGGTCGCGATTGCGATCGAATGCGGAAAATCGCCGAGATGCGTCCCGACCGCGCCGGCCGCTATCGCGCCAATCGTAAGCTGTCCGTCGGCGCCGATATTCCACAGCGCGCCCGAGAAGGCGAGCGAGACTGCGAGCCCCGTGAAGATCAGCGGCGTGGATTTCACGATCGTATCCACGCATGCGTACCAACTGCCGAACGCACCTTCGCCCAGCGCCGCGAACACCCCGAGCGGAGACGCACCGAGCGCGGCCAGGACGATCGAGATCAACGCGGCGGCGAGCGCCAGCGCCGCAAACGGCTTCGCAATCGAAGACAGCATCAGTCGCGCGCTCCGGCCATCAGCAGGCCCAGCCGCTGGGGATCGCGATCGCCGGGATTAGTCTCGCGAATTTTTCCACCGCTGATAATCAGCAGACGCCCGCATATCGCGAGCAACTCGTCGAGGTCGCTCGAAATCAGCAGTACCGCGCCGCCGCCCGCCGCGAAGTCGAGAATCCTGCGATGGACTTCCGCAGTCGCAACGAGGTCCAGGCCGCGGCAGATATTGTGCGCTACGATTACCCGCGGCTGCGACGAGATCGCCCGCGCCACTTCGAGGCGCTGGCGGTTACCGCCCGAAAGCGCGCTGGCAAGCGTGTCGGGACCGGGCGCGCGAATCCGAAAGCGCTCGATAAGTTCGCGGCAGAGACCGATCGCGCGCGAAGCGTTCAGCCATCCGTGCAACGTCACCTGCTCGCGGAGCGGACGGGCGAGGATCAGGTTTTCCCACAGCCGCATGTCGAGGATCAGCCCGTCGAGGTCGCGATTCTGCGGTATCACCGACATCGCACCGCGTGACGTTACTTTCCCATCGCTCGGCTTGCGTACACCGGCGAGCAACTCGACCAGTTCTGTCTGCCCGTTGCCGTCGACGCCGGCAATTCCCGCGATCTCGCCGGCGCTGACGCGAAATGAAAGCCCGTCAAGAATTCGTCGCCCGGTATGATCGGCGAGCGCCAGATTTTCGATTTGCAGTACGGGCGCGCCCGTATGTGACCGCGCCGCGGCGGCGTCGGGTTGAATCACGATTTCGCCAATCATCAGGCCGGCCAATTGTTCCTCGCTAGTCTCGGCCGGAGTCGTCCGAGCGACCACGCGGCCGCGCCGCAGCACCGTGACTCGATCAGCTACCGCGATCGCTTCGGCCAGCTTGTGCGTGATCAGCACGACGATTCGCCCCTCGCCGCGCAGGTTGCGCAGCAAGTCGAGGAACGCCGCCAGTTCCGAGGGCCCGAGAACGCTGGTCGGCTCGTCGAGAATCAGCACGCGCGGGTTGAAGCTCAGCGCGCGCAGCACTTCGAGCCGAACGCGCTCGGCTACAGAACGATTCTCGATGGTGATACCGCCAGGCGGCAGCTCGAATCCAAGCTTTGCGGCGAGCGCGCGCGCTCGGGTCGCGACCGCCGCGAGGTCCAACAATTCGGCACCTGGATCGAATCCGCCGAGCGCGAGATTTTCCTCCCACGTCATCCGCTCGAACAGCATCGGGCTCTGATGTACCGCTGCAATTCCGGCCTCGAGCGCCGCGCGCGGTGAGCCTGCCTGCAGGGGCCGCTCGTCGAGCACGGCTTGGCCGTTGTCGGGCGCGAGCGAACCCGACAGCACCTTCATCAAGGTGGTTTTGCCGGCGCCGTTCTCTCCGACCAGCGCGTGAATTTCGCCGGGAAGGGCCTCGAAGTCGACGCCGTCGAGCGCGAGCGTGCGGCCGAAGCGCTTGGTTATGGCGTTGGCGCGGAGCAACTAGGCGGCGCTTGCGCCGTAGTGGGCGCGCACGTATTCGAGCGCGGCTTCGCGGGTTTCGAGCGCGCCGTCGAGTTGATGGTCCTCGACGTCCTTCAAAATTTCCTTGAAGCGCGGCCCCGGCGTGAATCCCAACTGCTTCAGGTCTTCGCCGCCGATCAAACGCGGCGGACGAATCTCGGCCGGCGTCATCGTTGTCATCGCGCGGCGGCAAAAATGCCAGTAGCCGAGGTACGAGCTCGACGCCATCGCGTCCATGAACGCAACGTCCATCAATTCGCCGAAACCTTCTTCCGCGAGCATCCGCTTGAGCGTCGACGGGCGCATCCGCGGCGCCATACAGAGCTTCAGATGATTCTTCACCAGGTACGCGACCCGCTCCTGCACGGCGCGCGAGCGTTTCAGCCGCGTCAGCATATTCGCCGCCATCACGGCGCCATCGTCCGTGTGCCCATAGAACGTAACCTTGTCGCCGGCGACTGCGCGGCATTTCGGCTTGGCGATATCGTGCAGCAGGATCCCGAAGGCGACGGTCTCGCTGCACCCGGCGGGCAGCATCGCGACGCCGATCCGCGTGTGCGTGTACACGTCGCCTTCGGGATGGAAATTTTCGGGCTGCGCGCATCCTTGCATGCGGACGACCTCAGGCAGCAGCAATTGCATCAGGCCGCTGTCCATCATCAGATCCATCGCGCGCGCGGCGGCGCCCTCGGTCATCATCCGCACGATTTCTTCGCCGATTCGTTCGGCCGCGATATCGACAATCGTCGGCGCGGCGCGCTTCATCGCGGCCCAGGTCGCGGGATCGATCGTAAAGTTGAGCCGCGCGGCGAAGCGGGCAGCGCGCAGGATCCGCAGATGATCCTCTTCGAAGCGGTCGTAGGGATTTCCAATCGCGCGGATGATTCCGGCGCGCAGGTCGCGCATCCCGCCGACCAGATCGATCAGCCGGTCGGCGATCGGATCGTAAAACATCCCGCCGATGGTGAAGTCGCGGCGGATCGCGTCTTCCTCGATCGCGCCGAAGCGCACCGACGAAGGCCGGCGTCCGTCGGTGTATTCCGCGTCGGCGCGGAACGTCGCGACTTCGATCGGTTTCTCGTGATCCAATACGACGCCGATCACGCCGAACTTGGCGCCGACCGCCACGGTGCGGTCGAACATTTTCTGCACGACTTCGGGACGCGCATCGGTGGCAATGTCGTAGTCCTTGGGTTCGACGCCGAGAATTCGATCGCGCACACATCCGCCGGCGAAAACGGCGCGAAAGCCGGAATCGACCAGACGGTGAACGATATGCAGCGCCTCTTTCTCTCTCTCTCTCATGCGCGATGCGACTCTCCAACCGCGCATTTTATAGCGGCGCGATTAGGGCGTGCTATATGGGCTGACGCGAATCGTACGTGAAACCGGACCGATCGAATCCGCTCACGCTGCTTCTTTGCGGGTGCCTGAGTATTCTTTTCTGTAGACGCGCAGCAGTGCCGCGAACACCGACATGATCGCGGGGCCGAGGAACAAGCCGAGCGGGCCGTAGGCTTCGAGGCCGCCGAGGATTCCGAGAAACAGCGCGATCGTCGGCAGGCCGGTACCGTGCTTCATCGCAAGCGGCTTGATGAAATTGTCGATGATGGCGAGCGCGACCGCGCACCAGATGAGCAGGCCGATCGCCGCCGACCAGCTCGCCGCGAAGCCGAGGTAGATCATCGCGGGAATCCATACGAGGGCGGTGCCGCCGATCGGCATCAGTCCCGCGGCCGCCGACGCGATCGCGAGGAACAGCCAGTACGGCACGCCGAAGATCAGCATGCCGATGCCGATCGACACGCCCTGCAGCACCGCGGTAAGCATCAGCCCGCGCATCACCGACGAGAGCGTCGTGCGCAGCGTGTCGAAAATCGCCTCCTTGTCGTCTTCGTGCAGCGGGGTCAGGTCCTGCAGGCCGCGGTAGTAGTAGTCGCCGTCGCGCAGCAGGTAGAAGAACGCGAGCAGCGCGATACCGAAATCGATGATGAAGCCGAAGACGTTTTTCGCGGCCTGGGTCGCATTCTTGGCGACGTAATTGCTCGTTATCTGCGCCGCTTGCAGAGTCAGCTTGGGCAACTCCTCGTCGAGCTTGTAACCGCGCGCCTCCATTTTTTTCGCGACCCATGCGCCGGGCTCGGTGTTGACCGCCCAGTCGTGCAGCTTCGTCACGCCCCCCGTATTCACCATCACTGTGGCCTGCGTGTAGAGCGCCTGCGCCTCGACTACGAGCCGGCCCGAGGCCCAGATGGCAGGCAGGATGACGAGGATTCCGACGAAGACGCTGATGATCGCCGTCGAGAGCGAGCGCCGCTTGACGTATTTCTCGACTTCGATCAGCGCCGGATGCGCCATGAACGCGAGCAGGATTCCCCACGCCAGCGGCGTCAGGAACGGCAGCATCAGTTCGTACAACTCGTAGGCCATCACGGCCAGGAAGCCGAAGAAGAAGAGCTGCACTATGCGCTCGCGATCCATTTTCTGAGGCGTAACGTCTCTCCTTGCGCCCTACGATACTTGGCGCGAAATCCTAGCAGATGCCCACGCTGCGGTCGCCTGCCGCGCGGCGGTGAATCGTGAGGCGCGACGCTTCGGTTGCCCGCCAGCGCATAATCCGTTACCGTTGGCGTTTGCTTGATGTGTCTAATCAATACCCCTCGCCCGTGAAGGCACGTAGCTCAGTGGGAGAGCGCTTCCTTGACACGGAAGAGGTCGGCGGTTCAATCCCG